>Ga0123354_10001378_pt1 | contig 29307 bp, 17 predicted proteins | sample TergutLab28metaG_2_FD_97872 | JGI IMG/M metagenome (GOLD analysis project Ga0123354, IMG submission 97872) | Labiotermes labralis P4 segment gut microbial communities from Petit-Saut dam, French Guiana - Lab288 P4 | ecosystem: Host-associated > Arthropoda: Insects > Digestive system > Gut ... | reverse complement strand
ACCACAAAATAAAAGCTTAAAATTAAAAAAAAATACAAAAAAAAAAATTATTTTAAAACCAAAAAAAAGGGGTTTTGAAAGCAACCCCCCCCCCCCCCCCCCAGCTCATCACATTCTTATTAAGGAGAAAGTAAGACTGGCCTGTAGCAGCATGATGTTTGTATAGTGTCCAGAAAATGTGCAGTTTGGTTGAAATATTTCAAGGTGGACTAGAAACCTAAGACATGATAACACAAAACATGCAGGTATCTTACTGAAAACTATGATAAAGTACTTACTATGTCAGTGGGTTAATGTCCCTCATGGTAGTCTCCTTTAGCATGTACACACTTGTAACACCATTCCTACCAGTAATAGAAGCACCAACAAAACTTAATCCTTTTGAGGTGTATCTGAATATATTTCAAACACATCCTCCAGGGAGGAGCCTTGTATTTCAGTTCATATGTACTGGTATGCTGTTTGCCAAGTTTGCTACATTTATACCAGATGTCACTAACATATCCTTTACTGCTTACAATAAGCTTCCTATTCAGTAGATGACAACTAAGTGGGATTTAACATTAAATGTAAAATCTACTCATCAAATATTATTTTTTGAGATTGTTAACAACACTTCTGTACATTGTCATCAAATGTTTCAGCACTGTTGTCGTACATCTTGCGTTTTAAATTTATGGTGCAGAAAAAGCCACAGAGGGGTAAAAAAAAACTGCTGCACACAAAGAGGCCTGGTACAATGTCAAGGTGCATTTTCCACTCACAGTATTCCCACTTTTGTAGCTGTGTACCATGAACTGCACCACACAGAAATATTAACACTTTAAAGTAGAAGTGTTTAACAAACATGATGCGTAGCACTGACGTTACCAAAGGCAGCAATGAGAATCCCATCAGTTTTACTCCGCATTTTGTCGTGGCAAGAAAGGGTACATACATTGTGATGCATATTCGACTTCAGGGTCACAACCACAGAAACAAGTTTTATCATATGCAGAATGTTATTTTAAAGATTCTTTCATCCATTTCTGCCCATTAAAGGTAGAAGCCACTGCAGATGTAGTTCGCTGTCTACTCGTGTCAGCAGTCACTGAACAGTTTGGCTGAGACATCCTTCATTAACCAACCATTCATTCTGTAAGGCCCTATTTGAACCATGAGGAACTTGTGTAATTCTTCAGCCATTTTACAGTTAATCTTCTGTCATTTGACACTAAATCATGCAGTTGAACTACCATTTTATCACTTTTACTGGATGATCCGGTACAAGCATAATTTCATTACGCATCATCACACATTACTGACATTCACCATGCGTCTTTAATTTAAAATGCGAGAACCACTCAGCTCATTCTTATATCTCCAAACTGAATTGCATCAATTACTTTCACTTGCCATCTTTCTCATCTTGGGAAATTTAATGCACATCCACTCTTCAGTACCCTCAGACATCATTAATTTGGGGGGGGGGGACTAAATGCTGGCATTGAATGTCTGAAGCAATACAGTACACTGTAAATATAGTTTGACATGCAATAACTTGTTACATGTTCACTATAGCAGTAACCCTTAGGAAGGTCTAGATCTATAACCCCATTTATCTAGCATATGGTGTAACCAAAATAATACTTCCAAAATGGTGCTGCCATCTACCTTGCGCTCGACCACTAATCCAGAGACGTAACACCTTCTTCAGAGTAGGAAAAACCCCTACTTATACATGTAATTGGGTGTAATGATGCTCTTCCAACCTTCGAGTAGGTCCCATTCATCTACTAAATCCGTATGTGGGTCTACATAACAAGAAATTTGTGATGGACAGATTGGCCTGGCACAGGTATTCTTGAAGTACTTTGGATTTCCCGTCGGGTATCATTCCACCACGGCTCCATACTCACACTTCATCCATCTACCTCCTACATGACATATGCTTAGCAAATGACAACTGTTTAAGCAAAAAGAGTTCCACTGGAGGTCAATATCAAACCTCAGTAAACAAGATGTCTGTCATCTAACACACTTGAAATCTCAAACCTTTGTATGCCAGTCACTTGCATCTCAATTTTCCACAAGCACCTTCTGATCTTCTCTTGCATTAGGTATAAACAGAATAACATCTACACTTTTAAAATTTTCTTCTTTCTGTTGATATGTTAACATAGGCAGTGTTACAGGTTTCTTGAATATGTTTTATTTTCTAACTGCAGTCTAACCTCCAACTAAACTTTCTGCCCCTCATACCCACTCTTCAACCCACAATGGATGATGGCAGAAGGTGATAACACTAAAGGGAAAAACTAAGGGGAGGAATTTCCATTTATTTTTATTAACACTTTATATTTTCATTCATTAAATAACTTAAATCACTGGACGATCTTTTTATCAAATTAAATTCAGTAACTTAATGCAGAGAGATCACAGCCTAAGATAGTCTCTGAAATATTTACAAGTTTTGTTTCCTGTCTCGGTCGGTCGGTCGGGGGGGGAACTCAGTTGGCTGCAAATCCAAACATGCGAGCGAGCATTGTGTCCAGTTCCTTTATCTTTTTGTACACATCAAAAAATATATGATAATGATTTACTCACTTTTACACAATAAAAAGTGAAAATAGAATCTGGGATGACGTTTTGAGCAAACTGACATTGAAAAACACTTGTTCACCATTACTGACAATTCTAAATTTAAAAGAAAAAAGTAAAAACTACTACTTTCTAGAATGCGAGATGTTCTAACGACACATCATGTTCATATTATCCAAGCCAAGTGATAATAGACATCTATTTGCATGCACTCTGACTGCAAAGGGGAGAACAGCTAAGTACCGATAAATGTGTTGACAATTTTGTAGGAATGACAGTGCACACTGCATCTATTATCTACACATCTGGATACAACTTACAACTACAATCATCTATGAATATTACGATGAGCCTTAATATTTATATATACATATATTTATACTGCATCGTATATATTTATAATAGGTACCTGGACTAAAATTCAAACAACAATACACAATGATTATTATGTTTATGTACAAAATATACATTGGTGAGGTGATTTTAAAATTAATGATGATGAATGTAATGAGTAGATCAGTCCAGAGTTATGAAGATGCAACAAGAATTTTACAATTGTTATAATTACAGAACTGTACATCAAGTAAACAAAACATTCGCTTAGAGTCGCTCATATAGCTACAGGAGGGGTGGGAGGATTAAAAATTCACATCCAATTTACATATTATCGACACGCTGCGTAGAATTCCACTAACGGATCCCGTCACTGTCCGCGCCATTGTGAACGTAATACAGGAGTGTACAATATTCATCGCATTAGTATTTGTATTAGCTGTTAAAATTATGTCACATTTACTTATGTATAGTTTGTCAAAGTTCCTCTATCAGTAGTTTCTCACCTCCAGTGAGGTGTCTTATTAAGTAGGTGGATTTCTTTCAGGTTATACCATAGTTGTACTCTATAGGCGATACTTGGCCATCATGCAGCTTGTCACTGCTGATTACTGTGTCAATGAATAAAGGTAAGCTGTCACTTTAACATCAGGTCATTTTAGACTGACTGCCTACTCAATCTGGGTATCAGCACACGTGTGTTAAGAATGGTCCAACACATTCAAAGTGTGTAGTTCTTCCTCTAAATTTTACACTCTACATTTGTAGAGCATATAATGTGTGGGAGTGGTAGTAGTGGTGATGACAGTGGTGATTAGGATGACAATTATGATAATGATACTTGTCAGTCTTTGGGATTTTCACAACAGAATTACTGTCCTGTGGAATGGGATGCCATGTCACCTGGGAGGCAAGTACTGAGTTTCTACCCCGAAGATGAGGGCAGCAGGTCCCTCTGAAACATCAGTTCCCATCTACCAGGTTACATGGTATCACACTACAGGGGACAGTAATCTTCATGAAGATGCTTGTCTCCTCTCCTGTCAGATATGAGGGTAAATAATGATACCTCAGTTGTGCATAAAATAAACATTCCCTCCACATATGAATGCTGATACCCTTGGTGTTGGGAGTCCTTCACACAGTGGCGATGATGATGAGAAGATGTGCAATGTCCGCCACTCTATGCAGTAGGTCCGGTGCAATCCGTGCCAAATTCTCATTGGCAAAGTCACATGATGGGAAGATGTGTACCACATATGCAGCCTACAGTGAACAAATGAATTAGCTTTGTTAACACTGTCAATGAAACATTTCCAAAAATGCTGAATATTACACTAGCTTATTTTCATTGTAACACTGTGCATGTTGTTGAGTTAATTATTATTCCAACTACTGCACATATATAAAATTTATAAAATTTACATATTAAAACATTAAAAACACTCCAACATGTTTCGGTTCTAGGACCATTCTCAGGGAGCCATATCGTCCTTGCTGAAGTCACACTATAAAAAGTCACATTAATTTCGCTGTGCCAGTTGGGTACTGTGGCAGCATGCCGTGTTGTGTAATGTTATGTTGCGAAGAGTGCCCTGCTATGGATGTGCAGTCTGTGCTTCGTTGTGTGCTAGCACGCAATGAAGCACATATGGCTCCCTGATGATGGTCCTAGGACCAAAATATGTCGGAATGTTTTAACGTTTTAATATGTTAATTTTATAAATTTTACATATGTGCAGCAGTTGGTATAATAATGAGTAAATTACACTAGCTGTTCACTCTATTTAGGAACTAATCAATAAATTCTGTACATGCAATATGCAGTATCTTCAATTCAGTCTTTCACAACCGGACAGTACATTTCAATTTGGGAGCACACGATATACCCTGTCAACCCTCACACCAAATATGAAACTCTGATCAGAGATAACCTTACAGAATGCGAACGGTGTGAATGTGCATTGGTAGCACTGAATGTGTCGAGTCAACAGTCATAACATTTCCTAGAGCAGGTGGGGAAGGTGAACCTACAGGTGAAGTGAAGGCAATACCTACCTGCTGAGAGCCTGGAGCTGCAATATTGACAATTCCTGCTGCCTGTTTCTGTTGCAGGTATGTTATGAATCCAGTCTGCAGGTTGTTTGACTGCTGCAGAACATCCATGTGATCTCGGCCACAAGGTAAGGCAAGCAACATGCAGTGCTCATTGTCCATCTGGCAACAAGAAAGTGCAATAGCTCGTAAGTCAATATTAAACAACACATACGGTTAATATCTGATCAAGGTCCACAGCCAAAACTACAGCTTAGGCTGAAACTAGCTAAATTGAGCACCATACTCGCAAATAAATTGTCAATGGTTGACTGTTCATCCCATGATTCTTACTGTACTGATGCAACAGACCAGAACAACTTTTAAACTAATACACACAGTGTTTCAATATTTTTCAATCAAACAGAAGCATAAAAATATCATATTAAACCACCGCAAGTGTTCAAATCAATGTCTGGGCATAAAAAGCAACTTGAGGCCAAACTGTAAATAGTATCCTGAACTACTATTCAAACATGCATGGTGTTTAAAACAGATGATGGACATACAACTGAGTAACATGAAAACTTTAAAATCTTTTCACCATATGCACTTTCCACTTGTTAATTGGTTACTTCCAAAAACAGCACATGCAACCAAGGTCTGTCTTGCCAGTATGCCCAGCTGCCTGTCATCACTTCATACCAGTAAAGCAACCACTCACCTGCATTTTTCTTGCAACACCCTCCAGCTGAGTCTGCTCTAGCCTCATTCGTTGTGCAATACGCAGTGGTGGTGTACTGCCATCTGAATTGCAGGGAAGGGATTCACGTGCGACAAGTGGGTTCCCAAACACGAAGTGCATCTGGACAGCAGCTTGGTCATTCTTCAGAGCCAACAGGCCTTGCCACATGACTGGGTAACGCTAAAGAATAAAAAGCATCCACATCTTACACCTGTCAATTCCAAGACCAAAACCTACAACTATTTATTTCAATGTTAACATAACTGATGACACACTAGTTTCTCATAGTGGTAAAAATTAATAATGTGGTCTTCTGGGCTGTGATACAACTCAAAAGGACATTTCAAAAACAAGGTAACAAACACTGTGCCCATTCTGCCAACCAGACTTCTCAACAGTTAAGGTGCTTCAGCCGGGAGGTTACAGACCCCCCTCACAATGGTTCCAAACTCACATCTAGTGATTTCCAATTTTTTTGGACCACTTAAAGGAACTCCTGGCTGGTAAGCAGTCTGCAACACATGCTGACACAAAGCATTCCACCCACCATCTCTTGCCTAGACACTCACACCAATTTAGTCCACACTGGGATACATTGCCTTGGTGCCATAGAGGGGCACCCTTAAATGTCAAAAAATGAACACATGGAACATCTGTTATCAATGTTTCAGAAGAAAGTTCTTGGCATGGACAGTGCTTGTTACCTTATTTTTTGAAACTCATTCATAGTTTGGTATATGGTTACCAAAATTTTGGGATATTATCCACATACCAAAACTTCATAACCCAGACAACACTCGTAATAAATATTTGGTTAGAAAAAATCATTCTTTGAATACCCAGTTAGGATGACATAACCAATGAACATGCATAAGATTGTAAACCACAAGGAAGAAATGGAGGTAGGCCAAAGACAAACCACACAAAATAAAACTGTACAGGAAGAGGATGACCTGTACAGGCTGTGAGTGAGAAAGGAATACTGCCATAATACAGAATACTGTATTTGGTATAGATAAATGGATGGTTGACACTTAAAACAATTTGTTTATGAAGCTCTACCTTATGCCCACTTGTACTCACAGTACATCTTACTACTTACTTACGTACTTACTTAGTCACTCACTCCACGGAGCAAAGTCCTTCTTGAGAAGCTAACCGGTTTTCACCTAGTCAATAAATTCCCGCATTTTATGGAACCCAAAGGTTCATTACCACATTCACAAGTGCCTGCCATCTGTCACTATCCTGAGCCAGCTGAATCAAGTCCAGTACATCTTATTACAGTACTATTATAATCATCATATTCTTCAAAACAGCATTAATCTAGTTTTATAAAATAATTAAATATTGGTGTAAGAAAATATAATTGACACTGCTTAGTAAATGGTACAGAGGTCTGCTTATCTTTTTTAACTGTGTACTACACATACCAGAAGATAAGATGAGCCCTCTTCACAACCTTAAATTTTCAGGGGAATATCTGCAGAGAACACATTAAATTTCAATATTTCATATAACAAATCTGGTAAAAATTCTTGTCTTTTATTTGGGTAACTATGGTACATTTCAGGGCATGAACATGAAGAAATAATTTGTATCTCAACTCATCTACTCCAGATATGAAATTATATAAATATGCCTGCAGTAAAAATCAGATTCTCCAAACTGAGCCTAAGAACACAATTGTCAAGTCACCCCAGATGAGAACATAAGCAACCATCAGAATAAGAGCATTACAAATTAGAACTCTTTAACTAGTATTGAGTACACACACACATATATATATATATATATATATATATATATATATATATTGTCATCAAATCTTGTCCCATATTTTATTTCATCACCACATACAACCTTGAAATCCATTATGTTTCATCTACAATATTTAAACCAAACCTTAGGTGTATCAGTACCCACTAACAGCTCTAAAAGATCAACTTAGACTTGACAGCATGCATATAAGATTTCATGTTACCTGAAGAAGCATAAGTAGAGAGTCAGCCTGAGGTGGTACTTGGCTGGCATGAGGAGGAGTGGCAACCTGTAAACGAGGCTGTGTAGCTGGTGCCTCAGTACCAGGCAATGGGTGAAGGTGGCGTGATGTACGCAGATGTGCTGGTGGAGGTTCTGCTCCAGGTTCATAGTAACGTGGCGGAGGTTGCTGTGGGGCTGTGTAGTGAGGAAGGCGTGATGCAGGATGAACATAAACTGTGGCCACCTGGGGTGAGTCAGTGGTACGATCGTGTGGTGACTGCAAGCTGTGGGCTACTGTGCCTCCCCCCCGTGCCACAGCCCCATTGCTAGATGGTCTGCGAAGCTCCAGTGGTGGGCTGCTACCACGTGCCTCATCGGACTCAGGCTCAGATTTGATCTCCAATCCTGCCATCAGTGGCGATCGTACAGGCCCTGTGACCAGAAAATTTCAATTTATGAATTTCTTTATAGCCCTAGAAAATACCATCTCTCATGGGTCTCACTCTATTATGTGATTTGTGATTTTGGGCTCAAAACACTTTTCAAATATGTAGAGAAGAACGCAGCATATAGCTGTATCCAGTACTTACAGTATTCAAGAAAATTAACGAATAGTGACAAAAAATGTATTTCTGAACCTGTATCATTCTGTAAATATTACAAGTTGAATCAAATTTCAGCTTACCCTGCGGTAAGTAGTGAGGTATGTGTGCTGACAAGACCTCCTGATGTGCACGCAGGTACTGTTGGTACATGAGCTGAGAATGAACATAATGCTGTGGTGCCAACTCATGGGGTGCAGTGCGCATATGATGCGGAAAATTCACATGCTGCACCACCTCTCCCTGCAAGGAATGTGTATCATTCAGACACATATTCTCAACAAGTGGAAAGACACTGAATGTGAAAAAACAAAAGGAACACCTAATAATTCAAAATAATAAGGCAAGGCAGAAGAGCATACACTTAAACCTTGTTAATCTGGATTAAGTGGGGGGGAGAGGTCATCTGGATGACGTGATAATCCAGATTAGCAAATCACAAGATAGCCTTAAAAGACAAAAACACTTACAACACCTAAGAATGGAAATTTTAAAGATAATGGTAGGGCTGATTTTGCATTTAAAAACCTATGTATTAATTTACACAATATCGATATAAATAAAAAAATATCATCAAAGATCCTTAATTTAATAGCTGAAACAAAGACACAGCTCATACATTTATTTATCAATAAAAGACTCAGAAGTTGTACTTGTTTTTGAAAGTAAAAAAATGCAGGTTTGAAGAAACTGTGAAGTTTTGTCTGAACACACTTCTGCTGCTGTTCTTTAATTAGCTCTCTCTCACAGTGCTTATGTGTTTATAATATGCCTGCAATTCTCAATCTGTGAAGAGCCCACATAACTGATTATGGTATCAATGCCATCTCTTGCATAGCTAAGAAATTCTGTCTTCATTGTAGATTCTTATGTTTCATCTAGTTCATTATCTGATCCTTCTTACACAGCAGAAGCCTAAACAACAACTGCAGCAATTTCTTCCCCTGTCAGATGCACAAATGAAGCATTATAAGGAAAAGCATCCATCTAACTCACAAGTCAACAACGATACTGAACAACAAGCAAGACTTGGCAGCAATGTGATATATGTTCCATCTCTCTCTACCGTCATCAATGCAGAATGGCCAATCCACATTCCTAAACCCATGTGTCTTTTAAAGTATGTATTCAACTGTGAACAGAATTTTTCATATTTTTCGATCCAGATCATCCGACATCTGGATTAACGACAGTTTACTGTCTATGTTAGAGAATGGTTCCATATGTGGAATGAAAGGATAGATTGCAAATAAGCATTCATAATTAAACTATCAGATGCAGCAATGCACAGAAAATGTAAATGTTCACAACAGCATTTCCATATTTCATGAGTTCAGCCAAATGGTAAGGAAATGCAGTCATGGTAATCATTCAGTTACACTCAGTAAACAAATTCTGTACATGCTGTGCAACATACATCAAGTGCTTAAAATTTTCTAGGGTCAAAATTGGAAGTTATGTAAATATACACATAGCATGTAATTCCAGTCAATTTGGAAGCAGGCCCCATGCAAATGGCCCTGTTATCAGGCTGTGTGTATGACTTATGCCTGGTGGTCCTGTTACGGCATGTATTGTTATACTGCATCATATGAAGACTGTCACAGGAATTATACTGTATATCAGTCATGTATCAAATTTCATGAATAAGAAGAGACAATAACAGTTATACTAGAAAAACTTCATACCAAAATTGAAGTGCACTCTGATTACCAGCAACTGTCACAACAAACTGCAACTTATATCTGAAGAATGAAAAACTGACAAAACTAAAAACAGCAAGTGACATCTAGTTGGTTTTTCATTTTTCAGCTATCACAAGATGCACAGTCCAATAAACATCAGATGCAACTTATATGTCAGGTGTAAGAAACCTGCATTAGATATTAATTAATTAGCAAAATTACACACCTTTCCACTTATTTTAAATATTAAACAGAAACAAATAAACCCAAACAACAATCAGGAGTTCCAAACAGTGTTAATTGGGAAAAGCAAATTTTAACTTTCTCTTCAAAGTAAGTTATGCTGACAGACAAACAAAAACAAGCTCTGTGTAAATGATAACTGTCACCAAAAATGTTCTTGCCCATCTGTAGCAACAATGAAGCATGAATTTTAGAATCCAACAATAACAAGAAGTTAATAAAAGGAAAATAATACTCAATGCAAGGTTCACAACTCACTCTTAATAAGTAACTTTAATTCTTACATGTTGATTGTACAACAGTATGCTTCCTCAAGATGTTTTGAATGCAATACAAACTGAAATTTAATTATAAAGACTGAGTTGTGAATGACGAATTGTGTATTAATTTCCTTCTATAATTTCATATTTGGATGCATACACCTAAAAACAATTACTAGTTCTGAAGTACACAAATGCAAATGCCCATCTTATGCTGATGTAAAACAGAGCTGCCTCCACTATACAGCTTGCCAGTCATCAGCACCATTAAATGTTAAGTTCATTCTTAACCTTTTAACATACCTACAACCAATGAGGCAAAAATGTGACTAGAACAAAATAACGTCTCCATATACAAACAATGGCTTTCAATAAATGAGACTGGTCCATGCAACAAAATACTGTCAATCAATACATGTTATTCTTATAATAAAACCAACAAGGTGCACTAATTTCTCAAATTTATTTTTGGAACAGAACTCTGCATGTTTCAGACAGGTTTTCTGTCCATCATCAGGAGTCTAGTACCATATGCATAGCAATACGTATATGTCATACAGGTTTTGCTGTGCATATGGTACTAGACTCCTGATGATGGGCAAAAAACCTGTCCAAAACATCCAGAGTTCTATTCCAAAAATAAATTTGAGAAATTAGTGCATCTCATTGGTTTTATTATAAGAATATATCATGATGAACAGTCCTCTGAATGTCAATACATGTTAGTAAGAGACAAATGTTAACAGAGCATAAATGAAAAAAGAAAGTTAATAAGCAAGAACTAGTGAGCACAGGGAACAAGTTACCTGTTGGTGAGCGGGCGGGGGGGACTGCTGCCTCTGTGCCAGCACATACTGAGGGTTCGGGAGTAAGTCTGCCACCACCCCACCAGAGCCTGCATGCTGCTGCCACACACAACCCAGAGTTAGCACGCGCACGTGTGCACACACACACACACACACACACACACACACACACACACACCCCAAGGCACCCAGTGAAACCTCTCTCACAGGCCCACCTGTTCCTCATTCTTTGTGGTTGTCAACAATAAATTTGAAAGGCAGAAGAATGTCAGTGGCAATTACCAGCCATGAAACACAAGCAGCATATCAGTCATCCATGATGGGTAAGAGGTAAAGCAATCCCATTACAGGCCTGGACAGGCCCTGAGGGTTTCAGGAAGCTGAAACTCCCAGACTTCAAGGCAATCGGCACACGAAGGTGGTAACGTTGTCAGCCCTATGCACTGGCCGCCTTTACACCCTAGGAAATATTCCTGGTACTCATTTCTGTTAGAGGCTGAGTCAACCCCAGGGCCAAAGACGGAAGGATAATGAAAAATTCTAATGACACCATTGGGAATCGAACCCACAACCTTCCAGCATGTAGCGCAGTGCCTCAACCACCTGCCCCACCACATGCCCACATCCGTGATAGGACTTCCTGGGAGATGGTGCAAACAGTATAATTACTGCATATGTGGGTATGACATGACATGACATTTATATTCTGTCTTGTCACATTTTACAGCAGGCATATCTGAAAATTCTAATGAAAACTTTCAGCTAACAAAATCCCATAGTTCTTGCAATGATCAATTTAGCTGTTGTCCATGCTGGTCCCTGCACTGTCAGATTTTTCCTTTTTAAGCAAATTTATCAGACTGTGTAAACAGTCTCACTAAGTACATCCTGAAAGAAGTGATGTTCTTTTTGTACCTTCATGGGTTCTGCCACTCTTGTCTGAAACACATAGTGCCTCCTTCAGATGCTTATTTCATCATATGTTAATGGTTAACATAACAAACTGGTGTTATGTTCTGAGAGGTTTCACTGTTGTCTATTTATGATAAATGTACATATTTCTTTTGCATCTTACAACAAAATTTAAATACCTACATCAAGTACCTCAGCACTTCAGTTTAAAGCAGCACCACTATTCAAATCAACTAACCTAATAATTTCAATGTTTAGGAATTACTTATACACTATCAGTGATTATTTGAGGCAAATAAAAAAATAACAGTGTTAACAAAAAGCATTCTACATCACTCCTGGCCATCAGTCTTACTGTTAATATATGGAATAATCTTCAGGAAAGGAATTCTCAGACCATGGAAAACAGACACAGAATCAGTGACAAACATATGCAATGGCATAAAATATGCCATTTACTTGCACGACAACTGTAGTTTTCTGCTTTACGTTCATTTAAATGATATTATGTTAAACAATTACAGTTTTCTGCAAATCTCTTTCATGTTTCTATGATTACTGTGGTAGAAAATGGTTCTTTTATTAACAATCTAATTTACACTAACCTAACACCCAAACATTATATGTAAAAAACAATCGCATTAAAGGCCTGGACAGGCCCAGAGAGTTCCAGGTGGTTGAGGCTATCAGACTGCAAGACATTCGGCACATGAAGGTGGTAAGGTTATCAACCGTACGCACTGGCCACCTTTACCCCCCAGGAAATATTTCTGGTACTCATTTCTGTTAGAGGCTGAGTCAACCCCAGGGCCATAGTGTGACCGGAAGGATTATGTTAATGAAAAATTCCAATGACATCATCAGGAATCAAACTCACAACCTTCCGACTTGTAATGCAGTGCCTCAATCAACTGTGCCACTGTGTACCCCGAACATTATATTTGTTTATTATTATTTTCCTATGACATGTTTCGGTTGTTCCAGTCAACCATCATCAGGTACAGGATAAAAGTACAAAAATGGAAAAAGTATAATATAGAAAAACCGTCCCCTTCATGACCAACCTCATAAAATACAATAAATATTATTCCCAATAATGGAATAACATAAATATAAAATGGTTCTTATATTCCAGACACTGGAGAGAAAGGAAAACAAATTGTTCAGCAGAAAATAATTCCAAAATACAGCATAAAACTTGGATATAACAATTAATTGTCTCTGCCCAAATCTGTTATTTAAGAACAATGCAGGATTAAGACTGTGGTAAAGGATGAGATAAAACAGCCTACTACAATAACAAATAGCCACATGGCTACTCAACATGGTTATGCTTCATTCAAGAAGAAAAATTAAGTAACAATAATGAAGTAGGAAACCGCAAGCAGCAATGAGTTAACATCTGTATTCTAAAACTGGCTGCCTCTAAAAGTGAAAACATAAAATACTGAGTCCCGAGTATCTCTCTAATAAAAAGGACACCAGCTACAGAAACTCTTTCAAGAAAGTTAATGAAGAATAGTTTTGTGCTACCTATATTAGACACTTCCATACAGTCACATGCATAAACAAAGCAAAGTTGATACACTTTCAGTATCTTCACCAGCAAATATATGTCACTGTATATATTCAGGATTACCATACCTTAATGTCAATTTCAAATCACTGCTCAAATTTAACAACAGTTCATAACACAGAAACATAATGCAGCTACAAAAGTGTGACACAGTAATGAAACACAGTCCTCTTTTCTGTATTTGATGGTTACTGAATGACTTCTGTACAGATGTTACTGCACACAGTAACTGTAGCAAACGGTACCAACTTCCCTTCTGTATTCACCACAATTTCTTAGACCTTGTTTGCAAATGGAGTTACCACAACTATGTCACCATGATCACACAACCTTAATATTTAGATGCAGTAAAGTCATTTAATCATCACAACACTGCATGTGTAACCAACCTCTTATGGTGTTACTGGCTATGCTGCTTGCACATGAACTTAGCATACGTCTCACAATTCTGCCCACTCTGGGCAACCATGTACCAACAATCACAAACAAAGACAGGGTATCTGAGATTTTATAACCTAAATGCACATCTGCAAAAATGCCAATACCCACCTACCAAACTAGACGGTTCCATACCCCAAAACACCAAAATACGCACCTTCACCATTATGACAGTACAAGCCCTCACTACTAGACATGTTCCAAGGTGAACACTGACAATCTGAACACACTCTGTCATATGAACTGCATGTATGTTTCTCTAAACAATAAAGGTAACAATGTGACTGAAACATGCTGCCTCCAAGCTCAGGGTTTGTGCAAGCAGCAGGTACCTCAGAAATCCTGGTACCCCTCTAGCAAACTACAAAGCATCACATCACAGCAGACAGTAATATACAAAGCATTAAGCTTTTCCTACCTGCTGCCCATCAATTTCTTTGTAATAACGTGTCTTAGATACAGATATGGTACCTGAGACTCCCAAGTACAAGTGTAAGAATGCATGTGTACGATATGCAACTACTGGAACTAGGTTCCGTATAATCAGGACATTTATGCTACCTATTTCTACAATGAAATGGAAAGAATTGTTAGTTGTTAGTTATGAGTAATTCCCCAGCTAAAGTTATATTTCATTTGTATGCACCAATGCTACTGTACACCAAAAAAGGTTTGTACAGGAAGGCAAAGTCAAGATATGATGTTCAGTCCCTCTGTACTTACCAAGGAAGCTTCATATGCTGGCACTGGCAACCCAGCCTGGAGAACCTGACTGCGGGACTGTGGGCTGGCAGTGGGAACCACAATACAGCCTCCTAATGATACATCCACCTTCGGGGGATCCATCAACCCCTTGCCATGCTGTGTGACATGGGTACTAGCTATATTTTGCATCTGTAAGAATTGAACCATACAGTTCTGTTATGCTACAATCACAAACATGGGATGCTGACTTAAGAGACAGCAATTTAATACAATCAGTGCAAAATAATATGAACACTCAACTACACATGTGTTCAAGTGAAGCACATAACTGCATAATCTATGTTCTCCCCTTTAAAGTACCATAAGAATATTCATTAAGATGACAGAACTTTACTGCCAACATTGTCACAAAGTGCCCTATGTATTTCACAAATTATGCCACAGAAATAGAAGTACATCATTTTTTCTAAAAACTAGATTGGATTTCCTTTCTTAGTTCGCGAATGAGTTTAAAGGTAAACCTACCTGAGACTTCGGCACAGCAGCACGAGAACTGCTGGCCCCAGTTACGACTGGCTGCTGGCTTGAAAGATGTGTTTTCAGTGGTGGACTGGCTACTGCCCCAGTCAAGATGGGTTGCTGTGGTGGACCATGATGTGCCTTGGGAGGCTGGGGTGGACTAGATGTGGGCACTTTAGTGCCTCCAGCACCCATAACTGTTGAATGAGGTGGTTTCTGCTGAGGCACAAAATTGGATCCAGTCTTTGGCAAACCACCTGTAGCCACATGCAGTAAGTGGGCTTTGGGTGTATGAGCTCCTGGTGATGGGGCTTTCATGTTCACTGCCATCTGCTGGGGTTGTGGTGGTGGGGGACCACTCACATGATGGATTTTGCTAAGCACTGGCATCTGTCCTTGTCCAGGAGTAATCACTACTGCCTGTCCTCCAGGAGACTTACTTCCTGCCACTGCCTGCAGTAAGTGTGTCTTTGGATTGATGGGAACTGCTGACTGTATGCTCTTGGCCACACCTACAGAAGATGGTTGTGTCTGTGCCGGATGCAGCAGGACGTCTCGAGTTTTAGGATGTGATACAGCTGCTGTAGTTGGTATGGCTTGGCCCTTGACAGTGGGCTGAGCAACAGTATGTACCTTCATTGCTGGAGACTGTGGTACAACAGAAAGTGAGGCCGCTGAGGTAGCTGAGGGTGGTAGTGAAGGCAGAACTTGCTGTGAAACTTTTGTGGCAGTACCCACTGGTTGTGACAGAGTAGTTTTGGCAGTCTGCTGTAAAACATGGGCTTTTAGTGTAGTTGGCACAGATTTGGTTGCGGATGCTACTGTCTGGACACCGGGCTTACAGATGCCAATTGGCCTCAATCCCACAACAGAAGGACCAGGAGGGGTAGTTACCGATGTGGGCAATGGTTTTGGCACAGAATTGGAGATGACTGGTACATGGCTCTGTTGTGTCACACCAACTGCTGGAATTCCTTCCTGTGCAGAAGGCTGCTGATAACTCATCGATGCACTTGGTATTGTGGGCAGACTGTGAGCACGTGCCCTTGTTTTATCTGGTTCTACAACAGTGCTGGGTGATTCCTGAGATTCTGAAAGGGACCTGGTACTAATATGAGGTGTTGATGCAACAGGCATGATGACAGGAGCTGTTGTGACTGGAATATACTGTCCCTCTTCACACTCTCGCATTGGAATCAGTAAACCAGTTACAGGATCAATCAAAGTTGTGGGCTCACCATCATCTTCTTCTACATGAGTTCTTGTTGCTTTAGACTCCGCAGGAATTTCAGACTCATCTTTTTCAGACTGATGTGTCTTGCCACAAGCTGAAAACGAATCTGGTGACTTGGATGAACTATTCTCAGTGTCTCTGTCAAGTGCAGGTGACTCTGATCCTTTGACTGCCATTATTTCATCATCTGTTTGCTTCTTCTTCTCCTCACTTGATTCTTCATGGCTTTCTGATAACCTACGCTGCTGAGCTTGTTTCTTGCCACCACGAGGTGACTTTCTTGGTTGCTCGGGAACCACAACAGTTGACCTCTGATTGGCAACATTCTGTCTTGTTGAGCGTCTCGGTCTTAATCCTAGACCTGCAGCATTTGCTGCAGCATTGGCGGCAGCAGCTGCTGCAGCAGAGCGAGTAACCTTCCCTGAGCTGCGCACAACATCCTCTATCACATCATCCACAGTACTTCGGGATCCATCCCGCTCTTGCAAACGTCGAGATTTGCGGGTTGCCGGAGATGGGAACTCTTCTCTGGTCTCAACCACTGGCAGTGCCACTGTCACTGGAGCTGCCTTGGCAGCAACCTGAACCTCTTTGCCCCCGACACTGCTAGCAGACCCACTGGCCTGAGGACTCTTGATGGTCAGTATCAGTCGTGGTCGACCTTTTTCTCCACTGTTGCTGCCTTCATCTTCAGAGTCATCACGGAACTCATAAACATCAGTGGTAAGCTTTTTGCTGGCAGCAGAGGACATATGATCTTGAAGTGCTACTTTATTACCACTCCCTCTGCTTCTCCTTCCACCTCTCCTAGGAGAAACAGGAGTTACTGAAATGCCTTCAGCCGCAGGTTTCTGACCCCCTGCAAGCCTTGATCGGCGTGTTGTAACACCAGTTACTCGAGTCTGGGCCTTGCCACGTGATCCACCTCTTCCTCCACGAGAATTAGATCGTGGAGTAGTTTGTCCACTCACGGGGCTCTGCACATCAGTGCCTGTTTCCTGTGATTCATCATCTGGTGAAGATGCTACTTGTTCTCTTTCAGGGGATGAAGAAGACAAAATCAGCTCATCCTTATCATCAGGTGATGCTGACAGTGCAGCACTGCTATCCAGTTCTTTGGATGGTGATTTGGCCACAGAAATCTCTTGTTCTTCACATGACTTTATCTGATCCTTTTTCTTGGTGTCATCAACATCTTTAGGGCTCAATTCTGACTCTTCCTTGACTGGCTCAATTTGTGCTTGCAGGTTTATGAACACCTCATCTACAGACTCTTCTAGATCCTTTTTCAACACTTGGTGAGCTGAGGACTCAACAGATTTCTCCTCAAATTGATCAAACCAAATCCTGTTTCCTCTTTCATTCACATTCTGTGGTATATCTCCTTGTAGGGTCACTTCATCACCAGAACATAGTGCATTTACTTTCTTTATTACTGACTCAATATTCACCTCTTTGGCAGACCAGAAGTCTGAATCAGTTTTTATAGCATTGGTGAGGTCATGCTTGTCATCCAGCTTCTCATCTTTATAATGTAACACAGTTTCACAGCTCTCCTTGGAAGTTGGAGAATCAGGTGTTGGCAATGCAAATGTGTTTTGTTCTTCCTCAGTCTTTACGCAATGCTCTGGCTCTTTGATAACTGATACCACCTTCATTTCTTGCTCCTGCTCCTTGAATGAGCTGTAATCAACACCACCACTGGCCCCCGGTGCAGGCCTGCTGTTGTCATCAATATTGAGTGCCTGAGACATTGACTCTGAAGCTAGGAGGTTGGTCACAAAGTCAGTATCAGCTTTCATGTCTGTTTCAGGTTCTGAAAAGTCAGATTCTCTAGCAATATCACTAGCATGCTCTTCCTTGATAACCGAAACAAAACCACTATCTTCCTTTGTAGAAGAAATGTAGCTCCTGTCTATAGCTGTGCCACTTTCACTGCTTTTGAATGCTGCAATGTCAGAGTCTGTAAGAGTCTCTTTGCCTTCAGCATCCTTATCAAAATTGTATGGTCCAAAGTCCGTGTTTTCTTCCTGTGAATTTGGTTCCTCCTTCAGAGAAGTGTCCATGTGTTTCTTCACAGTGTCTGGTGTCTCTGTTGAAAGGTCATCTGGTTCTAGAAGAGGAACAGGGCTTGATTTTGTTATGACAGGACTGTGACAGTGTGAGGATGATGGATCCACTTCCAAGGGAGGAACTTCCACTGGTGCTACTTGTAGCTCCACTTTGGTTTTATGGCACATATGGCTTACTTCTGTATTGTCTTCTTTTATTTTTGTGTTTTCAAGATTGTCATCTCTTGATGCAACACCATCATCATTTGGTTTCCCGGGTACTAAATCAAAGTCCTGCCCATCAACCTCTTCCGTTGGTTTAAATGTTATGCAAGGTGGCATAGGAATGACAGTCTCATCACACTCTGATGTTACACGCATATCTTCTTCTTGCTCATGGTTGTCAGTGGTGCTAATCGAAGATACAGCAACATCTGGTTCAGTTTCAGGTTCTGACTGAGGTTTCGGCTGTTGATCCGAAACAGGTTTCTCTGGCAGTGACTGATCCTGATCACACTCCAGAGGCTCCACTGGTTTCTCTTCTACAGATTCACTTGCAGGAGACATTTGTTTGATGACCATAGGTGACGTCTCAGGCTGCATAGTTGGTTTAGTCAGCAGGGACTCCTGCTCATAAGGTTTAACACCCTGCTGCTGCCTGTAATATGAAGATGGCAGGTCAGGCGTTTTTGGTGGTCGTGAAAAATCAATTCCATCAGGTGTCCGAGGGGACTGGTCTTCCCCACCAAACCGCAGACCGGCATAACTGGGTTCTGGATCACCACCATCTGTGTCAGTATCAATCTGTAAGTCAGGTTCAGACTGTGGTGTGTCAGGCTTCATATCAATGGCCTCTATGGCCTTGCGTGTCTCTTCATCTTCATCAGTAGGAAGAGTACGTTCAGCACCCGCATGTGTAGTAGTGGGTGGACTACCATTGCCTTCACCTACATAACAATCAGAAGGAGTAAAGTCTGCTCCAAATGACTCTCCGAGCAATGCTGCAACTGCATCCTCTGTCTCCTCTTGTGATATGACAGCACGGGGCTTCTCCTCCTCATTACTGAGTCCATCATCAGTCTTCGGTAGTCCTTGTTCTTCCTTGCCATCAGTTTCTTCCTTCACAAGAAGCTCTGCCTTAGGCTTGGGGACCTCAAATTCTGATATACTTTTAACCGCTGTTTCATGGATAATGTCATCAATTGCAGTACCAAACCCTGGAATGAATTTGTCTGGCTTTTTCTTTTCGCCAATCTTTGTGGTAGTAGAGACTGAAAGAACAACAGAATCATGTGGTGATGGTGAAACAGAGAGTGGTTCATCTGGTGTAAGACTTGCAGCAGATTTGTTGAAAGGAGGACTCACTGGCATCTCCAAGCTAGACAGTGATGGTGACAACAAGGGAGATGGTTTGCTATCCTCCAGGGAACTTGTTATACTTAACTTCCTTTCAGGTGAAGACTTTGACTTGTCATGATGGTGATGGTGGTGATGCTCCCTTCTGCTCTGTTTCTCTTCTTTTGACTTTTTACGCTTCTTTCTCTTTTCCTTTGCTTTCTCAAGCAACAGAGCCGTAGCAGCTTCCAAGCTTTCATCACCATCTGTGAACCTAAAAACATCAACATCATTATTTCCAGTTTCTTCCTTCAGAGCACCATCTTCACGTTTCTCTATTTTACATGATGACAAAAGAGCTTTTGGCAATGCCTGATCAGAGTAGTCTCCAGAACTGAGAAGCTTGGCTTCCAGCACCCGTCCTGCCTCTATCAACTCCACACTGCTTGCCTTCTTATCTCGTTTCCTTTTATCACGTCTCTTACGCTCCTTTTCAATGGGGCGTGTGGCTGCTGCAGCTGGAGTAAAACAATCCATACGTGGACCAAGAAATGAAGCATTTGAATCAGAATCTGAACCATACACCAGAGAAACCTGCCACTTCCCTGGCAGTTTGTCATAAATGCGACCACTGCCTCCGTTATTGGGGGTAATGGACGTCTTCACATGTCCACTCTCTGAATCATCCGATAATGGTCCAAAGATATCCTCCATCTTTTCATCACGTTTCAAACTGCTCTCGGGTTTCAGAGCACTAAGCTCAGGCTTTGGAACTTTCTTTTTACGAGCTTTTGTCTGTTTACCATCTTCACCATCTATGCTCTTCCCATGGGTCGATTTTCGTCGTTCACGTTTATGTCTCTTCCTTTCACCATCTACTTTTGGCTTGTTATCAATGGCCTCAGGTTTATCCACAGCTAGGTCAGATTCCACAGAAACCACTTTCCCAAGACCATCTTCACTAGGCTGCAAATTCTTCTGGCGTTTTTGTTTCTTTTTGTGAGACTTCTTTCGGGGGATATCATTACCCTTATCAATAGAATTTCCATGGAACGATGGTTTCTGGTCAAGTTGAGGTGGAGGTGTCACAGCAGTAACCTCACAATCTGAAGAAGTGCTGAGAGCCGTAGCAGTTTTTGTCTGTACCATGACACACTTCTCCACTTGAATGTTTTCTCCAAAAATATCTGCCTTTTCAGTATCAGATAAGAATTTCTTTGTAGTCTCCTCTGCAGTAAGATCTGGAAAACTCTTAGCTGTTTTGTTCTTCAGAACAGACTTCCTAAACAGGGCCTGTTTTTCTTCACCAAAAATATCATTCTTTGGAGCACTTAACAGTTTTCTTATATTTTCATCATCTGATGAATCCATGGTGTTTTGTGGCTTATTTTTAATACAAGATTTCTTCAGATTTAACTGTTTATCATTTCCATAAACATCTGTTTTCAATATATCAGACAGTTTTCTTGAACTATCATCATCTGATGAATCCAATGAATCTTTGGGTGTTCTGTTCTTAACAAATGATTTCTTCAAACTGGCTTGCTTGTCATCAACATAAACATCTGATTTGATCACATCACTCAGAAACTTCCTGCTATATTCATCATCAGAGGAATCCAGCAAAGTTTTATTCAATTTGTTTTTGTTTCCACCTTTCTTCACACTCTGCTGTTTGTCTGTACCAGTTTTAATTACATCTGGCATCAGTTTCTTGTTACTTTCATCAATGGAAGAGTCCAATGCACCCTTGCCAACTCTATTATTTTTAGCAGCAGGCTTTTTCGAGGTAGGTAATTTATCATCCAAGTCAGCAAATCCCTGATCACCATCACTATCAGCTGAATAAACGTCTAGCATCTTATGTGCATTAGGTTTAAACCTGGCCACTGCATTATCATCCTCAGATGTATCAGAAATGAGTTTGGTGCGGTTTCCCTTTTTACCGGGCACTGTCAGATGTTTGGATCGGGCTGAACTATCATCATCTTCGCTCCCATCCTGCTTACCAGCCATGCCAGATCTGCGCACTTCTTTGCCAGTTCTTCCAAGCACGTCAGAATCTGAATCAGACTTTCCAGTACAAATTTCTTCTTTCTTGATTCGCACCACAGGTTTACATTTATTCAACTTGGGCTCATCACCATCACACCGTGATCGACCATCATCCTCAGAGGAACTGCTGATCATAAGTTTCACATGACGCTTACATTTGCTGCCATGATCGTTATCTGAATCAGAGTCTTCATCCCATGAAGTGGATCGCTTCTTCTCTTCTCGCTTTGCTCGCTTTTTCTTAAGCAAATCAAACTTCTCTCTCATCATTTCCTGACGTCGCTCTTCCTCCTGTTTCTGCATGTTCTTAGTGGACCGAGCTTTAACCTTGTCATACATAGAGATATATGCTGGGCCATCATCCACAATATCAAATATGGAATGTTTCTTGGGTCCATCACCACTCCCATCTTCACTCTCAGAATCTGAATTACTAAATTCCTTTTTCTGGGGCTTCCCATCCTTTTTCTGTGATGCTAACTTCTGTTCATCCTTTCCCATGCCCTCTTCTTTCCTCCGCTCACTATTATTCCTCTTGTCCCTATCCTTCTTTGCCACTCGTCCTTTCTCATCAAGAAGATCAGTACTTCCAAACTCTTCCTTTATCTGTTTCTTCTTCTCCTTTGTTTCTCGTGTGGTATGCTTGTGTTTCCCATCATCCTTATCTTCAGGATCACTATCATCCTTCTTTTTGCCAGATTTAGGAGATAAATCTTTGTCAAGGGTTTGGTCCTTGGCAGGTTTGATACCAAAGTCTCTCATTTCCTTAGGACTGTCCCTGTCTGATTTGTTCCTTTTCTTCTGCTTTTCTTTAGATTTGTGCTTGTCATAACCCTCCTTCTTGCGATCAGGATCATCCTTGCCCTGCTGACGTTTGTCCTCTCGAATTTTTTCTTCCAGGAGCTTGGCAAAACTTTTGGTGTCAGCATTTGCACTTGCATTGACAGTGGCAATGGTGCTGCCATGACTTCGTGGACGTTCACTGCTACTGCGTTTACTGCTGCTGCTACTGCTACGACCACTGTCCTTAGAGTCACGCCGCTCTGCAATCTTCCGATGCTCTAACTTGAGGCGCTTTGCATCATCAGGTACACTGTCCATGCTGTCTTGCGAGCTCATGCGTCGCTTACACCCTATACTGGCTGGCGAAGCACTGCTGCTTCCACGTTCCTTTCGGCGCTCCTTGTGTTTCTCTGTGTTCTCAGTTCGTTTTTCAGTGTCAATCACAGACTCAAACTCCTTATCTGTCATGTGATTCTCTTTCTGTTGGTCCTTTTCCTGAGTTTCTTCTATATCCTTCCACCTATCCTTGTCAATATTCTCAACATGTCCATCTTTCCATCTATCTTTGTCACCAAATTCCACATCCTTTCTCCTATCCAGATTATCGACACACTCATCTTTTCGTTTCTCCTTTTCCAAACTATCAACACTGTCTTTCCTCCTCTCCTTTTCTGAATCCATGGAATGACTGTCTTTCCTTTTCTCTCTTTCTGCACACTCCATGGACTCCCTGTCTTTTCTTTTATCCTTTTCTGTGCTTTCTGTCCGTTCCCGGAGTCTGTCATTGTGTACCCCATCTTTCTCACTATCCCTTCTAGCACACACTGATCCAACAACACTCTCTTTCCTATCTCTCTTCTCTTCTATATGAATTGAAGTCCTGGACTTGTGACTACTGCTTGAGATAGTCTTTGCATCTTGCTCTTTGCCACTATCTTTATCTTTCTTGGAAGAACTCAATGAACTTGATGAAAATGCTGGGAGGGACTCTTTCTTCAAACCAGCTGGCTGCTTGCCAGTATCACACTGTTTGTCTTTATATGGGGGTTGAGACTGAGGTTGTGATGATTGTTCTTTCTTAGATACAGGCCAGGATTTTGGCTTAAGGTTCAATCTTGTCGACTCTGAGGAGGAATTCGTTGTAGGAGTTGACAATGAACTAGTGAAAGTTGTAGAAGTGGCAACTGTTGATGCCATGGTCATGGTTAATACTGTGGTTGTTGCAGTGCTAGATGCAACCACTGTTGTCACAGTAGGTGCACAAGTACTGGTGACAGAAACTGGAACAATGACAACCCTCGGACTACAAGACATAATGGGGATTTCACTGGGTGACTTAACCAATGGAATGTTGCTAGACTGAGGAGCATCTGATCTAACAGCAACAGGACTATGTTCCTTGAGACTCTTAATAGACTGCTCCACTGGCTTTAAAGATTTTGGTGGTAATGCTTGTGAGCATGTGCTCGCTACAGTTGTTGTAACAGCTGACGAAGCATTTGAACTTGACTTGCTTGTAGTACATGGAACTTTCACATTAGCTGGCAGAGATGAAGCCATTGTGGATGAGACCTTTGGTGTTGACTGTGAAGAAGGAATAACAGTTGATAGAACCCGTGCTGATGTGTATGCTGCCAGGGATTGAGACCTGGTAACTTCGGGCAATGACAACACTGGGGAACTCTTAACACACACAGTGGATGTCCTCATTGTATCTGGAACCGATGCCGTACTCACTGGCAGAGACGTCACTGTCGAGGTGGAGGGCTTAACACAAGTTGATAATCGTAACACACCAGGTGACGGAACTCTGCCAATTGTTGAAGAAGAGGGGGTGGATACAGGAGAAACAAGTTTCAAAGGAACTCTACTTGTAACTTCTGGAGTAGGTTTAGTGCCTGTAGCCGTAGTGAGGACTGTCACAGATGGCCTCAGCACCGAGGATCGTGACACCTCTGTCAAGTAAGTAGTAGTATTTGTCAGTGGACCAACAGGCCTTGCTACACAAGTCCTTGTTACCTCAGGTGAAAGTACAGTTCCTGTGGCCGAGGTTGGCACAGTTACTGACGAGCTAGGTAACACTCCCGCACTTGACACAGACACCAAAGACGCAGCGGTTGTTGCTGTAGTAGTAGCTACTGTGGTGGTTGGCACAACTGGTGGGTGGCTGGGGAAGGGATACTGAAGTCCCTTGGCAGCAGGTGGCACTCCAGTACTTGGAGTTTTTGGTACAGGCTGCTGCTGTTGCTGTGGCTGCTGTTGCTGTAATTTGGATCCACATGGGCCATGCATAGAGGACATACCTACTGGGCAGGGGGACATCTGCGACCTCAGTCCTCCACATGTGCTTGGTGTGCTTGATGAAAATTGTGACCTGGGTGGGGGATGAGAGGGTGACTGTGATGGTGGAGTGCCTGCTGTTCTGTTAGGAAGGTCTGAAACTGATGTCATTCTCCCACTCATTCCAGAAGTGCCTGCAGTACTAGCACCATCATTCACTAAAGCCACTGATCTAGTTGGTGTTGCACTCGGAAAGTCCCTCGTACACTCTGTCGTCGTTCTCACACTTGAGAAACCAAGTGGGCGTGTATGCGGTACAAATTCTCGGGGCTCATATTTGTCACTAACGTTTTCAAGCCGCTTTGAGTCCTCATCAAACACGCTTCTCTTGGCAAGTACTGATTTCACAATGTCTGATGGCGGTATTTCACTAACGGCCAAGTCCAGTAAGTTGTGGCGGAATTTGAAACGCTCACCAACTGCTGCATCCAACTTTGCAAGTACTTCACCCCCTGCTGCACTCAATGCTCGTGAACCTGACCATTTCTCATACTTCTCATCCAAGGAGCGAATGCGCTCCTCAAGTGTGGGAGATGGTGGTGAGAGCTCGGAATCAGATGATGATGATGAAAGGAGTGACTCAGGTCTCGGTGGGGGTGATGCTGGAGGTGGTGGTGCAGGGACAGGACTGGGAGACGGTTGATGTACAACTGGTTGTGAATGTGATGGTACAGGTCGTGGAGAAGTTATAACAGCAGGAGGCGATGACACAGAAGCAGCTTTGCTAGCAGATGGTGTTATACTGGACATTGAAACTGATAAACGAGTGGTGGACGAGAGAACCTGCGCTGCAAACCTCGGTAGGGGAAGTGATAAAGGTCCCTCAGTGGCAAGCCGGTCACGGGGTAATCGACGAGGCTCTGTGGGTGGCAACAGGTTCTCTGGCCTTTCATCGCACAAAGGGGTACCTGGTCGACTTCCATCCACACTCTCACCCCCACTGATGGTCAATGTGCCAGAAGCAGATTCACCATGCTGATGATGATGATGGTGATGTGAATGCTTACTACTTCGACAACTTCCACGGTCCTCACTTTCACTAGTACTACTCCCTGTTTTACGGCGCTTGCATACGGGATGCGGAGAATAAGACTGCACTGACACTAGGCGATCTGCAGATGTTTCACATATATCCCTCCCACCCCCACTGTGTTTTGATGTACTGTCTGTACTAAGTCTTCGACTACAGTGCTTACCACTAACATCTGATAACCTTCGCACTTCTGACACACTCTTCCTATGGTTGTGGGTTGTCACAACCAAGGATGGCGTACCTACATCACCATGATTTTCATAGCACACGTCCATTCCACTTGGTCCTACTGCACATATAGGCAAAGAGGGTGGGGGCTCTCCACAATCATCACTTGCAAGCTTGAGCCGCTTCTTTGGTGCTGAGCTCACCATGCCACCACCATCATCATCACCAGCGCTTTCCAACTGTTCCAGCAAGGTCTGAAGGTGAACCTTCTCCTTCTGAAGGTGGCGGATATCATGTGGATGCTGTGCAGAGCTTGGTGGAGGAGGCAGCTGAGAAGGTACAGCAACATCACTGCTCACGACAACACTCTGCAGGGAATGGCGCTTATAAGCAGAGTCCTCCTCACCACAGGGTATCTTGTCACCAGGACTGCAGCTCTTAGCAGGCCGCGCTGCCACCACGGCAACACTCCGCCGGAGAGATGATGTCTCACCTTCACATGCCCCTGGTGATGGACTACTATCCCCACGTTCACGCTGACAATAACCATAATCACGCAGCTCCTGTTCATAAGAGTCATCATGGCTTGCTGCACTACCCTGGCTGAATTCATCGTAGTTCCTGCAAACACAAAACAATTTACAGTTCACACTACTTCCACCTCATATGCGACTGTCTTCACTACTGACATTATCAACATTTATCTAGAATTCAATAATAATCCTCTGTCTCACATAAAGCCATGAAACATTCAAGAACAGGGCCTACTTCTCTGTCAACAAAAACAAACTCAGTTTACAATTCACATCACCAGCAAGTACATTTTTCAATGCATGTGTGAGTGCACTCTATCAAGTATCTGAAGCAGTACTTCTGCAGCCTGGCCCATGATGTACCTAGGTGGCGAATAACCTGCTGTCAGGAACCAACATTCATCACAACAACCACTAGGTTGTCACTGGTCCCTGTCACGAGAAAGTCAAACAAGAGCAGTAGTAACAGACAGTATCATCCAACCATAAGATGTTCCAAAATAAGGCTTACAAATCATCACTAACAAAAGCTTCAGACATACTTAACTGCTACATACAATAGAACTCAAGAACAGATATCCTGCATGGAACAAAGCTAAAGCAGTTCTGTTAAACTTCTCATTCTTGCTAAGTGCACTAGGAACAAAACATGAGCAAAAGTATTTTAAAATAAATATAAACCAGCAGTATGTGTATTTAGCCTGCAGAAAGAGGTCCCATACACTGACTCCCTGCAAATTCCCCTATGCCTATTCTGCTTCACCCATCCAACACACTTCCCTATATTACCCTCCAGTTGTCAAGCCACTATTCACACATGTTGGCAGTAGTAACCATTTACCCAAACAGCAATCTCCCTGCAAAAGACATCACTGCAAACTTCTGAATCAACATATAGTCATGCCTGCAACTGCTCTGCATCAGAGACATAACACTTTGGGCCACATTCCAAGCAGCAGTGCCCTACGCTCATTACAGCAAATGAAAGACAATGAACTAACAATCAACAATTTAAACATCCACCACTTAGTCTCTGTTTGGCTTAGATTTAAGAGCTTCAGTTTCACATGTACATGGTTCTGTGCTATGTACATCATTATGGTGGTTACATATCTCAGACTTTTACTTTTCCTTGCTTCTGTTTTTTGTTATAATGCTACAAAGAGAACACAGTTCACAAAGAAGCACTGTTCACTGATACAACTACCATATCTGCTACACTTTGAAACACTATGCCTCACACAATTCAAATGTTGCTGATGGTTTCCTTAGGCATCTTTTCCGGTTCTTTTATAGTTGTTATAGCACCACAAGTGCTACGCTCTGTGCACATTTCCAAACTTCCTGTTGCTGCTGCTGCTGTTTGGATTTCTAATTATTACCATTACCATTCACTTTCTTTTACTTTGTTGTTATGAGTTGCTTCTATGAGCTACTGATGAAACGTATCACTTAGCCAAGCCATACAGATGATAACAATAATCTTCGATACACATACACTTCAAAGCAAAAAAGAAGCACAAGTACACCTGACCTGTATCTCCTGTCCGGGTACTCAGCATCATAATACTCATACCGCTGCCCTGTCCGCTGTGTACGCGCTGCTGTTCTTCCCTGTCCCATGGTGGTTCCAACAGCAGCTGCTACTGGAGTGGTGGTACTGCAGTTTGCAGTACGACTATATGATGCAGCACGTGGACGTTGTTGTGTTTCATATCGCGTGAATCGTGCACCCGGAACAACAACCGTTGTCTCAAACCTCCCAGCCTGAACCTCCCGGCTGCTGTACATGAAACAAAACCAAAAAAAAATTGTTTCTCCATGCTGATTGCAACTATCTGGATTGCAATGCTTCTACCCAGAAGGCAGAAGTTTAGGGAAAAGCAGAAAAGTCAACTGTAACCAAGAAGCATCAGCTACAGAGTTCAAGTAACATTTCAACATCTATGAAAATCACAGAAATGGAAGTGAATACTTTTAGAAGTTCCCAGTGATCTGCTATTTTGTTCCTTATGTCTCTTGTCAAGATCCTCCATTGTGACCATCTCTATACATCTAGCATGATGGACTATATTAACTTCTGAGGTAGGATTCCATTTACTCCAAACAACATAACTGAAAAAGATGATGCATAATATAGTATCTACAGCCTGATAGAGACCTTGGAAACAAAGTATGGGCATAATATTTTACAACATTTTACTTAACCCAATAATAATAATAATGAAGAACTGAAGAAGGAATACTTGAGGAAATTGAGGCTAGTTTTGGGTACAGAATTAAGTGCAAAGAATAAAATCCAAGCAACTGGATCATTGGCAGTACCAGTACTTAGATATAGTTTTGGAATCGTT
>Ga0123354_10001376_pt1 | contig 29315 bp, 23 predicted proteins | sample TergutLab28metaG_2_FD_97872 | JGI IMG/M metagenome (GOLD analysis project Ga0123354, IMG submission 97872) | Labiotermes labralis P4 segment gut microbial communities from Petit-Saut dam, French Guiana - Lab288 P4 | ecosystem: Host-associated > Arthropoda: Insects > Digestive system > Gut ... | reverse complement strand
AATTCTTAAAAAATTTATGAATGTGCATGGGCCTAAGCTTATTCAAACCATAGCATAGCATCAACAAACAATAATTCATCAAACCTAACATGTCTAGCTTTGCCCATGATTTCCTTATGAATGTGCATGGGCCTAAGCTTATTCCAGATGCCACTCACACATCAATCCATTAACAACTTTCCATGCCTTGGTAATAATACTAATGATAATAAAGTGTGCTTGGAAGTCATGATGCAGGGGTAAAACAAACAGTACACCATACAACAGCACTAAAAACAACAGTACATGCAGCAAGAGACAAATGACAACAAAGCCAGCAAGTCTGTCCACTGAAGATCCCATCAAGAGAAACAGTGTTATTCCAAGTACAGGCAAAATCCATCAGATGTTCAATCACTAAAATTTGTCAGCGTTAAAGCAAAAACATTGTAAAGTGCAACATTAAATGAAGACTCCTCCAAGTTTAAAGCTGTATTCCTAGATTATACAGCTGAAGGCAGTAACAGGGGTGAATTATAGAACACAGTGCTGAACTTGCAATGTACATGACACTTCAAAGCTCACCTGAGAACAAAGAGAAGCCTCTTCATGAAAGTAGCCCCTGACAAAATCACAGTACTCCTTGGTTGTTATGCGACACATGCCATGTATACCAATACAGCATGGGTGGCCAATCACTTCACACACCATGTGCTCAGCTATCTTGTCTTTGTAGCGGAAACGTTGCTGAGAGATGGAATTGGTCTTACGACAGATTGGCCACTTCGTGATGTCATCAGGCCATTCATATGGTGCAACAGATGCTGGCGCCTCACAAAATCTGAAGCAGTTTACTTTCTCTGTCAAATATTCCTGTTGTCCACAGACATATGCACCACACAGAACAAAGTGTTCTGGTACTCATCACAGTTTGACTTTTACATTATGCAGGTAATAACACAGCAGTGTCTCAGTTTGTGAACCATGACGTGTTGGGACTTCAACCCTTCTTAATCACCAACTTTAATGCAGCTGTTGTACAAGAAGAATGCAAGATTCTTCATGTAAACCTCAACCTCTGAAGATCAAGGCACCATTCTCCTTCCAAACAGTGGGAAATGCCAACCCAGTAACATCACATCACATCCTCAACAAAAACCACTGTGAAAACCTTACACCTCTCATGCCTCGGTCTGAAAAATTGAGGTGAGACCATGTGGCTGGTAACTCAGCCTACCCCACTCACCCTCTTATGTCACAGACCACTCTCAGCTCAGCCAAGGTTCTGCCTTTCATTAAATGAGTCTGACTGCTTCAATGTTTTATGGAATCAGATTCTCCTTCCATCATACAATGTACTGCATGCTTCCAAAATGTGTTTGTATTTTATTGCAAGTAACCTTATATGATTTTTTTTTGTTACATATTTCTTACCAGTACATTCAAAGTTCTGTAAACAGACATTTTACACCAAAAATGGGGTCCAAATTTTCATGATTCCAATATGCAAGACCGTTTTATGAGTCCCAACTAACCACACCATGCAGACTCTGCTGTATTCTTCACATTGTTAAAAAACTTGAGATACAAAAGAGCAGATAATATTACCTTATTCTGCACGCATGTTTACAAAGTTTATACCATTAACAATACCACTACTATGCCCATGCAAACTGCTGTGGTGGGACCACAAGCACAACATACAAACCATAATTCTGCAACATTGTATGATGCATGACATGTCAAAAATATTAAAGATATATTCAAGTCATATTGTGTAGGCCGCAAAATTACCTGGACTACCATTTAATTTCCTGGCAATATTTGCTGTAAGAGCTATTTATAGTACAGACTGAAAAAATGGTGTGGGTTATCATTTAGTTACATGGTAAACAGATCAAATTTGCTGAAAAGTGTCCTACACTTACTAATGAAATTCCTTGCTTTACACTACAAAGACATGGGGATCAGATCACAAGTTTTGTTAGAACTGTGTGCATGTATATGCATGTGTGTGACATGCAGCCATTTGTGTAAGACTTATAACATTAACTTTAATTAACAGATTAAACAACAGTGTTCTTGGTTTTGTAGGCAGGCAAACTGATATTCTGGAGTAATATGCTGCCTCCATCTTCAAGGAGAGGGCACCATCTGAGTAAGCACCTCTAGGATAATAAACAACCATCTTCAGAGCTCCAGACAGTATAAGGCTTTCCACATGCATAGCATTTTCCTGGGCTCTAGCAATGCCCCAGCCAATGTGACTCCACAAACCTCCACAACCAGGTCACAAAGTCCTGCAGCCTGCACAACAAATCCAGTCTGTGTTCAAACCCCAGACAACCATCCAACCAGAATTCTTCCCCCCTGTCAAGGCCCTCAGTCAAGACAGGAACTCTGTTAGCATAGGCCCAATCCACATGTCACAGCCCAGCAATGCACTTTGTGTATACAAATGGATAAAAAAAAAAAAAACCGGTGATAATGTGCTTTGTGTCTGTCACACCCTTAGGTAACTTTTCAGATGGCTGGCTGGCCATAGATCACCTAAACGTCTACTAAGACAATTCCATCACCCAGAAAATGGAGGCAGTAAGTCCTTTTGGATGGTCAGTGTCAGCCTACAATCATACAAATGCTCAGAACCCAGGACACCTGTCATTTAATCAGCACCTGCCACTGAAGTCTGAAAACCTGTACCACTAATAAATCATTGAATGACTCCTGTAAACATCGCTACAGATCATATTCACTGATATATGACATTACCCCACTTCAGTCACTTAATCTACAATTTCATGCTTACTTGGGGTCAAGTCCACACACCGATCCAGATATTCGGCCCCCCGGTCCTGAATCTCCGGCTGACCATTTCTTCCATGTAGATATTGTTTTCTGTAACATATAAACAAACATACGATCAATACATACATACATATTGTATGTATGTATGTACACACACATACGTATCAACAAACGTGACTATCAGAGTACATGTATGTCCACATACAACATTTAATTGATTCTCACTCTAGCGTTTTCAGTCATCAGCAGATCCAGTAGGGGAACAAACAAATTGAAACACTAAGTTGTTACAGTCCATACCATGGCAGCACACAGCAAAGAAGAGGTACTGCTCCTCTCTTTAAACTTGGCACTAGAGAGAGGCGAGTGCTGGAAAGAACCATTACACATGCAGCAGCAAGCCTTGTGTATGGATACACAGCCAATAGAATGCTGTTTCTGAATGAGATATGACACTTCCTGGCCATTCATATGTCAAACTAAAAGCAGACACGCTGTTCTGATTGCAGCTGTGTACAGTGTTGTGGGCTCAGCTATCAACTGTATGACTATCATGGGGCGTTTCTGCTTCCAAATTTGATGCCCCAGATGGACTGTTTCTCCCTGCAACCTAGCAGCTACACTACAATCAGGTTAAGTCTTCTTATGAAGAATGTAAATTCTAAATGAAAATTTGAATGTCTTGGCAAGTTTTTGTAAAAATTCTCAAATCAAAGATTTCTAGGCGAGTCATTCAGCCATTTTCAGCTTGCTACATAGGTACAAACAAGCAAATGAACAGTCAGTGACCTTAACAGCCACTATGCACACATGCGCCTAACAATGTAAAATAGAACAAAGTGGACTGAAAGCTGTGTTGACATGCACACACTGCTCATTCCAGTGTGTTCATGGTGATATACAAGGACTCCATAATGCTACCTACCATATTTAGCTGAATGTAAGACAACTCTTATCTATTATGACCCCCCCCCCCTCCAAATAAAACACATCTGCCAAGGGAAAATGTATTTATCCAAATATTAGATGATCCCCAAAAATAAAACATCTGCTAAGAAAAAATACTTTACTATTAATTTCACACATTTAATACACAAAGCATGTCAGATTCTGTCTGCCTTTACCAAACAGTGTCACTGTCAACGTCTTCATGGTCAGTGCCTTCATCTTCCTCACACTCACTCCTAACATTCCCATCCTCTTCACTTTCGTTCCACAACATACCATCATCAGTCCCATCCACTGCATTGGATATACAGCACTGAATAAAACCTTTCGAAGTTACGTCTGGTGTAATGTGCTGCCATGCAGTTATGATTCACACTGACTAAATAATACATTTATGTTTATACCCATGAAGATTCACAATTTTCTCCACAGATGGTGTTAGTGGTGTTTAGAATAATCACTACATGTGTTCTGAATTTTTGTTGTTGTCTGTGGTCTGATCAGTCTGAGTTCGTGGCTTTTTTTAATGGTTTTTAATTTGTGGATTGGTCCAGGTTTTACTTTTGAGTCTTTTAGTTAATCTGCAGAATTTTCAATAGCCATTTTCCTGTTACTACCCTTGGACTACTTCTGTTCTCAGGTGCATATCTTAAGGTGTTATTGTTGCTATGGTGCCCAGCAACTGAGAATAGCTTGATTGAAAGGGTCCACCAGGTTACACGCTTCTTTGCCTTAAAATGGAAACAGCTGGCTTCCAAAACATAGTGCTTCTTTGACAAATTAGACAAATGACAAAATCCCAAACAAGAAGATAATATCAGTCACACTTTGTTCTCTCTTTTGTTTTTTGTTTACACATGATGATTTGGTGATGCAGGCCCTATTTTGCGTCCGAATGGTCTGGTCCTGAGTGATTCAGTTCAACACAGATCGGTTCACTACTTCATATATGAACTTAAAATGACCTCACATATTTTAGCGCCAAAGGTAAAGAAGAAACCTAGTCTTCCATTACAGTAATACAGTATTTATCTACAGAACTGCATTAACCAAAACATATTTGCCTAAAAAACTGTGTAAAATGGATTACTGGATCACCACGATCCAAAAACGTAAGTTCACAAAAATATATGTATTAATAAAAGCAACAAATATGACTCAAGTCTCCTGCAGTGTCACCCTGTGTCACTGTGTGAACAGTTATTGACATTTTGAAGGACCAGTTTTTCTAAAGCGTTGAGAACTACTGACACAACAACACAGCATGACATCTCAGAAGACTTGAATCATCTCCAACACCACTGTAAGACCCTCAAGTCTAACACAATAACTACAGTTTCATTGACTTACAATGTGACATAACAAGATTAAAGCAAGTAGCATTATCACAACATTTTTTAACCAAAGAACCCATACAGTAATATCATATCGTAAGATCAAACAGTAAGGCACAAGACACACTGCAACAGGTGATTTTCATCCAAAATGGTAAATACATAAGTATGGAAATCACTGAAAGAACTACAAAAACTTCTGCGATATTTGCCACACTTCTAAAAAAATTTCAATTGAACAACTGATACAATTATCACTTACTTTATATCTGCAAGGTGTGTACTCTTTGTTATATATCCATTATACACTTTCATGAACAATGTTTTCAACATGCACAATACAAGACCAACACATGCTACATAAGTCATCATAAAGTGAGGGTGACAGTTCCTTAACATACAAGCAAATCCTCCTATCTTTCCATATATAATTTAGCATCAGATAAAAGCAAAATACAGCTCATTATAGTACAGTATCAGAATAAAATGTTTAACCTTTCAGACACTAGGATTTTCCTAAATTATATAGTACATTCAGTTCATACCATGCAGTAAGCACATTCCATCTAGGTTATAAGCCAACCAGTTGATTCCAGTGGGAAATAGGAGCCATTTGTGCTGAGATCCATACAATACACAGTGTAAGCAGAAAGTAGAATTTTTTAAATAAATAAGAATACACTCAACTGGCTTAGGGATATAACTCTTTATCATTATGAATTAGGCTAATAGACCTGTTTTGGCCCTGTTCAATAATCTCTTCAAAAGTCTTCCAGCCATCTTCTTCCATTTGGTACATAATTCAGCATTTGTTTGGCAGTAAGTGTTAATGACTGTAGTACTATCCAGTAATACTAACTGTACTGCAGCTCCGAAACAAATGAGAGAGTGAAATAAGATGGCGTGTCCCACATATTGTGTGTAATCTGTCAGTTTTTATGCCAATAATTTTCACTGTGTTTTCTGCACTCTACAAAAGATGTCCTTCTGCTAGATGTATAACAGCAGCTATTTGGTATGCAGTGATGCCTACATTGTTAGTACTCAAATTAGAACTCTGATGGTAATTTACTGATACTTCATTTGAGTAAAAGGTAAATTCAACCCCACACCCTGCAACGAAGGCAGAGAGGGGGTGTTGAGGTATAACTCTAACCTCTCTTTAACCTCAGCTACTGAAGGGGGTGGATGGTTAATGCCATGCTCCAGCCACTTTACCTCTGGGAATAACCCCGTACCCATCGTATAGTAGGCTGCGTACCCCAATTCAGTCTGGACAAGTGCAGAAAATCACGACCCCAAGAGGATAAGATCCTTGGACTGTCCAGCCTGCAGCAAGTCACTATACCAACTGAGTTATCCCACTATAATTTTCATTATTTGATAATCTGTGACTGAATTGAAGTTATAAATCTAACTTTTTGTTGACTGTTGCGTTGTGTTGTTTGTATGCCTGCCTGTTTGTGTAACTTGTATTCATTTTGTGCTACTTCTGTCACTGGCCACTGCACTGTTCAGCTAGCACATTAATAAATGAGAACTAAATTTTTGTTATTAATAATCATCAGAAATACACACAAATACTAGTAATAAGATTGGTCTAGAAGAAAACAGTGAGAAAACTAAGTGTATGGTGTACGTCTCATAAAGAAAATGCAGGACAAAATCAGAAACAAAGACAGGTAATAAATTCTCTGAATGTGTTGCATATGACAGTAACAAATCAAAACTGCATGCATGAATAAATTTAGAGCAGATCAAATCTGGGAAATGCCTCATATGATTCAATCCAGAATTTGCTGCATTCCCATTTATATCTCAAAATATAAATGTAACTCTGCATGTTGCCTTGAAAGGGTGTGAAACTTGGTCACTCACAATCACAGAAGAACATAGGCTGAGGATGTTCGAGAATAGAGTGCCGAGGGAGATATTTCAGTGTATGAGGGAGGAGGTAACAGGAGAGTGAATGAACGTGTATAACGCAGAACATCATGATTTGCACTCTCCATCAAATAACACTTTGAAAACGAGACTTGCAGGGAGTGTAGCACTTATGGGGGACTAGAAGAAACACACATGGTGTTTTGGTGGGAAAACATGAAGGAAATATCACACTTGGCAGACCTAAGCACAGATACATGTTAAAGAACTGGGATAGGAGAGAACAAACCAGATTCATCTGGCTCAGAAAAGAGACAGGTGGCTGGTTCTTTGAACAGAATAATGAACCTGTGGGTTCCATACAATGTGGGGAATTTCTTGAACAGCTAAGGAACTAGCAGCCTCTCAACAAGGACTCTGCTCCAAGGAGTTATCTAGTTAGGAGAATGCCATTTGAGAATAAATAATTTGCAACTCACAAATTTAGGTTAATAATACAATAATCTCAGGTTCCACTTCTACTACAAACAGATGGTGTCAGTCCAACCACATTACAAGAAATAAACATTTTTAAATTTCAGCTCTCTTCATGTAAAATTTGAAAGAAATTTTAAAATCTGCCAAAGGATGGTAGGCTTCACACCTCTTGGCTGCTAATAAATGATCACGAAATTAAAGATTCCATAAATAATATAAGAAAAAAAAACTGGCACAGACAAGGTGACAGGATGAGACCTGAGATGATTTACATGAACAACTTGACATATCAACAACAGAAAAAATGGAGTTCAGGAAGATGTTTGAAATGGCAGCCAGATTAGCTGCTGTAATCTGTAATCTGCTGAATGAACAGGCATAATGCAGATAATAATGTTGTGAAGTCTGGTGAGTGTGGATATGCTGGCATGAAGTGAGTAGTGTGAGAATGTCGTATGGATGGATCATATCAGGCAGTGACAGGGAACTGAGATAGGAAGTATTCTGGTACAATACAAATGTGAAATTGTCTCAGTGAAGGCACACAGGGGGAGGAGAGGTACACCTCCTATCATACTTAACTTTCGCACTAGATGGAAGGAAGCAAGTGGTTAATATCACATCCCTACCACTTTACCCCAAGCGAAAGAGTTTCTGGTACCCACCCAATAGGAGGTCGGGCGAGCCACAGAGCTGGTCTGGACATTTTTGAGAAGAAAACAATTTCTTGGTAGTGTCTGGAACTGGACCAGGATCATCCAGCCTGTAGCATGGTCACAACACTGACTACAAGCAAGTGGGGGAAACCAGGCACTGTTGCTTTGAACATGCTGCTTGGTTTTTCACATTACTCCAGTCTTAACCTCATATCACACTTCTATAAGATTAATTTTAATATTAACCTCCAGTTTACCTCTATGTATTATTGCAAGTCTCTCTTTCCTTCAGTTTTCCCCACCGAAACCCTCAAAAGATCTCAACTTTCTCTCTGTATAAATGTCAGTTGCCCCACCCATCTCATCTTCCTGGATTTTAATGCCCAAAGAATACTCTTTCCAGAGCACAAATCATGTAGCTTCACATTATGCCATTTCCTCCATTCTCCTTTCTTCCATTCATGTTGAAGCCCATTATACAAATTCTAAACAAGGAATTCATAACACTTAGAACAAGCAAACAAACAAGCAAACAGACAAGCCAACAAACAGCTATCCTCTATGCCAATTATACTGAACTATTACATCAAGAACACACAGACACTGAACAAAACCACACGATTCAAGGGACAGTTACACAATTAGTGGCAACACTGCAGTCTATGCTGTGTCAGTCAGGCACTAAAAGAACCACCCAATCACATGATACAACATACCGTTGGTCTTAGTCCCCGCACCGGTTGGTTGGAACAAAAACAGAAAAATCACATTATTCATCTAGTTGGAGCCAATTCACAAGGTTACAAGATTAGCAGTTAACTGTGCCTGGCACTGCAAGTGCAGCAGCAGGCACTACTGTAATTGTAAAGGGGTTCATCTGTCATAACAACACAAATACATTATTTTATCCGATAACTTGCATCGCTACTGCACTCAGACCGTTTAACATGAAAGCAAGCATGGCACCACTCATCACTAATCCAATGAGCTGTGAGTTGAGGTCCATGCACTTTTGCACTTTTTGATCAAAGTATGGCAGTCAATGTCAGAGTTTTATTCCCTGTATCTAAAGAGGGTGCTGGAAATGTGATCCTTCAGCTTGCAGATATGTGTCATGTCTAATAACCATGCTGTTCACTGCTTGTCAAAGATTTATAAGTTCAGCAATTCGATGGGAAATGACTAGCAACAGCCGTCAGGTAACATGTCCCTATATACAGCAATATTCTTGAGGAAATAAATAAAAATTTACATCTTTGTTTAGAATTTAATTAATAATCTTGACACCTTGTGAAAGTAACACCTTTCACCAAAAATTAGTACATCTGCACTCTAAGTGCACACTGCCACCACAATGGATGCAGCGCATCTACATTCAGCATTAATAGCTGTGATTATTCCACTAGCTCCATCAGTGAAGTGTTGTTTTCTCAAGTTTTTTACTTTTACTGCTCAAATTCAATTTAACTTCAAAGATGTTAGCAAAACAATAAAATGACAGTGACAAACACTGACAAGTAAATACAAGCATTACAGGCAACACAAAAGTTGCAGATGAAGCAGAGGTGTAGCTCCACTTACTCTTTACCACCTCAGCATTAGATAGATGCCAAGTGGTCAGCTACATGGCCCAGCCACTCTACCCGTGGAGGAGAAAAACCCCCCAGCATCCCCATTGCTGATCTGGATGCTTCACAGGAAAGAACTATGTTGCCCCCACAAGGAACTGAACCCTGGACAATCCAGCTTGCAGTCCAATTTCAATACTATGTGCACCATTATGGCTCCACTTGCAGTATGCTAATCGCATACTAATTACAGATGACAGTGCAATCACTGCACTTGTGCACTGATGTGCAATACAATTTCAGTACCATGCCCATTTCAGTAGAACTTACTAGAACTGTCTTACACAGTACATTACATCAGGTTGCAGAGAGCGTGGGAGAAAGAGAGACAGTGTGCCCGCACGTGCGCTGACAGTTGCTAAGATTATACAAAACTGGTTGTAGGCGAGTGAGTGAGTGAGTGAGTGAGTGAGTGAGTGAGTAGAGAGCAATAGTGGAATGATATTGACAGGGGAAAGCTGGTACTGGGAGGAAAACCTTTTCCATTGACACCCTGTCCAGCACAAAAATCACATGGATTGGCCTACACTGGTAGGCGAGCACCTAACTGCCTCAGTCATGGCACAGCTGTAGGATTTAGGGTGAAAAAAACATCTAATATGTGGACTCATGGTTTTGATATGTTTCACACTAATACATTCTCTCTCTGTGTGAGTCTATCTTGCATTAAGTGGCCTGTCATGTCATTAATATTCATATAAACCAATGTACAACACCACTGTAATAAATTTATTCTGCTGGCACAGAGCCTCTTAAGGTTGCAAGATGAATATATAAGTACAGGATCTTTCATCTGGCATTCCACTATCCAGAATACTCCAAAGATCTGGCTGCATTCCAGAAGAAATAAATTCAGCTTCTACTACTTATATCAGTGCAGCTCTCCCACCTTCACATGTTCCTAGTGACATCTCAGTTGACACCTTGCAACTGATGGTCACTAACCAAACAAACGTTTTGAAGACAAATCAGTTTTTTTTTTTTTTTAAATTTTAAACGGTTTTAGTACATTATACACATCTGTACAAAAATCCCCCTATCCTGAAATCCACAAGCCCCCAAGCATTCAAGATAAAATATATTTATAAATTCAAAGAAACAAAGATAAACTGTAATATATATCCCTGACTGCTACCACACTAGAGAACACAAAACTCATTTTATTTAAATTTAACAGCAGCATGGATCATTTCATGAAAATAAACCCAGCAGCAACTACACAAGACATGGGTCTCCACTCCTTTTTTGCAAACAGCCATGACAATAATTGTAACTGGCTGAGAGCCACATAACGTAACTGGCAGGCCGCAGATTGGAGACCCATGATAAATTATATATATATATATAAATCCATTACATATTACCACCACAGTTCATATTCACTTGAAATTCTGTCTGTCAGTTCAACACCACACTACTATCCGCAACTGATGACAACAACTTTGACCTTGAGAGTGTGAGTAGTGTCCCTTATGTCAGCATTACCCTTATGAAGAAAACGTACACGTCCTGTCACAAACATCTCTATCACCTTCCAATGATTGCCATTTGTTGTGCGTTCAGGTTATGACAGGCCTACATTTACATCTACACACAGCCCTAACAATAAAGAACACAAAAGAAAATAACGGCGTGCGGGCGCACATGTGCGCCCACACACACACAAAACTGCACTTTAGCCCAATGTATTTTTAATTGGATCCTTGATTACTGGTTATAAACACTAACGTTCTGACTTCCCCGCGCAACTACTGCAAAGGTCAAAACTGTTCTTGTTAGTCCACTGAAGTACAAAGTTCACGTTATCTGTAATAAAGCCACTTCCACATTTACAGCAAATTAATATAGCATTATATTTTGTGGCTTACCAGCAAACCGCTAGCCCATATTAAATATCGCAACTTACTGAGCAGTCAGCCTGCGAGGACTGCACACAGCCTGAGTCGTCATTCCGGATACAGCACGCTGTCTCACGTTCCTTCTCCCTTCCCTTCTCTATCTCCTTCAAAATTTTTGCATCCTTCCGCATGCACGGTGCAAACTTGGCTCCAAGATGTATTAAGTCTGCCTGCATGTAACACACAATGCTTATTAATACATGAGACTCAAGGTTATTGCAGTGACTGTAACAACTGTCATGTTCTGGGAAATACCAACATGCAGTTCAGCAGAAATTCACCGATACTCGATCCAAAGGAGGTTCTCACAGTAGCGCTGCTGTAGAGGCAAGTCTTTTGGTGTGTGATGATGTGTCACTGGGCGAGTAGTTCCCAACATTATGCAAGATCATAGTGCCTCATTGCTAAGGACCAAGTGGCCAAAGAAGAATGGCTATTGGCTACTCTTCCTTGACCAGTTGAGCCTTGAACACAAAAACACTACAGTGATCCCAAATGTTTGGAACCACATGCCTGACAACATGGCGTCACATCCCAGAGGTTTGAAGTCTTCAGCAGCACCGCTGTACAAGCCTGGGGTGTCAACAAAATCGTCTTTCACGTAAAATTTTTTAGACGCATTTATGGCCCACCGTCATAAAAACTTTACATGGCAAAACCGAAAGGTTCATTAGTTATCACAATCAAACTCAAGGCTAAATAAGCATTACATATCACCACCACCACCACCACCTCCACAGATGTACACTTACATTTACCATAACAAAAGCTACACTGTTTCTTGGTACATTATCCAATGTTTTTACGGGTCAGCAAATTTTGAAAAGTGGAAAAGCAGCTGTCAGCTTTGTCATGTCTGTCCGTCCCATCAGTCCATCTGCATGCAACTTGAGTCCCGCTGTGCAGATTTTCATGACATTTTATACGAGGCACTTTTACTGAAATTTGTCAAGGAAATTCAAGTTTGCCTAAAATCAAGCAAAACTAAAGCCACTTTTGATGAAGAACCGATTACAATTAACGACTACTTTGGTTACTAGTGTTACCATGGTTGCCATCAGCAGCAATCAGTAATAACAGTAATCAACAATATTCTGCCATATTTCCTCAAGCAACTGACATAAAGCATATTGAAAGAATATAAAAAACATGCTTTTGTAACAGTTAATATTTATTAAAAATTTCTATTAATATGAAATTTGACACACAGATATATTATGAATATGTATACAAATTGTATCTGAAACACTATTTTTAAATTAGCCATTATGCAATGTTTCAATGGGGTGAATATTTGAGTTACGTAGACCATGTATGAGAGTGTTTCATATACAGTTTGTTTATACAAACAAACTGTATATGAAACACTATTTTTAAATCAGCAGTTATGAAACGTTTTGATGGGGTGAACATATGATTTCTGTATGACTGACAAATTGACCACAATCTACCTACACTCACAAATAATAAGTTCTGCAGCACAGAAACAGACCCCAATACCGGCAACAACATTCTATAATATTTGTACAACTGTGAATATTAATGAAAAGTGAGCCCACAGTGCAGTATACCTTATGACCACATGAGAAGTGTCCAAGATGCGAAGATACAAATGTGCCTCAATGTTACATTATGCATACAGTTGGCATCATCTATGACATTAATCTGATACATTAAAACTAAGAACAAAGTGAGAAAACTCTGTCTGATATTTCCAGATACCTGATAATACAAAGTTCCTTGCAGTATAAACGTACGGCAAATTTTCGGTACATTTGATACATTACTTTGTTGAACACTCCCATATATCTTCTAAATTATACACTGGTTTTTCCTTCCATAAAGCCAACCCCTCGTCCGTACCTCGGGGTATCGTAGATTCATACTCTACTCTACCCTGGGTCATGTGGGAGGCGGTAACAATTGTGGAGAGTATATTCTGATGATGGTTGCTACAACATACACTGGCTAACAGGACTCTGGTCTACCCAATCCAAGGTGGAAGGTATCGTGCCGAGGGCTGCGTGACACTGGGGTAGAGAAAGCAGTGTCACTAATGATCCCCTTGGGGAACCAGGCCACACCCCATTGTATTCCGTCTGCATGGGGCTCCATGGATGGTGACCTTATGTTTTTCCCCATTCTGTGGGAGGGCTCCTTTTTGGGAACTCTGATAGACATACATGAATAAACAGACCAGTGGCTCTGGTGATGGGGTATCTCTGTCCATGGGGACCCTGTTAAGGAACATGGAGGGGACTACTTTACAGGGGACTCTGAGGGAACAATGAATTTTCAGGGGATGGAATGTAGCAGGTTCTGTGGACAGGTGTCCCCGTAGGGGTCCCATTGGGGAACATGGGGAGGGGTCTGTTTACAGGGAAGTGTGAGAGATAGTGGAAGGAGGGCTCCGGAAATGGAGCATCTTTCTTTACAGGAGCTCTGTTAGGGGAACCTGGAGGTGTAAAAAAGGCTCTGGAGATGGGCACCTCTTTCCATGGGGGCCTCACTGGGAAACCTGGGAAAGGGCTCATATGCCGGGGGCTTATGTGTGGAAGAAGGTTCTGGGACGGGTGTCTCTCCATATAGGGGCCCCATTTGGGGGCCTGGGGAGGGGGGTCCGAATACCAGGAACTATGAGAGATGGATGAAGAGGGATGTAGGAATGGGGCGTCTCTCTCTGAAGAGGCTCACTGTGGAGGGCCTCAAGGGAGGGCTTCTTTGCTGGGTACCCTGGGTTATGAAAGGAAGCCTCTGGGGATGGGCATCTCTCTTCATGGGGGCTCAGTTGGGCAACCCGGAATGGGTTTGTCTATCAGGGACTTAAGAGATGGCTGAAAGTGGCTCTGGAGATGGGACATTTCTCTCTATAGAAGCTCTGTGAAGGGAGCCTAGAGGGAGGACTCCCTTGCTGGGGACCCTGCACGATAGGTAGAAAAGGCTCTGGAAATGGGCATCTCTTTCCACAGGGGCCCCACTGGGGAACCTGGAATGGGGCTCATCTACCAGGAACTTTGAGAGATGGATGGAGGAGGCTCTAGGAACAAAGCATTTCTCTCTGAAGAGGCTCAGTGTGGAGGGTCTCTGGGGAGAGCTCCTTTACTGGGGACCCTGGAAGACATGTTAAGAAGGGCTCCGGATACAGGAATCTCTCTCCATGGGGCCCCTTTATGTCCAAGGCAAACCTGGAATCAGGAGAGGGGCTCGTATCCCAGGGACTTTGAATGATGAATGAAGGAGGGCTCTAGGAATGGGGCATCTCTCTCCAAGGGGTCTCCATGAGGTGGACATGGAGGGGGGGCTCCTTTACTGAGGACCCCGAAAGATATGTTAAAGAGCTGTATCAAGCGAGATGTAAAAAATGCCCTGTAAGTGGGTATCTCTTTCCATAGGAGCCCCTTTGGGGAATCTGGAGGGCATTCGCTTGACAGGATTTTTTTAGAAAAAAGGATAGTATTTCTGGGTTCCTTTCTTGGACCCAGAGGACATTAAGATCTTAAGTCTGGGGGCCATGTGGAACTTTCATAAAGGGACAGGGTTCTCCTGAGCTGATATCCAATTATGGGGCACAAAGGGCCTGTCTATAAGGCCTTGGTGCATCAGGACTGTAAAAGCTCAAACCCAATGCAAATCTGTCTATCTATCTTCTGTCTATCTATACACTGGTTTTGGAAGTAAGTGGGGATGCAAGGACTGCTACATCACTCTACTGCCAGTTGTGACATGCCACTAAAGGCAACCAACAAGGAACTGGCACCAAGCTTGTTCACAATGTAACTGCAGTGGGTTAAGCAGCACCAAAAACAAAGCGACAGACTCCAGTTCTGAAGTGAATTTACTAACCGTTTCCTACACTAGCAATTATGAACACTTACAGCTCGTGGTCCAATCCAGAAATTTGCTGGCTCCTGATAATCCACCTGCTGCAGCGAAAGACTTGTGACCAGAACCTGCAAAAGTAGGCATAACAGTAGGCTGTGAAACATGTTTGGTGATAGAAGTATACACAGGTAATTGGTTTATGAGTTTCTTACCAATATGAAATGCAAGAATTAATAAAAGTTTTTCATTAAGGAAGCCAAAATTGTTGTCACATATGTTCCAACCTCATGCAAACCGACCAGAGTGCTCAGTGCTTTCTCAAGGCTGTCACTGGTTCCCAAACGATACTAAATGCACCGATCCTCATCTCAATGACCCACAGTATTTACTTCTTTTACATGCAATAAATATTTGTTTGTGTTATATTCATAGCAGCGATGGTTGCTAATGTCTGTGCATTTTGTACATAACTTCAGGGAAGTAACTTCTGTTGAAGAATATCACTTAAATCATTTCAATATAATAACTGATCAGCAGTGTTATTTCTTCATACTCAGTGCCATTCTGTATTGTATTAAGTTCAATTCTGAGAGCTTGGGGAAAAATTTTTGACCTCTGTAACCACAAGGACAGTGAGAATATAAATGACTTTGCTGCTTGTCCCCATGACTTCTGTTTAATTTCCTGTATTGTATTTTATGTACCAGTTGCTACACTTGCTTACTATTTTCGTCTAGACAATATATTATAAGTACCAGATCAAACAACCGAATTTTATAGCTATAAGGACATGTACTGTGTATGTGCATGTTTCTTATAACCTTCATTTGTCAGTACATATTCATTCAACTGCTTGCAAATGTATCTGGCAATCACAACTGTGAGCTGAGCCTGTTGAGGTTATGCTATCATGGTTGGAGAGTTTAAGTGGGGTCAAGGGGAGTCGGCTGAGCCGTTCCAGGACCGCCGTGCTTCTGAAGGGCAACACAGGTGACCCTTGGTGGGGCTTCAGCTATTCTCCAGGGGTGATAGATGCGGTATATAGCCTCTCTACACTTAAGACTGTCTGTGCATGGTGAAGAGCCATACCCTACAAGAGATGACCCTGTTATGCAGAACACAGCAGATCTAAAGGAGTAAACCTTGAAAAAATAATCCCCAATCCTACGGTGTGAGTGCCGTGCCTATGGGATGAATGGCAATGGGTGGGTCTGTCTCAAATGGCCCCTTCTGGGTTACCAAGCGACCTCCCAGAGGTAATTTAGCCTTACCAAGTATGGGGGCTCCGCTTGGTGGACCTTATAGTACCCCTGTACTCGTGGGACCAAAATGGAGCGCACGTCTATATATTTAGGGGATAAGGAGAGCTCCACACCTGGAGACTCCAATTAAGGGTCCTGATTGGGGAGGAGCACTCATCTCCCAGCAGTTCCAGTCTGGAGAACCTTGAGGGCCTAACAGAGAAGGTCGGCACTCTTGGCCTCCAAGTCACTAGGAAGAATCAATGTGGTGCTGCCAAAAAACTGGCTAGGCTTGCAGAGGCTCCTACTGGGGACTCTGGCAGTGGCCAACCTCGGCTTGCTCCAGGCGGTCAGCCACAAATTTTGCAAAAGCCCAGGACATCTGGGTTTCAACATGGATGAGGACATTGTACAGTGGAATTGAAATCCACGGAGAATAAGTGGCACCCACAGGGCCCAAGCAAGCGACAGTGGTTGGCCAGGGGCACTCCCTAGGGTGGGCAGGCTAAGAGGCCCAAACAGGTGGGCAACTTGGTTATGCCAGGGCCACTCGGGAGGACCTTCAGGTGGCAGCTGTACACAAGAATTATCCGGAGAGTCAAATCTCCAAAGAAAACTTCGTAGATTTCCAGTGGGCAATCATCCGGCTTGTACATGAGCTCCCTGAAGAGTGGTGCACCCCCAGGCAGGTTGATACGTACTGGGTTAAAGGGGCAACTATTACAGTCTGCCACAATGAAATGACCAAGGACTGGCTGGCTGCCAGGGTACCTACCCTGGCGGCCTGGGAGGGCTCCAGGCTCAAGATAGTGGGCCTGGATGCTCTTCCCACCTACAAGAGAATGGTCGCCTGGTTTCCGGGCCCTGTCGAGGACACAGAGCGGTACTTGCTGTGGCTTCGCAGGATGTACCAGGGATTGGATACTAGGCACTGAAGAGTTTATGAGGGCAGGGAGGAGCCCAATGGGGTCCGCCTTGTGCTCAGCGTCAATGAAGCCTCTATCACCGTGCTGGAGAGGTTGGGTTGGAGGCCCTTCAGTGGAGTGGGGCAGGCTACTTTCTCCCTTCTGGGTGCCAAGCCAGAGGGGAAGTAAGAAGGTGCCAAGCCAGAGGGGAAGAAGTAAGAAGAAAATAGGAGGAAGAAGAAGAGGAGGAGGAAGAGGAGGCCAAACAGGTTACTGTAAGTACCATTTCCTTCATTCAGGCTAACCTGCAGAATAGCATTGCTGCTCCCGGAATTCCTACCAGAACAGCAGGTGTTAAAGGAATAGATATGGCACTGGTACAAGAACCATGGTATCATGAGGACTGTATCAGGGGCTTGAATATTCCTGGTTATACCTTGTATTCTGCGGGAGGAAAGACCTAGGGCCTCTATCCTTGCGAGGAACATGAAGGCATGGGTGCTGCATGGATTCTCTTGTAGGGACCTTGTAGCAAATCTAATTAAGTATATTGCGGATGGGGCAGAAAGGCGGTTAGTTGTTTGCTCTGCTTATCTGCCATATGATTCCAAGGATCCTCCCCCATCAAGAGAGCTGGAAGAACTCATGTGCTATTGTGAAATGGAGGATCTCTACTTAATTGTGGGGTGCGACTCCAATGCACATCATACTGCTTGGGGTAGCACCAACGGCAATGGTACAGGGAGACCCTGTTAAAATTTCTCAATTCCTCGAATTTGGAGATCTTTAATCGGGGCAATGAGTCCACCTTTTGCAGCGTTTCCAGGCGAGAGGTGATTGATATTACCTTGGGGTCCTACGGACTTCTAGAAAGTATTATTGGTTGGGAGGTTTGGAGCCCTCCCTGTTGGATCACAGACATATTCTGTTCACTCTATGGGGCTCCATACCAGTACCCCTGATCAGGAACCCTAGGGGCACCAATTGGGGCTCCTTTCAAGAGGGTCTGAGGGATAAACTGGAGAGGTGACCCGAGATGAACATGAAAGATGAAGGTGGATTAGGGCTTTCTGTTCATTGGATTCAGCAGGGCCTTATTACCGCTTATGAGGATAACTGTCCTCTCAGACCTGTTAGGAGAGGTAGAAATGTCTGAAGTGGACATTGGAATTAGAGTCCCTCAAAAGAGAAGTAAGACGGCTCTTTATCAAGTGCTGGGCTGACAACAAATCATCTAGTTGGAAACTCTATACAGAGGCCCAACAGAGATATAGAAAGGAGGTATGAAAGGCTTCCAAAGAGACTTGGAGAACTTTCTGTAACTCCATAAACGACTGACCTAGGTTGGCTAGGTTACATAGGGCTCTATCTAGGGACCCTAAAATGAGGCTGGGATCTTTGGTGGCTCCTTCTGGAAAGCATACACAACCCAAACGGAAACCTTAGATCTCCTGCTTGCTACTCACTTCCCCAACTCAACTGTTATGGAGGGAGGGGGGGGGGGGCGCTACCCACTGCTGCCTGCTGTACCAAACGTATGGACTGGTAGGTGGCTGCAAGGATTGTTATCTATCGTAGGATGAAGTGGGCGAATGATTCATTTGCCCTTATAAAAGTCCAGGTATAGTTGGGATATTCCCGGCCCTGTTACAAGAGGAGCGGGGGGTCCTTATTCCTTACCTGGTCAGGATTTTTCATGCCTGCCTGGCGACGGGGTATGTTCCAGCTATGTGGCACCAGGTTAAGGTAGTGTTTATACTTAAGCCTGGTAAGAGCTCCTACTGTGGACCTAGGGACTTTAGACCTATCAGCCTCACATTGTTCTTACTGAAGACCATGGAGAGGCTGGTGGACAGATTTTTTAAGGATGAAATTTTGGCATTCCATCCACTTCATCCCAACCAACAATGCATACCAAGCTGGGAAGTCTATGGAAACGACCCTTCATCAGCTCGTGGTATGGGCTGAGAAGGCTCTCGACCAGTAGGAGATAGTCTTAGGCATCTTTCTAGATATAGAAGGGGCGTTTAATAACATCTCTTATGACTCCATGTGTGCAGCACTAGCTAGACATGGCATAGAGCACACCATTGTAGGACCACCCTGGAGGGTCGCCTGGCCACGGCAACTTTCGGGGGATTTTCCAGGAGTGTCGTGGTGTCCAGGGGCTGCCCACAGGGTTGTTGTTGTTGTTGTCAATGACTTGTTAGCAAGGCTCAATGAGGAAGGTGTTTATGCACAGGGATATGCAGATGACATTTGTCTTCTAGCAGTGGGCCCTTCAAACCGTTGAATTGTGGTGTGGCAAGCTCAGTCTGTCAGTTAATCCCGACAAAACTGGGCTTGTTGCATTCACTAGAAAAAGGAAACTACCAGGGTTCTATGAACCTCGTTTATTTGGGAAGATGTTGCATCGCTCCATGTCAGTCAAGTATCTGGGAGTGATCCTGGATTCATGACTTACCTGGAAGGAACACGTGGATGTTAAGGTGAGGAAGGCTCAAAACTAGACGTGGGCCTGCAGAAGGGCCTGTGGTGTGACATGGCGCCTGAAACCCAGGGTGGTTCATTGGCTCTATGTCGCTATCATCAGGCCATCCATCACCTCTGCCTCCATGGTATGGCGGCCGGGTTGTCAGACAGCCAGTACCAAGAGGAAACTAAGCAGGGTCCAAAGATTAGCCTGCTTAGGGATAACAGGAGCTATCCACACTACTCCCACCAATGCTGTGGAAGCACTTATCTGCCTCCCCCCACTGAAGTTAGTGGTTCAGAGTGAGGCAAGGTCAGCTGCACACTGACTCTGGAGTCGGGGATGCTGGTCCTACCTACATCCCGATAGAGGGACACAGTAGTATTTTGATGCAGTTTCAACAGTCGGATCCCATTTTTAACACGGGGGTTGACGTTATAAGGCCAGCATACAACTTTGAACCCCAATATAGGGTTATCATGCTGACGAGGGAAGACTGAACCAGAGCAACTGGCACTCCACTTGCAGTCAAAAGGCTCTCTGGTTTACAGATGGGTCCAAGATGAGGGAGGGGACTGGAGCTGGAGTCTATGGGCAATTGGTAGGACAAAGGCTCAGCTATTCCCTAGGCAGGTATGCAACAGTTTTTCAAGCGGAGATATATACTACTTTAGCCTATGCCTGTGAGATTCAATCTCAGAATAGATCGCAGAAATATGTGAGTACTTGCTCCGACAGTCAAGCAAATTTGAAAGCTCTTAAGACTCTCAGAACAATGTCTCCTTTGGTCCACCAGTGCCAAAAGGCGTTGAATGACATCTCTACCCAGCATGAAGTGGGCCTATACTGGATCCCTCGACATGCTGGTGTATGAGGCAATGAAATCGCAGATGAGCTCGCAAGTAGTTGCTCTGCTCTGAGGTTTCCCGGACCCGAGTCAGCCCTGGGAGTCTCTAGGCAAGACATACAAAAAAGGCTCGGTCACTGGTTGGTTAACCAGCAACGGGCAAAATGGTGAGGCCTTTATGACACCCAGAGACAGCTTGAGAACTAATCTCATGACCTAGTCTGGGTACCAGGGATAAATTTCTGACCTTTAATAGGATTCAATCCAGGGCTGCAACTGGCCTTCTTACGGGTCATAACACCCTGAGGAGACATCTTTACCTACTAGGACTGCTAGACAGTCCATTGTGTAGGAGGTGTGGAGTGGGAGGGGAAACCTCAGCCCACATTCTTTGTGAGTGCAAGGCTTTGGCCTCACTCAGAAATGCGTTTCTGGGCTCAATTTTTCTGGAGCCGGAGGATATTAAGAGTTTAAGCTTGGGGGCCATCTGGAACTACAGTAAAGTTATGGGGCTCCCATGATTCGTTATGGGGCACAAAGGGCCCATCTATTAAGGTCTGGGTGCATTGGGGCTGAAAGGCCCCCAACCCAAATGCTAATCTATCTATCTATCTGGAGGGTTTAAGTAACAGTGCATTCTACATGCATGACTCAGAAACAACACAGTGCTCCAACACTCCAGGCAGTTTACCTGTCCAGATCGATGACTGAGGTCCAAACCAACTGGTCCCAGGCCATAGCATGCCAGTGATATGACGAGAATCAGCACCTGTACTGTTGTCACCCAATACGTGAAGAATGGCCGATGGTCCTCAATATTATCAAGCTGGTCTTTCACGAACTTTTTGTTGGTTACAGAATGTTTCATTGAACGTCTGGAAGACAGAACATACGGTACATGAAGATGGAACAGCCAGCATTTGCACACAGTACTGAGCATAATTTAGGGTAATTTGACTTTACAACTTCTCCATCCTGTGCAGCAGTTAGAATTTAAACTACAGCTTCAATGAGGGGTCAATGACCTTGAAGTATAAAAAGATGATAAATGTTCTACATGTATTTCTGTTCCAGCATCAGAACCATGACAACGAATATGAATAACAAGCAATCAGGAAGAACTATTACAAGCTGCTGAACCAAATGGAAAAACTTGTAAATTCACAGCAGATGAGCTAACCACCAAGCTGAAGAAACTGTCAATTGTTAAAATAATCTAGAGGGTGACAGACATAAATACTGCATGAACTCTCTCAGACAGCAGGGCCCGAGCATGGGAGGTCAGCACGTAGCTGCTCTCCTTCTCAATATCACAACACCCAGTAGCTAAAACTTCAAAGAATGAGTAAGATTCACATCAATAGATTAAATTTACTGCTGTGACCGAAAACAGATCAAAATCAATCCAGGAATCCTACCACAATACCTTCATGCTGCTGTACAAGCTCTGGCTAACAAACAAACTGGTACGAGAACTGGGTCCAGATGCAGTATGTTCTGCAGACATTCCACATTTGTGTGTGAGAAGGATGTAAAAATGTGATTCAGGAAGGAAACTGTTATGGCAGCACAGTTTTTACTGACAGCTAAATAACCACTGGCCATAGTAAAGAAGTTTCAGTCCAGTACAATGGCTGTGTAACAACTACAGAAATTATGCCTTTATTTAGCTGGACAATGGCCAAGTCTCAGGCATGCCTAATAAACAGCTGAAGTGTCAATGCATTTACAACTATATGATTCACTCCTGTAACTCAGTACTAATGCAGCAATCTGAACTCACAACACAGTGACTGTCTGTATACGTAACACTGTCATGGTGTGTCTTACAGAAGTTCATGACTTCATCATGGTCAGATCAGACACAGGTACAGCGTGTCAGTCAAAAAATGTGCATAAATAGTAAAATCTTTATTTCATTGTAAAAATTTAACAGTTACTGAACTTCAGCATTCCTACGTGAGTGGTGCAACAGAGAACCTGACAACTGACATACAATCCGCTCCCGAAACATATTATTAGGCATACCTCGGACACTGGAGAGAGTACAACTACTGTCACAAACCTTCCGAGAAACACCTCCAGCAACATTCCAGTTCTGAGACACTGTGCCATCAGTCACTCCAAATGTACCACAGCTGTTTGGACTATCAAAACAACCAGTCCTGCTCAACTCACCCAAAACAGCGCCCCAAAACGCCCATGCCATACTGACGTCTATTTGAGTTGTCAAACACGCGGTCCAAGACTCTGCTCCAGATGCGTGAACAGCCAACTTCGGGTCCTGAATCGCTTGGCTCCAGTGGATGTCTACGCCAGTTTGATGGTCTTTCAAACAAAATAGAGATGTCATGTTCAGTCTGACATAGTGAATTATATTACTGAATATTGTAATAGGAAATTGAGCATGTGCTTGAAAATGTTGTAATATTCTGTGCAGTACACTGTACATTTTAAATTAAATAAGCATCATAGGCCCATAATGAAGTTTTCAGTTTCATGGTAGATGAACACTGGTCTGGCCGGCTACTAAATTTAACAAGATCAGGAAACTGAAATGGCTAAGCTATTACACAAGACTGAAGAAGTAAAACTCAGCTGTCGGCTTGTGGGAAAAAAAAAATAGACATGAATTCAGGATAATCAAGTCTTCTGCTTTTTATGAAATACGTTGAAAGAGTCAGTATCCCTACATCACAAAAATTGAATGAGAAGTCATTAAAACATTACATGTAACTCACAGATTGCAATGAAATATCGTCAATTTTGAACATAACCCCCAAGCACAATAATGCATTTGTTCCATCTTGCTATGAGTTCAAAATTTCTGCTGTGGCACAAACCAGGCTCTTGCATTCACAGTCACTTACAACCAGCAACTTCCACTTCCTCATTACTGTGGAGTTGCTGATGTCCCAAGTGCTGCTTCACAAAAATCATAAATGCCCAACAGCATGAAGTTCACATCTCTCACAACGAATTGCACCCAAACTGGACAACAGATCTGAAGGTACACATAGGAATTCTATTTGCCCCAAAGTACAGTAAGGTTGCCAGTGCACTTTTTTTTTAATGCAACTCACCATCATTCAGTAAGTTTTTGTGGTCATACTCTATACTGCACTGTAAACAAATCAGAAGAAAAATGTGCGTAACTGGGCAAAATATTAATTTATATCCTAAGCAAAGTATGGCTTTGCACGGAACTTCACAGAACTAAAGATGGTCAGCAGTATAACACAGAGTTGTTTCGTAACGTACTGCTCCTATATGGGTGGTCAAAAAATTTGGGAATTATAAGTAGAAATTCAGTTATGTCCTTTGATAAAGCTTGATTGCTAGTGATATTCATGCAGCTTGCTTGACAGCTGTTTGCATATGAAAATAGTCCCTGTAGCAAATTTCGACACATCTGCCAAACAGTTCAGTCGCTTATACTAGGTCACAGAAAGGCAGCTTGACAGAAGGATGGAGCTTTTGCACATAGAGTCCTTTGTCGGTGTGTTTGCACAGTCACAAAACGTATCTACCGGCTTCATCACATTTGTCTGTGTGCCTGCACATATCAACTCAGCTCCCGCACAATGGATTTGCGTAAAATTGGATACTGCCATCTGTCCAGAAACTCCAGGTTTCATTAAAATGATACAAAACACCAGGCACTTTACATGAAGGCCTAAGGACATGTTACTGTTGTCTGACATGTGAGTCAACAGCAGTACACAACAATACTGGTAATGCACTGTTGTGTTTCCATGGCAACAATTTAAACATTTCATGATGTTCACAGGGACAAGTGTATCTCAACAATACAAGTTAAACCCACTGTTTCATTTCCATGGCAACAAGGGCTCCATGAATGACCCACAATGACTAAAATATGTGCACTGCCTAAAGGTCAAGTAAAGTATTTCACTGTCCATGCCATTAAGCCTTATCGCAGAGCTGTTTTCATTCGCGGAGAGTGCTTAATAACCAACAATTCTAGAACATAACCTAAACTCCTTCCTACACCGACTCACCTCGTGTACTGTTCCCTGGCATGTGTGAACCCAGAATCAGGTGTCACCACTGCCACAGGTTCATCTATATGATCTGCTGTCAGTGCTGATGTTTCCTCTGCAATCACTGGAGCAGATGGTGCAGCTGTGGTATGCGGCCTTGTGAAGAATGCCTGCAGTGCACCATTACACCAACAGTAAGACTTACAGCCAAATTAACAAAACAACACAATGCTCCTTACACAGAACAGAGTAAAGCAATTACTTCAAGCATGCAGGCATCCTAGGCAACAAATCTGCCGTAATGGGGAAACAATAAAAAAAATGGGCATCCTGTCAAGCAGGTAAGAAGTGCTCCTATCATCATCTTAGATGAATACAACACAACTGACTACATAACAGTTGTCCCTTTCCAAACCATGAATATACATATGGGGATTAGTAATATAACTGTCAACTGTCTATCAAAGGTTGACAGAGATTTCTGATACCAAAACAGAGCTCCTGTTACTTCCATAATGTGTGTAACATGTAGGAATGTGATGTCACCCTGTGCACACCATGAAGGCATAAAGGGTTAAAAGAGGCAGAACTTTATCCTTAGCCTCAGCATTAAATTGCAGTGAGTGTTCTACCTCACACCCCAGCCACTTTAATCTGGGTGAAGTGTCCCTGGCAGCCTGTGAATAGGAGGCTGGGTGGGTACCAGTCAGTCCGAGCAGTTTCAAGAACAGAAAAATCTCTTTCCTCTGCCATTACTGGAACCTGTGATCGTCTACTCTGCAATCTAATCACAACAGCAATAAAAGCAACATGATACACAGTTTGTTTATGATCCTATCAGCACTTCAAACTCTGCACCATCAAATGGCAGGATCACTTATTGAATAAATTTGAAAAATCAAGTGGAGGGGTTATGATCCAACTGAGATACTACCTGGAGGCAGGAAGTATTTTGGCTGAATGTCATTACGTACCACACACAGTTTAGTGTAGGGGCCTTACTGTATCTAACATGTATCAATTGTTACTTCCCACTGCTACTGCACCATGCATGTCAGTGGTCTGGGGAGTGAGCTAAGTAATGCAAATAAATCAGCCAACAGTATGTGACAACCGACAGTTGTCAGATAAAATAATGACCCTGCACAACCACATTTCCTTGGCACAGACCACTGCTACAGGGTTTCACAAAGTGCAATATAATCACAGTCTCACACACATCACTTGTCCAGCTGAGCCATATTCTGAATCATCAGACACAGCAAAGCAGTACCAACAGCACAGCAAAGGATCTACTGATTCACAGTATCTCACAAACTGCAACCAAGACCAAACCTCATTAGTCCCTGACATTTGTTTCAGGTAAATTAAAACCTTCTGAATTTTGATTATAGTTTCCTATTGAGCGTCTTTTCTGTGGCAATTAAGAAATAAATACGTCTCTGAGAATTTGCTGCTTGCAGTCGTCTCGAAAACTTAACTCCTATTCAAAAGGACAGATCTTCGGGCCAGCCACAAGACTCTGTGGAAGTCACCTGAACATCTGACTTCTCTTCAATCTTCATCGAGTTCTCAAACCAACTGAAACAGCTACTGCACTTCACAAACAGTAAAGCTGTAGCTCTTATGAGGCTCAACATAATACAAAGTCGCTAACAGCTTTTGCTGCATGAACTGACAAACCACAACCATCAGCCCCCAACCCTATTGTAACGCGTTGCGCAAACTGTAACCGAGATGGAGCGTGGTTAATGCACAGTATGAACCATACCTTTAAATAACCATGACGTCTCACCCTAAAACGCCCCCCCCCCCCTCCAGTTCATGAGTCACATGCAAAATATTGGACATTTCTTAAACACGTTCATTGTGTTAATGTTGAAAAATACTTGGGAAACATCAATGTGGCACCTTCTTAACATTACACTGCACATCTTCTCCCATGTAACAAATCCCAGACTGCTCTGCGACTTCGTATTACGAAACCTTATGTTATGCAGTGCTACTGATACTTTGCAGGACCTTCTAATTCTTGTTTTTAAGTGTGTCACTTAATAATGTTGTCAGTTGCTAATACCATACAGCATCAGTGAAAGATGAGAATGGAGCAATGGTGGAATGATACTGACAGGGTAAAAATAGAAGCACTGGGAGTGGAATATTGTACAGAGTTGATGGCGAATGAATGAATGAATGAATGAATGAGTTGGAGCAATGGTGGAATGGTACTGACAAGGGACAATACAAGCACTTGGAGAGAAACCTGCTGGAGTGCTACTGTGTCCAACACAAATCTCACTTGGACTGACTTGGGATGGAACCCCAGTCTCCGCAGTGACAGGCCAGCGACTAACCACCTGAGCCATGGCAAGGACTTTGGAATTGGACAAAAACAATACACATTAAACCAGTCTCTTGTTCCACATTTGCCCCCTACATTTGAGCAACACAATTTAAAGATTCACCCCACTGCCATCTTGGTAGGTCTAATTACTGCAACATAACACTGTGTACCACACAGATGTCATATCCCTCACACATTTCATACACCAAGCTGACATGGTTATTCGGTAAGTCATCAAACTGCAAGCCAAATACTTGTTACAGCCTGCCGCCATGTTCGTTCTTTCACGTCAAGCGAAAATCCCTGTACGTCACATATCATTACAACCCATCATCACAAGAACACAAAATAGAACTGCAAAGCTATAACGTAGTGGATAAGCTCACAACTAAGAAGTTTGCATGGTAACCATGTTAGCATTACTGATGAGAAATCATGAAATAACAAGGTGTGGTCAGCTCTACTGACACAGCGCTGGTACAAGGCTTAATGCTGTAAACTGGTCAGCTCTACTGACACAGCGCTGGTACAAGGCTTAATGCTGTAAACTGGTCAGCTCTACTGACACAGCGCTGGTACAAGGCTTAATGCTGTAAACTGGTAAACTGGTCAGCTCTACTGACACAGCGCTGGTACAAGGCTTAATGCTGTAAACTGGTCAGCTCTACTGACACAGCGCTGGTACAAGGCTTAATGCTGTAAACACCAATCGTAACCTCACTTATAAACAAATATTCAATCCATAATGCACAGTAAACACTCTCTGTCTCAGTTATAAAACCCAGCCAGTTAATGTTTTATAGGGAAATATTCACTGTTTGTTCTGAGATCCACACTAAACACATAAACACACTGTGTGGGCAGAACGTACAACTGTTGAATGTTAAACCTGGCGGTACATACAGTGACCCATCCACATCAGCCCCAATGCCCACCCTGCCTCCTATGCGATAGTACTGGGTCTTTCCCAGGGGTACAGCAGCCAGAGTGTGTTGATCACCATCCACCTCCTTCTAGTGTCTCATTGCATATCTGCAGGATCTATATACCTCCAGGTGCCCTGTGTGGCTTCATCACATTGGGTGACCCTCTACATAAACCACTGGGCTTAGAAGGGTTATGGCGAACAAAAGACAGTGATGCAATATTATCAAGCCTGAGTCACCTTTGGCCACCCCTAGCTTATACATACTATAAAGACATGCAGGCGTGGGCGTAGAAGCTAAACTCCACGCATGCACAGTACAATGGATTGCTCAGCTGCAACTTACCTCATCGTCCGTTACAGGGGAGGAGGGTCCAGGGCTAGGCGCCACAGTGGATGACGGGTAACTGCGAGAGAACTGGCGCGAAGTCGAGTCAGGCCTTGGGCGATGTCGGGAGAGCATCTAGAACACGGAGCACAGCCAACTCAGTCCACTCCACGGTTACACACAGTGCCTCCAAGATCTAACACTAGGTCCTGAAACATGCTTTGTTTACGTCAGTTCAGAAGCGACAGCGGGCGCTGTGACGCAGAATGACGGACGGACGGACGGAAGGACAGGCGGCTTGTGAGCCCAAACTGGCGGGTCCGGGCGAAAGGTACACAACGCAGAGCGGCACTGTCACTGTCACGTGATTCTTCTGTATGAACAGAAGGGATGCATGGCGGTAACGACATACACAAGACGGTTCTGTAATGTGATGTGCACCAAAATGGAATCAGCTGGGCAACTGTCACAGTTCACTGCCCAACAGCAAATTTTATAAACGTACATTGGTTGGTTTCGAAATATGCAATCAAACTGAACACCCCCTCCCCAGCCATCAGAAGGGACACAGCGATCACAATCCGTCTCTGTTGGACGCAAACCGACTGTACCTCGGCTTCATCTCCGATAGTAAAGAACAAAGTTTTGGTTGCAAGCGGATTGCAAAGTCTGGAAGTTGCCGTCCCCCCCCCCCCCCCCCCCCCCCCCCCCCCCCTTTTTTTTTTCCTCCCCCCCCCCCCCCCCCCCCCCCCCCCTCGCAACAACAACCGAACGTGGTGATTTTTTTTTTTTTTACTGTATTTTTTTTTTTTTT
>Ga0123354_10001374_pt1 | contig 29324 bp, 17 predicted proteins | sample TergutLab28metaG_2_FD_97872 | JGI IMG/M metagenome (GOLD analysis project Ga0123354, IMG submission 97872) | Labiotermes labralis P4 segment gut microbial communities from Petit-Saut dam, French Guiana - Lab288 P4 | ecosystem: Host-associated > Arthropoda: Insects > Digestive system > Gut ... | reverse complement strand
CCCTCAGCTTCCTTTCCTCCCTCAATGTCAGCGACCAAGCTTCACACTCATACAAAACAACCGGCAAGATTATAGTTCTATATATCTTAATCTTTAATTTCCTGGACAACAACCTGGAAGACAAAAGATTCTGCACCGAATGATAGCAAGCATTTCCTGACCTCAGTCTATTCTTTATTTCTTCCCGAATAGAATTTTGGATTGTTAAAGTTTTTCCCAAACATTTAAACTCTTCCACCCTCTCGAAGGTACTATTTTCAATCCTCACACTGTGATTTTGTTCTGCATTCTGATCTCGAGACATGATCATGTACTTAGTTTTATCAGCACTTACTTCCAGTCCAATCTCCCTAGTAGCAGCTACTAAAGCTTCTGCGTTTTCCTTTAACGTATGTATTCCTCCTCCCAGTATATTAACCTGGGAGGAGGTATACATACTTTAAAGGAAAACGATACGATACTACAATTGGAATATCCTACATACAACAGCGAAAAGTCAACGATATAGCAATGTCGTGCGTGTCAAAGGCTATTTTCTTCTGAATGAATTTATTCTAGTATGAAACACAATAATAACAATAACGACGTAATGAATAACACAGTTACATAAGGCAATTCGAAAGTTGTTGCAGGAAACTGCGTTACCTCATTTCACATAAGAAAACTACGGAAATTCGTCCTACTGAGCTCAGCGTCATGTAGAAAATAAATGGCTCCGCCCACTCGCACAGTTCCATGCCAAAGTACATTAAAGCAACTGCATTAGCAAGAAACCATAATTATGGGTCATCCAGAGATCACTAGGAATTTAATAAGAAAACGGAAAGCTGAATGGATTGGTCACATCTTACGTAGAAACTGCTTTCTAAAACAGGTTATTGAAGCTTTAGGTTTCTGTGACCGTGCATCGCGAGCAAATTGTGAAGTGAGAGAGAAAACCAACAAGATGCAACAGTTAGATGTTCATTACCAACAATTTCTCAACATGTTTCGGGCATCATTACGCACATCTTCAGGAGACCAAGTTGTGTGTTACTGCATGTGTTGTGCTGCGCTGGTACTGCTGGATGTGGTGCTCGCTCCCTACAACGCAGCGCCCCACAACCGCTACCAACCACATCCAGCAGTACCAGCGCAGCACACCACATGCAGTAACACACGTCTTGGTCTCCTGAAAATGTGCATAATGATGCCTGAAACATTTTGAGAAAGGTTTGATAATAAACATCTAACTGTTGCATCTTGTTGGTTTTCTCTCTCACTTCACAATGTTATTGAAGAAAAGATAAAGAGACAGATAGCAGTGACAGGAAGACGAGGCAGAAGGCGTTAGAAGTTACTGGATGATCTTAAGGACAGTAGAGGACACTGTGAATTGAAGGAGGAAGCTCTAGATCGCACTCTGTGGAGGAATCGTTTTGGAAGAGGCTTTGGACTTGTCGTTTGACAAATTACTGATGATGATGATGATTTAATTTGTTGAAAAACCGTAGCCAATATATCTGACCAGATTATTCCAATCGTAACATGCAAATGGTTGAGATGAATTAAGCTTCAGTAAACTCTTACGACTCAGAACGTGTTAGGTCTTCAGGTCGAGGTAAGGCACTGCGTCACTTTGGCTACGATCTTTACTCGAAACCCCCCCACACCAACATCAGTTAAATTATCTAAAATGTACAAAGTATTTTCTGTAAATTAACAGTTTCCTAAGAAACAGAACTTAACTTGTGATATTTATTATAAGGAAGAATGCCTTGCAATGACACCCACTACACATAATTGGCCACACAGACGTATCATGTTTACGTATTGTAAGGTTGAAAATGAATTCCTCTCCTCCAGTCCCGTATGACTTGCTTATAGTTTGCGTGACCCTAAACACTGGCTAGGAGAAGGCGGAGCAGGGGAGAAGGTCATAATGTTACAACCTCGCCCTTTCTCCCTTCTCCGTACGTGGGTTAATAAAGCATCCCCCTATTTTACAATGTTGTTCGTTAGGTCCATGCTCTTGTGTCGTGTTACATTATGGTAGAACTTGGCGTTTGGTTGCGGTATGGAAGCTTCTGTGGCAGCTTGGGTTTCTTGCCAGTTGACCAATGAGACATACCGCATGTTGCATGGCACAGTTTGGTGGTCAGACGAACGCTAAACAAAGTATACTGTCCTGTGTACAGTTTGCCGTCGTGAGAGAAAGCACAGACTTATCACTAACACACAAATGTAGAGAACAACAATTTAATGGCACGAAAGAGACTCTACAGACTTCAAAGCACTCGCCTTCATGACATGTACAAACACTCCGATATCTTTAACATGTCTGGAAATGTACCTGGAAAACGTTTTCTGAAAGGCGCTCTCATGTGGGATATGATGCCGTGTAGTGTCACAGAAAGTTACCAACTTTTTGGATGGAAACTGTTTTCTTCTGCACCAGAGTAGAAAAAGTTTGACATGTTTCAATACAATCAGTGTACATTTCAAAATATCATCAAAAGATTTCATACGGAAAGTGCCAGAGTATTTCAGTTAAAATAAATGAAGATAATATACGAAGTCCAGACTGACGAATTATTGCCATACGTCAACAATGGTGTTTTTTTTCTTTGGCTGAAAAATCAGTAAGGAAAATCCTGTGAGCGAAATCCATTGCTCAATGCAACTCAAACCAAACGTCTAAAGTTTTGCAACAAATGCGGTACCAAGATTGTTCCTTAACTCTAAGACAGGATACTTGTTCACTATAACGGGAAGGGGGAATTCAGTTTTAGTAAGCCTGAAACAAAAGTCAGCACACATGCGGTGACCTTTTACTTTTATATTCGCGCTTGTCCCGCTCTCGGAAACAACACACCATTTCATTCGAGAATTCGCAGTTTTGTTTGTGGGACACATTGGCATATATATCACCTGTGATTACTTTATTCAAATGATGCGATCAAAAAATCTTGCTAGAGGTTGTGTGACAATGTTTTTCTCATTTTTGACAAGGAAAATTGTGCCGGCAAGGCAATTTCGCGAACTTCGGAACCGAGTTCCAGTGAAGTTTGAGGGCAGTGCTGCTGAGTCGTTCTGCCTCACAGTCGAAGTTAAATCAGTTACTATATAAAGCAACAGATTCGTTGTTTAATGCCAAACCCGAAACAGCTCACTTATTTTGTTCATCAGTTGGAGAGAAAGACTGTACGGGAAAAAAGACGGATCAACCAAGATTAGAACTCCGTTTTCTTACCGATAACAAATTTCGTCAGTTTGCATTTCTTTTCATTTTTGTCTACAAGAACAAAAGACAAAAAAATTTTAACCATGCTGATATTGCAACGCTATATATTTTATTTAGCGGATAAAATATCATTGGTAATAATCCCTACTGTATTTAAATATGAAATTTCGTCAGTAGTAATCTTAATTATATACAGGGATATACAAAAATTAAAATCATTAACTAATCGAAATGATAATGATACACAGATATTACCCAAATATAAAATTAATGTCTTCAGTAAGGGATAACACCTTTAGGACAGCAAGTAAAAATCATTATTATACGTTGTTATTACTGTAATTGTTCTTTATGCCGCACCGGTCGGGCTGCATATAATTAAAAACTGTAGCAATCTGGTGTTTTTATGTAGGGTTTCGTTGTAGCAATATATATATTGGCTCGAATGGGATATCATGAGTGTCTACTCAGTGGTTCAGAACAATTGTGGGATGACAGACACACGCTCACATGGATAATGGAGGCTATAATAACGTCTTGTTTTTTTCTTGCAGAAGTGAATATTTAAGCTTTTAAATATTGACCATGCGTCCGTTGATCAGCTATGTTATTTGAAGGTAACGTAAATATTAAGAATTCTGTCTATAAGATTCTGCCGATGGTATATCACATTTAATACCATTAGACTCGTGGACTTTTTCCATCGCCTAGTGTTCCAAGAATCAATAAAACTAATAGAAATAAGTATTCAATAAAACTTCACTTTTTGGGACGGCATCGATACTCTTCTTCAGTTTAATATAGTGAAACGTCCGCCCCACAAGATGAGAGCAGCTTTATCCATTGGGGTGAAACTGAGTGCATCTGATAATTGAGTCTAAAGATGGGAACCCGATCCTCTCCCAGAAAAGAGAGGTCTTATTTAGCTTCTATTTTAGTGGATTTAATTAATTTTAAAACATCAGACGACCGACAAAGTCCACGAAACTAATAATCTTAGATTACAAATCCTGTAAAAGACACACTGATTCGAAATCCAGCAAAGTTACCTTAGCCTGCACTCACCAACTGCTTCCGAGAAAATTGATGAAACCATTGAATTTAGGGTTGGCAGTTGAATCTAAATGTGTGCTCCAAATTTGAGAGTCCGTGAAATATAAAAACATGTTACTAAAATACCACTTGCTTCTCACATTAGGACATTCAGCTGTTTATTGTGATGCATAGCTCCGCACAGTGGAGAACGTTTCGAAACCTCTTGTCAGCCGTTAAACAATTCTCGCCATTTTGAAGAAGGCATTAAAAGGATCTAATATCTTGTCTAAGAAGCATGCCTTTAGAATTATATAAATTTTGTACACTTTTACTAATATCCGTAAAATCTCGTGGTCACTACACATAAAAATCACTTATATGCTCAGTATGATATTAGCACAATAAACACACACATTTGCCGTATGAAGCATTCACCATGTGGTCTTCCTAATTTAAGAATTTTCCGTTCAATGTGGAGATTAGAATGAACTTCTATCTCTTTATAAAATTAGCAATTGACCAACTTAATGCACAAATTCTTTTTTATAATAACTTTATTGTATTCCTGTACATGTTTCGAGCACTGTTGTGCTCATCATCAGATACCAGATGCAGTATAATACAATTTGACCTACTGATGATGAGCACAACAGTGCTCGAAACATGTAGAGGAATACAATAAAGTTATTATAAAAAAGAATTTGTGCATTAAGTTGGTCAATTGCTAAGATTATGCTGAGATGCACGGTCAGCAAAACATAAAAAACTCTCTCTTTATATATAATATATTATACATACACTATATTTACACCTACACGAAGGGTTAAACAGTTTAAATAGTTCGTTCAGAGCTGCAAATGCAGGCTGTGATAACAAAGACATTCAAGATACAATACAATTTTATGGACTGGATTCTTCTTGAAAAGCTAACGGTCGCTCGTGCAATCAATAAGTAACCCGTCCTTTACAAAGACCGAAGCTTCAGTTTCGTGTCCACAACAGACCGACGATGGCCCTTATCTTGATCCAGCCAAGTGTGGTGCCCGCCCTTCCGTGTGCCAGAGTCTTCAAAGTGGCCTACAGGCCTACTGACCAAGTTCTGTAGGCATTTCTCACAATGTGTGTACATTAGACTTATATACAAAACAAGTTGCATATTACTAGTTTCACAAAAGAGAAATTTTTTATTAAATAGGTAGTGTATTAGGCAGCTTCCACTTTTCATGTTAACACTTTATGTTTTCATGTAATATGATAATTTTCGTAATATTCGGTGGAAGCAATAACATATAGAGGTTTAACTAATTGATCCTGGCCATTATTTCATCCACGCGTAACATAAATAGCCCATAATAAAGTGAAGCACTTAACTAATGAGCATGCAGTACTTACATTTTCTTTTAAAATAACTTGTGTTCACACAAGTGTACGATAATACACATTTCATATTATCATTTTGTAACGAACCAATCGCATAGGTGAAAGATTTGAAATTGTGTGAATTAAGGAAAGGCGTCACTAATTTTTTTTTATGAACATGACCCGCATAAAGGAGTTCCATGCAAGGCACAATATGCAAATAAAATGTAAGACATAAATAAATGGAAGCTTACACAGTTCTTTAGTTCTTTTATTAAGAAACCTTTTATCATGAATTTTCTCTGCAAAAAAATTACCTTTATGTCTCCAAAAATCCTATTTAATATCACACGTGAATTCAGTATTGGACTTTTGAATAATTTTAATGAATAAGCACTATCATTAGAGAGGACGTTAAATAAGACCAGCAAATTCCAGCGTGTCAGTTTCGTGAATCCAGTTTTGAGTTGTACTCTGCAAGAGTTTGTTAACTGCACAGAAATTTATGGGGAAAATAAAGTTTATAAGACAAACACAAAAATCACAGCACAAATATACAAAAAAAAATTCAGACTAAAGATTGCTAATTTCGAATATTTTGAAAGATAGAAAACAAGGAAACCTGTTCCAAGAATGAAATTAAGAACGTATTCAATAAGTGAATTATTTACTGTCACTTGGTTTCGAATCATTTTTCTTCCTTTCTCCTTCTTAATAACACGAAAACTGAAACTTAGTGATTTGGTAACGTACGTCTTTAATTCATTTTTTTTTCAATTATCTAATTTATTTTGTTTGGATTTAGTTTTATCTACACAATTGAATGGGACTGTGTTTCAAGTCATAACACGATACAGTGTCCTTTGACAAAGCCTGACAAACGGAAGGTTGCAAATTATTTGTTTGAGTCACTGCCTTAAGGTGAAGGTAGATTTTGCACAGGGCTGCGCAAATTGTGAACTGTAGCATTTTCAGCAATTTAAGACGGCCGAACTTTGCAGACACCACATCACGCTCTGTTTTTTAAAGTGTTTGGTCAACTTTGTTACCTACAGTAGTGTACAGTGATGTTTTTAAAATGGATAGCTTGGTGGATAATACTGGTAATTATGGGTAGAATTGAAATGTCTTGCTTTAACCGAATTTGGATGGAAATTAGAAGGGCGATTTTGGCTATTAATGTAGTACAGATAACCGGAAATCCTTATTCAAGTTTACTGGAACATTAATAGGTATATAGTTTGGGAGTTCAGATTTTCAATTTTACATAATCGAATATCAGGTAGGAGTAACCAGAGACAAAGCTTGCCGGAAAGGCTGGATTCATTAAGGTGAGAATGATCTAACAATTTCTTATTTGGAAGTCATTTTAAATTCTGGGTCCATTCAAACTCTTTTTCATTCGTAATAGAATGTACAGTTCTTAATAAATACATTTTTGTAGAAAACTATTTTTTGAGCTGGTAGTGATTTTCTGCAGCATTCACTTACTTCTGTATAATAATGGGCAAATGGCTACAACTAAACTTGGCTCTTTATTTATTTACTGCTTAAGAACATGAAGATGCTCGAACACTCTATCTTTCCTATGCCCAGACTTTGTGATTAAATCGCACATAGGATATGAAAGTTAATAAAGATACTTCTAGAAGCAAACCCTTTTCTTATCACGTTATCCAGAGATCTTCATCGGACTCTCTCTTGTAGCTACAGCAGTACGAAACACGAAAGTAATTATACTGTGGGAAGATGGACAACAAATGTTAAAAGGGAAGACAGAAGCCTGAATTTGAAGATGAATCCTAAGAAAGTGACATGTGAAAAATTATACCGGACTCAGGTTGCATAAAAGAAGGAAAATTATTTGGCTACAAGGCAAGTAGCTACTGAAAAACCCCGCTCTTCAGGAGAGTTGTTACACGTACAATAATTTATCTGTTCTTACATGAGTGCGAATCTTGGTCTGTCGGTCCAAGGGAAGACAAACACTGAAGTTATTTCACAGCATACAAAGTTAAGTTGTTGCTGTGCATGCCGGAAAGACGTATGGTGGAGGGGAGCTATAGATATAATCATTCTTCATATCCGCACTATATGGACGGACTGGGCAGCTTCACGCGCCGGCCGTTTTAGTCGCTTTGACAAAAAAAAATCTTGGCACTCCTGAATAGGATGCTGGGTGGGCTACAGAGCCGATCTGTACTATTTGGAAAACACAAAAATCTCTTATCCCTTCTTGAATTCATAACAATCCATAGCCTAGTGACTACACCGCCATACAGACCATGGTCCCCTTCGTAGCAAAATGATGAGAAAAATATTAACACTTTATAAAGTGGACAAAGAGGATAATAATAGGGCGACACTGTAGTAGAAACGGATGAAGGGGACAGAATTATACAATGCCATTAGGAAGGAGACCAACTGAAAAACCTAAGCGCCGAAGGAAATATTATTCCAATTCATTTTACAAAATTAGGAACATGAGAATTCATTGTGTACTGGAGTGGGTCAGAATTTAGTAACGTGATGATTCGTGGCGAGAAAATACTGAAACTTGTGATTCAATAAAGGCACAAAATTACCTTGAAATTTAAGCAACCATCAGGTTCTTAAAGAGTTCTTTATTACGTCGAGTTAAGGTACAGTGTTATTTAAACTGTTTGTTTTCGGATTGTAAAGAAAAAATTACTCGTCAGCACTTTTTCCAGTCGACCTATGTAGACCAAGCAAATAGTGCGCCAAATATCTGAGCGGCCAATAAAGTACAATACGTCAGATAATAAACAATTTATAAGTCAAATAACATACCACGTGTTCTAAGAATAAAAATATCTTTGTCATTAGAAGTAGTCATTGATCTGTGTATATTGTAAGTTGAAGCACCCCCAGTTCTGCATCACTTCTCTCATTTTATCAACCCACTTGTTACGTTAATTTTTCTGTCCCTCTTTCGCTACAATTTTATGAAAGCAGTAAGTATTCCAGTGATATAGTGGTTAGCGTAATGGCTTTGCTATGCAAAGGGTTCGATTCCACAGCGTTTCTAGGGTAATAAAATTCAAATAACTTTAAATTAGTTACCGATATTACGCCATTTTGAGTGCACTAAATCATATTCTTTACCAAATTAATAAAGCACGACCAATGGCGTACCCGGAGTGTAATGGCGTTGTTTTCAAGCGTTGTTGTTCTGTATTTTAATGCCATAAGCATAAATAAAAAAAGTAACGAAGGATATAGCGTAAGTACATACTTTTGTGTCTGGACACGTCACAGCTGCTCTTGTAATTACAAAAAGGTGTAGGAAAATCTGAATTTCAGTTCTTTCTACTGCAGAGTAAAACATTATTTGAATTACAGGGACAGCTAAACACCTGAACGTTAGGCGCATTCGGGTGGATGTCCAGTGCTTGTTCTAATAGCACAATACGTCTCTCCGTCTACTAGTAAAGAGTTGAATTTCGATCTATAACATACCATGAAGACCCAGAGGGGAAGTAGAGGTATAGATATACTCTTTCTTTACCCCCCGCTTTTGGGGGGGGGGGGTTGCTAACGTCACGCCCCCGGCTGTTTCCTCCCCGGGAAAGAAACTCGGTACAGAATGTACAGGAGGCTGGGTGGGCCTCGTGACCGGTCTGGACGGGTAGGAAATTCTTTCCTGCCCTGGGGTTCGAACGCATGACCTCCCATCCAGTAGCGAGCAGCTAAATCGAGTACACTACACCGAGCGCCCGTCTATTAATACAAACAGAAAAATGAAAGCAGCTAAAACGGATTTCATTAGTTTACCACTGGAAAGTTTTGCGAAAATTCGTCGAATCATTTCAATTTTCGTTTATATCGGACAATCGGCCGGGTTTCCACATCGCTGCTCCGTACGTACGGGCATTAGCATTCATGCTTCGTAAATGGTAGTGATCATATCGTATAAGTTCTAGCGGTGTTTATAGGATAATTGAAATAAACAACATCCAGAACACCAGATTTATAGATAAGCACACTAGTCGTAACATTTGTTTTATGCATGCATTCTCCAACTGCTTGCTTCATGCAGCCATTCGATGAATACGACACTCTGTAACAAAACAGATAAATTTAAATATTGACAGTGCTGCCTCAAGTGGACACAAAGGAAAGCTAGCACATTTTATTTACCTCCCTTGGCCTCCGTTTAAGGCAGCGCTATAGATTTTAATATATTGTATTTTATTTACGTGTTAGAAAGCTTTTGTTTCTTTTTTGCACGTTTCTTATGATCCGTTCATGTCCGAATGAAATTACCCAGCATAAAGAATTAGTCATGATAATTTTAATGTTTACTAAGATCAAGATGCTGTAACGTTTACTGATTAAATACTTTAATCTCTCTATTTTCATAATTTCGAACCGGTACAACTAGCAATAGTAAATCGTTGAGCTTTATTTGCAAGTGAGAGTTGTAATTTCTAGCTTAACAGATGTACGACTAATAACGACATGTCCCAAAATTTGTGCAGTGCAATCACGTTCGTTACTATTTCACAGCCGGGCTCTTTCTTCTCCTATTATCACCTAAGATTAGTAATGCTACAGAATGCTCCTGTAGTAACATATTTTTGAAGCTCCGTGGTGCTTTTTTTCTGTTAAAACACAACTTTTATTATGCTACTCCATTCGCATCACAAGCCTAGAATCTATAGTATGTGATTGTTTAATAACGTTTTATCATCACAAAGCTACAGCCTTAACAACGAAAGTATCATATCAACAAAAGTGTTTTCAACTGTCATAACTCGCATTTCAATACTGATTTATCTCTTATGAAGCAATGATAAAAACAATTTATATTTTGTTCAAACAATGGACTGAACCTATTTCGACGTGAGTCGAATTCAGGACAGAATGTGTTTGGATTACAATGAAAATAAAGGGACAAATATTTTTCGGAACGTTTCAAGTTCGCTCGAAAAAAAATATATTCCCCACTGCATTGTCGCATACGCTCTAGATATTCATTGCAATTCTCAGGTATGCACCAAAATACCATTATTTCTCAGTGACGCCCAAATCTGTTTCGACAGTGGAAGCAAAAGGTTTTGACAAACATGTACGTAAAATATTTTGCACCAAATTTGTTCAAATTAATTGCCACAAATTTTAGCAAATTTTCATTCTTATTATCCATCTCTAGTCATATGCAATATTAATTGTGTAAAAGCATTTTGTGTCTTAACAAAATGGGGTGGTAAATTCAAAAGGATGAAAAGTGCTGGTCATGTAGCAATCACGCGAGAGGTAGTATATCAATACACAATATTAGTAGAAAAACGTAAGAGAGAGCAGACCACTCGAGAAAATTGCGCCTTTTTGGGGGAGGCCAATATTAAAATAAATCTTAAAGAAACAGGTTGTACAGATTTGTGTTAGATGCATCTGGCTCAGGAGGTAATGCCATGTGTACAATTATGCACCATCAACATCTTGAAAAGCGGAGAGAATACTGTGGGATCAAAGAGGAATATGCACCATAGAGTGGAGCTGCGGCTGTTTTATAGGTTACAGTATTACTTAGAGTACTTGCAAAATACTGGATGAGCTGTTAAATCTGCAATAATGTGCAATGAATCATGACCTTATAATGAAACACAGAACTGTAAGATATTAATATAATGAGAAAAATCCTTGTCTCTTTCTGATAGTTCATAATCACCCAATAAATTACTCGAATAAGTAATTGAGCCTTTATAAATACAAAAATAACGTAAATTTTACTTAAGGATGAAGTTTGTACCAAGGAAGGTATATAATTCATCTCGGCTATAGGACCAATCACTTAATCCTCTTCAAGGAAAAAGCAGATAAATACACTCTGCGTGCAAAATTTAAAATATTTGAATGTTAAACTTTGTAGGACACCAGGAACCCACTGATATGTATAGACTTAATGTTTGCTACTGTGGTACTTTGTGCCTGGGTAAAGCGGACGGGGCCTGATGTTGACCACTCCCATCTGTTGCCGAAGTTACGAACGAATGTAGCTGTGCCTTGAATCTCCCTTCATACCTCCACCCTGTTAATTTGTACTGTGATGTGCTACTTCCAAAGGAAATGGGTTCTACGGAAAATGTTGGAAACGCATCTCAAAACCATTCTGACTGGTAGAAATTATTTTCTGAGATATATTTTTCAAATTACACGTAGTTACAGAGGGAAGTAAAATTGTAAAACGTCTACTTTAAATTAAGTAATAGAATTTAGTTAAGGTAAACCAATTTTGAGAAATTAACAGTCGCTCAACTACCGAAGAATGTCCTTTTCAAGAACGCTGTTCTGATAACCACAGAATACGAAATGCAGGGTTGCTCAGCGTGCAATTTCCCTCAGTTGTAAGGCAAATGCCAGGGTATTACTCGCAAAGACGGGGCACGTCCGCACTTCCAGAATTGTACTCTGTATGTATTGTGTGTATTGTTTGTTGTAAATGTGTCGTGTGATGCTGCCACCGGGTGTCAACCCAATTGCGGTTAAATAAATATCATATCATATCATAACATATCAATTTTTTCCTTATTCCTCTCAATCTACCACTCCTCCGTTTTGGTCTGTGTATTCCTCTTAGCATTCTGTTCCCGATACAGAATGAGATATCAAGTTTCACACCCACACAAGGCAACAGGTTCTATGCTGAATAGGTTACAGCAGCGGTAACTCTCCCAGACATGAATTCGAGAAGTGCCATATTTTAATCCTGGCCTCTAAACCGGCTATTCGGTCGCAGGCTTTGTTCTGATTTTAGACCCTCTTGGCAAATCCAGGGACAATTCCGCAAATTAATTCACGAAGATTTCATTCTAAATCCGTTACAATTCATTATTTATCAGTCACTCCTGTTGTCGACGTCACACCAGCTGGTACACAGACAGAATCGTAAAACAAAGCACACAGAACAACACGACACTCAGTTTGTGTACCTTTTAACAATTAACTTCTCTAACATGTGCTTGATTCATCAAGAATGTGTATTTTGATATTACTGACGTCTAGATGTGACCGAGTTATGGTACTTCACGCAAGATCCTACGTATTCAAGCTAACTTCTCGCTTCGCGCCTTGGTTTACATTGCGAGGTGCGACACACACAGACACAGCCCACGTTATTTAAACCCTGTTTCCTGTTGTAGCCATTCCTTATATCTTTACTGCCGCTTTATCGCCTCATTTTGAAACCAATGCTATAAACTGAGGGAAGAAGTGAAGATTTTAATAGCAGAAAAATCTCCATGTAAATAAATTATCCCTTTGTCCAACACACTTCACCTGTGTGTACAGAAGTAATGTTATCTGATAAAATATTATACTTGTAAACACATTTACCAAGGGCCGATCTACTAAAAGTATGTGGAGGCAAGATGGAAAAAGAATATGTTGGTGGTGGTGGTAGTAGTAGAAGTATTATTAGCAGCAGCAACGGCGGCAGCAGTGGTAGTAATAGTAGTAGTAGTAGTAGTTGTTATTGTTGCCGCTGCTTCTGCTGCTGTTGTGTTTGTGGTGGTGGTTGTTGTGATGGGGGTGGTAATAACAGCTACAATAAGATAAAAAACGACAAAATTTGATCGAGTAAGTTATTGACAGATTACATTTGTATTACTGTACAGCAACGGAGCAAAGCAAGCCGGTTTCAAATACGAACCAGCAAATAACTACGGCACGACCAACGCAAATTGCACTGAAGACTGATTGTACGAACTGTTGTTCAGGCACAGTTCAGTGACCCATATAAAGATAAGAGAAATAAGGGGGCCGATATACCTGATGTAGTATGGCCACTAGACCGTCAGCTGCGAACTACACAACCAAGCAAAACTAGTAAATTTATAAAACGGGCTGAAAAATGAGAAACAAGCATCAATATTTTCCCACTGACGGTCTCAAATAAACGTTTGTCCCGCGATGTTTTTTATCAGTAAATTGGTGAGGCTAAACTGAAATACAAAAATTGGTGATTTGAGTATTTCATATAGCAACATCATTCCTATAACACAAATAGAATTTTTAAAGGTAATAATAACTGACAAAGTCCGTATTCAGACAACGTTTCTCACTTTTATATAAGAAAAGAGTGTTGGAAAGTACACGCTTGACGTGAAATTTCTGTCGCGTCTTGTTCCGTAAAAATTTCCTTGTATTTTAAATTCGTGATATCTAACTTTCTACGAGTATGTACCGTTATAAACAGTGTGAAAGTGAATATTTAGACCCCCACACTATGTAATGAAACTAAGTGTTTTAAATGCGCCATTCCACTTTCTACACAACAAGCAAATTAACACGACGCTGGACTCTTCCCCTATAACAAACAAACACTGAATTTATATGCAAATGTAAACTGTTTGTGGGTGCTTAATCAAACCGGCAATGAGTCATAACCCTCGACATTATTCAATGTAAGATTCTAAGCTTGGCTGCAATACAGCACTTCATCATAAGTGTACAAGAGACCTAGTTTCTAAACTTTTTCCACGACAATGAAGTTTTTTTTAGTTTTGTGTGTGTAAAACAACAAGCACGCTGGAAGCCAGTGCTGAATTGTTGTACATGTAAGTATGGAGATATTCCTACAGCACAGTACCATTTTTCTTTGCATTATTATTACGAAAATCGTGGTATTAACGAAAAACTTAGTGACCATAAAACCGAGTTTTATTCATCTCTTAAACTACAGCCATCATTCACAGCAACATAATTTTACAATAAACACTTTGCCAGATATTTGGTGTTAATAAATGCAAGGTAACGGAAATTAAACCGGCTCGACATTCGTCCCAGAATCTGTCATATATTAAATTCCATACAAATTACTTCAGCTCTTTTAGAACTGCTAATACGTACAAGCAGCTAGACAGACCCACTTCAATAGGAGGTCTGTAGAGACGTGAAGTCGCCTAAAGAGAAGAAATGTTTCACTATTATTAATATTATTATTATTAAATAACTAAACTACACTATTTATTTTCCAGTTGGTTCAACAGCTTAATGTCCAGTTAAAAAAATGGTTAAACAACGAAATTACAAAAAAATAAATATAAAACACAACCAAAACAACAAAACAACTGTAATCAAATAAAAAAAGTTTCAGAAAAAAATTGATGGTAATAAAGATGTTGATGATGAAGATAATGGTCCTGAAGGTGATGCAGACCACACATTATATTTATTATAACATTTCTCATCAATCCTGAATAATCAAGCTTACTGCCTATGGTACTGAAGCAGAATGTTTATAAAAATGGAATTACCTTATTAAAAACAACATTAGGCTGTAACACTGGGAGTGAAGAATACCAGAATGTTAATTTCAGTGTATATGACTGGTGCGCAATAAATGTTTAACATTTCAGTATCTCCACACAACAACACAAACAAAATAAAATCTGAAAACAAAACAACATACACTTTCCATAAACCGGTTATATAAATTAATCGTAACTGCAGACTGACACAAGACCTTAAAACGAACAACTTTCGAATAGTGCCCAACTTCCTCACACACTCACATTTCTATACCGCAGCAAGAAAATTATGTAATACACGAAGTAACGGCGGAACAGTTATCACAATTTAGTTAACATTTCTTACAGAAAGAGCAGCTATGTCGAAGTTCAGTTCTGTGTGTAGATGCAATTCAAAATGACAGTGGCAAGGAAATGAAGAGCAGAAAAAATTTAGAGAATGAACTACACCATCGACTTAAAATAATTCTTCTTCGAATCTTCAAGTCTTCAGTCATTCAATCATTCATTCTGTTGTCTGTCTTACTAGAGGTCCATAGACTCTTCTAAAGCGACTTCTCCACAGAATGCGAGATAGTGCCTCCTGTTACAGTTCCTAGTATATTATCTTTTTTAAGATCATCCAGTACCTGCTTACGTCTTCTTCCTCGTCTCACCTTCACTTCTACTCTTCCCTCTGTCTTCCCTTCGGTAACGCATTTTAGAAGGCAGTTCCTAAGGAAGATGTGACAAATCCAGTTAGAATTTCTTCTTCTTGTTGTCAGTAGGATATTTCTCTCCTTCTATACTCTTTTTTAACACTTCTTCACTTCTCACATGATCGATCCAACCTTCAATCCAACACCTTTTCAAAATAACAGAACAGCATATTAACTGAACCAGTTGTGTAACACTTCACATCCCCGCTTTGAGGGAAAATATATATTGAGGTTGTTTGACAAGGACAACTTTTGGACCTGAAGAGTGGGGTGCAACACGAGAATTTAGGAAGTTCCTCGAGTGATGTTTCACAACATGGATTGAAAGTTTCTACATCGTCAGAGTCATTAACGCTGTTTAAACTGCTTCAACCTTAGCCATGTAGTAGTCGAAGAATGGATCGCTTGACCTTCAATATGACCCGACGAAATATTACTAGGTATATACTAGTTGAAACGCCCTGAAATCACAGAAGAATTTGTTTTGTTTATATCTTGCTGGAAAAATATTCTCTTTTTCAGCGAATCGAAAAATAAATTTTTAACTATATTAAAAAATGTCACTACTTTATGCTATGACGTCGTCTTCCCAACTGGCTCCTGAACTAGCTACGAGATTAGTTTTGGTACACTTCTCCATCTTTCACAGTCATTTACATAAAAGAAAACTGGTTAACCTGTACCACAAGAACGATAATAACTCACAACAAACCACATGCGTATTTATTACGTACTTCTGATAATAAACAAATGTGGTAACAATTAAGAAAACCGACACACATTCAGCTCTCAAACTAACAAAGCATGGTTCATTCATACGTATCTACAAGCCCAATACCGTCATTAATTTTAATTCCGATACAAAGAATAACCAAGTATAGACTTCTGAATTTATTTCACCAACATAACGAGATTTAAATTGAAGGCCAAAGAGAGACAGTACTCTTATATAAAGATTACAACACCGCTACACGTTGTAAAATTCTGACATTAATATTTTGTTGCCCCCAGCTGGTAAAATGGAAAGAGAAGGGAAACTGTGCTACAAGCCTTACCGTATTAAACTGTCAGACGGTCAGAAAACCCACAAAACGGAATCAGATATTTCAAGAAAAGAATATAGTTTGATGTTCTTGACATTGGTCTGTCTATTTACTGGCATCTATTCATAAGCGGATTAGCCATTAGGACAGTTCCAAGTTTGAGTTTCTACATTTATTTTTTTAATGGCTAATCATTTGCAAAAATTCATCCACTTCAACACAGTAAATCAATATGTTCCTATCCGTCTTTAACTCAACAAGTAAGACTCAACCATATCAGTAGGAATAATCTCTACACCATAAAATGCATGGGAGATACGGAGTGAAATCGTGCTTCATCAGTAAGCACAGTAGGAAGCCTGGTGGGTATTCGAAACTGATAGCTGTCAGATTAGCACTCTAGCAACGTGATCTGTCAAACAGAGCACAGAGCACAGAATGCAGGCCGCAATTAAAAGGCTTGACTTGATTACGTGCCTCGTGTGAATCCAAGTTTGTGTACGAGTGTGTGAATAAGGATATAAGTTACAAACATACTTCAGTGTCATTAAAGAAATAAACAGACAAATTTTTATATGAATTTTGTATTATTTCTGTTTAAAAGTCTTCAGATTTTGGAACTGCCCTTAGCAATGACGATACGCTTAGAACATGTGCAAATTATTGAACCGTAAACCGGAATCCGTAAAAGGTACAGTTCAAATTAGCATTACACACGCATAATTTATGTGGTTCTAGAGAGTACAAAACCAGCGAAAATTATTACTCGCTAATGGTACTGGTACTACAAGCTAAAATCCTATGAACGTCAATATAATTGCCCATTCCAAATAAAATATCACTGTTTTTAAAGTTCTTTAATCTTCTATGGGCCATTCTCAATAAATTATTTACATTAATTAACCCCAATTACTTCACCTCTCTCCGTCTGGTGGTGTAGAAGAATGGACGAGTAAGATTTCTTATGTAAGTAACAATGGCGTAACTGCAAATCCAGTAAGTGTGAATTTTTGTACTTTTTGCCACAGAATTAAAATAGAAGGGAACTTATATTAATTTTTATTACTCTCTAACTTACGTTACATATTTGGAGTCTCAATGGATTACCTCACCAGCCACTTCGTTAATGATCTTTGTTATAAGTAACAATCATACAGTATGAACCTACAAGAGCCAACAGCACCGAGCAAAACATAAGAAGAAAATACGCCTAAAACTGAGCAGTTGTGAAACATAGTTTTCCATAACACACCTTTGAGCTAGAACTTCATAACTCACAGGTCAAGGTCAGTAAACTACAAGAGGTGTCCACCGAATTATGAACTAACTAAACATCTCTCAAGTCACCATGATTCTCTATTCCCCACAATGATTGCTTCATGTATTCAATTTTACCAAAGAAGGACATTAGAATCTTATGTTTATTGGATCGTGCATCATCTTGATAGTTGAATAAAGAGAGACCAACTTGATGTCACTTGCTTCATTATTTCATTATTTAGTGCTCAACATGTTTCGGATGTTAATACATCCATCCTCAGGAGCTTGCGACTTATTTCTTAAGTTATTTCATGGGTTGTATTGCTTTGGTTCGATGTGTGTTGGTGTTACGTTGTGGTTCGGCTGGGGTGGTGTGGTATCCGTATTGGTGTTGGTGTTACGTTGTGGTTTGGCTGGGGTAGTGTGGTATCCGTATGCAGGCTGAAGCCTTCATCCGGATACCACACCACCCCAGCCGAACCACAACGTAACACCAACACACATCGAACCAGAACAATACAACTCATGAAATAACTCAACAAATAAGTCGCAAGCTCCTGAGGATGGATGTATTAACATCCGAAACATGTTGAGCATTGAATAATGAAATAATGAAGCAAGTGACATCAAGTTGGTCTCTCTTTATTCAAGGACATTAGAGCTGACATTTAACACTCGTGTCTACGTGCGTTCCGATCATGGAATTACACACTAGTCTTTATAAAGAAACTATCCCTCTTTAGCACCTGGTTGTGGTTTTTTTACAGTTCCCTCAATCCCGCCAGGAAAATACCTTTAAGGAATCCCAAATTAGACCACAATCGGCTTCATACACATTCCTTTCCATTTATTAACCACTAAATGTTCTACAATGTGAAGAAGAATAGCCTTATATAGCCTTATATATATAGCCTTATATAGCCTTATATGACGACTCTCATTAAATAAAACCATAAATTTACAAACATAATTAATTGCTCTGCTGGCGACACGCCATCAAATTCTTATGCCTTCTTTCGTGAAATTTCGTTCTGCAGGTACAGGGTAACCGGTTACATGGAAACTTGCACAATTTATAAACTATCGAAAGAGGAACCTTGTTATTTAAATATGTGTCCACGATTACGTTCTTCGGACTGTTCAAGAGGGTTGCTTGTTACTAACGCTAAATTGTAGACTTCTTGTGCGTCCAGAAATTTATTTTTCCGGTAAATTATAGTTGTCACTTCATATCTATAGGCCGACCTCAACAGTGGTAAAGACAGAAATTTTCAGCAGGTCGTATTATTGTAAAATATTAAGGTGACCTTAACAGACAAAATAAAAACCTCACATTTTATGCTACTGATAATGGCCTTATGTTATATGCTTTATAAAAGTATTTAATACACACTACAAGATCATGGAAATTAATTTAAAAAAAATAAAAAACTGAATTAAATTATTACAGAACTCTCGATAGGGCCTAATGAATCATCGTTACTTACTATCATGTCTCATAAAGGTTTCCTATTTGTGTTGTCGCTGAATGCGCTCAATTCTGATAGCTGTTAAGTGTGTTAGGGAGATAGACTTTTCGAATCTCAGCCAGAGTACCAGAATAATTACTGATGAATTTTTAGTAATTTTACTCAGTACATTCGAGCGAATGCCGGGACAGTACGTCGTAAGGAGCGACAGGAACCTTCTTCCTCATTCTTACTTACTTTTTTACAACTTGTCGTTTTCCCATTTCATTGCACACTTTAATTTTCGTATTTAAAAACCTTATAAACAATCACACAATACCTACTCTTCCAGAAGACAGCAAATATGTTATTGCAAAGCCTATTGTGCTATTTTTGAATGTGAGGTCTTCTACGAAGTTTACTAATTTCAGCCAATTGTATGCTTTATATTAATTTATGTTAAGATATTTGGCAGACTTTCCATATTCTGTGGTACTCAATACTCCTGCACTAAAATGTTTAACAACAATCAGTTCAATGCCTTAAAATGCACCTATTTCCAGCTACTAGCGCTGCATTCACAAAGAGAAAACATTGAGCTACAACATAAGGAAATGAAAATTTCCAGTGTTATGGATGACGTTCGTTATAACTGTACTGTCAGTGCTATTTATTGGATGGAAATCCTAGAGTGCGTTTTCCCACGGGTAAGTTATAGCCCTATCTCTCCGTAAAGGACACACAACCCAGGGCTTTCGCAAATCCCCGTACTCCAAGCAGTACAGACAGCATTATATGAACTGACTGGTGATTGTCACAGATGTCTTGACAACAGGCGATTTAGTGTAGGACTGCCTAATGTGTGCGCTGTGTTAAGACAACTTAACGTTTAAATAAGTGTTTGTTCAACCATCTTCAGTGGTGACACTTTACTGAAAGATTATTGACTTTTATTTTCATTTTAAGATTAACCCTTACCCTTCTAATTTGGAGAATATGGTGAGCTCCTAATAATGTCAGCAAATGGCAGATGGGATTTATCACGGCGTTTAAATGGTTAACGACAGTATCTGTGATCTAACAACATAATTCCTGATATTAGGCTGCTAGCTAGCTACTATTTAAAAAGTAATAAGAATATTTAAATATAATAATAATCTATTGTGCGAATGCAGTCGTAGTGCCAAGTGCGGTGATGTAATACATATCTAATAAACCTCAGACAATAGAAAGCTGCCACAATAATCCGGGCATAATGGTAAACAGGTGTCACGTGGTAGCTGATTTAACACCTGGGAAACAGATTGTGTTTTAATCCCATACGTTATTGGTTCAGTTAAATTTGCATTACGAAAACCTATTTTCGATAGGGCATATTGTTGTTACGCACAAGAAGAAGAAGAAGAAGAAAATTGCCAGAAAATGAAACTGTTTACGAACAATCTAACTAAGGAAGAATACAGCAAATTTCACAAATTGTAAAAAAAAATCGATTAATTAGAAGCACCATTTCCATATAAATCACTCCCATAGCAGTTACATAAAAAATAAAACACTACATTTTACAACGCCGATTCTTGTGCTTTACATATATATATATGTGTGTGTGTGTGTGTGTGTGTGTGTGTGTGTGTAGGCCTGAGTTTTGATGAATAACGGACTGGAAAGCATAGAGAAATTTAACGTGCAATCGGCGCATACGATATAGGCGTAATGCCGTGGTTTTAGTCAGTTCTTTCAACTTTTTTCTTTCTTAATATTCGTCACAGTTACCACGGTGCTGTACAACTTCTGGAAATTAAATTAAGAATAAAACGCAAACAGTGCGCCAATTCTAACCGTAGTGATCATTAACATTACAACAACTACTAAAATCCAAGTCATTTGGATTCTTTAAGAAGATAGCCTGAGGCGGTAACGGAATATGGCGTGAGGTAAGAAACGTCATGTGAAAAACGGATGCTTCTTCATTAGTGCTGAGATGTTGTGGCCTTTTCAAACAGAAGGGGAACAAAGATTACTGACGAACGTGCTTCACAGACTTCATCTGGCAGAGGGAAACAAGGAGGGAGTCTACACACAGTGGAAGAGACACACTGAGTCCCACATGGAAGGCCAAGGCTTGTAAGAAGAGACTGAGACAACGACTGTTGTGTGAAATTGAGATGGAAAATAAGGAAGTGATAGAGTGAAGAAAAATAGATCTAAGCCAGGATTAGTTAAGTGTATTTATTAATTACGTTGTACATAGAATTATGCGTGAAATTTTACAACAACTTCCGGGGTGTAGCATCATTTGGATTCCCTCAGGCTCCTGTCTTGGAAATTGTGCATGCCGGTTTCTAGTTCTGTTGCTAAGAATTCAGCAGCACACTCACTTTCTTAGATACGTGTTATACATCAATTCGGGAAATGCTATAATTATAGAGGAAACTGATGTAACGATTGGCAAACGTGGCAGAGTTTACTTGTGTTGCCCCCATCTACGTGAAATTTATGGGTCTCGAACTGAGGTCAGCTCAGTGCGAGGTCTGCCCTCTAAACACAAACTCTGTAAAAAGGCCCGTGTAACAAGCAAAACATTTTTTAAAAGTAATAAATCTAAATCAACAGTAACAAATAAGGTGATCTTGTGAAACATTTGGCTTATATCCGACGTGTTCAACACAAACGGAATGTATTGTTAAGTAGTGACGTGTTCATACAAATAAAAACAATAAGAAGAAGAATAGATAGTCATATCTAGCAATCTCTTCAGTCGGGAAATAGGCTACATGAATTATGCGAAGAAAATCTGATACGATTTTCATCGTCAACGCATCTAAAGTAAAATTTTATATGCGGTGACGATGAAAATGTTTAGAGCATGTAAAATACTGTTTCACTTCTCAGCGTTTCAGCCATTCGAAACACTGCCAGAAGCAGCACATTAATTGTATCCTTATCCTACGAGGTCATGAGCCTAATATTATTCTCAGTGCTATGTCTTTACTAAGTAATTTAATTAAGGAATTATTTGGTTATTTAATAACACTTCATTCAGTTTTAATAAAGAAGTCTATTCGAAACAGGGGCAATTAGTTCCCTATGGACAAGAAATAACATGCCAGAAGACCTGAATCTTCAGCAGCTCTGCTCTGAAAAACTCGAAATTTCGAGCAGGTTTAAATAAGTTAGTCAGGTGACCGTGGATAGTACATTGGGATTTGGAAATATGCAGTAAGTTTTGATTAAGTCAGTCAGTACTCGGGCACAACAGCCTGTAGTCGACATGTCGTCCTTTCTGCATTACCAACATCACCAGCATTCCAGCTTACTTAACCTCAAATTACTGTGATCGAGATGCGCTAAACGTGTAGCTCTAGTGGCAATGAGAAACGTCCATGGTAAGTTCTAAAGCAAGGTGGCTTAAGTGGTGGCTCTTATAACTCGCATTCGGAAGGTACCTGTTCCGAATTCCGGTCATGAAACCAAATAGAAATTTGATGTTTTTCCTCACACTATCCAAGTACATGCAGAGAGGTTGCCACAATTACTCCACGTCACTTCCTTTCACGCAATATCCGATTTGTTACTTACTCATCAACTTTTGACTCTATACATTCTGAGCACCGTACTATAAACCGAACAAACGTAAAGAAAACATTTGATAATTTGACGTGCTGGGAAGGATAAAGTACGTTACCTTTCAAAAAGAGAGACTATACAGAATATTTCATAAACGAGAGATACGCCACTAGACAATAATTTATTTACTCCCTACATTAGAACTTGTCCTGCTCACTTCTGGGGTAAAACATTTCGAAAAATCCACTCTTTCAACCTAGAAAATCGCATCTCCATTACAAATAATATTTTAATGACGCTCAAGGAAACGGTAACTCTTGATTCTGATAAAACAGCAAAGCCCACAAATTAAACCTGAAGAAAAAAGTCTAGTTATTTAACTCAAAACAAGCTTACGTAAGGTAAAGGGCTAACCAGAAATAACTGAGTTGATATGTAAATAAATTGCACAACTCTCCCACACAGTTTTCAGAGCATTAATGAAGGAACTGTGTACACTTCACGTAGTCCGCTCCCTTAGGTGTTTGGTTTCCTTAACGCACAGACACTCACGAAGTAGGAATAACATTCATACCGGTGAAACATCGTCAACACGAGCAGGCTGTCACCTGCTTCCAGTGTGAGCAATGTGCTAGCTCCAGCAGTTACTGCCGCTCGGAAATAGACGTGTTTATTTGCCCCTTCACTCAACATCATAACAGACCGTTTGACTGCCACATAAACACCTCTGTTACGACTCAGCATTTATTGGCGTTTGTCTTCTGGTTATCAGGAAAGTGTTTCTGTGTTCAGCCATCTATCAACATCTCCTCACGGTAACAAAACATTTCTTTCGGGACTAATTTCAACCCCTTTCACATCGTCAGCTTAAAACAGTTGTTTAAGAAAACATGGAATATGTTTACCCGGAGACGACAGGGGATTAGCAGTTCTCAATTCAATCGTTCAAATTTAGACAATGATGATTATGATGATTATGGAGAGTACAACGACGTTCATGTTTACGTGACGATAAATTTCTACTTAGCAAGCAGATTCTGGCTTAAACATTTAAATTTTTCTTTCCGGTGGAGGTTTTTCCGTTACTGCAGGAACTTTAGGGGTAGTGCCTTTTCTAGGCCATGGGTGTTTCTTTCCAAAGACTTTTCAGATCACCATTCACTATCATTCAGCATTTTACATCTGCTGAAAGCATCGTTAAAAACTACGAATATAAAACATGGTATAGGAATTACTATTGTGTGTGTCTACTATTGTAGAATGTTCGATTATTTTCTACGCGGTATGTTCCTGAGTGTAATATTCCATATTTTTGGTACAACTAAAAATCAAATATTATTTTCACTAAATGCGTCAGTCTATATGTAGGCATGGCTGAAACAATTTGACCGATTTTTACCATACTTGGTGCAGAAGAACTATAATAGATGTAGATTACAGACAGATGTTGATTTTGGTTTGGGGAAAGATTTTAAAGGCCACTCGAATACAGACCTAAATGTAGGCCTATACATTATACGACTTTACATTACCCTGTGCAGAGGATGGGCACGTTGAAACGCGGTTATGAAACTTCGGTTCCATAAAATAAGCAGAATTCTTTGACTACTTGAAAACCGGTCAGCTTCTCGAGAAAGATTCTGTTCCATGGAATGAGTAAGTAAGGGAGGACATTTCCCTGCAAATATTGGCTTCGTTCAGATTAATGGCTTTTATAAATCACTTTGCTTAAGGGCTTCAATGAATCTTCATGAATATGATTTTATACCTGACGACATGAGAAACTTAAGCATGTACGGGAGGTAAAATTAATGCCTATCTCAAAGAAATGTGATTTGAAAATGTGGTCTGAGTACGTCTGACTCACGCAAAACTCAGCTGATCTGTTCTTGACAATATGTGAACGAAATTGTTGTTGCATAAGGGAGGAGGGAGGGGGATTACCAGATTAAATGGAGGATTATCAGTTTTCCAATAAGCAATTTGATTGAAGAGTCAATTTTCAGAATGACAGCTAATTGCTTGTGTTCACATTATCTGCTCCCATCTGTTGTATATTCCATAAACCTATTAGCTGATATTTTGAAATAGTCATTTTTATAATGTGCATTAAGTTTAAACTTGAGAAGATATTTTTAAACCTACAGAGTGTGACTGGCATGATGAAAAATTCTCTGAGGTTGATCTTTAATGAACGAATCATCTAGAGGGAATAAACAAAGTATCAGACACAACATACAATAAACTCTGTATGCTCTGATGCTACAAAAAAGACTGTTAAATTTCTTCATGGTTTACAGCAGGGGCTTCCAAAATGCCCTACCTTGACCAAGGAGTGCAGGTAAACTGACATTCTAACAAAAATGTGTGTCACTTAGCCAGCACATAAGAACTAGAAAGCCAGCAGGGCCTAACCATCTACTTCCGTTATGTGATGGAGTGCAGTCAGATATAATTGCATTAATATTTAAGTTACCGATTATTTTTAAGTTTTGACACTTATTTTAAGGACGGAGAGATGGCTACTTATCGTTGGTCGCATACATACCATATAAAATTCGATTATGTGGCCTGCAGTTTTCTTTTATCAATACTCTACTTTCCGAATCGGTCACCGAGAACTACACTTGTCACCAACATCTACTCTGCTTAAAAACTCTCACTGGGGCATCCTACAACAGTTTCCATTGTCGCGGTACACAGGTAATGCAAATGAATGGACCTACACAAACACAGCCAGAACATGCATCATCCGTAATTCTCATGAATGCTAACGAATGTTTGTTCAGTGAAACTACACAACGGGGACGAAAAGCATGCATCACTTAGTTCTTCTGCAGATGTGAGTGCCTGCTATATAGTGTGCAATGTCAAACCAACATACACAACACCATGTGCTGTGAGGCCAGATTGTCTGTCGTCACGTTAACAAACAGCCAGTCGACCGACCACGTGTCCACAAAATGCGAAAACTAAATTAATAATATCTAGTTCCAAAACACAACACCAGGCATCAAAATCACGTGCTTTATGTTGTAAACCTTAAACGTGTCAAAACCTAACACAACCGAATAACTTCAAACCAAACGTGAAGGAAAAATCATACACGAAACCTTGAAGTGCATAAGGAGGTCGATACGAAAAGCAGAATATCACACAAACGGTGCCAGTTGAACGTCCATGTGCACGTCACGAAGATATATGAGGGATTGGAGTTACATTTGCACGCATTATTAACCCCTGCAATCGATGGATATAAGTGATCGATCCCACGCTACCGTCACTTTATCTCGTGGGAAAGAACCCAATGTACCCATTCAATAGGGGACTGGGTGGGTTCGCAGAGCCGGTCTGGAAGCTTAGCAGGAAACAAAAATATCTTACCCCCATGGGGAATAAGGTGCATCAGAAAACGGAAAAGCAAAAGAACACAGTTAACTGAATGAGTGTACGGAATTTCAAACTGATATCAGTGAGTAACACTGATCACGTATTGCATGTGTTACGTGTGTTTTACCGCCATCCAAAGCGCACTACACTTTCAGCTCATCACATCCTCTTTTATTAAATCTCCATCATGGCATCTTACGGAGAATAAAAGTTGTGAATCTTGTCATCATACCAGATGCAAAAAAAAAAAAAAGAAGGATTGAATAATTTTGGGCAAAGATCCTATGTAATTTATATTAGGAACATTTATTCTGGCAAATCAGACAGGCTGTCTTGCTAGTAATTTTAGACGTCACCCACAATTCCTGCGCACTTACGACGTACGCATCAATCCTTTGTGGTACTGTGTTCTCTCAACAGTGTTTAGACACGCAGTTCCTACCACACAGACGACTCTATTCCGAGAACAACGCAAAACATTAATGCGCTCTGTAGTTACACATACATTTTAAAGATAAACAGGTGGTACGTACAGTTTCAACGGTGCTGTAAATGTCTTAAAATAGATCAGTTCATAAAAAGTTGCTAAAATGTCGTTTGTTCTATATGGTGATACCGCCTTCGAACAGTAGCACCTATATAAGGCGAAAAAAAAAATTTTTATATCTACAATATCAACTGTGCGTCATTAAATAAGATTTAACCCGCGTTAAAGTGATTTAGACTGTATTAAATATTCTACTGCACAGACTATACAGACCTATTATTCACGTAGTTATGTAAAACACAGTTGCTTGGAATCGAATATCCTTGTAAGGTGCACAAAATATTACCTTAAGTTACCACGGCCTTTGCACGAAAAACGAAATAGACCCATCACCCTACGTATACTCATTACTTCGTTGCTGCATTCTCCTGTCCCCTAAACTCCCCCTGTATCCGTGGGAGGATGTGTGGGTAAACGCGGCATTTATTTGCACCTTCGCCCCTGAAATATTTGATAAAAGTATACAGTATATCGAAAGTACACCGAAAGAGCGAAGCGGCGAAACAAAAGTTAATCACTTGCATTGCTGGTGTCTTAAAAAATTCAGAAAAATGTCTACTGTATAATAGGATGAGACAGGAATAACGAGACTACATGCCGTCTTTTTGAATATGAAGTACATAAAAAGAAACTTCAATACAACATTTCCTGGTCTTCCTCTCCCCCACCCCCTTTCTTGTTAGGCTAATAGCCTGTTATTCTTGGACAAATCGCTACATCTTGCATGGAGACTTCGGAAGACTTTTGTACCTGCAGGAAAAGTGGTCCTATCCCTTGCAGTTCCAACAGTCTTATCGTATGGGGTACGTCTGTGTGACAGTTTGAATTAGTTCTGTGCTTATTCACCCATTCCTATTCGACTTGGATTCCATGTCTAAAGGACATGAAGCAGGTCAACAGGCCTGCATGCAGTATATGTCGGGCAGCATTTAAGAACAGGGATAATCTTTTCAAAGGAAAAGAAATCAATAATGTACACCGTGATGTGACGACAGGTGATCGCAACTGAAGATGTAATTTTAAAAACAGCAACCTAAACTTACATTAGAATAAACAATACTTCGCCGCTGAGCGATTACTTAAATCATAGAAATGCCTTTTCGGATTAAATGAGTGTATATTGTGTGTTTATGTATCACGGCTGGACACACAAAAAAACATCGAATTAATTTACATACAGTTATCAAAGAAACGAATACAGCCACACACACCGGGCTTGGAAAACTGTTCACGAAACCCGAGGAAGCAGATTCTTTGTTCCGAGCGTTCTGTTCGTAGTTGCTACCAAAAGAGGATGGCAAAACTGTCTAAATGAAAGCGCGTGGCAGTTATAACGGATCAGTAACTTGAGTTTGTGAGGCAACTTAGAGTCGCTAGTTTAAACAGCAAAAACAAAAGATACAGCTCATATGCAACACTGTATCAGAGAGATCTGTAGGTTTATAAAGGCTAATATGACAGCAATATTCAAAAGTACTGCAAACGTGCCGCAAGATACAGCGTTATAGAGAATAAGCAAAGAAAACAACCACTTGGACGACCTAAGCGTAGATTGGAGAATAATACTGAAATGAATCTTAAAGAAATATGATAAAATGTGTAGACTGGGTTAATCTAGCTTTGAACAGAGTTTAGTAGCAGTGTCTTGTGAGGCGATATTGAAATTTTGGTTTTATAGTATACGGAGGATTTCTCGACAAACTTAGGAACGATTAGCGTTGCAAGAAGCACTTTGCTCTGTGGAGTTACTTCTAGTCTTCAGGCACTAATTTCAGTGAATTCCGACACGTGCTGTTACCCTTCGTACGTCACTAAAGTGCCAGATAAATTTACGGATTATTGCTCCGAAATAATAAACAGCACTACAAAATGAGTTCACATTACAAAGGGGACATTTTAAATATACTCTTGTCAGGTTGGTGATTAAAAGAGTTCATTATGATATTAACTTTTTGAGGCTTGCCACATTCAGTGAAATTTCGCTCATAATGTATTATAACAACGAAATAAACTGCCAGAGTGCCATGCACAGACTGAATACATGCATGCAATGTAGAGGTGCACTTTGTCAAAACGTCAGACAAGCATTTCAGCAGACTACATCTTTGCACGACAGTAATAGCCACATACATCACTTACAATTTCAACACAGATACATACAATACAGAACTAGCTTCATCGAATAAAAGGGAATACATAGATAAATTATGTTATTTAACATTTTTTAACTCTTTACGAAATTATTTCATTAACAGGAGATCCACAATTTCAGTAAACTTTACTCACTAGAACACAATGTTCCACTGAAGCCCATAGATTTCTTCTATTGTTAATAAAAATCCAACCAGATGTAATTGTAAGCAGATATTTATTTACTGCAAAGTCACTCTACATGTTTCGGGTGTCACAGCACCCATCATCAGGAGTACTAAAAACTGTAACCGCAGCCTCCGGTACAGGTCATAATATCGGTACAGCT
>Ga0123354_10001372_pt1 | contig 29334 bp, 17 predicted proteins | sample TergutLab28metaG_2_FD_97872 | JGI IMG/M metagenome (GOLD analysis project Ga0123354, IMG submission 97872) | Labiotermes labralis P4 segment gut microbial communities from Petit-Saut dam, French Guiana - Lab288 P4 | ecosystem: Host-associated > Arthropoda: Insects > Digestive system > Gut ... | reverse complement strand
TCTGAAGTTAACGTGGCTTCAGTAGGTAGCTTCGCGTCTTGCGAGAAGTGTGGACACTACGACTCACAGCAGTCTTCCAGCGTCAGTGACACTGTGTGTGTGTGTGTAGCAATCCAAGGGGGCACAAGTAGGCAGCACGTCTCATTATAATTGTGATATAACAAAGGGTGATAATTCTGGGCTGCATAGGGCAGTAATCACATTCAATACTCATAACGAGTGTATGCTTGAGTGCATTTATCAACAATCAAGGTGTTAATAATATCAGTTGAACGAACAGTATTAAATGAACTTGCGTGTGCAATATAATACTACATTATATGACAGTACATTCAGTGAATAATTTGGTACTATAAGATAACTAATTATTGTGTATGGCAAGTTGACATTAAGAGTGGTATAGTGAGTGTGCTAACATTTATTATTGTACTCGTACTTTGTGGCGTTCCTTTTAATAATAATTCATAATCGTTAATGAACCAGCAAGTACTGACAAACTAATACCCTGTTTGTAGCTTTATGTTCCTCGAGCCAGACGAAGCGACACTCCCTTTATTAACTGTCCTAGCAGTTTGAAAATGCGACCAAGCATCACATTTTGATAGACAGTACTCCCCAAGCACAGTACATATTTATGGAAAAGGTACAACATTGCCTGACCATTCGATGTCAGCCAAGCAGTGACCAGAGCTGCTGACTGTGAGAGTGCCAAGAGCTCAGGTATGAAGATATCTGAACATAACAGTACGTTACTGTGGCAGTAAGGTGGCTGGCCTCAGCCAGCTGCTTCATTGATGTCTCATGTAAAATGGGAAGAAATGAAGAACAAAGCCCATATGTGGAAATTTCCCATTGCCATACATATACCATATGTATACTGCACATAGAAACTGGTAACAATGTAGCAAGTTGACACCGTGTAATGTATAATGAGACTTAACTTCCAGAAGTACTGCTCACTCCATCTTCAAGGTAAGGATCTGTTTTAACTACACAGTTAGGTTACAAAGTATGTGGTGAATCAGAAACACGTGAAGGGTAGTGGGGATGGAGCCCAGTTTGGCCCAATTGGAAAGCTGATGTCATAATGTGAATAAGTTTTATGCAGGGAAAATTAAAGGCTCCAGTAGATGGGAAGTGGAAAGTGAGAAGCAGTAACACTTATTTCACCTGAGGAGGTAAGTGTGTTGCTCTACAGGGATGAAATTATCCTGTACTTGGAGAAAACATTCTGCTTCCTTTCCTTGAGCAAGTCCATAATCTGCTTAAGGAGAAATCATCCACCTGGCTCATGTTCAAATGCAACTGTATCCTCATTTCTTCCTTTACAGGTAGGTCCCTGCACTTGAATTTCTTGACCGGCATGCTGGTGTTGAGCAGGATACAATGACCCAGGTCAATGCTTGTGTTGTGCCATTGCTGATTTCTTGAGTTGGTACAGAAGGATGTCATGGTGGTGGTGGTCATTAAACCTAATCTTGATAGAATGACAGGTCTGTCCAATATACACCTACCCAAACTTGCAAAGCATGCTACATATGAGCAATGACATTGGCCTGAAAATACCAGACATAAGCAGCAGTCTCTGTGAGTGCAGAAAGTTGTATAAACTGCTGTTCCACTGAAAGCAGAATTAGTGTACACATCGGACCGTACAAACTGGAGAAGTCGGTGGCAGCAGCAGCAGCAATTCATGCCAGACCTTGGTCACCCCGTATTAAGCACACAGTTCAGATGCAGGGACTAGTTTATATGGGAAGCCTATACATTCAGCTGCACACTTGGTGGTCAGGGTGTCCCTAAGCAGGTCATGGAAGCCCCTTATCCACTCCCTGAGGGATAGGAAGCATACAGTTTTCTCCATGCACAGGAGAGTTCTGTCCCCTTGAGGCAACACTCCCTTACCTGTGCCCTCATTCACAGTGTTTACCACTTCTTGCTTTTATCTTACCACCTGCTGTAGCTGAGAGATGGGCCATACATACATATAATTTTCCTTTTCTACATCTTTTTCACAGTTCTCATTCTTATGCCCTGAAAATGGTCACTATGCCTTCTGGTATCACAAGGTTCTGATTAGCTTGGACAAGGCCCTCTCCCCTCCACCCTTTCTGCCACATTCCTTGCAAACCATTTACATAATCACTTCAGTGTCAATGTGCATCCAGTTTCCTCAAACCTGAAGATGGAAGCAGCATGTCCTTCCAAAACATCAATATCAACTTACCATGATACATACTTTCAAAACCCACAAGACTACAAACAGAATAATCCCCACATGAAAACCTGACAATTGTTATGGAATCTAGTGATTTGCTAACGATCATGCAATGAATTGTGTCACATGATGATGATAATGCACCCTCAAAAAATTTTTAGAAGCAGTAACCTAAGAAGAACAAACAAATGCATACATGAGATCACTGAGTATATCTGTAGGCATACTATGAGATCTAGTAACAAACATTTAGGATTTGTTATCATTATTATTGATTATGCTAGTACAGTTACTGTGGTGATATTTCACCAGTTGCAAGGTCTGGGTACAATTCTGCTATCACAGCATCCAACAGCGTGTAAACCAACTGAAAATAAGAGCATATGCCAATTAGACAGAATGAAGAAACACACTTCCCATACATTTTTTCAAAAGATGGAGCACCAGCTCTATACAGCAATAACATGTATGATGTGCTCAATGGCAGATTTCATGGGCATTGGTCAGGAAGGTGATGCACGGTCACTTAGCCTCCAATTTACCAGATTTGACACTCTTCAACTTTTTTATATGCAGTTCTGTCAACAGTGCTTTGTTTGGGTGTACTGTGCATGTCACCAGAAAAGCAGATAACTGTACTGTTATGTTAAGAGAAATGTACCTACCTGCTTGTTTAGTGCGGGGGATTGCAGGGCACTGAAGAGTGTTAGTAGGCCTGTTTGATATGCTGGGCCACCCCAACGAGCAATGTAACTAGGAACCAATGTCTGCAACTTAGCTAAGGCTTGTGCAGCTCTTAATTCCAGCTCTGCAGGTGATGGTGCTGATCCTTTAGGTTGGAAAATTGCACCTAACAGTAAATGCAAGCTGTAAAAATTATCCTAATTCTTGTACACGACATTAAACATTCATCTGCCACCTCAAAAACTTTTGATGAAAAATAATCCCATATTAATTTTAACCCCTGGCCTATGAGGAGAGTAAGACATGCATGAACTTAAATCTCTATGAAAAATGGATGGGGTATTAAAACCTAAAGAGTTCTTGCAACTGTTTTAAAAACAATGTAATCAATTTTATCCCCACCTTTAAATTTAATCCACTCTTATTTTCACTTTGCAAATGGCATAGACGATAATACCAAAGATGTTCTACACAACATACCCACGAAGCAAACTTATACATTAAGAGTCATTTGTATCTCCCAAAGCCCATGCTGCTCTAACTATCAATCCTCAACATGACCTGTGTGATAAGCAGTGGCTCATTCAGTAATGTTATTTTCTATGCAAAAATGTCATGTGTGGGATACACCCTCAAAAAATGTTCATGTGAAATACCTATGTGAAAGGTGGTTCTGCAAACACAGCAGGGAGAAGATGCTGTGCAGTAACAAAACAGACAACAGCCTGGAAATGGATGGAAGGAGAGATACTTTGCCAGTTTACAGTTTTTCAGTACACTACCTTGGAGCAATCTCACAAGATGAGCAAGTCTGGGAGCAATGAGAAGTTTCCTCAATTTGCGATCCAAATAAAAACTGCAAAGTGCATTCACAGTGTTGTGTGCCACCACTCGAATGGCCATGGCCACCCTCACGACAGTCTGTGGTGCTCCAAACACTCGCACAGCTTAAAACAGACAATGTGATACTCTCATTGTTACAAAATAATATACCAAAATGCCATCACATTAAATTTTAACAAGCTATGAAATTTTATCTGAAAAAGCCTGTCTAGTACAATGAAAATTAGTGAAAATGTATAGCAAACCTTACATTTAAATGCTGTACCTGCAGGAACTGATACAGTTGTAGACTTCATAAACATAAACAAACCCTTTATTGTAAATATGTCAAAATCAATTTCACCAAGTGAAACCTGATCCTATGCTGTAAATCGAAGACATCTGTGATGACAGTTGCAAGCAGTTAATATTTGCTAATGCATAAAATTCCACTAATGACTTAGTTAAAACAGAACAAAATCTGTTGCACGGAGGAGATGTTAAATATCATGTGTGTATTGAGAAAGGATGAGAGGGGCATGAACATCACTATATAAATCAATAAATCAGCATCACTAAAACCACAGCAGTTTCTCTCAGACATACGTTGAAACCTAAAATGTCTAATCTCAGTCCAGCCAAGTGTCAGGTGACAAGTGAAGAACTGATTAAGTGCTGGTTAGCTGAGGCAATCACAAATCTCAAGGTGAGTGGCAGTTAAGTAGTACAGAACACTGATCAAATTATCAATGGCAGAAGAAATCAGTATATTTGAATAACAACCTACCCTAGTGTCATTATATCCACCACAAATCCCACAAATGCTCCTGAATTGAAACTGGACCTCCAAAATGTAACATGTGACATCTAACTGCATGATTATAATACATATTCTGGGGATGTGCATCAAAGCTTAGACCAAAATAATACCTGTACAAGGGGAGAATGTAGAGACTCAGTGAGAAATGTGACATTTCAAATGGATTTTAAAAATGTTAATGTCAATAGTATTAATGTTACATTAGTATATGTATTGACATCATAAGGATCCTATATATGTAAACCAGGTCAATCATCAAAGCTCTCAGAAACTTCAAAGAACTGTCAAGAAGTGTCCCTCTAGGAGCACAGTACTCTTACATGCCAAAAGCAATGCAGTGTACAAGCCACATGTCATCTATGAAGAACTAATGAATGAATGCTTGCATGAATGAGGTAGTTCAGGGCAGTAAAGTGCTTACTCTTTACAAGATACCTGTCACAGGCACCCAACTTACAAAAGAACTACCCTTCAGGCCATGCCAAAGAAGACTGGAACATCTCCCTACAAAACTCAAGCCCATGATAACAAAGAAGTCTTGGATTTTTAATGAATTTCTTGAGATGTTCAAAGGGAATGACACTTATCAAGTGAATAGCCAGACACTCACTTAAACTTACCAATTATGTTGGCATTGTTTGACCAATGATATGTACACAGTGAATGAAGTATGGTATAGCATTTCTGTAACTGGAGTCTATAGTGCCAGGTTTACCACTGTCAATGGTAATGCTTACTCCATAATGAAGCTTAATGGATTCTGGGATGTCACACCCTGTAATTTGATAGAAAAGTACCAATGTTTCTGACAAACTTGCTAGCTCAGTCTTCACTTTTTGTCACATAAGACAGAAACACATATATTAAATAATGGTACCTTTCTGTCAAACTGCATGGTGGCACATCCCAGAAGGCAGCAATCTTCATGGTCACCACCACAAAAACCCCAATTCTCATTTAATATTATTTTCAAAACCTGAGATTTTAATATAATAATATTCTCTCAAAACTTCTATTTTCTTTAAGACCCCTGGTATAAATTATATTATTATTTGCACATGATAAGTACTTGTCAGCAACCACATACATAAACCTAGACCTTGTTTTATGACCTAGCTGCATTCCTGAAGAAGTGGCCACAAATAAAGAAATGTGTAAATGAAAAAGATGTAAATCAGAATTGACATTCCCATCAGATATAAGGGGTTAGTGTAATAGAACGCAGCAAGCCAAAGGGCATTAAACCGAAAATGAGACAGTGCAAGTTAAGAAGTAGTAAACTGGCAAGGGACATGAACCTTTTGTCAGCTAATGTGTACTTTTGGATGAGTGACTCGTTTTGCAGAATTCAGCTAATAAGCACTCTAGGTCGAGCTCTATTTGGCAACACTGAAAGCTCTCTCTCTCTTTCTCTACCTGAGCTGGCAACCATGCAAACATTCCTGAACTTCTGCTGATGCATGTGTGAAAAGAAATTTGTCAGCTCCATTCATCACCTTTAATTGGCAATAATGCATGAGTGGCGTATGTCCCAAGACACAATTATTTCCTTCTACCATTTGGTGAATAGAACCCTTGCTGTCCAGGTCATGCACCATGTGGTTTAGATTATCAATGGACCTAAGGGGAGGGGAAGCAAAGCTTAACCTTTTAAAGCCCAGCAGTTTCTTTAAGTACCACCCGGTTTAACATTCAAAAATTCTACATGGTGCTCACTTTGCATTGAGTATTTTGTACGGATCTCAGAAAAGACAGCGACTTTTGCTTTGTACATCATTAACTGATTGGTTTTTACAAGCGTGGTGGAAAGTGTTTACTGCATGGTATGGACTGCTTCTTTATATAAAGCAGATTACATTTCGTCTCTTAAAGGTTAATCATTGAGGACAAGGAAACAATATCATCATCATCATCATCGGCTCTACAGCCCTGGGTGGTCCTTGGCCTCCTCAAGCAAATGTTTCCAGCGACCTCTATCCCGAGCAGCCACCAGTCCATTTCCACAACCCAGTTCCCTTGTGTCTTCTTCTACCCTGTCGATCCATTTTGATTTTGGTCAGCCATGTCCTCACCGACCTCCAGGGTTTGTCCATAATATCTTTTAGGTAATTCATTTTTATCTGTTCACACAACATGGCCTGCCCACCTCAGTCTACAGGATTTATTATATTAACCCTATTGGGTTCACTGTCAAGCTATTTTAGTTCTCTGTTGTCTTTTTTCCACTACTGCCCTCATTTGCATATTGGACTCAAGGTCACAATAAGCTTTCTGAAAACATCTGAGAGGCACCAAAAAAGGGCTGATCTTGGTAAGTTCATACTGCAAAGTGCATATGCATGCTGAGCGAACTCTGTTTCTTTTTCAACAAAGAGCAATTTATTGCAAAAATTTATCCTGTTTAGTTCTAGAAGTCTTCACATTTTTTGTAAAGAACATCCAAAATTCAAATACCTCCACACAGAAACTCAGAGGGTTGTGGCTTACCCTGGGATATAGCTTGACATTTAAAAGGTTAAAACAAAAGGCATAGAACAAACAAGCATAAAAAGGGCTGGGTGTACACATATCCACTCTCTCCTACCTTAAGAAGCAGTGTCATGTCTCTGTAGTACTCACCAAGGTACAAAAGGCAATCAAACACTCCCTGAACTGGCGAACTGCCACTGGCAGGTGACCAGCCTGTAGATACAGCAAACAAGGGATGGTTGTTTGCCACACCAAAGTTGTTTTGGAATACTGACTTGGTAAGACAGCGGACTCTTCTTGGAATCTCCACGTGCATATCTTTCCACTCGTACTTACTGCAAAAAGGTATCTGTTCTATAAAAACATTATCACATAAACAATAGATAAGTGTCTGATATAAAAATATTTTTAAAGCTTCAAAGAAGGAAATCTAGACGAGCAAAATTTTAGACACTGTTGTAGAATTTCATACAAAAACACTAAAACTAAAACCTTATATTTACTTGCATTGTACCTTTCTATGGCACTAACATTATTTACATTTTCTTCCATGAAGAGACTCACATGCACATCCCTTATTTTTCAGTTTATTTTTTTTTTTCTTATGCTTGATATATCAAAAAAAAACATCCAAAAAGTCAATCTGTATTAAATGTATTGTTATATAAAAATGATAAGTACTGGAATTTAAATCCACAGACAACTGATGATGATGGGATACAGCCTGTCAATGTGGAATTGGTGATAGGTAACAAGCACTTGGACAAAGTTTCTGGGAGTACCTGCCAGGCTTCATTCCACCAATATTTCATAGCCAAATTACATGCTTACATTTGAAAACTGAACCTTCATCCTATCCTGGTGTTACATGATAATCTGTCAATATCTTCCTACGATCATACAAGGGTTTACACTGTGAACCATACAGTCTTGTAAATGAATCAATGAGCACAAATGTACGCATACACACGTGACAAGATTAAATTACAACATTATCCTTATGCTGTTATTGTGCTTCACTACATAAGCATAAATAACCTGGGTTTTATTTTGCTGCCCTCAGTTGAGGCTACAAATGTATTCAGGAATGTATCAAGATGCTGGCCTTTTTCCTTGCGCAGTCGTAACGGCACAGAGCGTCGAATCATGCGGCCCAAACCCTCAGGCATAGCTCCTGCAATGCCTCCAGGGCCAGCCGGAACAAACTCCCCTGGGGAGCGTAGGAATGAATGCAAGAGATCACTTCCCCTAAGTGTAGGTTTCTGGAGGAGACGCTGCAGAAATTCTTCAAACACCTGTTTCAAAAAAAGAATTTTACACTAAAAATGCAGTGACTGATAATATTTTGCATTCTCCAACCTTGTCGCCATACATAGAATAAGTACGGTTTGAAATATGCTGTTGGAATTCAGAAACTGCATTTGTGGTAACTTATAGGTGGTCATTATGAAATAAAAACTTCTTGTGTTCAGAACGGATTTTGGTGTTCCACAAAATGTTAATTTTTAACATACCTCAGAATGTTCAGCCCCATTGACATTCATCACTTCACACCATGATGCAATTGGTTAGCACTGCTGCTTTTACTATGGGGGTCTGAACTTTGAATTCCGACAAGCAGACCACCTACTCTGACTGAGATCTGCATAGGTTTCCTCTCCTCCGAGGCAAATGCTGGTAGACTATCCTAACACAATGCACACCAAGCCTGTTTTGGCATATAACACTCTTCTATAGAAATGCCATAACATGTAAGCAGAAGCTTTTGTTTTCGAATTATCATGTGAAAATCTCCCCTGCTTTAGAGATCACTTTTCAGGCTTCATACAAAAATCACCCAATATATAATACTTTTTAAAATATTTAATAAGATGTAATATAAAATAAATATAATATAATATAGTAGCAGTAGTAGTAGTAATAGAAGTTGTAGTAGAAAAAGAGTGAGTGGTTTCATTATGGTCCCTAATGACACATAGATCTTTACAGTTCCATCGTATCTCCTCGCTATTTTAAAATGGGGTTAAGGATCATGCCAAGCCTGGTATTGGCTACCATTCACCCTCATGTTTCCTAGATCCTTGGGCTTCAAGAACATATGACCCAAGGGTCTGTATCTTTTACATGCCAGTGCTGGACAATGACATACCACAAGTACACTGTCCTATTTTTCGTTCCAGCAGTCAGCAATACTGCCACTGTGTGAGTCCAGGTTTAAACATATGGGCTCTAAGATTTGTGCGGCCTGTTAACAGACCCACAGACACTCTAAGAGTCTGTCTACTCATTGCTTGAAGTTCTTTTGTTCTACTTGGCAGAGGTTCACTCATTCAGGTCTGGGACTGGTGCCAACCTCTACAGGTCCTGCACAAATGTCTTCTGATGACTTCTTTGCCTATGGCAAAGGGGATGTCAGCAGTTTGGTCAGAAGGGCCTCCATTATTCCCTTCCTTGATGGATGGGTAGCTGTACTAAAGTGGCTTTATTTGATCCAATTAGTTTTTCCAGCACTTGCATACTCTCCCATACCAATGACAAATCAGTGGTTGTCTTTGCAAGTGCTGCTACAGCTGCCCTATCATAGCAGATATGTATTCTTGTTCTTGTTATGTTTTTAGACAAAAGGAGTTCTGCGCACCCCAGGATTGCCATCACTTCCGGTTGAAGCACTGTAGAAAGGCTACCCATAGGAATACTCTCCCTGTGGTTGTCCTTTGGTCAACAAATACCTGCACCAAAGTAGTTGTTAATTCCTGACTCATCCATGCACCAAATGTCAACGTTAAGGTAGGCAATTTTACCTGGCATACATCAGTCTTCTCCAGTCAGTATCAACACTTTATATTGTTCACCAAATGATGTTTTTTAAGGATTCTATTGTTTTAATGTACAAGGATATTTCTGGAGGAACTCAAGTATCATATATCCTAAACCTTTATTCCTCAATTCTCCCTGACAGTTCAATCTCATGCAGTGAATCTAGCTGCTCCAATAACAGCCAGGTGCAGGAAAACTAAACAGAGGGCTACTTCCAACGCCTCTGTGGGTGTCTGTTTTAGACAGACCCTACAGCTGCCTCAGGTAACTAACTACACCCTAGGCTTCACAGTAGGTTCCTTGCTTCCACCCTACTCACCTGGACCACCAGACCATGGATGCATACAGTACTTGTGGCACAATATAATATAATATAATATATAATAAAATATAATATAACACAATACTTACAGGTTGTGTTATTCAGTCCTCATACGTAATAACTGAAAAATTTCCCATTCAATATATGCATAAGGCTCTACACCCATTATTCATTGTTGATGGTTGAACTCTACTGGTCGATCATCAAGAGCAGACAACTTAAATGCTTGTACATGTCCTAGTGATTCTCTCCAGTTTCATAAGTTTTGTTATTCATTTTTAGGTATATGTTGCAAACAAAAAAAATCTTTTGTGGAGATAATGTCCATCTGTATGTCTTTAACCTAATCTCAGCCACTAAACCGTATATCAAGTTTTTGTGAAAACTGGGTCATTGATAGTTACACTATACTTTCATGCAAAAATGAATTTCTATACTGCCCATATCTGATATGAGTGGAATTCATTATGGGAGACCTCTATGTAATGTCACTGAGCTGCTGTTAATTTCGTAAATATCAATGAGCAAAAACCACACCTTAATGGCATGAATGAAATTTTGCCTGTATTTCATACATTTTTTGTCTGATTTGTCTCACACCAGTTGACAAGATCTTCACAAAAATGTACTGACTTATTGCAAGCTTCACTGAATATCAGTGGTGAAAGCCACACAGTACTGGCAGACATAAATGAATTTTTACCCATACTTTCAATATTTCTTTTCTGATATGGGTGAAATTGGGTACATAAATTCTGCAAATAATGCTGCTGAGCTTTTGTGAGTTCCAGGAAAACTGGTGCAGGGATGTGATACTTTTCTTACGTGCATAAATGAAATTACATTTATGCAGGTACCACAAATCCATACTCAATTTCAAAAGTAAGGAATGCTTTGGTGAAGTCTATATACTACATCATGAGACACAACATTTGCAGTCTTGTTTACTAACTGAAGCAAATCATAGAGATATATAGTTCTGGAAAATTTTGTTGCAGTGGATGCAAATGTGCTGAAAGCCCTGATACGGGGGAAACAAGCAAGGTAAATGAGGAGTGCTCAGACGCATGAAAAAACAACACATGACCAGAGACTTGTATTTTCAGGTAGTCCATTATGAATTATGTTTTGTAGATTTTTCTTTATCACTGATAATTGCCTATCCACACCGGACTGATAGCATAAACCTGTGATCTTTATAAGTGAAATGTTATTGAATAATCACTGGGAATCAAAACACAAATCTGGATTTAAAAAATAAACCTAATTTTTACATTTCACCTATGAGAAGTTTTCCACTTTAAGACTTTTTTTTTACTGACCCACTGAAGAAATCCCTATGCAGGAAACAATGTATATCATCACCACTAAACACTGATCATCTCAGAAATATTGACATATTTATCTGGCAGCTTACTGAACACCAATTTGCCATGATATGGACTCTGTGTCAGTGGAGTGTCCACTTAGCTCTATGAAGGATTTGAAATATCAGCACTTTTAGAGTTCTCTTCCTCTGAGTTAAGTGTCATAAGATTCAGGATCTTAACACAGTTCTGCATCATTTACTGTTACATCACATGGGATTCATATAATAAATATTCTTGTTACTAACAGTCTGGGCACTATCAATAGTCCTGAAATATCTAAAGTACACCAGCATAAATTTCTGCAGTAATTCCTTCACCTAAGCCTGCCTCCATCCTCATGAAAACAGCCACTAGAGAACAGTCTCAACTATATGTATTCATTACAAAATGGGTAAATAACAATGAGCCTACAATTTGTCTGCAGACCTTATCACTGGAAGCTATTGTCTTAAACAAGCAGTAAATGTCAGATGAACATTGAACCATAAGCTGAAGGTCACCTTATTTGGGTACAGTGAGTACTAAGAACAAGCTGAACTCTACAACACAGATGTATTAAAAGGAAGTTCTCTCCACTTTCCACACTTTGTCTGCATAAAAAATCAAGGTGACCACTACAACCTACAGAAAGTGTTGATGTAAGCCACAATAACTGCGTTCTACATCTTTCCACTTCACCATTTCAATGACATCAGCATCCAATACTACATACCCTAAGCAGTTTAAAAATGTTAAATATATCAACAACATATGTGTGCCTCACATTTATGTCAATAAGATTGCAAGGCTAATAAAGTAAAACAAGAGGTACTGTTAGATACAGCAGAAAAAGATTTGTAACCTGACATAATATTACATGATAAGGCTGATGTCAGTACAATTATTTCTACTATTGTAAAACTGAAGGAAGGAGTAAGGTAACAATAAATACCTGTCGTTTAGATTCCATAAATTCAATGCCACGTGGGCCAAAAAGAATACGCTTGGGAGGCAACTGTGTGTCTGGAAATTCCCCATGGAATTCAGTCAGCTTTGACTCCAAAGTGTAGAAGTCATGGTAGCGACGATCAACAGTCCAGTGGTACAAATCAGGATCTTCTGGCAGAAAAGCATATACCAGCACTTCTGATTATCATTCTCATTTTCAGCTGTGGGCACTAAGCTACAGTGTAACACCCAGCAAAATCAAAATATTTAAAGCTCAACATTTATAAAGTAATTAACAATTACAACATAGGCTGCAAAATCATAACACTTCTTACTTCTTAATACATGGGGTCAGTATGAGACAGTGCAATTTCCACCGTATCCCCTGCAAATTCAAAACCCCATCACTTGAAAGCCAAACAGCAACAAATGTATGTATACTGCTTCAATAATGGCTCAACAGTTGAATGGAGGCATTCACAGGCGGGTAGGTTATACCATATACCTACATTTCTCCTCAAGGAACAGGAAGTAGGCTCCACATGAATGGGATGTGGGGGTGTGGACCGGATTCAACCGGCACAAAATATGATCCAGTGGTAATCTCTATTTCCATAAATGAGAATCTTCTTAGGCAACTATGTAACTACCAGCTTCACAATGACTCTGCTCTCTGAAGTTCATTAATCAGTTGCTAGTTTTATTCTTTTTCTGACAGCCTCTTCTGATAAGTGCTACTTTTATCACCTGTCACACACACTGATTCCCACGGCACCTGTCACACATGCACATGTGTACACACACACACACACACACACACAGATCTACATTAAAAGTTCAAATACCTTCTGATTTCACATCAATTCGTTGAACACTGATGCTAAACACTGGGAATGGTTTGTTGTTCGCATCTTGGCGAGTGTCAACACGTGGAATTGATACCCTCCAAGCACTCAGATCTCTGTAGGATTCAGATGTGTCAGGCAACTGAAAATCTTCAGCCTGCAACACCAAAGTACAAATATTCTTTCTAAAATCCTACTTCTCAAAATCCAAACAGCAAACATCTATGTTATACAATACCCTTGCATGTCTGTGCAATTAATTCATACAACTGAGTGAGAGATTAAGTACCCCCCCCCCTTGTTGCCATGGAAAATGATGATTTCAGATCCTGGTTTCCACTGTTATGATCAACTGTATGCTCTTATTATGTTATGTGCTGAGGCTGAAGGAAATGTTGAGCATCCAGCATACAACACAACACAGCACCACCGGACGGCAGCACTCTGAGATTAGTATTTGGTTTGTCCTAAGAATAAATAAATGACAAATGAAGGAGACCATGCTGAAAATGAATCAACAGCACAGACATTTCACGCATAATGCAACCTTCTGTTACATTTGTTTCAAATGTGCATACAATGGATGGCATACAATCTATATGGTTTTAGCAGTTAACATTTTAATTAATTTGGACATTCTAGCATGTATAATGTTTTTAAGTTAAAGAACTATAATGGGTAACTTTGCATGCTCACTTAATGATAACACAATTTCACCAAAATGTGTAGCAACTTAAGTATATAAGGGATACTGTTATATGTGCCCGAAACATGTAGTGGTTTTCAAATGTATTCTTCACGTGAGAGCCTTCAGGTTTCCAAGACATTGATGTTGAGGACTCAGGTCTTCTGGCTTCTTACGCCATGTAACAGGGTTCCTGGTTTCCAGTGTTTCAAAGGTACATATTGCCATTATCTTCAAGAATGAAGAGTTTATAAAGACTCCTGCAGCCTTGAGGATGCAAGCAGTACAGTCCTTCATCTCTAAAATGTCAGTACGAAGTGCTAATGCTAAATACAACTTACTTGGTGACAAGCTATGGGCTGGATGGTCCAGGGATAAAATCCTGGTAGGAGCAAGACTTTCTGCACCCATCCAGGCTGGCCCTGGGGCCCACCCAGCCTCCTGTGCAATGGGTACCAGGTATATTTCCTGGTGCTAAAGTGGCCAGGGCATGGCACTGACCACCCACCTCCATCTAGAGCTGAGGTTAAAGAAGGAGTAGAGCTATACATCTACTCCTCCTCTGGGCCTTTATGGCCTGTTCAGGGGTGAACTTACCTTTACAACTTACTTGGTTTTTACACCCTGTTCTAATGCTTGTACAACAAGAAAATCTGTAACTTTCATTTCAGCATCAAATACATTACACTGAACTAATATGAACAATAGTCAAATTTAGTGAAAGCTTATGCAGAACCTCAGTGTCAAGATGTCTAATAATTCACTTTGTAGCTTCAGAGTTGATACTCAAGGCCAACAAATTGATACTACCTCCAATATATGTGCCAACTGCATGCACATTATACAAATAATGCATTACACATCTGTGTGCTGATACAGAAGTATATGTATAAAATCTGAAAACATAAAAGTACTCACAAATTCACCCTCCCCCAGATCTAATGCCAAATCAGAATCATATAGATGCCCCTCCACTGGCTGCGCTCGCAGTGCTCCCTTGATCTTGTGCAGCCGACTGCTCAGGCGAGCCACTGCCCCACCATCACTCCACTTCTTTGTTGACCTATAAATAAATAAAGCATACATATATACTTAAATTATTACAACACAGTCCTCCCAAGAACTTCCTGAACTGGCAAAATGGTTAAAATATTCTAAATGGGAAATTACTGAAGACAGAAATATACAGAATAAAGAGGACCAGGGATATGAAGATAAAAATACACAATATATGATGTATCACATTTACCAAAATATAAGAAAAGAATTTATTTCCTAATTCACCACCTGAAAAATGGAGGGGTTGTATTATAACTGAACACAAAGTTAAACACATTTTGTGAATAAAGCACAAGTTTTTGTATCTGAGTAGGCTGGGTGAATGAAGAACATTACACACCTGCTATTATAACAATACACCTTACTGTATGCTTCTGATTTCATTACTGCTGTGCTGACAGCTTATTGCACATCAAACTATTAGAGTCAGAAGTTGTTAAAAGTTAAAATGTTCTGTATATATCATGGGTCATCATGTTGAAAGGCACAATAGAAACTAAAGTACCCAATCAGTGTGTTGCAGTTTGAAGCTACTTTTAAATCAGTGGTAAACAGACATGCAGCAGTAACCATCAAGTATGGAAATTCTATGGTGGATAATGAAGGACATTGCTGGATGAAACAGAAAGAACTATTACTAATGGAAGCCAGTTCTACACAAAAAGCAACCTGTGAGTCAAAAATGGTGAATTTCAATGCTATAAAAAAATCTGCAGCCTGTATTACAAAAATGTAAAAATGTCCTCCCTGTTACCAGACAGACAGAATATGAATGAAGGCACTGGAAGTGACTATGTTGCCAGAGATACCAGCACAACATTTCAAAAACACTACTGGTGAGGTAGTCAAATTTATGCAGCAGAGAGAATTACCTCTCCATCAAAGGATTACGCTAGTGCAAAAGCTTCCCTAGTGCCACCATGAAAAAATAATAGTAAACCACTCACATATAACCAGTACATGCCAAAACTATAATTACCTCTTAGGACAAAAGGATAATGTACACAAAACCTCAGCCCTTTTTACAAATGATGCAAAAGGATCTAACTCACTGCTTATCAAAACAATGGTCCGTGATATACTGAGAATAGCTGTGAAGCTCTCACTTGTGGCTAGTGTAGAAAAATGGTATCATTTATTATACTGAAGAGAAACAATATTCTGAATGAAAACTCCCACTGGAATTGCATTTCAATGTAATCATTATGAGTCAAAAACAGACTGCCACATGATCACATGGCTGAGAGAAGTCTGGGACAAACAGGTGCTCTTCTAATGAAAAGAAAAATGCTGGCTTTAGATGCTTTCCAGAGTCACTTAATAGAGAAAGTGGAAATTTTAACTTCTACATAAACACAGATCTAGTGTAATACCAGTGTGCATGACCTTTTGGACTCCTAAGATTCTGGGTTTTGTAGTTAACAAACCATTCATCGACTATTATGCCTGCATGGGGAATGGCTGCTATCTGGTAAGTGCCCACTAACACAAGCAGAAGATATAGGAAGACCATCAGAAGTTCTACTTGGGAAGTGGATTCAGACTGCTTGAAATGACATTTTTAAAAAGTGCCGTGTGTTCAATGGCAGGAAGAGTACTAAATATGATGTCATGTGGCTGAAGAGGACCAAAAAAACTTCAAGCGATCAAATTTCTGGCAGTGATAAGTTAGCTCAGTGATGTTTGTAACTTCTTATTAAAATAATGCTCTAACACTATCTGTGACAGGTACTTAATTCCAGCATATTAAGCTTTCATACACTGTCATAAAAACCTATATAGATGTTTTCCTAAAAACTGAAGATTACAAAAGGCCACCTTACATTTTGCAAAATGATAAGTATGAATAGGCTGCACTACAATACACTGTTTGATTCATGTGTCACTATTGAGTTTCCACTTTGGCAGAAAAGTAAAGTTAGCATCATTTCAAGCTCCAATGCCACACAGTAAAAATTAACAATGAATTTGTCATGTTGTTACCTTAACCTTTAATGTTCAGCTTTTAAATTCCAAGGTATCATAGCTGATGCCCTTTTAAAATTAAATCCCAATTTCTGCACTCTTTCATATTGTAAGTTTTACTTCATACATTTGATAAGTTAAAAGTTCAAATAAAAAGTTCACTGTTAAAAATGATTCAAACTACCATGCTGAATGTTTTGAAACAATCCTCCAATTTTATATGTCTTAGTTTGTGATCCTTTTAAAATCTATTTTTTTTTTAATTTATAATTTAATTCCTGCAAGTATTCAATACAAAAATCTGTGAAGGAATGTTAGGAGTACATTGTGCTATTTGGTTCAACAACTGTACCTGCTGGAGATGCCAATTCATCACATAATCCAGTCACAGCAGTTTGCTGTGTACTGAATGTCTGGTCTCTGGGCTACTGAGAGTTAGCAGATGACACACGAGCGCACATCCAGAAGTTCCCAAACTCACTGCTATGAGAATGACAAGTAATACAGCTGCCTGCCACTAGGTGCTGCACCATCACTACCTTACGATTCAGTCTAGTAACTTTTGCAGCCATACCCCCTCTCTGTTCCTTCTCTATGGGTGTTTATTGTTGTGCTTGTTAAGCATCATCCACTATTTTGTAATGACTGATTGAAAGAAACTACGGTTTTTCATTAAGTTTTCTTTTTAACTTTGTAAAACTGCCTTTCAGTGACAATTCCATGGTTTGACCACAGACAGACGACTGGCTTTCTTGATTCAAAGGCGGAAAAACTTCATTTGAAGACTGTGAGCATTCAGCTCATCCCTCCAAAGGCTGTACAGGAATAAAGGTGCAAAAAGTTGAAAAACTTGTCAACAAAGACCAAAAAAGTACCACCCAACTAATCACAGGCTGCTTAGGCCTCTCAAATGAAACATGCCTGCAAATTACAAGGGAGGACTCAAACATGCAGCTTATCACCAAAAGGTTTGCAGCTAATGCAGCAGGATATCATATGAAAGAACAACCAACAGTGCATGACAAACATCCACAAGCAGTATGGCTACGGTTGGAACCGATTCAGTGACAGGCCCAGAGTGTGTAAATGTAAGAATAGGAATAATGTCATTTCTGAAGGATCTTCATACTGTATCTCTCATATTGACAATTTCAACAAAATAAGAATGGCTGCTACAAAAGGTTAATAAATAATTTATAACTACAGCACAAATGAAGTGGACAATTCAATTAGAAGTAAACCTCAAGAGTATCTTTAAAACACAAAGCAGCATTTAAGACATTACGGTGGTAAAAGAGTTCTGCTTTCAAATACACATAAAATTTTAATAACATTGTGACATAACATGACACTGTTTTCCCAGTCTGATGTAAAGGATTTCACATTATGTGAGAGTGCTCTTCCTTTAGGAGAATAAAAGTTAATACGGGAAAAGTTCTTAAAAGTATTAGTTGTGTATTACTACCTTCCTTTAGCAGGAGATCCTTGCAGCATAGGAGAACTAACAAGAGACATATATTAGGATACAAACACAGTCATCATACCACAAGATACTGAAATACCAATTTTAATGCCATTCAACAAACTCTTAATTTCCTACAGCAATAGGAGGAAGAAACAACATTCAACTCTTACATTCTGAAGGATGGTGAGGATTATAAGATAGTAGAGAAGGTATAAATGTATATGAAAGGACACTTAGGAATTAAATTAAATCTACCACAAAACAAATAACACACACTATCAAAAATACATTTACAAAGAAATATGAGCAGATTAAATACCAGGAATGCTTGCTACCACTCATTTCAGAATCTTCTGTCTTCCTGACTGCTACCTTAAATGTCAAGATTAAAAATACACAATAATATAATTTTACCCGACATTTTCTAAGCACATAAAACTCGGTCTCTCATCCTAAAGGAAGAAAATACATTTATGGTGTCTACGAACAGTATGCTGAAGAAAGCTTTTGGAACAGGAAGCTGGAGAAAGTTGTATGAGGTGTTTGTAATTTCCTTTATTTTCCAAATATTATTAGGGGTAAAAAAATCATGGAAGAAAAGTTAGGTTAAGCATGTAGCATACATGGAGAAATAATTGCATATGAAATTTTAGTCAAAAAATGTGAAGAGATGAGACTACTTGGGAGAAGAGCAAGGAAGGGAGATTACTGGAGCAGGGTGTATTGATGTGAACTAAATTCATCTGGCTCAGCTGCAAGCTCTTCTGACTATAGTAAAGACCACTGCATTATGTACGAGGTGGGCAATCTCTCGACAAGACGAGCAACATTAACTTATCTGCTCCACAGAGAGTTTGTATGAAACAGTAAGAACACAGTTTCTGAACTGATGTTTACTTCTTACTAATTAGCACGAGTTACACATGTGTAAAGTATTTATATAAACCCCTCCTTATGGAAATTAAGATTACTAATTTCATTTCATCATTTAATGTCACTTCTTAGGTGTGTTTGCAAAATTGCAAAGAGAAACTGTTTGCTTCATATGTCCATCCATCTGTCCTCATGAGACAACTTGGCTTCCTCTGGAAGGATTTTTATGAAATTTGATGTTTTTTTTTTTAATTTGTTGAGAAAATTCAAGTTCCATTAAAATCTGACAAGAATAACAGGTACTTCACATGAAGACCAACATACATTTTTTATCACATCTTGCTCAGTTCTTCTTCACATGAGAAACTTTTAAGACAAAAGTTGCACCTAAAATAAAAATGCACATTTTATATTCAATAACTTTTTTCAATCATGTTGTTTACAAGATGCTGTGCAAAAATACAGTACAGTTGGACAGGCCACAGATGGCAATATGGTGCATGCTCATTACGTGCTGGGTACCTAACGTACAAACGCATACTCAGAATATGTAATACTACCTATTGCTTTTTGGTTTCAATAATGGTTGCACAAATGTACCTCAATGTTATGTTATATGCACATTGCTTGTCTTGTTATGTTTGGTTTTGTTTACTGTGACCAACACTAAATTACATATACACAAACAGTCATCATGAGGGAGCTAGGAAAGCACAGTTGGTAGTAGGGACCATGAGCTGGAGGACCATGGAATCACAGTTCAGCTCTCACTGCAGATAAGAAACTTCTCTGCTCCACAGCATGCAGACCTGTTCTGAGGCCCAGCCAGACTACAGCACTCTTTCTCTGAGATGGATGGATGAATTGGTGGTGGGTAGATGGATGCAAGGACAGATGGATGGGTGGAGGGACACATGGATAGATGAACGAACAGGCAAAAAGAAAGACGGATGGATGAATGGATGGACAGATGGACAGACAGACAGATAAAGAAATGTCAGCTATAACAAATTTATTTCCAATGTATGCTCTTCTTTAAACATATATTTACATGTAAATTATGTTCCCGGCCACCATATTTAAGTAAATGTTATTCAGATACAAGGGTGGAGAATATGCAATTAACTGCAAAACAGGACAGCAGTAGAAGTAACAAAAGCCAGAATTCATATGAGATACCAACTATTAATTCCTCCAAAATATAATCTTTCACAGAACCAGCTACAAGTTGGCTCTAGAACATGGTTTCTCAAATTGTGGTAAGCATACCACTACTGATACACCAACAACTGGTTACTGGTACTCAGACTTAACAAAAAGTCGATGTACAAAAATGGATACAGGTTTAAAAAAATACATATAGGCTACATAAGTTCCCTTATACACATTATTTCTGGCACCATTACATAAATAATCCCTGCTGTCAGCCAGTCTTCCCAAAGTGAACATGAAGTTCACCTGAAACCTGAACAAGTGGCAAACTCTGTGAGAACTTAACCACAGACTTAAGGAGTACTTTCCAGAAAATGTGACATCACAATTTTGGATCACGGATCCCTATTCTTTTGAGGACATCTTACCAGATTTGTTAACAGTAAAGAAGAAAGAGAACTCACTGAGCTTTCTTGTGTTGGAAGTCTCTGACATATATTCAGGAACATATATTTGCAGAGTTCTGGTTGGTGAGATAAAAGGAATATCTTCTAATTTCTGAAAAAGCTGTAAAATTCCTGATGGCAATGTGAATATGGATTTTATTCAATGATTTACATAAAGAATAAACACAGGAACAGATTGCAAACTCAGCCTGTTTTAAGAATGAAGTTAATAAAAATTCAGCTAGGCAAAGAGAAGATGTGTTTGGCTAAACAAGCAAGCCCTTCACATTGAAATTCAAATGGTATGTAATGTGTATGAATAAGCAACCATATAAGGCTAATATTTTAATATCCATTGTGAGCCACACTTTGATAAGTTTATTTTTTAATAACTACCCACTTGATTAATTTTGCAGAAGTTAATTTATGCTTAATTTTAATTGAATTTCATTAAATTGCAGCTGTCAGATAACCAATTTATCACTATGTGACAATCAGTGTGCATCTGACAGAATAATATTTTGTACAAGCTATTTAAATTTTGTTTTAAAAGTAACATGTAATATTTATCTACTTATTAATGCTTTATATTTCAATAATTATCTGCTTGATTAATATTTTCCACAAGGGGGTTTATGCCTCATTTTAATTACACCAGTCAAATGCTTCACTTTATAATTTTTGTTTTGTTTTTTATAACCATCTGCTTGATTCACATTTTGTTCGAGCTAATTCAGCTTTTACAGCAGTTGTGAAATTTATCAATTTCCAAGTGTATGTATTTTTTCAGTCATGATTATTTACTTGTCTGATATTTTGCATATACTAATTTAGGCCTCCCTGTAATTGTACCTCATTATCAAATCTATGCACTTTTCCTCAAAAAGTAAAGTTTGCAGCTACCCTGAGAATTTAAACACAAATAAATGTGGAAAAGTGAAATCGTTAAATTTCTCTTAGTTGTATGCTGGCACAGAAGTCTGAGAACCTCTGCTCTAGAATGTCCAAACCTGAGATACAAAACAAGTTTACCTTTTAAGTCTGATCTTGTATGGGTGGATTTGGTGGTGGAATTGTGTTTATTTTAAAAAAGAGTGGAACCACAAAACTGAAGTGGTCACTTCTGTGTTGGCTGCAACTGCAAGTATGCAAAACCTACAGCTCCCAACAAAGCACAATTAGACATAAATCACCATGCTCATATAAAGGACAAACTCCTAGCAGCAAAGGAGGAACAGTCCACAAACTACTGTGGATTTGGCAGCAGCCATTAAATGCACAGCTGCACAACAAGCAATAAGTATGCGTTTGTAGTACAGAATGGCAGGTACGTTAATATGAAGGGGATTAAGGTACTGGTATCCGTATGGAATTCAGTTCAGTCATATAATGGAAAATATAAGAGTTAAGGCGAACTAACTGGTTCTGGGAGCAAGGGTAAATTTGCTGAAGCAATGCCATGGACCATGGAGACACTGGTTCCATGGTTTTGTGCCAGTTGAAAGACATGATCAAGTGATGTGCATAACTCAGCATAAGAATTTTTAAGCTTGAAGTCTCCGTCTTTACAGTTGTAATGCCACAAAGTTGATACAACTATCAGCTAAATGTGCAGCATGGGTATGAGTCTTACACATACACACACAAACATAAACACAGTCATTATAGGAGGTCTACATATGACAGAATAAAGACAAACTAGGTAATAAAAGTAATTACAAATTTACTCCACAGTTCTTGACAGTAATCAGTATTGAATATAGGTGTAAGTATAATTATATGCAAGCAATCATGCATGCATATCTATAAATAACAAGGGACCACATTTGAAACTGACACATAGTTGCTTAACTAACTCTGGACGATATTTGTAAATAGCACAGCGAAAAAAAAAAAAACACTTTGAAAAAGAATGCAACACCTTTGTCAATTACCAATATACTGTCCAGCATGTCTCAAGATTTCCTATGGCCCTCCCATGCAAATGCTGAAATAGTGTACCTTCATCCATAAATCACAATTGGTCTACCATTGTATACTACATAAGATACAGTAAAAAACATTATTAACCAAAATGTAATCAAAAGAATACTGACCTTGAGCCACTTTTATTATACCCACTAGGCAGCCTATGTCCACACAGTAAGGTAAAGTACTGTCAAAAGATCAGAAATGAGAACATCAGCAAGGTGACCACACTAACGCAAAGTTTCTTAACCAGTGGAATGTGACTACATACTTCAGTATATAGTTGTAATTCAAGTGGCTACAAGATAACATGAATACAAAATAAATAAAAAATATGGCTATGGCATTTCAAAGAAATAAGTCAACAAAGCTAAGTCAATTAAGTTCCTCGTCCCAGACTTCAGATCATCTATAAATGGACTACAACTTAAAATGACCGTGAAACACTGCCCTTAACAGAAATTAAGGTGACATCCAACTGACTCTGCTTATTTCACATCCTGTCAACTTTTGTGATTTACATTCACAAGGCCCTACATTAACTTTTTAAAACTTAAGATGTGCTTTATGTACCACCAGCTTTAACATTCAGAAATTCTATGTTCTGCCCACAATGCATTTATGTGTTTTGTGTGTATCTCATAACAAACAGTGATTATTTCTCTATATAGCATTAACTTATCAGTTTTCATAACCGAGGTAGAGTGTGTTTACTGCACTGTATGGACTGGGTCTTCAAATCAGACAGACACAATTTCACCCTTACAGGGTTAAACCAATGCTGTTTCATGTTGCAAAATACACATGAATGTTACATGCGAAATGAACACAAGAAGATAGAAGACACTAGAGTCAGAATGATTTCTGTTCACACACCACGTTTCCACAGATTAATATGGAGTTGCTTATCTGTATCTCTGGAGGGATCTTGGAGATGAAATTTAACAAACTGAAAGCGTTGTTCTTTCACTGTATGGTGGTAACAAATTGAATGAACGGAAAACATTTTGAGACTATTATGCAAAATTGTATTAAGTAGTTGAAAAGTTCAATGTGTCATGAAATTGTCATCCTTCTTAGGTAAAATTCCTGTTAAGCAGGAAACATAGTACAAGAATCACAGTAAATGTAGTCAAACACAACTGTTTATTGCAGTGTTAATGCAACAACATACTTCAGTCCAACAGGCCATCATCAGGTTGACCAACAATATAAGGCTATGTACACAGTTATACAGAAACTGAGATCTCAATATAATTTGTAATGCAATGTTCAGTATGCATAATGTAAATGAACAACCTTTGGAATGGGAATTAAATAATTTATACTTTCAGGACTGAATCTAGAAAATACATAATAATAAAAAGTTAAAAGTTTAAAATCAAGGGAGCAGTAAAGTTTGCATACAGTGGTCTCTCATGACAGAGTCAGATATTGCTGAAGAGAGAAGTCTAAGTGGGTTGTACTTGTCAGAACATTTAAACAAGACAAGCAATGTATGTATAACAACACTAATGCACATTCATGCAACCACTATTGAAGTGGAAAAGCAAACAGTACTACATATTATGAGCATGTGTTTGTAGCTTCAGGTAACCAGCATACAATGTGCATGCTCCACATTGTCATCTGTGACCTGTCCAGCTCTACTACTACTACTAAAAAAAAAAACCACACACACAGTTACTGAACATAAAATGTGTGTTTTGATATTCTCTACAACTTTTTGTCCGAAACATTTCTCATTCTAAGAACTGAGCACGGTATGATCAAAATGTATGTTGGTCTTCACATGAAGTACCCATTAGTCTCATCAGATTTTAATGTGACTTGAATTTTCTGGACAAAGTTTTGAAAAATACTTAAATATCAAATTTCATGAAAATCTGTCCAGCGGGAGCCAAGTTCTCCACGCAGGTGGGCAGGCAAATAGATAGACATGATAAAGCATATAGTCGCTTTTCGTAATTTTGCAAACGCACCTAAAACCTGAAAGTAATATTCCACATAACAGTGTGCATACTCTTACATTCTTGGTCAACCTGAAGATGGTACGTCAGACCAAAACATGCTGTTGAATTAACACTGAGATAAATAACTGTTACGTTTGACTGAATTTACTATGGTTCCTATTATCCATAGAACAACAGGGATTACTCATCTTAAGATTATAAACATATTACACAGGCAACATATACAAAGGTTCACTGAAAAGTTTTGTTTCCAGCTAAATAAAAAATGTAGGAAAGGAAATATTTAAGTGAAACAAAAAAAATGTATTTTTAACCTTTATTTCCATCTGTGCACAATAACTCTACCACATTATTTCCTCCAATTTCAACAAATTTCAGCCAATGTTTAACAAGTTTTTGAATTCCACCCTAAAACAAGTCCTTTTCTTCCTCCTGTAAACACTGGCATGCAGCAGCCTTGACTTCTTCATGAGAACTGACGTTTTGGCCCCTGAGATTTTCCTTCTGTTTGGGAAACAAGTGGAAATTGCTAGGAATGAGATCTGGGCTGTTGGCTGGATGTGGTAGCATCATAAACCCCAAATGTGCAATGGCATCACATGTGGCGGCATTTGTGAGAGACCTGGCATTGTCTTGTTGAAGCAAGCAGTCATCAGTTTCTGCCCCCTTTCTCATAATACATTTTTGGAGATTTTTTGGGATTTCAATATAGTGTTCTGAGTTTACTGTAGCACCTTTTTCTAGTAAGTCAGTAAGCACAACACCTTCATAGTTCCAGAATACAGTCAACTTGACTTTTCCATCAGAGGCTTCAGTTTTGAATTTCTTTGGCACTGGTGATCCTTTGTGGCAGTATTCCATAGACTGTTGTTTGTTCTCAGGATCACAGTGATGGACCCAAGTTTCATCATATGTCACTACCCACCATAGAAATCAGCTCACCTTCCACTTCAAAATGACCCAGAATTTCTTTTACCTTTCATCTCATCAGTCAATTTTCATGGACCCATCTGGAACGAACTTTTCGGAATCCAAGAAGGTTGATAATGTGGCCCACTCCTTCTTTAGAGATTCCCAGTTTAACAGCAGTGTCTTTCTGTTTGATAAGATAATTTTCTCAAATCATTTTTTCAACTCATTTTTGATGAGACTCATCTGTAGCAGTCACTGGCCTCCCTGACCCTGCTGTATCACACAAACTTGCCTTCCCCATTTCTTCTCGTTTAAACTGCCACACCCAAAGTCTAACTGCTTATATCAATATATTTACCCCCATACACTGCCTGCATATGGTGATGAATGTCAATGGGAGGAATTTTTTCCACAGTCAAGAACTCAATAAAAACACGTTGTTTGAACTGCATGTCCTCACAGCCTTTCATTTCGACTGGCACTGAATCACAGTCACAGATAGCTGTCGGTTCAAGGTTACATATGGTGGAGGGCAGATAATACCTGACTACGTGCAAATGGTTATATCCAGTTTTTGTTACTCTAATAAAAAATATGACAAAGAAGACAAAACTTCTCAGCAAATTGTCGTTCATTACTAATATTAAAAAAAAATTGTACTAATTTATCCTGACTTCTTATGCAGAAAAATGTTTCACAGGGATGTCTTAACTGGATTTCACTGTGTACGGTGTTCTATTGCACATAGGGACATAAGACTGTGTCTGTTACCATACATTTTAAGCTTATGCACTCTAGAATAATAATTTATTTTCAAACACAGAACACACAGAATGCTGAATAACTGATAATATTTACTTTCCTCTGAATGCGTCAATCTAAAAAATGATGACAAAAAGACCTATACAGCAATAAAATACAAAAACTGTGGGATCTACCATATTCTGTGCATAAATTCCCATAACTCAGACACCCACTGCATGAAATTTGCCACATGTAATCACAAAGGTTCATATTATAACTACATATAAATTTGCTAGACAGCATTTCCCAGACAAGAAGTTTCCAGATACAAAGTTTCCCCATAGAAGAAGTTAGAATTTTGGAGTTCCACCAAACACATATGAAGCTCATATATGAAAAGTTTTCCCACTTTGGAAGTACACTTTCTATTTTTATGTAAGAGTTACCCATTTAACAAATTTGAAACGCTTTACAACTATTTTGCATTTATTGATGGTCAAACTGTTCCACAGTCAATGTTGATAATCAACTGTAGACCACTTCAGCCTTTGCAAGCAACCTACAGATCATTTCCCGTTCAACATTTTTGGGTCTAATCACAAAGTTGCAAAACATGACTAATAGCATCACGAAGTCCACCTATCTATCCATACGAAATAACTCAGCTCTCTATGGATGAAATTCCATTTTCAAGTTTGTTTACAATCAGACAAAAGTAACTGGCACTTTGTATGAGGACCTAAATACATTTACTTCAAACTAGATTCTCCTTTGCTTCAGAAGTTTCAGATAAGAGTTACAGAGAAAATCAGAACACACATTGCATTTCAAACTCACTTCTTCCAATAGACATCCTGTTTACATTGTAATTGGATAAAATATTGCACAGCAAGAAAAGTCAAAGAAGCAGCAAAATGCCTTCAATCCAGCACCTCATAATCTGGCATTTGAAAGTACTCCCATGACCAGAAGTTTCACCATCTGTATCCGATTCTGTGACTTTACCTTGAGTTACCAGGAACCTTACTGAGCCCACTGAGCTATTACAATGACTTCAAACATCCACAGATGAGAAAAAAGGTACTGGAGGTAAGAGAATAAGTAAACAAAGCACTGCCAGCAACAAGAACATGTAACAATAACAATTCCTCATAAACTTGAAACCATCAACAGACTGGAAAGTGTTGAAAGCCAAAGAGAGTTTATGACATCATACAATATTGGATCAGCAACTAAGATATAAAGAAACAGACAGACCAATCATAATCATTTATGACATCAAGTATCAGTATGAAGGATCTTTTTAAGCAACAGATATTGAAAGAGCCTAAATTAGCATAATTGGGCAAGGTGTTGCTTGACAGCAGTGTGTTCTTAAGGAAAACCCATGACTTGACCTATGATAGTTGAATACACTTAGTCTGTACATAATGAAATAAAAAAAACTGACAAGTGCACATTCACTGAGGGCAGTAACAAAAAAAAATGACCATAAGAACTTAGGCCAGTTAGTGACTGTGTGATAATCTGGCCCCTGTCTGGTCCCATGGGTGCTGGATTAAAAGACTTCTACTGTATATAGATTTACTGTGCCATGACGTAACAATACAGTGATGCAGTACTCAGTCAGGGTAATGAAGCATATAGTGAGACAAACAGATGATTATGTCCAAAGACTCTCAGAGGTGGGGAAAGACAACAAACAATGTGCCCAAGATTGAAACAGTATATTCCAAATTAATACCTGACAAGTTGCAGCTGAGTTAACATATTGTAATTATCCTGATAACATTACTCACATCATCACTTTCATGAAACAGGGGACAAAGTGAGTTCTCCAGGAGACTGTAGGCATACTCGTAAGCTTGAAACAATGGTGGTGTAGTACGCAGTTTTATAATATTCTCTACTGGCTCTTGCAATACTGAAACAAAAGTGGACATTTAAGACAGAACATGTTTTACAATTAGTGTCGCAGCCAATATTCAAACCAGGTACCTCCCAAATTTGAGTATAATTACTGCATACCAACTTACTTAGTCACTTCACCAACAACACATTTTATTTTTTATCAGAATAACACCTATGCTAATCATACTTGTAGACTTTTTTTTTTTTGGCAAAGCAAGCTGCTAGCCTTCACACACACACACACACACACACACACATATACACAAAGAACAGATGTTTCAGCCTGTTTAACTGAGAAAATGCATATCCCACATCTGAATGTTTGTTGGAGGAAAAGATAACCTTAATTCTTTTGTGTGTATGCACACACGCATGCATATGTACCAAAAAACAATCACAGCTGATGGGGTGTTCTATCTAGGTTCAGTTATTATTGCATGACATCTGCTTATCAAAAGGAATCACTTAACTGCATTTGGAACAGAGTCAAAAGAACTGTACTTAAGGCTCACAACACTGGTAAAAATCTCAATACTTGTATCTCAGTATTTTTAATTTATGAAACCGAAATACAGGTATTAATATCAGTACTCCAAAAACAAACATTTTCTCAATAAACTTTGGTGACAATTAGGTGCAATAACACAAGGAAAAAACAAGTAATTACTTGAAATCATGTTCTGAATCAAACTTTTATTACAATAATATATATTGTGATAAAAAAATTGTTAAAAATAGTTATTCTAAAACAAAAAATAAATAATTTTTTTTTTCATTTTATTACCGTGCAATGTGATAACAATATTTATTAAAACCAACTAATTGCACATATTTGTCAAACCATTTAAAACCACATTATTGGATTAAAATGGATTTAAAATATCTCC
>Ga0123354_10001371_pt1 | contig 29339 bp, 14 predicted proteins | sample TergutLab28metaG_2_FD_97872 | JGI IMG/M metagenome (GOLD analysis project Ga0123354, IMG submission 97872) | Labiotermes labralis P4 segment gut microbial communities from Petit-Saut dam, French Guiana - Lab288 P4 | ecosystem: Host-associated > Arthropoda: Insects > Digestive system > Gut ... | reverse complement strand
CTGAATAAAAGTAAATTGTCAGCTTTATGTCCCGGGTGCTCTTTCCATGGGGGAAGAGCACCCGGGACATAAAGCTGACAATTTACTTTTATTCAGTGCCATGGATATGCATCACCACGCATTCCATGGCACTGAATAAAAGTAAATTGTCAGCTTTATGTCCCGGGTGCTCTTCCCCCATGGAAAGAGTCCCTGGCACCCATTGGTTAGATGTTCTGGCCCCCACATTTTGACTGGGTACGGCAGTGAAGACAGAGAAGTATTGGACATGCCACCAGAGGGTAATTCAGCCCGTAGCCAAATCCTTGTATTGACCTGTCCCATTTAATTAGCGCTGAACTTTAATTAAACATTTCCCTGGCTGTAACCGCTAACACCACCTTTGATAAAGAACACCTTCTTGCATAAAGTTTGTGCACTACATCATGAAAACCTTCAAACCGTCAAATCCCACATACAGTACCCATTCATTCTCCTGTTCTCTCCGTTGTGTGGCCTCTCCCATTTCGGTTTTCCCCAATCAAATTTTTTTCCTATGCAGCTTTTCTCAGAAGGTATCTACCATATTTCACTTCGGTGAAATTGCTTTCATATAGCCATAAATACTTATATCGGAATTTGAACTGTAGCGAAATTGACGGCGAGAGAAATTTTAAAGGGTGACACTGTGGTATATTTATTGATTATCAAATATATATTAAAACAAGGAGGGATTTGTAGGTCATACAAAGTTTACACCTGTTCTTAGTATCTAATTAACATCTGCGTGACATTAATTAATCAAGCTAATTTCGCACTACCTTCATAACAATAAACCCTAGGTTTCCAAGTGCTCTTCTTATCACACTCACCTCCGCATGGCTTGCCTTGGCTGTCAGCTCAAGGACAGAACTGCGCAGTGGACGAATAGCACACTGTGCTAAACAAGTACAGTAGGTGGAACCAAAAAGAAGACCACGGTTTCTCGCGTCGTTATCTCCGTAACCGTTCATCTTGAGATATAGGTGTAAAGTGACATAAGAGACGTTACGAAGAGTGACAGATTCCTCCTGAAACATCTGTATATACAAGAAGATTCCTTCTGAGGCACCCTGTATATGCAAGACGATTCCTCCTTAAATACCCTGTCAAGCAGACCTCCTGAAACACCCTGTATACACAAGATTCCTCCTAAAAACCCTATATATTCAAGAAGATTCCTCCTAAAACATCCTCTACGTTCAAGAAGATTCCTTCTAAAACACGCTGTATATACAAGAATATTCCTCCTGAAACACTCTGTATATAAAAGAAATGTCTAACTCCCTCAACACTGCTGTCATACTACAATTGATGTGCGTTTTAGTGCGCAATTTTCTTGTTAAATTGTGCGCTACAAATTACCAATGAACGTGTTGTGTGCAGATATTTACAGGCTGATGCTGAGCGATAAGAAGTACGGTCTATCGGTGAACCTGATGGCAACCAGGGTGATGCCATCATTGCTACCGCAGACGGTGAACCCCTCGCTGAACCTGGAGCAGTTTACTAACCTGCTGGAGGTGCTGCAAGAAATGCTGGACCACATAGACAGGTATGTTGCTGTGGCAACAGCGGTCAGGATCGATAGATCGATAGATCGACAAATCGATATATCAGGACTTGAGGCACGATGCTTGGGTTAGTGCCACTGGTGAAGGCCCTTTCCTGGACCACATTAACCATTGACACCAGAGTTGTAGCTATATGCACCGTCTGTGTTCCATGACTATGACAATAACCAGCTAAAAGTGTTGTGTCCTTGAGCAGCATTGCAGATTGGTCCTAGTAACGCAGGCTGAAAGTTCGTTGTGAGGTAGGTTAAAGTGTGAAGTTCACCTTATGCCATGAAGGCGTGGAGGGGGACAGAGGTATAGCTCTGCGTTTTCCTAAACCTCGGCGCTAGATGCGGTGGGTGGTCAACGCCACGTCCCGACCGTTTTACACCCGGGGAAGAGATCAAGTATGCACTGTGGAGAAAACGTGGTGGGCTGTGAAGTAGAGACTGGGTATTTGTATATACAGTAGAACTGCACTTATCCATATTAATTGGGACGGCGAGCCATCCGGATATGCAGAAAATCTGGAAAAATGAATTTTTCTTTGAAAATAAGCTACATTGACAATCTGAAATTCGGCTGTTACTATTTACAGTATGTACCGGCGTCTAAACCTTTCGACCACGCCTGATTTGAACTTCTAGAAGCCATAACACTGCACTGTACTTGATATGATAACCGGTAATTTCCAGGCAGTTTAGATTTCTAGAATTCACGACAAATTTACCCTAAGTGTCAAGCCGATCCGGATAACCAACGTCCGGATAAGTGGCGTTATACTATATAAATTGTCATTTAAAAAGGAATGGACTGAATTTTTTTTTTGTTTGCACGGCTGTATTTGGGTGAACATTTTGGGCTGATATTGGCTGGCCGCTTACCTGGCACGCTTCGCATCCATTTCTGCCTATTCGACACACTGCAGCTTGCCACTTGCCGTCACTCTGTTGCTTTTCCTCACCAAGTTTTTGCCTTGTATCCGGCCGGACTTTACTAGAAGGACGAGCGGTCGCTGTGTGGCAACATAGCAGCTTCTCACTGCGGGTTCCCGGTTCGATCCCAGGCCAGGCCTTACGAGACAAATTGGCACTCGGAGGACAAGTTTCCCTCCCAGTACTTCAATTTCCCCTGTCGGTATGATACCAGTGCTTCGTACTCATCTTCACATTTACACCACTCTTATCAGAAGGACAAGAACAAGATGTTCTTTCGGGTATCGAGGATCGTAGGATAGAAAAGTACTTCCAAAGCTCCAAGAAGAATTTGTTTCCCGTCGCGCGAAAACGCGCCGTGTGTCAATTAACGATGCTGCAGACAAATAAGTTTGGTAAAGTAAAAATGAGGACATTTTTTAACCCTTTGACCCTGGAGCTGTACATTTACAGTTTAGCACATCATTTATGTAAAATGTTAATATTTTATGAACCAAGAAGAATAACATTAGGAAATACACGACATTTTGTGGAGGAATAAACGAAGATGGCGAGAGAAAGTCTAAAAAAAAAATAATTAAATGTATTTGTTGACTAAATATATAAAAAGCGCACTCTGGGGAGTAGCGGTACGTCTGTCCTATATATAGGATGCATGGTGCCTAAAGGTCAAGTGTCATAGTTCTGCGCGTGTACTGTGATTATGCTGCAGGACATCTGGATTGCTGACAGTTGCTTTGGCTCGTTATCTGTTTTATCGTTTCTCTGCAATTTGTAGCGGGCATAAAATTTGTTAGTTAAATTTGGTGGTGGTGGGGGGGGGGGTGCGGTTGACCACAAGGTTATGTAAAATTTATATTTCATTTTAAAAATTATTACAAAAATCGTGCCCTAAGTACACCTGTAACCCACCGCTGTCTGCAGCTGCATTTATGTACATGCAAGTACAGATACACATTCAATGGCTCAAAATATCCCATATTCTTTTTTTTTTTTTATTTGTTGATTTATTTTTTTTACAATGCTAATGCACTAGTCATCAGCTGATTTCGGTTGATGGGTAAATCACGATAAGCTTTCGGTATCGTCGTGATTACAAAAACTGTGTTTTTTAAATTACATTTTGGCGGTTGGGGGGGGGGACCTGCATCCCGGCGCCCCTCCCTTGGGTGTGACTCTGGTTAGTGTAAATATACCTACCAATTTCCGTTCCTTAATTCCTCGCAGTTAACTACAAACACGGCTCACAGTTGTGCATGTGTTCAGCAGTTTATAGGGACAGTGACCTACCTGGTTGGTTCAAAGAGCAGTTTACAGTATGTGCGCTTGGAGAGGTATTCATAGAATTAGTGTTGAACTGTGCTATGGAATAAGTCAGAATACAATAAGGTGAGGTAAATTCAGTCAAAAACACAACTATGAACATATGGCTAAATGATGGTGTTTATTACCAATAGAAAACGACATGTTTCGGCTCATAGCGGCCAACATCAGATTTTGATAACGTTCTTGCTATAAGAGTTATATATAATATGCATAAACCACGTGGTGATGTTGAGATATCGTCATCATCATCATCATTTGCGTGCGTTTGTTAAGCTAAGTTTCGTGGGATGTCTATTGCTTGAATGGATTTATAGGTAGAGGGTGTGGATCCACACCCTCTACCTATAAATCCAGTCACGCAATAGACATCCCACCAAACTTAGCTTAACAAACTCACGCAAATGATAATGATGATGAGATCTCAACATCGACACGCGGTTTATGCATATCATATATAACTCTTATAGCAAGAACGTTGTCAAAACCTGAAGATGGCCGCTATAGGCCGAAACATGTAGTTTTCTATTGCCAATAAACACCATCATTTAGCCATATATTCATAGTTGTGTTTTTGACTGAATATACCTCACCTTATAGTTTAAACACACAACGGGGATGGCACACCTCAAAATAAAGTCAGAATACGAATTGAAAAGTGTTGTTTGGTTCACGAAAGTGACGTCGCAATGAATTGCGTATTGTTAATGTAAATGGCGTAATGCATTTGAACGTTCGAAAGCGTCACAGTGCAATGCAGCAGCTGTTCGTACTGGGTTCAAGTTTGAGTGTCACCACTGCACTGGGACACGTGCTGCATGTTTCGGCTCTTTTAGAGTCAACTGTTATTGAGAATGATGATGATGTTAATAAATTTTGGAAATGAAATGTTTTGCATGCGTGTGTATTTGTGAGATGGTTTATTTCGGTAACTAACTACATGGGGCAGTCGTTCTTTACACGCTAATTTTCCTTCAGATAGTCAAGAAATTCCCCACAATTTATTGAAACCTAAGGTCCATTACCGTGCGCACAACAGCCCGGCACCTGCCCTCTCCTAAGCCAGATGAAGCCATTCCACTCCCTCCGACCGTATGTGTTGAAAATCCATTTTAATATTATCAGCCTGTCTACGCCTAAGTGTTCGAATTGGTCTGTTTCCTTTAAGTTTATTCCTTAAGAACTATGAAAGTTTATTCCAACGGCCTTCACACTTACTGCCATCACAAAAATCACGTTGCATTAAACTGTTTCAGGTTGCATTGAACTGTTCCAAGATTCGTTAAACTGTTTTGTGTTGCATTAAATTGCTTCGAGTTGCATTAAACTGATTCAGGATGCATTAAGCTGTTTCAGATTGTATTAAACTGTTTCGTGTTGCATTAAACTGCTTCGTGTTGCATTAAACTGTTTCACGTCACATTAAACTGTTTCAGGTTGTATTAAACTGTTTCACGATTCATTAAGCTGTTTCGTGTTGCATTAAACTGTTTCACGTTGCATTAAACTGTTTCACGTCACATTAAACTGTTTCAGGTTGTATTAAACTGTTTCACGATTCATTAAGCTGTTTCGTGTTGCATTAAACTGTTTCACGTTGCATTAAACTGTTTCGTATTGCATTAAACTGTTTCATGCGCTGTCCTTCAAACCGCTGAAACTGATGAAATGGGGACATCTTGTTTCCATAGTCATTATGCTTCATGCAGACGATGTTTAACTGCGCCTAACTTTGCGGTACAGAAGGGGTAGTTATGCCTCGTGTTCTGGAAGTCCAGAGTTCAAATCTCATCTCAGGTATTACCTCTAAAAATAATTTTCTTTATTTTTACTTGGACTGTACGTAGAAAAATCCAGGAGAATATATCAAATTCAGCCATGACCGTTTCCTTCCACATCCTTTCCAAGTCAGTTTCCAATTTCGGAGTCACCCCGAAATTTGACGTTAAACGTTAGGAAAACATTGCTAAATAAACATTAAATAGGGAAGTTAAACGACGTGTAGAATTAAAACTAGGGCGTCCTCGTTGTGTCAAAGTTAACGGTATAGGTGTCGCTGTTCACGCTATGAAGCCATGTAGGAAGACTGGAGGTGTAGCCCCACCCATTCTTTACCTCATCACCAGATTCAAGTGGTCCGGACTGTTTAAAGCCGTAGGAAGAAGCCGCGTTCCTGACTGAGTGGGTTGCAAGCCGGTGTGAGAATAACAGCTCATATATGTTAATTCAAAACACGCCTGTAGAAAAGGAGTGACGAATGTATATCTCTTTATTAGCGTCTTGTTTATTGATAGTTCTTTCACTTCCGTTTTCATTTTCGTTTTGTTCTTTTCACAAATTGTTCACATTTTCTGCTGATAACATCGCTCTCTCGTTTTAACAAATCGCATAGAAGTCCATTTTCTCTTCGCAGAAAAAGAGTTCACGAAAATGGATGCGTCATCTCACTCCTATGTAATGTTTCTTGAAGCAGGTCTGTAAGAGGGACCTAAAGCGACTGCCGGTGGACTGGTGACCTCATTAGGGACAGGAATATTGTCTGTCCCGTCACATCTGGGATCCACCCGACTTCCTACGAACTGGTGCCGGAAGTGAAACTGATTATTTGCCTTATGTGACTGTGTGTTCTGCAGGAACCAGCGTAACAAATTGAAGCTGGACAACCTGTCTCTGCCAAGCCCCGAGAGACATCGCCCTCTCAGGCACCAGTTCAGTTCCGACAACATGCATGTGCAACCATTCAACATTCCTAACCTGCGTATCGAGCAACGCAAGACTTCCAGTGCAGAGGACATGGCCCGTAAAAATTCAACGGGTACGTATTTCGTGGCTGTGGCTGTGGCTGTGGCTGTGGCTGTGGCTCGTGTAGCTTTAGTAACGTCTTTGAGCTGTATATTTTAAATTAATAAGTTGGTGTGTAGTCAGTAACAAAACTGTACATGTCTAATTAGATGTTATATCCTTAGATCAAAAAACTACATGTTTCGGCCGGTGGTGGCCATCATGAGGTTTTATTATTCGACTCACTTAAGATTATTCTATACAGTTCGGGTGGCGGCGTATTTGATGAGATCTCAACATCAAAACCATTGTTGGAGCATAGTACCTCTCTGTTGGGTATGTGACTGAACCACGGAATAATGTATAAAAAATACAGAAAAAATATAACCCTATAATATCAGAAACAAAACCAAGAAACATGAAGGTCCGGTCCTGGGGAAACCGTTTGTAGTATCTTAGTAGGGGCCTGGCTTAATTGAATGTTGCTTCCTTCAATTCTTTGGGGTCGTTTCTGTGGATTTTGTGCGTGTGTGCGTGCGTGTGCGCGTGGGTGTGTGTATGTGTGTGCGTGTGGAATAATCTTAAGTTAGTCGAATTATAAAACCTGATGATGGCCACTACCGGCCGAAACATGTAGTTTTTATCTAAGACCATAACATCTAATTAGACATATACAGTCGTGTTATTGACGACACACCCACTTATTAGTTTATGTACACACAACGGGGATGGCACAATTCAGAGTACATATTTTAACTTTGAATTTATTTGCTGATAGAATATGAATTATTTTCGAGGTCTGTCCGGTTGAAGGGTTGTATTATAATTCTGCACATTGTTGAAGTTACAAAAGGGCCAAGGAAGTCGGAAGGTAAATAGTTCAGTAAGTCAGGAACATTTGGTATTACGACGTGTTTAATATCTCGGTGTTTGCTTGGAATTTCTCGTGGTGAACTGAGATTGGATTGCTTCATTGTTGGTGCTCCGAAAACGTGCTTAATGTCAAGGCAATGAAAACAGTCAACACCACAAGCGATATCAACTCTGATGTGCGGGGGGGTCACTCTAGGCACACAGTCTCTTGGTCCGTACCAAACGGCCGGGACTTACTGGGTGTTAAATATAGCAGTAAGGCCTGACAGGGTGTCATTTAAAGAGTTTTGTATGGCTAAATTTACATGAAAATTTCTCAAGTACTGTAATAAATCTAGAAAAGTTAGCAATTTTTTATGCGTGGGAGACAGGTTGTGTCTGTGGAAGACGGTGGAATATCAGCGACAGAGATGTTATCGTTCTGCTGACAGGTGGAAACCAGCTGATAGCCAGGAAAGTACGGGAACAGACCATGTTGAGTTATGCGTGCCTTCTGGCAAAGGTCGCCAGTAACAGCAAATAAAACGATGCACGTTGTTTGTGACCACTCCGCTTCCTGGCTTGTGTGGGCAGGGTCCCGAAAGGTCAGCGGCGACCAAATGTCGATGCTCTGGAAATACATTTTAAAATAACATTAAATAAATAGAATATGCGAAATACTTAATTTCCTTGTCAGTATGACAGTACAGAGTGGCTGAAACTGTAGAGAAACACCACCAGCCGGCTGAAAGAATTACATTTTGTGGCGTAAATAATTTCTGAACAAGGATTCGAATCGCGTACAGTAACTGTGCTGCGCTACAAGCCGGAAGGTCGCGAGTTCGATTTCCGTTGGTGTCGTAATTGTTCATTGACATAATCCCTCCGGCCACACTATGGCCCTCGAGTCCACTCAACTTCTAACAAAAATGAGTACTAGCAATATTTCCTGTAGTGTAAAGGTGGCCGGTGCCTTAACACCATCATGCACCGATTGTCTCGAAATCTGGGAGCCTCAGGCTCCTGGAACCCTCAGGGTCTGTCCAGACCTGTACAGGGATTGCTGTAACTTTACAGGTGTTTTTATGTACGTACATTTGCTGTTGTCGTTAACTAACTTCTTACATTGGTGTTGTTTGTCACTTAGATAGTTGTGTTTTTCTGTGAAGCGCTGTGTTATACAGTTTGTCCATCTTACGTATTTGAACATGTGACCCAGCTTAGTAAGAAGCTGCTGAAATGACTTAGTGATGAAGTGAAGGTTATTGTCGAGTTGAAGCAGAGCAAAGAAGAAATGGTGCCTTTGTGACCACAGACGCGGCCTGTTGCTGGGAATTTATTATTTATTTATTTATCAGTCTAATAAATACCTTCTAAATTATAGGCAACCCAGATTTCCAGTCCACTTTTCTATCCACCTGTGTAAAACGGTCAATAATGGTGTGACGTCACTTCTGTCGCAGATGGGTCACCTTCTGAGTCACTGTTAAGCGTGAAACCAGCAGTTGAGTGTCATCGTGTATCTGCTGTCAGTAGACCGATCATAATGAATAAAGGGTCTGTCGCTGCATTCATTCTGTTGGAAAAATTGAGATCCTTAAAGAGGTTATCTCCTGTAACTTTGGGTGTACCTGGCACAGAAATCCCGAACAGGTGTCATTTAAGTTTGGTATTGACGTAACAACTAAAACTTTTAGGGCAAATAATACTTTGGTACATACCGATTCATAAACCGATGATTCATGGTTGAGATCTTGGCAGGGGCGAGGGATTTTTCACTTCTCCAAAACGTCCACTCAATCTACTCGGGCCCAGCCAACCGTCTAAAAAATTGACAAGATCGTTTTCCTTGGGATTCAATCGGTCGGAGCGTGAAGCTGACAATTCACCATCATCTAGTGCTAAGATAACGAATTAGTGGAGCTCTTTCTCCAATTCCCTCAAATGACTTAATGGTGTGGAAAAGGAGAATTTCAAATTCCCGCTGCAGGTGAAGTTGAAAATTTCACTTTGTATATTTACTATATAACGGCTTGTCATACGGATAAATGGATGATATGGAAGAGGGACAGAGGAGTTTCTTAAGGGAAGGTTTAGTGCAGTTCCTGTAGTTTAGCGGGGTCGTGCTTTCTAATTACTGTTGAAATTTCATGCGCCATTAATGTGAATATTTTAAAACGTATTAAGATATGTTATTCAAATATTCTGCTGGCCTAGAGTTGACCAAATGTGGCGGGGAATGTCTGCATGCACAGATGCAGTCCTTAAGCTGACTGCGACTGCCATCTTTGACATGACCTCTGTCCCCTACTTCCCTGTATTATCTGTCGCCACAGCACCGTCGATCAACACAAAATCGTAGGAAACTAATCAATGTATTGCAAATTGAAATCTCATTTATAATGAAAGGAGAAACCTTTACTGTGCATTCAGGAATCAGTTCAATTATGAGCAGTCCTAATCACATCAACAGGCATTTAATTTGACAGCACTGTCTCGCGTGTCTGGAAACAGTCTTTGCTTAACAAACTGAAATTGTATATTAAATAACTACTTACACACAACCATCCTGTGATTTTGTCGAACACACAGTTGTGTCTCTATACATTATAAATATACAGATCTACTGGTGAGGTGCCTCTGTCACACTGTCAGAGGGTGCATTTGCTGCATTTTGTGACGTAAACCGTTCCTAAATTTAGACTTCCCGTTCTGTTCTCGTGTAAGTACTTAATATGTAAACCATTTCATTTTATGGAGTGGAGACATCTGTGGAGAAATGTTGAAACTGAGTGACGAGCTCTTACGTAATTTTGTGTTCACTTAAAGTACCGCAAAGCACCGTGGGTTATGTCGCAAAATTGCGTACATTTACTCTTTTGTCCCTCAAAGCCCAGTGGTTACTATGTGTAACACCAGTTTAACATTCAGAAATTCTACGCTCTGCCCAAACATTGTATTTATGTGTTTTGTATGGATCTAAGAAAAAACAGCCATACAGCATTAACTGACTGGTTTGTATAAGAGAGATATAAATAACCCTTTAAAGCCCAGTGGTCACTATATGCACCACCAGATTTAACCTTCAACAATTCTACGTTCTGCCCACACAGTGTAATTATGTGTTTTATATGGATCTAAGAACAAACAGCGATTATTCCCTATACAGCATTAACTGACCGGTTTGTATAAGAGAGATATAACCTTTCAAACCACCAGGTTTAGCATTCAACAATTCTAAGTTCTGCCCACACAGTGTATTTATGTGTTTAGTGTGGAACTCAGAACAAACACCGATTATTTCCCTATACAACATTAACTGACTGGTTTGTATAACAAAGAGATAGTGTTTTTACTGCGCGGTACGGAATGGATCTTTAAATATAAACAGACGAATATAATCTTCACAGGGTTAAGCATTAAATTGTATTAGTTATGTTTATTGTCATTGAAGTAATGTCTAAGTGTTTCTTGTGTGAACTGAGCATGGTGTCGATGTTACAGTCGGTACAAGAAGTGTTAACCTGCCTGCAAACATGTGTGTCTTGCCAACCCATATTCCAATTTCTGTAACCCAGTGTGTCTCATTTACAATGTCCCTGAATACCGAAGCTGCCACGGGATATCCCGGATGATGCGATGGGTGCGATGAAACGACCATGATCCACACACTTGTTCCAATCTGGATGTCGTAACTGTGGTGCATGTTAGTAACAGTGACCATAATGCAACAGATTCTGGCGTCTTAGGAGGCTGGTGGTTCGGCGCCTCGCCGTCGTCGCCTGACAGCAACTTCCTGAGGGTCCACAATGCGTTTCCAAACCGACGTCTTTCTGATAATGCCCTCATGATGCCCCCAAAGATCCGCATTGCTCCATCGTGTGCCTCCTCTCCGGGCGGTACTCCAGGTGGCGGAGGGCTCCCCATCAGACGGCACTCCAGCATCGGACCCCAAGAACGGCGTGGGTCAACCGTTAACCTCTCTCCGCCGACGGTGAGCACAAAACTGATATATGTAACTGTCTGTGTCTGGCACTTGTATATGTCACTGAGCAGAAGTGTAGAGCCTGTAGTGGCAGGAACTGGAATATTCGACACTCTTTGGCGCTGTTGGCTTGTAATATTGAGAACTGGACCAGTGGCTTAGAGACTTCCATACAGCGACTATCAATGCCAGTTCTTTGTCCGGGATACGGTCCCTTATCTTTCAAGTATCACAATATTTAGCGGCCAGAACTTTGCAGAAGACATGACATTTAGATCAACCAATTATTTGGGTACGTAATAACGCAGTAAGGTTAGGAATGAGGATTCGAATCATCCGAAAGCTCTTCCTAAATGCCTACACATTGCTTCCAGGGTCGAATATGCCGTACATATTGGTAAGTTAGGGGTAAAGTTGAAAATGTCCACCCGTCTTCTGCGCGCGATAGGAAGCGGTGCTCTTCTAAGTCCCCAGCTTGCTGCAGGTAAACGTAAAGCTGTCCCTGTCTAGGTCATGAAGGCGTATGGTGGGAGTTTAGGCATAGCTCCACTTATTCTTGACAACAGCAGTAGATGGAGGTGAGTGGTCGGCTTAAGGTCCTGGCTAATTTACCTCTGGTACCCTTTGAATGGGCACCTGAACGGGTTTCAGACCAGGTCTGGGCGTAACGTATTGGAGAGGTGAGAATTGTCGTGCCCTTCCTGGGAACCAAACCCTGGAAGGTACGTTATTGTATTTATTAAAACACACAGAGAGAAACAGGCCGTCAGCAGGTCGAGCCGGAATTAACCATAAACACTCCGCGATTCCAAAAATATTTATTTTGCCCCTTTGTAGCGCTGTAGTGGGGCTGCTTTGATCACGGCCACCGGTTCGGAGCGTCTCGCTGCACGGACTGTTTTCTACATGGTGAAGTAGAATTAATTAGTAACTGCTCATTTCAAGGGATGATTGTTGTTTATTTTACTGCAAGCACACCGCAGTTCGGGTTATAAACTTAATCCCGTGTGACACTTCACTGCTGTCGCGACACACACACAGCGGAATTCAGGACAGCATGGCCACGCACTGCGACCTGACACAGTGTAATGAGCTGTAGATGTACGGACGTTGCGAGGGGACCTGCTGTTTTAATTTTTAGCACAGAAGGTTATTATGCAAAAGTCGGTAACTTTCTAATTTAGTGTCAACCTTGATCACTTCAGTCACCCTGAAGATGGAGGCAGTAATTTCCTCCGCAACGCCGGAATTAACCAAGCAAAATACACAGTATTGACACCCAACGTACGACAGTAAATTTTCCACCAGTCTGCACGGGGTCGCTTCCCAAAGGGCGGTGAGCCTCGCAGCCACCGCTGTGATAAGCTGAAACCTCTGACCTGCCGGATGCCTTCAGTTCATCACGTAACGTGCTGTACAGCCCTACGTCATACGTCACTGGTTTTGTTTAAAATTTCCTTTTTGTTAATAGCCTCCGAAATTTCGTCACCCTTAAAACAAAATCCTCCAACAACCCGGCCCGTTAGTATGATATTCGGGGCTCTTAACAGTGGTGAGGTTGCGGTCTGCTGACACCTTGTCGGTGGGTGAGTGGTGCCTTTACCTTCAGTGGTCAGTGTTGCACTGCTTTGCACTTGAAGAAGCAGGCACCACGGTCCGTCGAAACGTCGAGGCCACTCGCCTAATGACATTTTCCACGAGAACTCAAACCTCAGATCTCACAAGACTTAGGATGTTCGGAAATGTGACCTTGTGCAGGGGTGCATGGTTACCACCTTTCGAGAGAAAGCTGCTGTTACAAGAAGCGGTCGAAGCAGGAGATTGCAGAGGGTGGCGGCCCTCAAAAGGGTTATTCGTCGTGAGGGGGAGAGAAATGGATTGCTTCAGAAGGCTTTCGAACAGGTGATCGGTTTTCGTGACTGGAAAATACTGGGCGTTCCTCAAAGTGTGTTGCAATCGGCGTATCATGTGTTCTGACCAGCTGTAGCACTTAGTGTGCACAGCGTGTCATGTTTTCTGTCCAGTTGTAGCACGAAATGTGTACACACTGACATCGAACTGCTTACCTTCCTGTTACCACTGATTAGCTGCACGTTCATAACATAAAGCATCGTATAATTTGAAGCGTAATATTAAACCAAGCGAGTTATAAGAGGGGCGCGACATTTTACTCTATCGTTGCCCCCAATTTTCAGGGATCTCCCCCCCCCCTTTCCAAAAATGAAGGAATTTGCAAAGATGCTCCTATTATCGTCGCTGTGTCTTTCCGTCCGTATGACATTTAACAACTACAGAGCATTAGAATTGGCTTAGGGCATTTTATGGTGACCGACTTATGCTAATGTTATTGCTCACTTGTCCGTTTCATTTGAACCCCGTCAAAAGACCGGACACCACACGTGTCTGAGGCCACCTCAACTATCACGCGCTGTCCGGCACGCGTATTTTTTTCAGACACATTATATATGGCTGTTCTTTGTCTGACGGCTATCGGTCGGTAGGCCACCTCTTGTCGGTTCGTTCATCATAGTATTTTAGTTCACGGCAGGTGATAAACTGTAATTGTCAGGTCAAGTAAGAATTATGTACAGACGAAAAGTCATTCCGACGCTCCGAACGGTTTCCGATATAATGGATCAGAAGTGAGGGAAGACGCCAGATTTGCCTTCTGTCTCACTGTATATGTGTATGTGTGTGTATATATATATATATATATATATATATATATGACCCTTGTGAAAATGGGGTGTGTCACCAATCACAAAAGTACTTTGTAACATTAGGGTCAATCCGCACCAGAAAGAGGAGTCCAAACTTGATCTGATACTTTGCGTCTGTCCATCGCTATACAGCAACAGCAGAAACCATCGCGAATACAGTTTATAAAATTGTTGTGCAGTAGTTTACAACCGGTAGTCTCCCTGACATGTACATATTAAATGAGAAAAATTTGTTAGGGAAACCTCGAGAAAGTAAAAGAAGCAGGACCTAGGCATAGATGGGAATTTATGACATGATATTAGAAAGAGTATTGAGTAAGATGGGAAGATACAGAATGTTCTGAGTTGGGCTTTACGAACATGACTTAGGGTTCCACAGAATATAAGAATTTGTGTAAGCAGTTAAGCAACTACTAGCTTCTGTAGGAATCTGCTCCATGGAGTTAGTTTTCACTTTATGAGGGTGTAAGACAGGCTGCTGGAACTGGAGCCTCCAATTGGCCTTTATACCATCCCCTGATGATAGATGAGGTTGGACAATTGGTGAAATGATACCTGACATCAGTAAACCAATGTGTTCAACAGAAGCTCTCCCATTGTCACTTTGCTCACCGTAAATCTCACATGGACCGTCATAGACTTGAACTCTAAAACCTTTGTGTCGAGAAGCCTGTGATTAACTGCCTGAGCCATGACACAGCCTAGTTTTTTTTTTTCTCCTGGGTTAGCGTAAAATTTCCTTTTGTTTCCGCTTTAAGAACTGAGCATGTCATAAATACTGTGTCTTGTGTTCACAGGCAGTATCATGTGCATCTCATGTGTACAAGCAATTTATAATTGCAAGAAGTGCAATTACTATGGCAGAAACTGATTGAAGATGCCCATTTTCATTGTAATGTTTGTATTAAAGTTAAATACGTGTTAAGTGTGACCGATGTACACTGTAGCAGGGTATGATGCTCATGCCCTTGTTCGCATTGTGATCATGCCTACAGGGCGGTCTGCAGTACAGATCAGTATCGCGGGAGGGCTCGAGCCTGTCTGTGCCATCGACGTATGTAAGTCACATGTAAAACGCACTCTTTCTGTTACTTCTGTTCGTGCATAGATGAGGCTGCTGTCATAAGAATTATGATTTTTAATTTTTGTTTTTAATTTCTTGCTCTAATATTTCTCTTCCAGCCACTGTTATAAAAGAAAGCAACGCACAAAATATATGATGGTAATAATTTTACACGGCCAATATTGATAATGTGTATGATTTAGCATGATAGGATCATCACAGTTATATGCAGGGTACATCATTGGATCATGTTGAGGCAGATGACGAACATAGCAATGTTCAGTAATACTTCAAATAACAGATGGTGAGTAACCACTCTAAATGTGTGTCTGTAGGAGAGACATTTAGAAGTAATTAGGCTGTATACTCTTGACATTGTAACATGCAGGATTACTCATGTAATTAAAACTAAAAGGATTTGGATTGAGGATTTGCAACACATCCAAAAACTGCACTGCAGTACTTGCACATGGCTTAATGGCAAAGGTTACCACAGTAACTTTCAGGATACCGTTGTGGGTGCTCTGTTAGGCCCACATTACACTATAAGACTCTGTGTGTTACTTTGGTTGTGTACTAAAGTTTTTAGTAAGTCAGTAATGAAAACAGCTGTTTGTTTTCCATAAACACTTCAATCATTTTTTCAGAATTACACAACTTTAAACATTTTCCATTATTTGTGTAACAAAGTAACAATCTCCAATTTCACATATGGTCTATTAATGTCTTTATAATGGACATTTTTCTTATAGTAATCAGAACACAATAATTCCATAATCCTTTCTGAACACTGTGCATATATGCACATATGCACACCAGTCAGCAGGAACCTGCTAAAGTTGTGATGAGATCTTGGTCTCATTCCAAAGGTTCTAAATCTGACACCTGGTCTGGTTCAGATTCTTGTTAACTCATTGTCAGCATCTCGGTGCAAGTAACAGAATTTGCTACATGGGTGCCTGACCATAGGAATGGGTTCTGTGCTCTTTGTAGGTGGGTACAGACTTGAAGAGTGAACACTGACAATATGGGGAGAAACTAGACGAACAGTTTCATAGGATACTGCAGTTTAGAGCCATTTGTTCCATTCGTCATATATATAAGTTCTATGCATGTGTACTTATAAATACCATTCATCAACAGTGCCACAACATATGATCCTGCACACTGAAGGGTAGCTAACCAGCAGCAGCCCTAATACACCACTGTGTATTAACTGACATTTAATGTTTGTAGAATCAAAATAACACAGTCTGAAAACTTTAAGTAATTCTTGGAAAATAAGAACCAAAAGTAACTCAGTGCTCCTTAAATCACACAAGTTCTGTTTTTAAATTTTTAATTAATTTTTATTCTTTAAGGTTTAATAACGTTTATCTTCACTCACAGGTAATTTTAATATAAACATAACCTAACACCATAATGACAAAGCAGTAACCATGCATACACAAATGGTAGTATGGCCATACTGAAACACATAACATTACATATGTATGTATGTGTGTATGTATTTATTTGTATTCACACTGTAAAGTAACTTACATGTATAGTGTAAAACGAAATGCAGGAACTAAGAAATGACACACAAATTTTTGGTCCATAAAATGTTTATCTTATTTCATGGTTCTTCCCAAACAAAACATAATCATAGACACTCATGTGTATTAATTTCATTAGTTTTCAGGTCTTAATATGTAAAATGGAGAAAGTTTCTGAATATTTTAATTAATTTTATGGTTTACTGTCTCGTACAGATTTGCCAATGGAATGGATACTGCAATAGCAACCAGAAGAATGTAACATAATTACACAGTCAATAATAATGAAGGGTTTATATGCCAGACCATGTCATGTTTGGCATTAACATTCTGAAAAAAACTGCAAATATTCCTTTAGTGCTACATTACAGCATGGATACCCCTGTAGACTTTATTTCCTAACATATAAGACCCTAAAACAAAAATGATCAATCAGCACAACTTTATTTTATCAGAACCACATCACATGTTTCAGATTATCCGATCCATCATCAGTTGTACACAGACTTGAAATTTATAGGCAAATGTGACACACATTATAATGTTTCAATCTTAATATTTGTGAGATCCTACAGTAAAGAATAAATGTTACAATCAAATTAGATTTTAATCCATATCTTGTCTCATTTATTTTACCATTGGCTGTTTACATATTACAATGTTATTGTAACATTTATTTTGCCTTGTGGGACCCCACAAGTTGTAACGTTATAATATGTGTTGCATTTGCCTAAAAAGTTCAAGTCTTTATACACCTGATGATAGACTGAGTGATCTGAAATATGCAGTGTGGTTCTGATACAATGTAGTTGTGTTGACGGATCATTTGTTGTGTTAGTTATTTCTGGGACACAACGGAACGAGCTCAATTAAATTAATATAAGACACTTCTATAAAAATACTAACAACTTTGCATTTAACAAACTAAAATCTTTGTTACTTTGATGTTGCATATTACAAATAGTACCGTTTGTGTTCAGATATCACAATATGGAACTAAATTATAGACCTTTCCATTGTTTCCAGCCTTCAGTTTCATGATTCAATTTCCCCACAGTTTAATAATAATTCTTGTGTTATGTAATAGTATCCCTTTAATAATAAAGTTTCATCTCAACTTCTGCTGCTTGCTGTCATAAAGTTCAATTTCTGATTGTTATTGTTTGAACATCAAGTAGCTAGAATTAAAATGTGCATAATCTGACAGGAGTATTTAGACAACAGGAAATGCCAGCATCAAATGATGTTTCAATATGTAGAAAATGGATGGAGGTTTCTTACTGGACTAATCCTGTGTGTTTATGTATTGGTTGTTCCTCTTTAACCCCCTTGCAGCTTAATATTTTTTGAATTATATTGTGTGTGTAATAGTTAAGTTTGTTTGTGAAAAAGGCTAGTTTTAAAACCATCATCTACAGCAGTTAAGGATTAGGTTTGAAACTGCTTAGGCTTCACGATTTGTTCAGACCGTCCTTTTTTGTAGGCTTGCAATTCAACTTACGTCTCTAGAATGACATTCTGTTGTCTATCTGCATTTTGTGTTTGAGCCAGCATTTTCGTATCATCATTATTATTTTACAGCTCTGTAATTTCATTTTTATTCAAAATATGTGCAGAATTATAGTAGTTGTTTACGATAAATGTCACATACAGATACATAGCAATACACAGGCATTTCAGGTGAACCAGTGTGAGCATGAAGTTGCCCATTCAAAGTGAATACATATGCAGTTTAACAACAGAAGTCAGTATTATAGGGTATTGCATGCCATATTACAGGGGACTCATATAGAGTGAGAAAGGCTGTGTGTTATACTTCTAGGATAGTCTCTGTAAACACTTAAATTTCAGTATAGTTGCTTCAAAGTCATATCTGACCATGTGTTCAGTATATTTGATGTTGTACTTTTACTCAAGAAACAGAGTTGTACAATTTTCATGTGTTTGTATACATCATGACTTGCACTTTGAAAGTAAAGGCTATGGATAAGTCCAATAAAAAACCTACATTCATTTTCAATATTCCCTCAGCATAATCTTGGCCGTGTAAAATATTATACTTATGCTTTATGTTGCATGCTTCTTTTTTGCATATAGGGAAGTTGTTGTGTCCTCGTCTGGCAGATTGTGCGTGTCCAGCGTCTTTTTATCCTTTTGTCTCCAATAAGTGTGTCTTCTCCAAGCAGAGTCTGCGTGGCAGTGGGGCAATCTCCGACAGACCCTATAACACGATTGTGTGTCTGTAACCTTAGTAGCATTATTCTGTGATGTTGTCCATTTACACAGTAACAGATTATGCTGAGACAGGTGACCATCAGGATGTAACTGTCTTCCTCTTCGTGCGTCCATTGTCAAGTATGTTGAGAAAAGTAAACACTCTTCTCATGTGTATGCGTGTGTCTGTTGCTTTGTCAACTCATTGTTGCTATCTGTTCTCTTCTATTCAGCTTGCACGGAGCATGATCGTGAGTACCAAGTGGCGTTTGACACAGATGTCCATATTGTTGGCTGTTGTGAACTGTAGGTTACCTGATGGTAGTTAATCCAGTGCCACAAATCTAAGCAGTATCATGCGGTTTCTTTTTCAATCATATGTTTCTAATCCTGCATCATTAAACTTAAATTCCTTAAATGTGTTATAGCAAGTGACTAATTCTTTTGCACTAAAAAAACTTGTTTTCAGATCTGAGGTAATGTAATGATACACAAAGTTATACTAATATTTACGGTTAACACAAATGCAACAAGATAAGTGATGGCACAGAAATGTTAATTTATTCAAAGTCATGCCTCAATAAAGTCACATAAACAATGATAATTACTGTAGGGAAATTGGATTTTAAATTGTAAGGAATCCCATAAATTACAGTCAGCACAAATGTCTTTGAAACCACTGTTATACTTCACCAGGAAACATAACCAAAGAAATTCTTTAAATTGGAGAGATTGGGAGTTACAAAATAATTGACAGGAAGGAAGGAAGGACACAAACAAATCTGGAGAAATCATTTCAGAAGAATGTAAGGAGATGGCCACCCACATTCTGATCGAAGTAGTGAGACGTAGGATGGTCCAAACGATAATGAAGCTGACACAAATGAACAGCCCTGATCAATGTAATGATGGTGATAATTGAAGATGTAATGAGCCATAAAGCCTGCATCCACTGTACTTGATTTATGTCCAAAATTGTTTCATCCATATTGATTTAAGCTCTGTGGTATTAGGTGAGAAAATGGCAAAACCTACTCATTCTTTGCCCAGGATACCATTGCTGTCATTGGCTATATCAGAATATACAATAGCTAAATCTTTCAAGAAGGAATAACGTTTGGAATTAAGAAATTAAAATTTAAGTTTACTTATGTCACTAAAGAGAAAGATTATAAAAGACGATTCACATCACATGCGGAATTGTACCACTGTACTTGCACACTGCTTTAACGACTGTTGCTACCATATAGTATGGTCAAGTAGTGAGTAACTTTGACAATGTACTACTGTGTTCCTTGTTAGGTCTTTCAAATTCTACTCTTTTCTAGTATCTGGTTGAACCATCTTATTCTTGGTCATCTTAATGTCTTGATAAAACTAGGTGTCATTAAGCCACAGTATTTGTATTGCTATGAGTGTTATGTTGTAAAGTTTATAGTGGGTGAATGATTAATAAGGGAACTTGACAACACAGCAGCACTGAATTAAATAGTCTGTGGTATCATAAACTTACTTAAAACACCCACGAATATAGTTTTGACAGCTGGGAAGAAACATTCGTCATGTGGGATGTGACACTGTTGTTGCACAGGTAGTTCCTGGTGTTTCAAAGGGTCATGGTTTCTTCATCTTCAGAGGCAAGCAGTCCAAGAAGATTAGCAGCTGACCAGAAAAAAATGGCTGTTCTTATTGGACTGTTCAGGACTGAAAATGACAGCAATATGATCCCACAAAATATTACAGTGTCTCTTGCCAGAGGATCAGAAACTTCACTAACACAACCGTGAGAGCCTCAAATCCTGCAGCTGGGGAACTTATGTAAGGCAGACAGGCAGAATGTGCTTCAGAAAAGTGGCAAGGACAAGTACTGATATTTACAGACACATACCGGTATTCTTAAAATGAATCAGTTTGAACCAGAAAACAATATTACTATACGTGAAGATAAAAAATGCATAACTCTCGTGACCAAGGCAAAACAGACTTTCTGAATTAAATCAAATCCAGTATTATAAAGCCTCACAAGATATGGATTATGCTACATTAAAGAAAAAGAGGACAAAATGTTAACAAACTAAATGATAAAGACAAATTGTTCATTTTATTCACAGATGATAAATACTCAGTAGTTTGAAACTAAACTTATATTCTATAGACTGCAGCATAGTATTTTGTGTTGTAGTGTGTAGTATAGTAGCATAGCAGTAGTAATTGTGTCTGGCTTGCAATGCACTGTAGTGTAGATCTGCATGTTTCTTGTAATAATCACCAATAACAGTTTTTTGTTTCAGTAGGAATTCAATACTGTATGACTTCATAAAATAAAATAACATATCAGGGTTGCCAACTACGAGAAAAAAAGTCAAAGACTGCTCAGAATTACAAATTTTATTCTGTGGAGAAAAAAATAAGGCTTCTGGAACGATAATTGGTTCCTGGAATTAATTTTATTATATTTTCATTGCCCTCGTCATGGATGACAATGTGATATTAAAATGGATTATAATTATATAAGATAGGTGTGGAGTGGATTGATTCAGCTTAGAATTCGGATGGGTGGCAGCAGTTGTAAACACAGTAATGAACCTACAGGTTCCATAAAATACAGGAAATTTTTTGACTAGCTGAACACCTGTTAGCTTCTGAAGAAAGAATCTGCTCCTTGGAGTTAGTCAGCCAGTCAGTCAGTTATTTACTTAGTCATTCAGTCAGCTACTTCATCAAGCACTGACATTGACTGCTGTTATTTCTACAGATAACTAACCTTCCTACTGGTATATAAAGTAGCTGTGATAGTTTAGTTGGTGCAGTGATTAGGCTATGTACTGGGTGACCAAAGAGTAGAGATTCAATTCTCTTCTCTACAGCTACCAGATGTGTGTTGAAACATTAAGACACATGATTAGAGCACCCACTGAAATATTCCAGCAGAAAGTGTTTAATGTGTCTGAGCTAGGAGAGAATGTCACTGATATCTCAGGTCCTGTTGCATAATGAGAGATGCACACATCATTATACTGATGCAAATTCTAAGTGTGTATTATCATCTTCACTTGTTGTACCAAGTTACATGTCATGGAAACAAAAATGCAGTACTTTGAAAGAGTGGATATTCACTGTAGGCACCCTATTATTTCCATGAATGTTGGAAGGAGGATGAGAGGCAACTGGTTCACCTTCATACATTACACTCTTCTGTGTCTTAGATTTGCAACACTCTTGAAGCCAGCAAATCCATTCTTCTCCTGCACATACATCCTTTTTGAAACCCGCATATTTCAGGTCTACAGGAATATGTGATGTGACACTTGTAAGCATTCTCTTTTTGGACTGTGCCCATTACCCACGTTTAAAAGACATAAAATAACCACATTTCATATTTAAATGAAATAAAAAAAAGACTACATTTCACAGACAAACGTCTTGAGGTAGAGCAGGCAGTGAAACAACTACTGATTAGGGCTGATTGCCAGAGATATTCTCATCCTTTGGGCCAAACAGAGAATGATTCCAAAGGTCACTGCAATTTACAGTAATTAATATTATCTATCTTCATTTAATGTTACATGATAATATGACAGTTGTTCAAGTGTGTGGCTATACTTCTGATGATTTCACATTTGTCTTTGTCAGGGTGGCAGCATGCCGAATACAAGCAGCAGTGTGCCCTTCCTGCTCAGTTCCAGCATGAGCAGCATTCGCTCTCGCCGACCCTCTGCCTGCTTGTCGAGCTCGCAGGGGTCAGGCCTCCTGCAACAGCTCGGCTCCGGCATGGTAAGACAACTCACACTGGGATCCTCCTATCAGCACCCGGCCAACGGAAGGGCATTCCCTAGTAGCAATGTAAGGAAATGTCCTTCCTCTGTAACTCTGGACAGATCTCTTCCTGCTGCTGCTGCTGCTGCTGCTTCTCATTCATGCTTTGTCAGTATACATGTTGCATATTCAACAGGGGGAGTTGCTTCTTACAGTCGTGTCCCGGTTTTGCCCTCTTTAATAGGTGTAAATGCATTGTTTCTGGACCATGGAAGATTTACTTTCCAGGAAATCATTCTTCATTCTGGAAGTAACATTTCCTGTGGTCACTGCCTTCCATGTTTGTTTGTTACTGACTAACCGACCGGCAAGCTAACATTATGTCGCATACATCAGCAAGCAGAGTATGCAGTCTTGACTCGAGCCACAGTTGCTTCCCCTGTCACTATCACAGTATACAGTAGTTAAAACTTTAAAGATGCAATAGCTCACAAATTCAGAAATTAAAGTTCTTAAAAACAATTTTTAAAAAGAAAGACTGGGAATGAGAGTTTGGATCACATCCAAAAACTGTACCACAACACTTGCACATCACTGTAATGGCTTTCACTACAGCATGAGGTAAATTTCATGTTGCTGCTTTTCATTGAACTTGCCATCATATATTAGATACATTCGTCTCCCACAGTCAGATATTTGCACCTAGTTTGTGTCTAGTATACCTGTAGTCACTCATGAGTCATCCTTAGGAAAGTTAGTAAGTCCCTTTGCTTATTTCCATGTGCTTAAAGCAATCAAGGTAGCTTAATATTCATTCCTTTTTTTATCTCTCTGGTTGCTATATTTTTCATGAATAAAAGGCAGTATGAAGAATCCTGCTTTTTAGGATGTAATGTCGTATAGGCAGGTAGAAATTTACTGACCTCTTGCCTTCTATCCTGTAGATGGATGCACAGTGTTCCTCCCCAAGTCAGTAAACTTTTATCTGCCTACATGACATCGCATCCCAGAAGACAGTACTCTTTGTAGTTACCGTCAGGAAAATTTCAAATTTCAATGTAATTAATTTTCCCACAGATAATTACTACCAGATTTTATGCCTTTATCTTGCGGTATGACTGGCATAAAGCCACTGAAATTTGAACAGTAAATTGCTCTGGTGATTTTTCAATTTGCCACATAAAGTTTGTTGGGAAAACAGTTTTTTTGCATGTGCAGTTTGCATGCTTATTTAAAAAAGTTCATAAAGATATCTAACATCATTAACTTCAAAACTGTTGTGAAGACAGACACATTTATGCTGAGATACTGACCTAGGTAGAAAAGTGCTACCATAGGTAGAATATGAAGTTTTATGTCAAAGGCGGACACTGCAATATCAGCCACCTTCCCCAATGCCATTTATAGATGCCACCTTTCGCTCACGTCCTACTGCCAACATTTTTGTAAAAGCAATTATGAAATAGCAGGCATTAGCATTTTATATATAAATATTAATGTCTTTTAGTATTTGTATATTTTCAGTTGAAAGTATACACAGTATTTCATTTCAGAAAGGAGAGGTTAGTACCTAGCAAACTGTTACAGATGTCTTAAGTAATATTCACTGTAGTGCGTATGTGCCACTTGCAACAGAATAAATGCTGACCACAAGCCTTCTGCACGATGCAGTAGTGCTTTTTAAATTGGACTATACACATATAGTGCGTATCAGTGTAAGATAGCCTTGTGGATTCATCACTACACCATGCAGGATCATACATTTGTTCTGATGTTTTGGAGGAACATACTACTTCCATCTTCAGGGTGACTGAATTACGTTCATGTGGATATTTACATGACTGGCAAGACGAAATGGCTCGACTATATATGAAGGTTGCAGGGATTCATACATTCAAGTCAAAAGTACATACCAAACTAAATGATCAAAATTCTCTGCTTATTTTATCATTTCCATAATTTCTGCTTTTACTCTCCTCTTTGTCACTATTTTACTTCCAAAGTTTTTAAAACTCTCCACTTTCTGTGTTTCATGATTATTACATTCTACTTTTCTCTCTCTCGTACCTTGCAGTCCATTCTCTTATCTACTCATTCACCCAAATTCACATTTAACTGTTACGATCTAACCACACTGGTATTCAAGAAATGACATGCTGCAGTCTCCCACCCTTCTGCTTGCAATTTACTATCTGCTGTCACAATTGTACATGTGGCATCTACTGACAGAAACATAAACCATTCCAGAAGTCTACCAAACAGAACTTGTCTTCACTCAGCATGAACATAAATCTGTAAGTTCAGTACTAACATCTGGTTTGAACTCAATGTTTTCCAGAAGGAATGGTCAGTTATAATCTGCTTCATGACCCATTTCCTATACCCTGTACAGTAACTACCACAAAAAGTATGTTGAGACACCTTGTGGTAGCAACTGTATGTTGTAATACTTGTCTTTCATTGCACTTCATTTATGTTTGTAGGAATAAATGCTTTATAACTGCACTTTCTGATTATTCTTCTGTGTTTGTTTGGGCATCACATCATGTTTATGTGCTTGTTGTTGTGTTTGTTTTGAAAGAAAGGAAAGCTGTGTCTGAGTGCAGTGATGATGTTCTTATTGCTTTGAGTATAGTATCTTATGGTTTTGCTTTTTATACAACTTTCATATGCATTCTATATAGTATATGTTTCTGAAGTTGTTATAACAATGGGCAGAAAGTTTGGTCACCCCTAAACTTATACAAAGATGCACTTTATTTATAGAGTTAATTAAGTCCAAAATTAGAGTTAAATCCCTCAACATGACATTCATATAAACAATAAAAGGCGATTAAAAAACTTTATAATTTTTATTTTATATTTGTACAATAATATTTCTGGGGCAATGTAACCTTTTGCCCATTCTGTTGAATGACACAGCATCCTTCTGCCCCACCCCCAAGGTCACAATTTTTACACTCACACAATGGTCACAAAAGTATGGCTTCAGTGTGTATCCCCAGCTTCCTACTTTTATTTTTCCTATAAGCTATGTCTTGAAAATGAACAAATAGATTAAATAATGGAACGTTTAAGCTTCATCATAAAGGCAACCTTTTAAGCAAATTTGCTGTTGTACAGACTTCAGATATCAGCTAGAAAAAAATTATACAGTATGTCCTAAAAGTCACTTTATGGAGATTATTCTCAGCTCCACGGAAACACCACTCGATTCACAGCCATCTACCAGCACAAAGTGGCAATAAAGACCTACAGGAATTGTGCAAATTGTTGTTATGTTGATCAGTGTTGTAAACTGCTGCACATAGAAAACTGAATGCAAGCAAAAATAATTAGTTAAGTACTGCATTGTCATGGTAAAGTGGCTTTTAAGATATTTAATGTGTAACATGGCATCCCTGTTCCAGTGGCATGAAGAAACTAGGTGTGTAGATGCATGCATATGAGGGAAATTAATATTTTAATTATAACAGAAACTAAAGGAGATGTGAGTGCAAAAAAATAAATGAGAAAGTTATGACTTCACAGTTGGCAGTTCATCACATCTATTTTCTGTGTATGTCAGTAGAATTCTTCATTGCTTTCTGTACTGCCTGTTTTTTGTAGTAGTGTAGCTGGTGTTGACAGATTGTTTGAATACATGCTTTTTTACTTCAGCCTCAAATACAAAATATCTCATAGAATGTGTTGCAAATATCTGTGTACCTGCAGTCTATCTTCATTACTATGTTCAGTTATGAAGCATGTAAAGCAGTGGTGGAAAATAACAAGTTACTGTGTTCATTGTTTATTGTTCAAAATAGTACAGCAGGGGCCTTCTTAATTGTATTTTTTAAATTTAAAGTTTCAATCTTCTATGTCTGTTAGGTTATTTTGCTCACAATACTTTTTACAACTTCCATAAGAGACCCGCCTACAGCCTGACCTACTGCCAGTTGTCCGTGTAACGTAATTCAGTAAATAAGGTTAGTTTTTAGTATTGGCCCCACACACAGTTTATGCATATAATATTTAATAGACACTTCTAAAGATGGTGAACAGAAACGCCAAAACATGTGACACAACTACTGAACATAATCTGTCATAGTTCACTATACCATCAGTGTTTGATGTTCTTGCAGATATGTCATGAAGATTCAAGTGTTCTGGGATGTAATGCTATGTCAGTAAGTGTATAGTTTCAAAGGATTGTAATGCGCTCATCTTAAGGGGCAAGCAGCAATACATTCATTCATTCACTTACTGATAATTTTATACTCCATTACTGGTACATAGCCAGTGGATATAGTACTGGTCACAACATATATAGTTCAATACATATACAGTTCCAATATATACATATAGAACTAGTCAAAACATTCATTAACATGAAGTAATACTCAAAAAATGTCTCTCCTTTTGCATATAAGACATTTTATAAAGACTGGGTTACAAATGTATCAATTTTATCAATTTGTCTTATATACATGTTGTTAAAATTGTTTACAGAATTAATTTTTACTGTTTTTAAGTAGTCAGATACAATCCTTTGAAATGCCAGTAACTGCTCACCAACAACACTGTGCCACATCTCAGGCCGCACTCATCTTCCCTGTACTATCATCAGTAAAACTTTTCTGTCGACCATGAAAAAGTGACCAACGTCCATTTTTATATTGTTTCCCACTTACTCCTGCCTCCCATAAGCACTTTATTGCCACACTCTTTTCCCATCAAAATTCTACATAATTTTTCACTCCGTGCCAGATGTGCTGCATGTTTGTTATTTAATCTTGTTGATTTAGATAGTCATCAAAATGCTGAGACAGATATCAAAATTACAGTGCTAGACAGAACATTACTGAAGAGCATAGTAATGAAGTGGTACTGAATTTGTTGTGTAAGGTGTGATGTTAATTACGATCGTTCCTTAGATAGATGTGACTGTCTCTGTACTGTACTCTGAGGTTAATATCCCACTGTTAATTTGTTTCTTTTAATGTTTCAGTATCAGCTATTTTCGGGAAAGTCCTAGACACAGCAGTGATTAACTTGGATTTGTGAGTCCTATTTCGTAGCATGCGCTTTACAGTGATGTGATGGGGAACTCCTGCAAGAGGAACCTAAATGAATGCTACAAGATGCAAGCACCCATAAAACATGGACAAACACATAGTGTACTGGACAAGTAAGTATAAGATGGCTGTCCACTTTCAAAACCTTGGTTTTGTGCATTGTTCAGACAAACATCATGTTACTGTGATGCCCATCAGTGACAGTGGCAATGTGCTTACCAGGCATATCAGTTTGTGAGTACAGGCAGCAACATTTAACAATTCTCATGATAATTGGCATTGAAGTGCTGATTGCTGTAATGGAGACCCAGTTAACTTTGAGTTGGGAACTGAATATGTAATATTTAGATGAGGTTCACACTTCACCAGGTTTCAGGACAGGAATGACAGCACAGCGAAATGAATGGAAACATAATGCTAATGAAGACCATAGTAATGAGTTCCTTTCTCCTGGGATATGACACTGTGTTATTGAGCAAGTGGTTTCTTGTAAATAAAGCCAACTTGTTACACAATTTTTCTTAGTATGTTTATTTCTTTTCTCTACATGTTTTGGGTGACTGTGCCCATCATCAGGAGAAACAACTGTATTTATGCAACACTTGGTACTTGTTATTCTGTATGGATGACTGTCTGGTATGCAGTGTGGAATGAAAATTGTGCACCAAGTTGGCTTTATTTACAAGATTATACAAGGATGTACAGTCAACAAAACATTAAAAAACAAAAAGTGGTTTCTCGTGTTTGTATCAATCGTAGTGTCTTCCCCTTCTGGGTGAGGCGGTACAAGAGGAAGCACAACTTGTAACTCAACCTGCCCAATATAATGCATATTTGTTCTTGCAATGTTTGACCCTTGAAGATGAAGGTACCATAGTCCTTCAGAATGTCAGGAACCACTCACCCGACACATTGTCACATCCCCAGAGACATGCATCATCAGAAACACCACTGTGAAGATTTTGTATCATTGATTTGTTTGGTCAGTACAACATATATATTAATGTGAAGCTAAAACATCACATGTTTGCCAAAAATATTTTTTTATTAGAAACAAACTCTCATGCTTTCTGAGCTTATTTTGTATTCTTTTTTACTGGTTTTATATTTAAGATGGATTCTCATGTTTGTGTTTAATTTGTTCCAATTAATCATGGACACTGAGTCTGTACTGTGTTCATCAAAAGAACCTCAAAATATCTTATAATTTTGCTCTGATGACAACTAGCTCTTTTGAAAAATGTCTGACATGCCTGCTGGAGAGCAACTCACAAAACCAAGGCTGCAGTTTATCATAAAACAAGTCACATCCCAGGGAAGTATATCAATTAATCTATTCATAATATTTGTTTTTAATTTTGAAAAATATGCTTCACCAAAGAAAACTTTAAATAAAGCACATGCCCAACTTCAGCTACATGAGCTTTAAGGATCATCCACAATACAAACATCATGACACCACAAATCTCCCCCCCCCCCCCCCGTTTCCTTCTTTCACGTTGTTCTCTCCCAACGACCAACACGCAGGTTTTTTTTTTTTT
>Ga0123354_10001370_pt1 | contig 29347 bp, 25 predicted proteins | sample TergutLab28metaG_2_FD_97872 | JGI IMG/M metagenome (GOLD analysis project Ga0123354, IMG submission 97872) | Labiotermes labralis P4 segment gut microbial communities from Petit-Saut dam, French Guiana - Lab288 P4 | ecosystem: Host-associated > Arthropoda: Insects > Digestive system > Gut ... | reverse complement strand
TTAGGTGTCCCCACATAAACTAAAGTTAAGAAAACATAACACAATAACTTTCATTTTAATTATGTAATAAACAGAAGTACAATTTTCCATGAGCTCTTACCATGCACTGTTATTTAAGGATCTTAAATCCAGTGTCGTTGTTTTAGCTCCCTTCTTACAAACATGGCATCTGTCACGATGTTAATGTTTCTTGTATTAAACAGGAAGTAAGGGAGTGGAAGTGAACCTTACCGTCGTACCGCTCGGGATGAGTTACCTCATAATCCTTCAAATGACTAAAATTTGAAAAAGGGGACAGAAGAGAACTTATGGATCTCATTAAGCATTACGTTACTGCACAATATATGGAAACTATGACGTATCACGTACGTTCTTATGTATGAGCCCAAAAAAGCATAACTGTTATCTAATAATGTAAATATAATTCTGAATAAAAATATTTGGAAAAAGGATTTCAGAAGATAGTTGCGAGTAGAATAAATGACTCACATTTTGAAAATGACATCTTCTGTGTTTCTTAACAATGCTTATGCATCGGCGTAGAGTTTTCTGCTTATTTTTATCCCTATCAGAAGCAGCAGCAGGAAGAAGAATATTCTACCTGCAGTCAGGCTGCAATATTTCCAGTTCATTACCCACTAATGATCCTATTATTCTACGATGTAGTCTGAGCTACTGATAAAGTCGTTCGACACCACAAGAATACAGGGGAAAGTAACCATCTCCTACTCTGTTTCTCAAATGACCGCTTTCCAAGATCATTCTCATGTAAATTCTGTATACACTTTTGATCTTGCTGTCATTGTTACAAAGCAAGCCCAGCTTTTACTCTAGTAAGAACAGTGACTGACCTGTTGAAATCTCAGTGTTTCTGGTTACTCACTTGTATCATTCTTCATATTCCAGAGATTTAAGACCCTTTCACAACGTTAGCAGTAAAACTAAATATCATTAACAGTGCGGTATTATGTAGCTGCGTCTTGAACGAATTATTAGTTTCGCTGTATGCATAAAGACGGTCAGGGCACGAGGTTTTCGGTTAGGGCATTGTTTATTTGTGTTCCTTCCTCTGATGTTCGTTCGGAACGTCAATCGAGATCCGTCCGGCACTTCCTGCAGCATACGAAGATTATCAGGGCTAAACCCCTTACATTCAACAAACTTAAGCGTTGAACGGAAAGTGATCAGTACAGCCAACCGACTATACCACACCGCACTTCTCTTATCGAATATTGATACATTTGTACGTTTTCCGCCGCAATACTATGATTACATATTTTTTTAGCGGTTCTTCCTTAATCTTCTAACGACTGTCAGGGATCAAAGTCTGTAATTACACTCGCGTGTTTGCTTGCTTTGACGACATATTGCTCAGCACCGTGTACGCATCTTCAGATTATCCTAACAGTTCCGGCACCTAATTTTCGTGGAACAATACTGTTAACCTTCTTAGAAAGATGATTAATTAAATGTGACACGAAATTAGGAAATAATTTGCCTGCGAGATTCCAGGTTATAGCCACTGCGTAGTTAAGGCCTTTGCTTTTCTGGGATGTTAATGTGGCTTACGTTGGTAGCAGATAAACAAATGTCAACTTACTCTGTGTAGACTAACGAAAGCTCAAATATTTTCAAAAATACATTTTGATATTAAGCCTTATGTCCTCACATAATCATATGAATGGGAATTCACAAATCTTCTAACTTTGTTCTCCATGAATTAACATAACAGATAGGCCTTCATATTTACATACTGCAGACATTCTGTTCAGTAACCAATACCGTGTGGAGCAGAGTTACTCCTCGCCGCCACACTGGCTGGACATTGTCCACTTTGCAGACTGTACAGAGGGCTCAAAAAACAGGAGCGTAAAACTGTCTTTTTAACTTTCACAACACCATTATTATATAGTCTACATCTTCACGACGTGATGTCTAATTACGCCTGTCTTCTTTTACATACACACCCTTTCAAGAAAATCAAATTACAGATGGCCCATATTCTATAGCCGTGCGTTATATAGTGCTCTGAGTTGTGATACTGTGAATGTTGGTAAGTTTTTAACCATCTGCTAAACTAGATGGTGTCACACCCAAGAAGAAGACCGCAATCTTGATAGTGACTTCCAAGAAAACCATTTATGTAAATATTCGCTATAAAAAAATTTAGTTGTAGTAATGAAAATGTATAAAGTGGTCACAAAATCACTACGTGTGTGGGGAAAAGTGTGTAATTATTTCAAAATTACAAGTGTCATATATTGCGTGCGGTTGGATGCGTGAATTTAGAAGAATTTAGGCCCACAAAATTCGTGATGGCTATGTTTAGTAAAGTTAGCATGTGCTGCAGCGACCGTACTTCATTTCCTTTAGGGTTAATTTAGGTTACATTAGTTAACGTTTGAGTTATGTGAGGCCGGATTTGGGCACGTTACATTTCATTTCAATTGGTCATCTTTGGGGACGGAAGAATTGTCATGGTGTTGTGTTAATAATGCAAAACACAAAAATATAGAATTTAATTCTTGTAAAATATAACATAAATGAATATATTTTAAAATAAGGTCTTTTCCGCACAAATGGGCTTAGGTTGTATGACCATGATGAATATGTGTTATGTTTCAATACTTCATTCAATGAGACTATTGAACAAAAATTTTACGTAAGGTGCGATTGAAGCTTTCGGTACCGTAGCGAGTATGTTGCTGCAGTGCGCAAGTGTTTATAATGAGATATGTCGTACATGTTCTTACTGAATTTTGTAGAGTCGCTTTGTAACAGAGGAGTGGAAAAAACTACAAATGAATAGTTTAATGATCTGTAATCATCATCAAATATAGTTTGGGTAATCAAATCGATAAGAATGAGATGGGTGGGGCATGTAGCACGTATGGGGGGAGATGACGTGTATACAGGGATTTGGTGGGGAAATCTGAGGGAAAGAGACTACTTGGGAGAAACAGGCTAGACGGGGGATAATATTAAGATGGATCCTCAGTAAGTGGGATGTGGGGCAAGGACTGGATTGATCTGGCTCAGGATAGGGACAGGTGGTGGGCACTTGTGCATGCGGTAAAGAACCTTCGTTTTCCATAAAATGCGGGGAATGTCTTTACTAGATGAAAAACAGTTAGCTTCTCATGAAGGACTCTGCTCCATGGAGTAAGTAGTAAGAGTCGTTTAGAGGGAGAACACGCTGACGGACGAACAAATATAAGTATATATAATTTAATTAAATAGAATTAAATTGAAATTCTCCTTTCTTTGCCATACACATCTGCTTAATCAAATTATTACGTGAGTTATTTTTGTGCAGAACTCGTATTACCTGTAAACTCAGAACTTCCTTATCCCACTTCTTCAGATATTGTTACCATGAAGTAGTTAGCGAAATTAGCTTTCTTCTGGAATATTCAAAGCTCTCTGTTACTCTAAGAGAGATGCGCAAACACAGCAAGGCAAAACATGTATTTCGTAAAATGAATAAAATTTCACGATTAAGGGAAAGATTTTCCTTAAGTGAACACTGCACCACTGCGGAACAGTGCAGACATATTTCAATTAATTCTAAAACTCTTAACTAAATGCAGGTGAAAGGTCTAATGGACACCGTAGTGGCCTTACACTTGAGGAAGGAACTCACTGGATAAGAAGCTGGGTGGGTGTCTGAGCTAATCTGAATATTATGGAAACCATAAGGTTTGTTACCCTGACAATGTCGAAGGCATTTCTCTGTCTTGTATCACGCATTCGCCACTTATACATAGTAAAATTCCATTAGTTAATTTCACAAGAAAAATAATTCAAGCATGGCTCCTGCATTACAATTTCACATGAACAATATTTCAAGCATGGTTCCTGCATTAGTATTTCATATGAAAAATATTTCAAGCATGGTTCCTGCATTAGACTGTATATTTTATATTTCCGAACTTAGAAACTCGTCCCTTCTTAAAAATTCACCAAATCTTGAACAACCATAATGGGGACACTTCCAAAGAAATTTCTAAAATCCTTGTATTTCCAATAACACTGTCTTTGGTATTGAAAAGAATACAAGAGTTTAGGTGCGACGTGAGATCCTACAAGTGCGATCAACGAAGAGCAGGGCAGTCGTCAATAGAGGTCATGGATTCGCAAGCAATGCGAATACTCTGATGCCATCTACCGAACGCTCCACAGACGATTACGACGAACCCAGTTCTAGGGGTGAGAGAAGCTCGAATTCTCGTTGTCACCCGAAGTGCCAGTTACAAGACGAACAAAGGAGACAAGGCAGTCCACAATGTAAAGAGGACTCTTTGAGACTATCGACGAAAGTTTTCATTGCACAACTGTCCTCAAATAAAGGTCCATATAAATTTCATGGAATTCGTCTCTGCACTCTTATTTCCTACTGAGTATCTAAGACGACCTTCCATGATATTATAAAATTTACTCTGTATTCTTAACAATACATAAGTTAGCCACAGATGTGAAAGCGATACCTTAGTATTGCGGCGAAAGTACAGAATAGTTGCAGCTTGCAAAGCGATATACAACTACTGCTGTGTGATACTGTACTGTACTGTAAACACAGTCGATAAACTGACAAGCATTTATTGCGATATAATACATTCGGTGAGACCGGCTGATAAAATGTTACACAAGAATTGTAGTTAAATATGTTCAGTAGAAATAACTCTTAAAGTGACAAGCAAGTATTGCGATATAATATATTGCGTAGTCACGGCCGATAAAACATTCATAAGTATTTCGATACAATATTTAGAGTATTACACATCTTGTTATTAACATGTTAGTGTTTCATATGTTCAAATAAAAATGCAATATATGAGTACTTCAACGTGTTGTGGTTTGCTGCATAACACTTATAAATTTCAACAGACAGAGCAGCCATAGCTGAATAAATTTAAACGAAGTACTGAGATCAAATACATTCAGTAGGTAAAGTTAATAAAATGTTACACAAGGATTGCAGTAAAGTATACACAGCAGGAACAGTCGACAAAGAAGTACGCAAGTATGGCGGTAAAATATATAAGGTATACACAGCTCTTGAAGTGATATGGAAGTATGGCGGTAAAATAAATACGGTATACACTGTTGTTTAAGTGATACAGAAGTATGGTGGTACAATATATAAGGTAAACACAGCTGTTGAAGTGATACGGAAGTGTGGCGGTACAATATACAAGGTATAAATAGATGTTGAAATGATACGGAAGTATGGCGGTAAAATATATAAGGTATACACTGCTGTTGAAGTGATATGGAATAATAGTAGTACAATATACAAGATATACACAGTTGTTGGTGTGATACGGAAGTATGGCTGTGCAATATATAAGGTATACATAGCTGTTGAAGTGATATGGAAGTATGGCGGTAAAATAAATATGGTATACACTGTTGTTTAAGTGATATGGAAGTATGGTGGTACAATATATAAGGTAAACACAGCTGTTGAAGTGATAAGGAAGAATGGAGGTACAATACATAAGGTATACACAGCTGTTGAAGTGATACGGAAGTATGGCGGTAAAATATGTATGGTACACACTGCTGTTGAAGAGATATGGAAGAATAGTTGTACAATATATAAGGTATACACAGTTGTTGAAGTGATACGGAAGTATGGCGGTACAATATATAAGGTAAACATAGCTGTTGAAGTGATATGGAAGTATGGTAGTACAATACATAAGGTATACACAGTTGTTGAAGTGATATGGAAGTACGGAGGTAAAATATACACGGTATGCACACCTTTTGAAGTGATATGGAAGTATGGCGGTACAATATATACGGCATGCACAGCTGTTGAAAGATACGGAAGAATGGCGGTAAAACATAAAAGGTAAATTCTAAATGAAGGCATTACCATGTGCTTGAAAATCAATAAGTATAACACAAATGTACGTCAGCACAATCTATTCATTCTATAGTATGGCTACATGTTTCGACTAGATGTTAGTCATCTTCAGGCCCTACAATTACTATACCAGATGCTGTGTCCACTTTGGGATCCCATAGCAAATAAGTAATCCACATGTAAACACTATGGGATCCCAAAGTGGACAAAGCATCTGGTAAAGTAATTGTAGGGCCTGAAGATGACTAACATGTAGTCGAAACATGTAGCCATATTATAGAATAAATAGATTGTGCTGACGTAGATTTGTGTAATACTTATTGATATAAGGTAAACACTGTTGTTGAATTGATACGGAAGTATGGCGGTACAATACATAGGATGAATATAGCTGATGAACTGATACAGAAGTATTGTGGTAAAATATATAAGGTATACACAGCTGTTAAAGTGATACGGAAGTATGGCGATAAAATATATAAGGTACACACTGCTGTTGAAGTGATACGGAAGAATGGCGGTAAAATATATAGGGTGTACATAGCTGTTGAACTGATACACAAGTATTGTGGTACAATATATAAGGTATACACAGCCGTTGAAATGATACAGAAGTATGGCGTTACAAAATGTAAGGTATAAACAGCTGTTGAAGAGATACGGAAGTATGGCGATAAAATATACAAGGTATACACAGCTGTTGGATTGAAACGGAAGTATGACGGTAAAATATATAAGGCATACACAGCTGTTGAAGTGATAAGGAATTATGGCGGTAAAATAAATCAGGTATACATAGTTGTTGAAATGATATGGAAGTAAGGCGATAAATTATATAAGGTAAGCACAGCTGTTGAAGTGATACGAAAGTATGGAGGTAAAATAAATATGGTATACACAGCTGTTGAAGTGATATGAAATTATGGCGGTAAAATATATATGGTATGCACAGCTGTTGAAGTGATGTGGAATTATGGCGGTAAAATATATATGGTATAGACAGCTGTTGAAGTGATACGGAAGTATGGCGGTAAAATATACACAGTTAACACTGCTGTTGAAATGATACGGAAATATGGCGGTGTAATATGAAGAGTATGCACAGTTGTTGAAGTGATACGGAAATATGGCGGGAAAATATATAAGGTAAATAATGCTGTTTTAGTGATACGGAAGTATGGCGGTAAAATATATACGGTATGCACAGCTGTTGAAGTGATACGGAAGTACGGCGGGAAAATATATTAAATATGCACAGCTGTTGAACTGATACGGAAGTATGGCGGGAAAATGTATAAGGTAAACACTGCTGTTTTAGTGACACGGAATTATGGCAGTAAAATATATAGGGTGCGCACAGCTTTTGAAGTGATACGGAAGTATGGCGTTACAATACATACGATATGCACAGCTGTTGAAGTGATACGGAAGTATGGTGGGAAAATATATAAGGTAAACATAAACACTGCTGTTTTAGTGATACGGAAGCATGGCAGTAAAATATATAGGGTGCGCACAGGTTTTGAAGTGATACGGAAGTATGGCCGTACAATATATACGGTATACACAGCTGTTGAAGTGATACGGAAGTATGGCGGGAAAATATATATGGTGTACATTGCTTTTGAATTGATACGGAATTATGGTGGTACAATATATAAGGTATACACAGCTGTTCAAGTGATACGGAAGTATGACGATAAATTATATAAAGTATAAACAGCTTATGAATTGATACAGGTGTATGGCCGTAAAATATATACTGTATGCACAGCTGCTGAAGTGATAGGTAATTTTGACGAAAAAATATATATGGTATGTACTGCTGTTGAAGTGATATGGGAGTATGGCGGTACAATATACAACGTATACACAGCTGTTGAATTTATAAAGGAGTATGGGGGTTGAATATATATATGGTAGCCATGGCTGTTGATTTGATACGGAAGTATGGTAGTACAATTTATAAGGTGTACACAGCTGTTGAAATGATACGGATATATGGCGGTACATTATAAAAGGTATACACAGCTGTTCAAGTGATACTGAAATATGGCGATAAAATATACAAGTTATACACAGCTGTTGAAATGATACGGAAGTATGGCAAAAAAATATATAACGTATGCACTGCTTGTGAAGAGATACAGAAGTATGGCGTTACAATATGTACGGTATACACAACTGTTGAATTGATAGGAAGTATGACGCTAAAATAAATACGGTATACACTGCTGTTGAAGTTATACGGAAGTATGGCAGTCAAATATATATGGTATACACTGCTGTTGAAATGATACGGGAGTATGGCGATAAAATATATATGGTATACACAGCTTTTGAAGTGATATGGAAGTATGGCGGTAAATTATATACGGTATACACGGCTTTTGAAGTGATATGAAAGTATGGCTTACAATATATGTGGTATACACACCTGTTGAAATGACACGGAAGTATGGCGGCAAAATATATAACATATGCACTGCTTTTGAAGTGATACAGAAGTATGGCGTTACAGTACGTATGGTATACACAGCTGTTGAATTGATAGGAAGTATGGCGCTAAAATGTATACGGTATACACTGATGTTGAAGTGATACGGAAGTATGGCGGTAAAATATATAGGTAAACACTGATGGTGAAGTGATACGGAATTATGGCGATACAATATACAAGGTATACACAGCTGGTGAAGTGATACGGATGTATGACGGTAAAATATATACGGTACACACTGCTGTTGAAGTGATACGGAAATATGGCGGTAAAGTATATAAGGTAAACAATGCTGTTGAAGTGATACGGAATATGACGGTACATTTTATACGGTGTACATAGCTGTTGAACTGATACAGGAGTATTGTGGTACAATATATAAGTTATACTCAGCTGTAGAAATGATACGGAAGTATGATGTTGCAATATGTAAAGTATACACAGCTGTTGAAGTGATACAGAAATATGGCGATAAAATATATAAGTTATACACAGCTGTTGAAGTGATATGGAAGTATGACGGTAAAATATATAGGTAAACACTGCTGTTGAAATGATACGGAATTATGGCGATAGAATATATACTCTATGCACTGCTTTTGAATTGATACGTAAGTATGGCGGTACAGTATGTATATTATTCACGGCTCTTGAATTGATAGGAAGTGTGTCGGTAAAATATGTACGGTATGCACAGCTGTTGAATTGATATGGAAGTATGGCGGTAAATTATATACAGTTTGCACTGCTTTGAAGTGATACAGAAATATGGCGGTACAATATACAAGGTATGCACAGCTTTTGAAACGATACGGAAATTTTGCTTTATAATATATACGTTATACACAGCTTTTGAAGAGATACGGACATATGGCGGTACAATATATAAGGTATACACTGTTGTTGAAATTATACGGCAGTATGGCGGTACAATATATTCGGTATACACTGCTGTTGAATTGATTCTGATGTATGGGGATAAAATATATAGTTTATACACAGCTGTTGAATCATTGCGGAAGTATGGCGATAAAATATTTAAGGTATTCACAGCTGTTGAAATGATACGGAAGTATGGCAGCACCGTTCTCTTCTGGTAACTATAATTCACATAAACAAATTTTCTGCTTCAATGCCTAGATTGGTATGATTTCGTAAGTTCATAATTATTCGTTCTTTAACGATCTTTTTACCATACAGCATGTTGCGACTGTGACACGACACTCCGTCTGTCACACATTATACAACAGCAAAGTTGGTCTGAAATATTTATAACATGCATAATTGTACATAAATTCCACGGCTGATCTGATTAAAAGAAACCCTAATCCGTTCCAACGACCTTCACCACATGCTGTGGACATTCCATTTTTACACATGGGCCCGGATAGCCGAGTGCTAATTCGAGGACTTTCCTAATACCTCGCAACACACTGCCTACACGACCTTCATCAAATGCAGTACTTTCCGCCTCACCTGCCCTGCATTTCTAAACCCCTGGCGTGCATCTCCTACTTTAAGCCGCCTAATTTATGAGGAATACCATCTCATTATCAGTGTGCATGCCTATCTTAATAGAACAGATATGATCTTATAAGCGAAGCCCCTAGAAAGGCCTTACAACCGACAACGCAATTCCACGCTTTGACATCGTACATTTCCCTTGTCGCTTATTTACATATTCTCATTATTCATTGCTATGAGCACAGAGCGTAGCTGCCCTAGTGTAGCCAGCATAGTATCTAGACCACAGGCGGAACAGCGAAGTTCGTATTTCGATTCCAGGCAGCACGAAGTTTTCTCTTCTTCCACGTGTCCAACCGATTCTCGGGCCCATCCAGCGCCGGGGGGGTCTTTCCCCTGAGGTATAGCGGCCGGGGCATAAGCGATCTACTAACCTCCAACTAATACCGGAGTTAAAAAAACAAGTGGAGATTTACTCCACTCCCCCTATGTCTTCTGGCATGCTAAAGACAACTATACTTACTACCATTACAATGGTGTCAATCCGTTAGTTGATTTAGCATTGTTAACACAGCATGCTGATGATCCAAGCCAGTGAGCCTGCTATCAACGCAGAGCAGGAAAAGAACTTGTTAGCTTTACTAACAATCTCATCTTATTTGACAGTGGTGAAATATGCGAAATATCACTTACCTGATTTTGAACCTTTTCCATCGTTATGTGGTGTTTCTCAGTTGCACATTCGTTGAGCGACTTAGAATTTGCAAAGAGCGTCTCTAGAAACAGTAAAAGTTTCTTCTAAAAAGGATCCATCATGAATTTTGTCTAGTCTAATACGTATAAAATGTGACTGCTCTGTTTTGTACAGCAAGCCTGAAGAAGAGCACAAGTAGATATTACGCCACTACGAAGTGACATGCCAGTACTGCAGTAGAGTATTTGGTTATGATTTGAATTTTCAATACCGCCCCTTTCAATGCATAAGGAGACTTAATTTTCTTAATCTGAGTTCTGCACATGTTTTCACACTTTCAGATACCACTGGTGGTGGTGTGTCACGGAATGCAATCTACTCCAAATGAAGAACCAACACTTCCATTTGTAGTTATACAAATACGTCTCACGAAATTGAGGTTTACCGCTCAGAGCGCCGGTTCACTGAGTGCCTGTCTGTCACAAATCATGACAGACCTGTGGACAAGGTAATGAAGAACTCCTGAAATTAAAATCCACCCGGTAGGTCCCTATTGTGACGTTCTGATTGGTATCTCACGGGCAGATAGACACACGGACTGACAGACACTTAGATTTCTCACGGCACGAGAGTTAATCGTGTTGCTTCATTTTGCTTCTCGCTTGGAGCAGTCCTGTGTTAAGGAGATTCTGATTTACGGTAAAAGCTGCTGACGAGGAACTTATGCTTAGCGCACGTGATTCGTGTTGCCTACCCGGACACTTGGAATGAAACAGGAATAAAGAAATCGAGCCCCTTTCAGGATATGTTATTCGTTAAATTCATCAAATCGTCGACTTTTTTACATGACCCAAAAATAACATAGACAGGAGGTCTCCCCCCACCCCCTCGGCGACTCAGTAATTGGAGTCTCCGTAAAATTACTACAGAATTTGTGCCCTGGCCTCATAACTGAGATCTAGAATGCTGTCCACCGCCAGAAGAATGACATTATGTCCGAAAGCGGACAAACATTTTCAGTACCCTGTAAGTTTTATTCCGCCCCCACCCCAAACCACGGGGTTCCCCACGCTGCAGGATCTGCGAGGACCATAACTACTCTTCTGGAAGCCAAGTCCGTCAGCCACAGCACCTTTTCATTTTGAACGCATTTCAAGATCTTCAACATATCCGTATTCAGAAACTGAATTACAATACTGTTTGTTTCTCTATCCGCCCAAACTCAGACACTGGCCGTTTCTCAGAATATTTAGCGTCGACTGAAAGGAATAATAATGAATGATGATTTGGAAGAAACTGTATGCGGCCTAATTGAGGTACCTTCCCGGCATATTTTGGAAGGGCCATAAATACAACCAAAAGCCTGTCAGGATAGACGGAGTCGCAGCCAGAGATTACAAGGACGCATACCGCAAGTAAAACTGTGCAGCCTTAGGCTAGTTATATTATTAGGTACTACAAAATTATATAAACAATATAAAATACTCCTTCAATGATTGCGAGTAAATGGGGTACTCGCTTCTGTGCCTGAGGTCAAATCTTCGATGTCTGTAACAGTAATTCCTTCAGTTTCTCCTCTTTCTTTCGTTCGTCCACGCTATAATTGACTGAAAAATAAGATGGGCGACAATTACACAGCAGGATTGCTAATTCGCGCAGTAGCTGGCAAAATGATTCAGTAGATGCATAGCGGATCACGTGTGAGCATGAATCAGTAGATTTGTGGAAAACAGACTTTGAATTCAGTTTCTATGAGGCATGACGTTACTATACACTAGTTTGGTTCAAAACACTGGTAACATGATAGTATTGTCTCATTCTTTACTGCAGAATTTGTAAAAAACTGTTTTGACAATAAACGACATGCATCTTCAAGCATGACCCAGAAATAAAACACCAGATTTTCATATAGAAACACCTAGAATATTACAGTTAGAAAACACAAAAATATCAAAATCAGAATTACCAACCATAAAATGAATCGAAATGGCACAATCATTGTCAAATGCGAAATAATTTAACAAAAACAACGATAACCAGACTTTCATGCTACACTTCACGGCAGGAACGTGTTTAAACAAAAGCAGATGTTAGGCAGGCCCTTGTATCGTGGTAAAGACTTTACAGTTATGCACCGTATTCAGTATAGCGAGCACAAAACGAATCTTTCAAATATCAATCTTACGATGGATTGATTTCAATTCGAAACACGTATACAAGAAAATATGTTTTTTTTTTATTTTATTACGTTATGTAATGTTTCTGCTGGTAATTTATCTTACTTATTTTATTCAGATATAACACATCAGGGTGTGTTCTGTTAAGTTAAAAATTGTCATTAGCATTAATTTGGAGTACCCCGAAGGTCAACGCAAAGTAATGACAGCAACAGCGGAATTTCTGTGTGATTGGCAGCAATGTGGAAACTGCGACAGCTCAGAGGGTACAGTGGATGGGCCATTGGCTTAAGACACCGGATGAAGCAGACAGTTTTACGTTCGCTGTAACTGTGTGGCCCACCAACGTCCCTCTCCCATTGGTGGTGGGAGCTCTTTCAACAGGCCCAAAGCAATATACAATTAACAAGACACCTGCATCAGCTCTAAAAGATAGAAATGCATATAAAGTCACAAGAGAAATACTCTGAAGGGAAACACCCAGACATACGCTACTTGTGTAAAAGTGCTGCAAACAAACACACGCGCGCGGAATCAGTCCGCGTATTTAATTGCCAGACTCCCACAACCTTCGCCCGTCTTAGGCCACTTCAGTGTGCCATCGCTGGGATGCGGAAGCTGCTTTGAAAGCTTTAACTAGGACGTTAAACTGTAGAATTAACGGGCGTTTATCCCAGGATCAAATCGCAACCTTCTGGAATGTGACGTCTCATCACTTTATGGTAACCACCTACCCAAGATTCAGAAAAATCCGCTGGCTCCGTCTTCGGTGTAAAATGATTTACAGTTAGTGTAAAGGCAGAAGGTTCTTTCTCCACGTTGGTGCCATCTACAGAACAATATGTCGTCACATGGCAGAATATCGCAGTTTTAGCCACGATCAGTGGTCACAGGATTTCGGGATCAAAACCAGTTAACGGTAGGAGCGCAAGTGAAAGGCACAGACATTTGTGAATATTATACGAAATCTTGAACATGCGGGACTACAGCCAACTGCCGAAACTTCCTGATATTTAATTATTACTTTTAACATCTTGACAATACAAGAATTCTTTCTATCGATATATTTTTCTATCTGATGACGGTTTCATAAGCCGAAACATGTAGTACGTAATGGCAAATATATTTTATCAGTTAAATAATTCGTGATTGTTGTTTTATTTTACTTTTCCTATATTTAATAACGCCAAATTCGCCTTAACCATCTGCAGCTTGTGGCTGTCATGTCGGTGAATATTATGTTTGAAGTCTGAAGGAATATGACGTCGAGGGTTTTAGTAAACGGGTACCAATGTTTCGCAGAAACCTACTGCCTGCGCCCTTAGGTACCATAGTCCGACTTCCAGATGGAGGCAGCATTTCCCTTTGAAAGGTTGCCAGCCATCAATCACAATACACGGCGTCACATCTCGGATCACTCTAATATTAAGAGTGTTTTCTATTTCAATTAACATTCTATTTGTGCCAAAAGTTATTTCGCCATTTTTCTTTCCGTCCATCAGTATACAGAAATGCAGTTTCCCAGCAAAGCACTGCTCCACCCCGCACTTCCAGTGCGAGTTATGAAGAGAGGAGAGCCAGTGGCCTGCCATCCATCGTGCGGAATGAGCAAGAGAGCAACACGAAACACTGATACAAGAGCAGGAGCGAGAACATGCTAAGGTCAATCGATTTTTACTCCAGGAATGACCAAGACATGCAGCAGTGTTGCCAAATTGTCTCGCTAAAGATAACGTTACACTCGAATCTTATTATTTCAGCTCTGAACTTCAACAATAATAAAATAACCTACCAAAATGGAACATTCTATAAATGGAAGTCTGCCTTTTACCGATAAGGTCTCTGAACCCAAGAATACATACATAAAAATATATACATACTTACATACATATACCTACATGTATGTACGTACATATACATATATACATACATACACTCATATAATATACATATACATACATGCATACATATATACATTTACACATACATATATACATACATATATATACATGCATACATACATACATACATACATACATACATACATACATACATACATCGTAAAAGCTATCACACAAATACAAGTTCCTAAAACAAGGGTCAAATTACCCACTACTGTCGACGCACTTGCTCATGATACTTTATTTAGTAGTGCAATGGCCTACACATACGGTAAATCATAATTTACGTTAACAAAATTACGGTACGTGCACAGTACGGTCTGCTTTTGGAAGCTTCTATCGCACATTTAGTATCTGCATTAACATGTTCAAATTAATGACGTAGAAGAGAAGTATAATATCAGAACATTAGTGCCTGTCTGTGTATTTTGTGCAAACCTGTCAATTTGTCCATATTTCGCACAAATATTTTATAGATATTTCGTGCAAAACTCCAAATTGGAGAAATTGTTTACTATATCATCTTATAAAAATTATGTGCAAACCTAACACAATTGGGTACCTTAGATATGGCAACGAAACCAATAAATGCAACCAAATGTATAAAAGTATTTATAAAATATCAACCAACAAAATGCATCTTTTCTACATTAATATTTTAATTTTTAATTTGTTGATGCCTTCTACATGTTTCGAATCTGAAGGTTCATCCTTAAGAAGACGATTGTACATACAGTTACGGTATGGTGTAGTGTGTGTTACATGGTGAAATTAAAATAAAGGCTAAGATAATTAATTATTAAATATTTGAACTTTTTAAATATATCGATATGAACATAAAATACATTAGTTAAATTATATGATAAAAGAACTTAAAAACATGAGCGTATAAAACCGTAAGACGTTACATTAAAAAAGTTTCTTATACTTGTTTTTACAACCGTCTTCCTGAAAATGAACCTTCAGTTTCGAAACATATAGAAGACACCAGAATATTAAAAATTAAAATATTAATTTAGAAAAGGTGTATTTTTTTGTATATATTGTATAATTACATTACAATGCACGGTGCAAAAAAATCGTTTAAAATTATCTTATATTATAGGCGTAGTTTTCCTCCTACACGTTATGGCCACTCTTGTGGCCATCCCCAGGGACGTGCATTATCAAGGGTGGATTTATTTAAATATTACGAACGTTCATTGACTAATGCACAGATGTAAAACACCAAGTTTTAAAGGTGTATATTTTAAAATGTACGTTAATTATCAAATATAAATTACAATTTTTGTGATGAAATTAAACGTGTAACGATTACCACATGTAGTTGGTAAGCAGCATGTCTCTATCGAAGTAAAGGAATGTTGATATTACTGGTTCGGTAAACCACTCTGAGTGCAGAGTGGTTTACCGAACCAGTAACAACATTAATGAATATTCGTTATAAGCTCAAATCCAACTGCTGCTATTTAATTCTCTAGAATTTTTAACATAAATCCGGTCCTATGTGCTTAATTATAGGCTAACTGCAAAACTTAAAATACATATTCAACACAATTTACAGTAAATTTTTTTTAAATTCACTTCGCTGGAAACAAGAAGGAATACAGCAAGTCGAGCGTAAACCATTCAGCCTCCAGTTTATTGGCTGAGTTCCTTAATGGAACGGCCACCCTGTAGTGAAAAAGAGAGAACAAAAGAGAGCAGCAATCTGTTTTATTTTACCCGCGCTAGAGAGCACGTGAATGCGAGTAACATCTTCCAAACCACATTTCACACTCTCTTTTTGCTTCCTCCTTTTTATACAGGATTTACGTAAATGTCACGACTTTACTGTTGTGGAACCAACGTCATTGTTTTCTGGTTATACAAATCTCCATTGTCTTCTGAACACGTTATATCTGGTAAGCTGCATCCTCACAAATTACAAGCATTAAACAACGTACTGGCCACGATGACTCTTACCTTTTAATTACCTCTACTTCAAACAGGTAGCACGTACACAGAATCTATCTATAAACACTGTTCTGAAATCGCGAAAATGTAATTTTATAATGACATTTCATCCAGTCAGCAACACATTTCACCCTAATTCTTTCGGGAAATAAAGTAATAATTAATGTTTACTTTTTAGGTATTTCAGTTTTTGAAATCGGGATAGCTCAGTCAACTTAGTGACTAAAGGACCAACTAGTAGATCCGGGAAATCGGAGTCCGTTTTCGAACAAGGAGAGAGTCTTCCCTTTTTTCAAACCGTACAGATCAGATTTATCTTTTAAGTATGCTACTGAAATTCGGGATACTGCTTCTTGTGTAAAGTAGTCGGTCTCTGAAGTTGGCCAGTTACCTCCACTTGGCTACGAAGGTTAACAATACGTAAATTTCTCTCCATTCTCTGTAGATTTTCAAGGACCATCCTTAAACACGTACAAAGCTACATTTACTGTACAATTCCACTTTATTCTCTTTCAAAAATTCTTCGTCTGTTTAGATGTCATTGAACAGGTTCGCTGGCTTTTCGGTTTCAGAATCAGGTATTAAAACACAAATCCCATACAGACTTTTGTTGATTCCTTCAGTAGAGTATCGACCCTTCACAAGGACTGTACCTACACAGGAAAGCATAACACGGAATAAAAACACACATTCATATCATGTTCGGGGCTTGAAACCGTGAATAGTCCGAAGCCTGTACGCCCGAAATTTCTTGCCACATTACTTCTATTTTCTTTTATTATTTTGCACTGTAATAACAAATGATGGAGCTTGGGTGCCACTTCGACTTGGCAGGGTGTGCTGCAAGAAACAAGACAGACGTACAACTTAACAATGAGACGCGCTCGCCTAACCATTTTTGCCCTAAAAACTCAGTAATTTTTATTATTCTGAGTGTGTGTCCGTAGCCTTAGTTCTGCTGCATACAAAAAGCATGCGCCCTATTATATTGTCACCCGTGGTACGCTCAACTCTAACATATTTTTGCAAATTATCTCATAAACCGCACGATTTTCGGAATAAGGTTTTTGAACACGAAACTGTATTTTGATTTTCTCTACAGCTTTTTATCTGAAACATTTCTCATTTTAAGAAGAATTCAGCGAGACATTATCATAAATATGCACAGATTTTCATGCAAAGTACCAGTTTTCTTGTCATTTATCATTGAAAATTGAATTTTATCGACGGGCTCCAAAAAGTAGTCAAACACCAAATTTAATGAAAATCTATCCGCTGGGAGCCGATTTGTTTCATGCGGACTGACAGGAAGACAAATAGAGAGACGGAAAGGACGAAGATAATATTACTTTTCATAGTTTTACAAACAAGCCTAAAAACATACACATGCCAAATCGAAATGCGTCTGAACATGCACAATGTCTCCACACTTAAAGCGAAGAAGCTCTCTTACAAATCATCGACAATATTATCTTGAACACACTTAAAGTGTATGAAGTAAATCACGAAAAATTTCAGACAAGGTAAACAGCGCGAGAATCGAAAGCGAAACTCCATTAATGTAGAGCAGATAAACTATTGCCTTGTTTTGTTTGGTCTACTATCATGCATATTTGTTCATCCCCACTTTCACAAAATCCCCGCACTAGTCACAAACGCTATCCTGAAAGCGTCTATGTACGTGCCTAATATAGTAGATCGCAGCAGGTCTCAAGCCCAAGTTCGATTCCCTGGAGGGTAGGAATTTCTCTCATTGCAACCACAATTCATACAGCTTGAAGCTGCCATAGTAAATGGACATCTGGCAAGTTTGTGGGTATTAAAGAGCCGGATAAGTCGAACGGATAATCCAGAGTTGGAGAAGTGCAGAATATGTAGATGTTGCTGTAGAACTGCTTGGCGAAATGTTAGGCATTCATTTACAGACTAACTTTATCATTCTTAAACACTTAAAACTCAAAGAAGAATTTGTTTGTCATGTGGAAGTTCTTCCTACATTCAAAAAAATATTCTTTACAGTTCAGAGCAAAATACAGAAGTGGCTTTGGATAATATTTTTTTTTTTTTTACTTCAAAGTTGCTGTTCAAAAGTTCAATACATAAGAATGCCGAAAATATATCTCAAAATGGTTCACTCATTTAAATACGCGTTTTATATCATTCTCTTTCGGATATTTGAAGAATTCTCAGAATTTGATTATTATATTATGACAGCTAACTGGATAATGGAGGTTCGTTCCCCGACATTGGTATGATGCCTGTTTTATAGTGCTGGAACACCAAGCCCAAACGATGGTTACCGGCACCTTCTGTCGCCTTGGCTTCAAAGCTTGTCGAAGGGTGCTAAAGTTTTACTGAGAGTTGTAGAAAAATGTATTTGTAATAACGAGTACATAATTTGTGTTCGGTTCTGAATATTGTTGGGACGACGAAATGGAAAGGACGAGGGGGGAGGGAAAGAAATAAGAAACACGAACAGTCTGTTATACATCTTGCAGTAGACTCAAATTCTGATATCTGCATATAGATAGCCATATGATACTGAGATTGATGTTAAATTTATAGAATTTGAATCCGTGGAATTAATTCATCTAGCTCAGAATAAGGGCCGATGTAAACACGGAAAATAATCTCCACAACCCGCGGCGAGATCCGTGGGCAGCTGGGTTGCTCAACATATAAAAGTGAACGCCTGAAATGCAGACAGTTTTGATACAAAACAGGCCGAAAACTGGGTGGCAGACAAATGGACATTAACATCATTGGGTGGGTCACATAGCCAATATTTGATATTTGAATTTTTTAAAAAAAATTATCCATACTTAATATGTTGCATAATTTCCGTTTTTAGAAGCGCAAGTTTAAAAAGTTGTGACAATAAAAATGTAGAAGTTATTGACCAAAGAAAGAATGGGCGTCCTTATTACCCAACTGTATTCTATACTCCTATCACAAACTGCAATATGTTGGTCACATTTACAGTAATTCCTCATTTTCTTCCTCAAGCCTCAGTGCTAATTTCTTACACTGGTTTTCCAATTTACATTTTATCTTATATAAAATTTACCTAATTTTCTAAAACCTGTCATCTTGTTATAGTTATTTAACTTCTTTTATGCCATTTCCCCGGTTACCTTTAATCATTTAATCTACAAAAGTTTTCATCTCAACGTTGCTTTTCCATATATTTAAATGGTAAATTTATACGATTTTCCTGTTCCTTACATAAGGGCTACGTACCCATTAAAAGCATGAAATCCTTCAATTGCCGATTTTCCAGGTGAAAATCTCCAAATCCACTCCCCTCTCATCAGTATTGCAGCTCTATATATATTCTGCATAAATACACACCTCCTTCATAACTCAGTATAGAACTCAATATCCCTTTTCCTTCATTTGCGCGACACTCATCCACTTCCAAATGTCATTGCATCTGCTTTTAATAATTTGACACACTTCCTCACACCTCTCACGCGCCTAGTAAAGTATCCGCATAATCAATGATATAACAACCTCATATCTCATGAAAATTTGGACATTTGCAGGAAGCATTCCAAATGTCACGACTTGGTTCAAGTCCCCAAGTAACTAGAATCTACGGGTACCTGAACTTTGAGCAAGGAGTTATTCTTCAGTTTCCTCAGACTGTAGGAGAGTAGTGCATTATGCACAGTAGGTGTGGTTAGACTGGAGTGTTGCTACTGAAAATTACATGTGGATGACCGCGACGAATCGACGATTCGATATGGGATCACCGAACGTCTCACAACAAGAAACAAACGTAAGAAAAAGTGTGGATTCAAGCTAGAAAGATTTATCGAGTTTTATTATGTAAGGATGGGTCCAGTGTCTAACCCATCTAAAAGAAGCTTTCTTCTGGTTGCAGTAAACACAAAAACTTACAAAATAATAAACACTACTAAATACAATCATATATAATCGGAATACAAAAAGGTCCTCTATCTACATAAAGGCAATTGTTGACACAGAGTATTATGAAAGCCTATAGATTAAACTGTCTCCGCGTGAAGTCCAACATCGAACTGCTGCACACTCTATAACAGATATTCGATTTTATGGAAGGGCGGAAGTGCCATGTTCAGGTGAGCGAATATCATCTCATGAACAAAAATTCAGGTTCGTGTATTTAGGTCAATTAATTTATATTGTGAAAAATGAGATACTGTAACCTTCAGGGCAACAAATCGCCCTAATTCGCTATTTCGAAATAACAGGCATAGCAGCTTCTCGCTGTGATGGTGTGGGATACCCCGTTTATGACGTCCTAATGATCAGCGCTTGTCTTCTGCTATCAACCCGTTTGAATCTCGGCACAGGTTCCAACTATCCTGAATAACAATAATCTTACTATTTACAGTCTGTCTCTCGGCAAATGTCAGGAAGTTATCTAACATCGTGCCACAAACTTTCCCTTAGAGATCTATATCCTGTTCATTTCAAAATTCTATAAACACTAGATAGTATTTACATTCCGCTACTGGCAATGTCATACAGGTAAACCCAAATAAATAACGACACTGTATAAATCGTGTAGTTGAGAAAGTTTCGATATACAAATAAAGGAGAAAACAAAAATTTGATTTAAAAAAATCTATCACAGTACAATGAGAGTAGTGGTTTCTTGGCATCAACAACCTATATCAAATAATGGGCACGGTGCAATACATCTACTTTCCACACTCGCTTCCAGACGATTCAATTAGTTTCGCTCTTCCAGACTCCAACAACAGACATTCTGCCAACCAAGAAATAATTAAATTTATAAAATTGAACTTCACTCCCTTTAAAAGCACGTCTCAAGGGCAGTATATTATAACTCGCTCTCAGACTCTAAGAGGTAAAATTGCCAAAGACAATGAAAATGTATAAACGTCATTTAGTTACAGGTTATTCGAGACACTGTTCGGCGAAGGACATTCCTTCCACATTCCTTGGAATTGATTTGGAAGAAAGGTGTTGAAATTTTATGTGAAGCATTAACTTGCCATTTTTTTTGCAGGAACTAAAAAAAAAATTGAATTCTTCAGTCTAGTCACCCGGTGTTCCTGTCGACATACGAAGAATCACAAACCAAATAAAAGTAAAAGAAAATGAAAATGAAAACGCGTTATCGCTAGACCCTATAAGGTGTGAATGGAAACATGTGGCCATATTAACGTGGAAACGTAAACTTACAAGCGAAAGTAAAGAACATAATTTTATGAACCTTCTGATATAATAAAGGAGAAGTGTGTTTTCCAATAGCTGCGCTGGATACTAACATTAACTCCAAAAAAAAAAGTAAATTAGATGAACCAACCAACCTACCAATCACGCTTCGGCACGTCCCATATTTCAAAATATCTTTAGGGATGACACAGAAAAATTCCTAGACACATAATGATCTAAGACATTACTACAAAATACTGCCGATGAACTAGAAAGGAAAGGATCCCGCGTAGAAGTATCAATACACAAGAATGATACTTTCTCCTTCATATGTGACGTCGTGCAGTATGGAAGAAATTTACAGAGTTTTTGGTGAAAGGTTCTTTCGAATGTCAGAAAATTCTGCCAGACTGAACAGCGTCCCATTGCCAAAAAAAAAGCGTCTGCTGCAAAAAACTGCGACTCGCATAATGGCATTTGCACTTCGCACGATCTAACACAAATAAAGCGCCGTGACATTTCAGATTCTCACACGTTGGTATTAAAACCATGTAACGCTGTTGTCTGAGAGCTGAGAACGTTTGGGTTGGTAGATACTTACAAATATTTTGGAGAATTCCGCTGCCTTACTTTTCAGAACATATCTTTGAAATTACACGTTGTCACATCCCAGAAGATCATAATATTCACAGCCTTGAAAACCTCAAACTTCGCATTTGCACTTGTGTGTCAATTTAGCTAATTTATCACTTTGCTTCTCAAACAAGATCACAGAAAACTTATTATTATCTTTGGTTTCGCGGTTATGATATGTTGTAATCCGGCAGGTGGCAATCAGTATTCTGAAGCAACATTGTGTCATTATCTTCAACGGTTGATCCTCTTTTATTATATGGGCCTCTGTAACGTCTACAAGGGGGGGGGACACACTCTATCTAATCAGAACATTCAAATACCTTAAATCAGATAATGAAACTTACTCAATCTTTCGCCTTCGCAGAGACAACAGCACACTTCCACATTTCCTGCAATTTTAGCATTATATAAATTCTAACTGCCACCTTAATGATGGAGGTATCATTGTCTAACTACTGAAGTAGAACAATGCAGTATAATTCAAAATACCTCCATGTGAACACCAAATTGATGTTTACGTAAAATGGACATTAGTCTACGTGTCTCGCACCAATAAAACGAAAGAACTATACCCAGTTAATCAACCGGTCCCTAATAGGAAATAGTACGTGATATGAAAGAAATTACCACACTAGTTGATAAAGCATGCAAACAGATTGAAAGATCCAACGTCTTCTACATGCGTTCAATTTTTTTACAATATGGGAGGACAGCATTATTTTCGTTAAATGCTCTTAGACATTTTAAGAAAGATTTTGTTAAAAAGCGAGAGTTCAGGTTCTCACAAAGGCGCTGATCATATTCAAGGCAAAGGTCACAATTGAACTGCTTGACCTTAAAGATGAAGGCCGTGCCAAATGGCAAAGAGAAGGACGCACCCGGCTTTTCCAAATAGTCGATAACTGTCTACCAGATTGCACGGCATGAACAGTCCAGATGACTTAAATTCACTTTCAGTAAACTTCAGTCTTCCATCCTTCCCTGCCAGAATGAGTTTCACTGATGCTTACGTCATGTAACCCTTGTGTTTCTCAGGATAAATCTGTGCAGGACGAAGCAAAGAGGAATACTCTCCTGAACGGTGATTGGCGATGAATTTAGTAGCAGCCATCCTGGCCTGTATGAACACAGGCTTACTGGTCCAGAATTTGCAAGAAGAAAATAAGAAAATCGCGAAACAGTCAATGAAGAGTTAATCGACATTCCAATAACATACATCGCGGAATAACTTCAGAAATTTTCCGCTGCAGCAGTCTGTCCAAAGAGAATAGGTCGAAGCGGTGAATATTAAGTATTACACAAGATACAGTCTATTAGTAATCTTTTGTTTAGCGTCAGACCTTATTACATAAAAAAGGCACGATGCAGGTTTTAGGGGGATAATGAGGGATAAAGCCCGGAAACACAGTGGGAGGTTTCTCGGCAAACCTCCACCTGCAGACTGGAAAGCGATGTAATCATGAGCCCCAGTTTCAAAGCGGCTCTGCTCCAGGGAAGGTCGCCCGCTACAAGCTGATCCAACAGTTTCTCAACAGGGTGCCTCCATTTACAACGGTTATGAACATTAACTTTGACACTTTCTCATCCTCTTGTGGCAAGAATTTCTTACCATCCCGTGTTGCCGTCACTTGACAATGCAGCAAAATCAAGACACTATTCTCAGTTAAAATGTACGCTTATTCATATCCTAACCTTACTGCTGATCTAATGAAGTTCTTCCGTTCTTCGTGTAGCTCTTCGGCATGAAGACTTACGGGCAAGTCGGGAGTTAAACTCAAGCTCACTTCATTAATAATCTTAGCACTACAATGAAGCGAGTTGTCAGTTTTAGGGCTGGAGCTACGTTATCCAACCGCGAGAAGGCTGAGTGCACCCTAAGGACGGTCCAGATCCTCTGAAGAAAAGTCCTTTCCTCCGACAGAAACTGGAAAAATTTCGCCTTTAGACAGGTCACCATACTGGGTGAACTACCCTGGATACAATTCTTAGTACGAGCACTTTACATACTGTTACACGATTAAAACATACCAGATTACCTGTGGGAATAATTCGAACATACAGACAATAAAATATGTAATCGACAAATATTTAATTATATGTTTGAAACCTTAAAACATTTCATAAAATATTTGACGTTATTAATTTATCATTTTGCATAATTTGCGATGCTCTTCCGTCACTGCAACAACGATAGTATCAACTGACGAAAATCTGGAAAATGCCAAATAGATATGGCCATCGGAAACAACAGGGGATGGTGGACATATTCCATCATGTTTAAGCATCTGCCCTTGATCCTTATTGTCGTGGTGAACCCGATTTTGATCGGGAATCTTCTTCTGCAAATTTTGAAAGAAAAAGTAGGATTGGATCGACATAATTGAATCCTCGGTACAAGGATAGTTTTTCTAGAGCCCATAAATTTCGCTGCTAGACAGTGCTCGTGCAAGACTACTAGTTGTGTGCTGCCACCACAGGAAGCCAACGGACGCTAAAGTAGATCTGGTGGCAATATGGGTCTACATGGAAAGCGGCGAATGATTGAGAAGCTCATTATCTATTATCACCTTAACAAAAACAGACGCTTGCCCAAGGAATAGAGAGGAAGGGTTTAGCATGTAAATTCAAGTGGTAATTGAAATGTTGTTCAGAATAACACCCTATATTTCGCGGACTGCTTGAGCTAACATTCCGCACCGTCTATGCCGTATATTTACTCAGCTCAGTAGAATAGTGTTGTACTTGAGAAGCCTGTAGTTCCATATCTAGTCAACAGACGCCATGCAGCTCTACTTAGTACGCGCCATCCCATCTGATTTAAGATAAACTGTATTATTTTTCTCCAATCTAAATCTAGGTCTTTCAATTGACCTCTTTTCTCCAGGCATATCTAAACACACATTGTAGTCATTACCCTTCCGCCCCATTCGTGCCACATGTTCCGCTTCTCCCATCTTGACTGATTTGATTACAGTGAATGAATATGGTGAGGAGTTCCAATCACTAACGTCTTCACTGTACAGTTTTCTCAGGCTTCTTGCTCTTTCACACAAACATTTTCCTCAGCACGTTATTCTCGAACACATCTATTTACCTACACGTGAGAGACCAAGTTTCAAACCCACAGAACACAACAGTCAAAAGTATTATTATTTTGAATATTGTAATCTTACGCGTTCTGATATTAAACGGGAAGACACGAGAAGTGAACCGAACACTAGCACGAGGTCTCCATATTTGATTTAGTCCTCATTCATTCCTGAACGCAACTTTGGTTTTTTAGTTTATTCCAAAATATTTTAATGACATATATTCCAGGAGTTTATTTTGTTTTTTTATGACTTACACGAGAAATAAATTTATGTTCGGTTCCTCAAGCTTTACTTCTAGACCAGCATCCCTAAAAGAAAGTGTTAAAGCTCCAAACTTATTTTTTTCTATGTTAAAAAATTTAAAAAAATACATAAATAACACAAATATTATTTTTTGGGGGGAAATTTATTACGAGTTCACTGCATTTCTGCTTTAGAATACAATACAATATAATCTCTGGACCGTGCACTCTGATACAGCATGTGTGAGAACAATCAACGAGATGCACACTTTTTCCATTAATTTATTCCAATTAAACTATCCTCTTTCTTTTGACGTTTTGCTGACCGTGCATCTCAGTATATTTATCTCAGTATTTAACCAACTTGATGCACAAAATTTGTTTCACAATAAGTTTTACTTCATACCTCTACATGTTTCGAGCACATGTTTTCGAAACATGTATGAAACATTAATAAAAAAGTGTGCATTTTTTTGGTTATTCTCACGTATCTGCTTTAGAATACTCTACAAAAGCTATATACTGAAAAATCTATGGTATGTCTGTTTTCAATGCAGCAGTTTACTTTAGTCTAGAATATGAATATCCCCGCCAGTGCAAGTACAGATACAAGTCCGGTCTGCTGTCGCATCACAAGACTACAGGACGAGGGCCATTAATGGACCCGTGAAGTGCTAGCGAAAGTGAGTGGATGAAGCGTCTGTCGTCGAGAGAAAAAGTTTGTACCTTCGGACACTTATCGCACCTTTCTGGGATACAATCAGCTGGTACTGGGGGGGGGGGGGGGGGGGGGGGGGGGGAGGGCGAGGGGGAAATAGAGACCGCAACACGAATGCGAACTGTGAGAAACTATAAAGAGACGCAAACGCACTTATCTCTTTGTTTTCTCGTAATTCACAGCGAGTGTTTTCTCTTAGAACTTACTTCGATTTCCAAGAAAGAGAACACCATAGGTTTAGTGAAGTAAGGATTGGTTACGAATAACATATGTCGTCTCTGAACTGAAAAATATAGCGCAATACAATTTTCACTAACAGAATTAGAATTAAGTTTTGAAATGAAAAGGATTTGATTTATGTAACAACTCGTACCGACGGCTGTAGGACAAACTGCCATCTATGGAGCAGTGTCACAGATAACTGACAGACAGAAATAAATTCACGGCGAATAATGTGCTGTACGAGAGAATAAACACAAGTCACAAAATTAAGAACGTGTGCCCTATTATATTGTGCCTTTGACATACGTTATAGCGTGTTTCCGCGGGAAATAGTTGCACAGCATGAATAAAGTCCAGAGCCGGGATATTAAGTCAGTATGATTAGCCAAAGGCCTGAAAATCTGACACTGTGCAATATAAGACAAATCAGTAAATACATAATAAAGGTTATAATAAGTCAATGTATTGACGGATTGTGTTCCTTTATTATGTATTTTAGAATGTCACACATTAAAATTAACAATACAGGAAATGTAAGTATAATGTAAATTGAAGCGCTTTAGGGCAACCATTGTTGCAGTGGCAAATCAATAATTATTACGTATTGTGAGTGTGTTTGTTTCTAGCATTAGGTATCCAGCAAGCAATGCACATGGGCCATATTGTCATCTGTGGCCTGTCTGGCTCTATAAGGCTTTGTAACTTTATTTCGCAAACGGCACGCTTTTCGAGAAAAACGTTATTGAGTATGAAATGTGTATTTTGATTTTCTGTACGATTTCTGTCTGCAACATTTTTCATTCTAAGAAGAAATGAGCGGGATATGATAAAAAAAAAATTATATTGCTCTGGATGTAAAACGTCGTTATTCTGGTCAGACTTCAATTATACTTGAATTTTCATGATATATTTTCGAAAAATATTCAAATATCAAATTTCACGAAAATCCGTTCCGTGGGAGCCGTGTGGTCCACGCAAACAGACAGACAGACATGACGAAGCTAATAGTCGCTTTCCTCAGTTTTGCGAGTGCGGCTAAAAATGAAATCAATAAAACTGTAAAATAATAATGTCTTAAAATAACCTGATTTCATATATATATATATATATATATATTTGTTGAAATGAAAAGACTCTGAGGAGACGGAGCATAAACCTAATTTTACACGGAAGTGAAGGAAATATACCTCCAGTTCTGTGGTTGGAGAGGGAATGTTGCGTTTCTTTAGCCGTATGTCTGCTTGTTAACAGACCTGCAATTGCTCCATTTTTATACGTGATACAGTCTAAATTTGAAGTCTACAGTAGACGACATGTTTCAAAAACAATAATACGGGAAATACTCTTATCTTGAATCTCATACATGTCTATATGAAGATGATGATGATGATGATAATAATAATAATAACAGTAATAATAATAGTAATTTTCTAAAACAGTACTGTATGTGAAAGAGTTAATGTGTTTTCTCACCTTAACTCTTGTTGTAAAAGTAACTTCTTGTCGAATCAGACCGTCTGCAATCTGCAAAAATTGAAAGAACTATAAACAAAAAAAAAAATCCAATTTGATATATATACAGGGTGTCCCAGGAGTAATGTGCCAGACTTCGGGAGAGTGTTTCTTATGTTAAAGTATACTGATATAACCCAAAACACCTATATCCAAAGTTGAACGGTTACGGAGATAATGGCCAGAGAAAAGTGGGGGCTTCTTGCTGTTTCAAATACTGCAACCTGCACAGCTGATGCGTCACGCGACAGTGCTAATGTCCTTGAGACTGGAATGTAGTGTTCATTGCGCCTGCGTGACGGTTAGTTGCTGTACGGAGTTGCAAAAATGCCTTTTGTGTTTTCCCACGTGGAATATTGTGACATGTATTTTGTGTATGGATTTTGCAACGGCAATGCACGTGCTGTTGTTGAAGAATACCAAACGCGTTTTCCCGACCGAAGGATTCCGTCTAGATGTGTTTTAACTCATATTAACCAGACATTGCGTCATACTGACTGTCTTCCAAGTGTTGCTGTGCGGTCTGAAATTGAGGTGGTATGAACGATTAACACACGAGAGAACATTCTTGAGATGGTTCAGAGAAGTCCACGTCTGTCCACTCGTAGAATGGCCTCTCGCATCGGCGTATCACTATGCAGGTGTGGCGAATTTTACATGAGGAAAATTTATATCCTTACCATGATCAAAGGGTACAACATCTGGAACCAGGTGACCATGCTCAACGTATGGATTTGTGCCGCTGGATAACAGCACGTCCCGAACTGTTAAGCGTCATTTTATTCACAGATGAGGCGTCTTTTACCCGGGACGATATAAATAATTCACGGAATGTGCATACGTGGTCCCATGAAAATCCACATGAGACACGTGTAACCAACTTCCGAAGGAGATTTTCTGTGAATGTATGGTGTGGTGTGCTTGGTAACAGGTTGATCAGACCTTTTGTGTTTCACAACAATTTAACGGGAAACACGTGTGAAGCCTTCCTGAGGAATGAATTACCAGGTTTGTTGGAAGACATACCGTTAATGATAAGGAGCCGAATGTACTTCCAACATGATGGGGCTCCCCCACATTACATTCGGCACGTGAGGGAGTACTTAAATGAATCCTTCCCTAACCGCTGGTTAGGTCGTGGTGGGCCCGTTGCATGGGCACCGAGGTCGCCAGATCTTACATCTCTTGA
>Ga0123354_10001369_pt1 | contig 29349 bp, 22 predicted proteins | sample TergutLab28metaG_2_FD_97872 | JGI IMG/M metagenome (GOLD analysis project Ga0123354, IMG submission 97872) | Labiotermes labralis P4 segment gut microbial communities from Petit-Saut dam, French Guiana - Lab288 P4 | ecosystem: Host-associated > Arthropoda: Insects > Digestive system > Gut ... | reverse complement strand
TCATTGAGCGTGACCAGGTGCAACAATAACCTCTACACCTACAACGAGTAGGTAGAAAGGGGTCAAACTAAGAAAGAAATGAAGTTTCAGATATCTGTGCCCAATAAGAGTCTGAGACGTGACGCCGTGTAGTATGGCAGATAAGTACAAACGTTTCGGAAGAGCCGGCTGCCTTAATCTCTAGGTTAGAAGAGCTGGAATTTCAAACCAACTATACCTTCTACACACAGAATAAGACAGAAATCTCAAGTCATCGCCTTGATAACCTAAAATCTCACAAACAACTAGTCACTATATAATGTTTACCATATGCACTAAAGCGTCTAAATCAGGAGTCAACAAACTTTACGGTATTAATTATCCATATGAAGTTTCAGAACTTATTTCTGGCCCATGTACGAGGCAGGTGCAAGCCTAAAGTAATCTGTATTTCTCGAACAGTAAATAATAAAATAAAAGGTAAAAGGTAAAGTGATCCCGTTACAGGCCCGGTGTGGCCCAGAGGGTGGGTAGAGGTATAGCTGTACTCTTCCATGACCGCGGCACTAGAACGGGTGAGTGGTCAGCAGCACGCCCCGGCCGCACTTTACCCCTGGCAACGACCCGGTACTCATTTTACAGGAAGCTTGGTGGGCCCCAGGGCCGGTCTGGACGGACGGAAAATCTCGTCCCCACCGGAATTCGATCCCGGACCGTCCAGCCCATAGTCAGTAACTATACCGACTGAGCTACCTGGTCCGCTAAAGAATAAAATCTCAATATAAAATAAACTTTTTACTTCATAAACGACTACAAGCAACTACTAGTTTAATACTAAGTGGTGAATATTTCAAGAAAGGACTCGAAGCTCTGACGTTTATTTAAATAGCTGTGAATATAATGCCTTTAAAATTCTCATTACAAAACATATGTAAAGCTTCTTTAATTGAGCGCCGTGGGCGCATAGTAACGGGATGACAGGTGCACATGTGCCCTCGGGCAAGGATCTGGTGACCCCTCGTCTAAGTAATCAAACAAAATCCCTCCTTATCTATTTATAATCATAAAACTTCCAACACAAGGTTTCTCGTCTGTAGTTGCCCTGTAATCTAAACTCCCCAATTTACTCTGATATTCTCTTTTTAAGACTTCTGAATGAGCCAATATTTTAATGCTGTTATACCCACAGAAACCGGGCTTAAAATCGATCGACAGGAGAGCATAGCAAAGTCTGGTGACTGCGGTGTTCCTCTAAGTCAAGGAGATGACTCTAGAGAGACAGATTTAAGAATCCATACACCTTGCTGATGTCATATTTTAGTTTCGGGATCAGCGTTCTTGGGTGACCGTTACAAAGAATGGGTTGAGGGTTGGTGGGAGAAACTATGGCTTGAACCATATGAAACTCGTTTACCTTGTCAAACAGAGTAAAGTGTCTACATCAGCCAAACTCGACGTTTATCTCGCGTAAAATAAAAAAAATTCTCAGATGTGGGCTGAGGGAGTCGGAAAAGAAGAAGTTGGAACAGACGCGTTTCTGCTACATTTCCCCAAAATTGGACTTCACCTAAAGGAACTGGAATGGAACTGTACGGTACAGACAATCACGAGAAAGGAAACGGAGGACAATTTAGTGCAGTAGAGTATTTCAAAACTGAATCGGCATGCGTCAGTTTATGCAGTCGCGAGTTATTATATACTAGAAAAAACCTTCGTTGATATTATGACACGAAACTGTAGAAAAGAAATGTCGCCAAACACATAATACCAATATACATAAAACGACAGAAACACATAAAACCAATATACATTAAACAACAAAAACACATAACACTAACATACATTAAACAACAGAGACACATAATACCAATATATATTCCACAACAGAGACAAATAACACCAATATACATTAAACAACAGAGACACATAACACCAATACATATTCAACAACAGAGACACATAACACCAACATACATTAAACAACAGGGACATATCTTTCAGTAGAAAACTGGCTAAATGTAACTGTTCGTGAATCAGTTATCTGCCTCTTGGACACAAAATGGGGAATGATAGATGCACACATTTCACTTCTACATATTATTTGGACATTACAACCACGCACTTTGCACGTTTCGTGATACTCAAGGGCATATAATTGTAAATAATTTGAAAAATCAAAGAAAGGGGCGGCATTAAATTCTAGAACAATTTCCCCGACACTTAACTGGGCTTAATCCACTAACTGTACACAAAACATTTGAAATAGATAGCTAACATCTCTTGCTACAATTGTCACAGAACACTCCGTCCATTGACCCCAGACTAGACTTCAAATCACGATTGCATGGAATTTGCAACGTATCCATCTCCAGCTTCAGTCTCCACCAATACCTCTCCATTGCTCAATTTTTATACGTTAAATAAGGTTGTCACTACATATCAACTACGGAAATCTGTCTTTCGCAATTGCTGCCACTTCGCAGCCATGCAACTTACAGGATCCTTCAATTATCCCGAAGAATCATTCCAGCCTACATTCTTAAAAGTGACAGTGATTTGTTATGCCGGAATGTGAACTCCGGCTTTGATGTGTATTTGTACGTATTAATTTTGTGTGTGTGTGTGTGTGTGTGTGTGTGTGGAAAAGTGTGACTTTTTCGTTAAAAATCACGGTTATGCTACTGCACCCCGTGGCCAGCAGCCCCATTTTCACTGTTAATGCTGTAATTCTTTACTAAGAGTAACTGTGCGTTATGCGGTAGTTCATGGCGGCGCCTATGAAGACTACTGTAGTCTGCGACGTCATTCGGTGTAGGGCGGCAGATACGTACCGACGTTTTAGAGAAACCTGCTGTCCTGTATTCTGAATAGAAGAAGTGTCTCCGAATTAACGTGCACAGAACAACAGATCCTGTCACACGGATTAGTTAATTTCCTTGTAAATTCTGTTTGGATTAACCGGAAACAAAGTTGAAATAAATGTTTCTGAAGTGTTCTTCCGTGGAACATCTCTTCCGTTACACGAAAAAACAAGCAGCAGTCTGGAACCAACTTATTTTTAAAGCGTTCGGAGAAACTCGTCGCCATTCAGTTGATGATACAGTTGTTGGTGAAAAAGTTAAAGACTAGAAGCGTGTTGACACCGTGTGCAGACCCTGGGGGGAGGGGGATAGGAGTGTAGTGACAATGCTTGCATGAGAATGATGCTGGACAAAATTCAGCAGCCACCAAAGAAAATTCATAGTCTATGTCCAGATAATTCGAAAGACAATGTCCCCTCACAGCACAGTTCACATGCTATGTACTGTATATGTATGTGGCATATTTGCTTCATGGAGCTGATAAAATACAGAATACATATTACAGCATTGTAAAGTAAAATAAGGCCTTGAAACAGCTGGTAGTTTCTGGTATTAAACACCACTCCTATTAGGGGTGGAGGTATAGTCCCATGCATTCTTAACCTTGACCTAAGTGGGCATCAGAACAAGCTTAACAAGAACAAAAAGCATCGGTTAATAAGGAAGCTGGTTGGGTCCCAGGACAGACTTCAATATTTTTGGAAAGACAAGAAAGAAACCTTTGCTTCTGCTGGGAATCGAATTCTGATTCGTAAATTATCCGGCCAGTAGTTTATCCATTATATCATCTGAAATAACCATCGAAAACAAAAGTCATAGCTTTGTCTCCCACTTGTTCCACACTTGCACAAAAGCCCTTAGCAGGACTCCATATATCTTCTATGCTACTATCCTCCTTTTCACTCCACCTACAGGCTACTTCTGGGATATTTTCGTCGTTCATTCTTCTCCTCGCGTGATTTGTCATTTTTTGTAAAGACAGAGATAACATAACCCTCGGAATCATTGGTAAATTTCTGCCATAGTACAGGGCATCACTTCCCAGAAGACAGTGATCACTACTGACTTGTTTTCGAGGCCCGTATTTTGTGATAAAATACCTATTACGTTGATGGGACAGTCGTCTGACATTGCTGACAAGTGAATCATATGTTGTTTAGTACTGCTATTGCACATGTGTCTCAAAGTTGTCTGACACTGCTGGCTACTGCAAAAGTGACTCTAAAGTTGTTAGACATTGCTGACTGTTGCAAATATGTCTCACAAGTTGTCTGACACTGCTGGATACTGCAAAAGTGGCACAAAAGTTGTCGGACATTGCTGCCTATTGCAAGTGTGTCTCACAAATTGTCTGACATTGCTGACTATTGCACAAGTAGCTCACAAGATGCAGATATTCCTGGCTACTACATAAGTTGCTCATAAGCTGTCTGGCACTGTGGCCTACTGCACGAATAGCACACAATCTGATATAAATGACTAGAGCACAAGTGGCTCACAAGCCCCCTCTATTTCCTCTCAGTTATACTGGACTCTGTGACGCGGTTCAGTACATACCCATCGCAACACGACCTGCTCAAAGGGATGTGAGTACAATGTTCAGAGTAAAAGAAACCCACGGCCATTATTCCCTGCCTATTGTGTGTTTGTTGTTATTCTGCTTTAACTTGACTCATTTATTTTCGAATCTTACCAATTCTTCAATTGTTATGCAGGTATTGTTCGTCGTAATTACTGAATGAACAACGAAATCTAACGAACAGCCTTACGTGTCTCTAAAATAACACGTAAACTTTCATTATTAGGCTGTCAATGCACGTCTTGCAGTTATTCTAAAGTAATTCAATTTCAAATGTTTTCAGCGCTATTATTATGCGTCTTATCCTTCCGCTGCAGTCAGGTATTCTCCGCCCACAACAGGAAGCAATAAACCAAGAAACAAAATCAAACGAAACGAAAAACTTCAGTTATTAGCTTCGAAAGAGGGAATAATAAATTAGTAATTTCGAAAGTATGTGGGAGTGTTGTGACTAATTAAATGTAATATTTCAGAATCTGCCTGGGGGGAATGAGGAAAACCACAAAACGTCTGTCATGGTAGTCTGTGTCCAAGATGAGATTCGAAACACTCTCCTGCCGAACACAGGTTAGAAGTGCTGCCGCTAAATCGGCTTTGCTGCTCGTATAAAATGCTTAAGGTCTACGAACGAACCACAGAACTATATACATAAGCACAACGCTTCCTGTCATATCGTTATGTATGTCTGTCTGCATGAGAGGTAGTAGTTACAGATATGAGCAGATGATTACGGAGATGAAAGGCAGTGTGACAGTACCTCCGCTTGTGTGCGTTATCAACCCTTCGTAAAATAGTTATCTCTAAATAGCAGTTACGTTTATTCTACCAATTTGACTTATCAAAACAAAATTTTGAAGGTCAAGGTGTGCAGATCGACATAATTGCAAGAGCGTCTTATTTGAAGGGTCATCTGTGGAAACTTGAGCTTGAGTTTTGAGCTGGCAAATGTTACAGATTCATACTTCAGTGGGTTTTATACTACGTACAGGTACAAATTAACAGACACCTCAGATAATGATGATGATGAAAATAATGCCTTCAGGTCATGTCTTGGCGGCAATCCGGCATTTATCTGATGGAGTGGGGGAACAGATCAGGTTCAGGTACCGATAATGCTTCAGACGTCTCTTCGCCGGTACTCGTTTCGAATCTCTACACGGTCTTAGGCATTTTTGACTGATGCCTATTGTTTTCGTCGTCGTCTGTCGTGTTGATCGCAGTCCATCCAGGCCAGTCACACGAACGTTGTTCGATTAGGCCACGTACTTGTGGGTTTTCCCCGGGGGTAAAGCGGCCGGGACATTAAGCTGATGAACCAGAATAGCTAGTGTCGAGGTTAATGAGCGGAACTATAGTTCTTAGCATCTCATTCGCCTTAATGGTGTTCACAGACAAAACTCTCCATCTACTTCGCCTTTACATTGATTGCTTCGGTTCTTCCTGACGACATTTCGCTGTATATAACAGCCTAAGCTCAGAAGGTGTTTCCACTCTTCTTTAACCAAGGGCGGAAAAGCAGTGAGTCCCTGAAACATGTTCACAGATTGCTGTATTTAATCACGCGGCAGACAAAGACCACTTTTATTGCTATAGCAATACAAGGGACAAGGGTGACTGTACGCAAGACACGTTCCCAATGCAATTCCTTTATCGAGGTGTTTATGTTTATTTTATTTTTCTTACTGATACTTAAAAATTACCAGTGAATTGCAGAACAGTTCTAACCGATACCTAACTTCAGTTATGTGATTATTAGGCCCATTAGTTCACAGCCGTCAAGTCACACACTACTTAGATTTTGTGCTCTGTTTAATAGACGAGATTTATGTCCATCGGTATACGACACCATACAGCTTGGTAAAAAGGTGACCATTTCTTAAAGGAAACGATTGTCCATATCTCTTGTCCTGACGGTGGAGATGGTAGTCACTCCGAAACACTGGCAGCTACGTATCAAAATGTACGGTGTAACATAGCAGAAGACATTATTCTTACACGTGTGAATGGAAACCAGCTGATCAGTTTTTTAATTTTATAAGCAGAGGCAAATTTCAGTTACTCAGACATAAGAAGATGATATTTTGTCACATTTCTAATCGATATGAAATATTTCGAAAACAACAACGCTTTATAATCTTTTGGCGTATTCGACTGAATCCCAGCCTAACACCAAATAACAGGAAAGGAACGCGACTCTCAAAAGAGCAACAAGTGCCACAAAATTTCGTTAAACCCGTCACTAATTTAACGACGGATATAAGCAGTACCTACACAGAACATGTCAGCCGTAAGAACTGTAACAGGATGTATTTTCTTCTATCCCAAGTCTGCAGATATGTACGGAAATAAATACAACTGGTCAGTTTTGTATGTTTCATGTTCAGTACGTTAATCAGATATACATATAAAGAGACCAACACACTGGAGTGTATGGATGTCATTTTATTACACGGTAACCTCCGACACGTTTCGGTTACTCATGAGGTCATCTTCAGGGTTTTGAGAAAAATATGACCACACAAGTGGCCGAAGCGTGTCGGTTATTATGTAATAAAATTACATTCATACACACCAGTACATTTGTCGTTGTTTTTTTTTTTAAAAAATACATAAGTACAACTGATATTGCTGTGTGCTGGGCGTGGCATTCGATGTCTATGGTCAAAGTTGTGAAGGCAACATAACTTATCGCTAAGAAAAGTTGTTTTTCGGCAGGTTTCTGAGCACAGGAAAATTGATAGCGTCATCCTGTTAGCCCAGCTACTGATATGGGCTCTGCCTGAAAAAAGCAGAAGGTGATTAACTGTAATTCACTTACAAACGTACAGATCCGCTGCAGGAAAGAAAACTGCTTGAATCCTGGGCTTTGTTTATCGTCCAATGTTCTCCCAAAATTGCACAGAATTATTAGTGTCTCAAATATATGATCTGTATCCGTCCTCACCTAACAAGAAGGAGAGGTACATAAGAAGTTGGGTCCGTTATAAAGAGTTACTTTCAATCACCGTTACAACCGAACTGGCGTTTTCCCAACTTTTTTTACCCACAAAACAAAACTTACCCAAGTTGCCCAAATGCTGTGTTGCTCTTACATTCTTGATGTAACACCAGATGATGGACAAATAACTGAAGCATAATCATAAAAAATGTAATGCAACTTGGTCACTACTCTGCACTGAGGGAAATACAATGTTGAGCACAAAATGCAATAAGATTTCGTGGATATGAAAGGAGAATTACTAAATGAAACCTATACCCCTGCATAAGAATCTGCTTGTTTTATTTGCGGGACAAGTGTTGCGTCATTCTCGGATATTTGTTTTTTCTGCAATTCAGTTTAGTTGACAACTCAATGCATGTAAATCTTGTAGACTTGAATTTGCTACCTATTATTTCCCTTTTTTTTCTTCCTAGTCAGCACAATCGTCGTGATAAAGACTGAAACAAAATTCTCGCACGAGCTCTCCACAGTGTGATTGCTTGTTCAAAAGAAATTCTAACATATTTTAGACGTTAGACGTTTCGTTTTCGAGATACGCGTCACACATGAAATGGCGCAAGGTATCAAATGATCCAAACATTAGCACACAGCAGTTACGAAAGGTGTATGAAGGAGTCTCCGTCCATTTAAAAGCAGGCGGCAGGGTGCCGAAAGGCATTCTCTCGAACGCTGCCTGAAATCGTGCCACTAGACCTGCGGTAGTCCTGGCTGGGAACGCGTTAACGTGTTCCTTCAGATGTCGCCACGCAACATCCATCCGATTTGATGCGGTAACCGAGGAGGCCTCTCGCCGGGGGCATGATGTCTGTCTCTTTTGAGTGTTGTGTTGTCAGGTAAAGAGTCTGCGTCGGGCTGATCACTAGTCCAGAGGAGTCCTACCAAGCGTGATGTGTCCAGTGAGTGTGAACGCGAACCCCGTAAGGGGAGACCATGACAATGAATCGGTTCGAAGCGCCACAGGGGGAAAAGATACGTGGAGGTCACTTAGTCAGTCGTACCTTTTCAACTAACTTCCTCGGACATGTCTCGTTCAGCCACTGCCTAACAGGGCCCCCCCCCCCCAACCCACCCAGCGTGCTGGAGATCCGTCGCGCTGAAACACAGTGTGCCTCACGGGTACAGACGCATCTTCAAACGGCCCCTTTAAACAAGTTTAAAAAAGTAAGATATTATAACAGGTCATGGTCCAAGTTGGAGCCAGCGACCCAGCCTCAAGGATGAAAGTAGATATTACGTGTATTTGTGAGTATAGTAAGTTTAGGGACTGTCAGTATCTCGGCTGCCCTCACGGTTGCTGTAGAACAATAGTTGAGCCTCACTTAGCCATTAAGGTAAATTGCCTTATAACCCTTTTCATTACGGCTAGGACAGCCCTTGCTTGTGTGAATGCCGAAATTAGTGTAGTACATGCAGCGAACGATGCTGTACCTGGAACGAATGAGTGTAGTTGATATGAATAAGTCTACAGCGAAAAACAGCTACTGCATTAATCAGTGTTTTCCACATGTACGTGTTAGCACCCCGTGACCAGTACCAGTATAAAATGTGTGTATATGAACTTACTAGCTTTTAATCCACACGAACTAGCGCATATCTGTAAAAATACATGTAGCAGTGTTGCGAAGACAGCAAATGTTTCTCCTTGAGTCGAGAGCGGCTGGATACCTCAAAAGACCTATTAACACTTCCCTGCATCATCCCTGAGAAAGAATCGTGCGAACCGCTGGCTGCCATTTTATTAAGCGAAGCCAGGAATTCAGTAGACTATTTAGAGGGCGGTTACAATAGATTTCAGTAGTAAGCCTGTCAGATAGCACAAAGGGGCCCAAAAAAATTTTCGCTACGGTAGTAGAACGAACGATGAGGCAGAAGCGGACTTGAAACGTTCGTCGATAGCACGAGAATTATCCTGTGATGATGTAGAAACCGAACATGACATGAATCTTAAAATACGCTCCGTCCACGGATTGCTGATTAAAAAAAAAAGAGTTCTTCCTCAGCGTAGTGATGTCGTACCCCTTCGTAAAATTGTATTTGCAAAGGACGATCGTTTGGAAAGAGATGTACCCTCAGCGACTACCGGTATGGAGAAACTGATCAAAACGATTGTCCCACTTCTCGTGCGGTATTGCGTGTGCTTCTCCATACTCCGTTCCACAGTTTATCCCCTAACTGGTGACGTGCGGGTCCTAGGGACCTCAGAGATCTTACTTCGTCTGACACAACCCTTGTTTACAGAGAGCGATCGACTATTCAGCACTTTCATATTACTCATTCCTCTCTACAGTCAAGGGTTTCCTCTCTTCGTTCCCTTACACTGCCTCTCGTATTGAGTGTCCTGGGGGTTTCCTGGACCAAGCATCACCAGTAACTTATCTGTACCCATTTTGATACGGCTTTAAATAAAATGGCACTTGTTTGCTGTACTGATGACCAGAGATTTCATGAGTTTCAGTGAGTTCTGTCACAGGACTATGACAGGGAATATAATGATGAGAGAAGCACAGATGACTGTCAGATTGATTTCAGCGTGAGTGATCACGACTGAATCAGTGCAGAAGGAGAAAATGATGGTCAGACCGAAGAAACCTGAAATATACCTTCAGAATTTGAGAATGTTTCTGGCGATTTCGTAAACTGTGTGTACCGTGCATTTCGCATATATTTACAACATGTAACCAACAAATGCCCAATATATTTAATACTTAATTGTATCTAAAAAAAACTAGAACATCTTTCGATGCCCAATGCATTATCTTCAGGGAGTTATTCTGCTATACCAAAATTACATGCCAGTTAAAATGCAGTCCATTAGTACATACACCTAACAATGTTAGCAGAATACCGTTACCATGCAATTAACATACTGTCGTTGTAACATACAGTGTTTCGGTAAAATAAAATGGGATAATAAAATTAATTTTCAATAAAATACATTTCTTTTAGTTACAGTTCAATATCAAATATATTGTGCAATCGTAGGTTATTTGTTGTATTTCTTATAGCAATAACCTTTTAACATTTGTCCTTCCTCAAAATAAAAATCCGCGCGGTCTAAGGCGTAGTTGTGCGGCCGCTCGCCTGCTGAGATTGTGGGTTCGAATCCCATCGGAGGCATGGATTTTTGTCTGTTGTTTGTGTTGTGTGTTGTTAGGTAGAGGTCACCGCGATTAGCTGATCAATTGACCAGAGGAGTCCTACCGACTGTGGTGCGTCGTTGTGTGTGGTATAGAAATCTCGTGAATGAGGAGGCCATGGCCCACTAGCGTCTGTTGCGCCAAAAACAAACAAAACAAAATAAAAATAGCCCGGAGTTATGGAATCTGAGACCGACGGACCCGACGTCAACAGGCACGGTGGTCAAAATTAACAACACCAGTCAAGGGTTAATTAGGCGATCATCTCTGATTCTGTCTGTGCAGTCTGTTGGCAACCTGCATTCACAAGGGCCATCGTAAAGTTCCTGTTACACGGAAACACTGCTACATTCTTTCGAACGCATTACCATCTGCACGACATTCATCAGAGATATGTACTGCATATACCCGTGCCTCAGTATCAGCTCGGCTATAAGACACCAAGGGTTAAGAGTAGGCCATAGTATTCGTCGTGTAAGAAGTAACGATGCTGTGAAGTGTCCTACTCCATTTGACAGTGACATGTAACTCTAAATGGACTCGTCTCAGGACATACGCTACGTAATATTTTCGTTTTTTTCAAACAAGAAATCACCTTGTGTGCCAATTGCGTTTCATTCTGTACACATGGAACAGACTTATTCTTCAGTCATTATGAATATTACGAAGTACTTGCGACAATAAATAGAAAATAGCATAAGTGAAAAGTATGCTTCAGTCGGTACTGCAGCCTCCATTCTGCCCAATCAGTTCCTTCTAGGTAGCTGCAACTTTTTAAAAAAGGTAAATGAGTCTCAGATGCCCAGAGGGTTCCAGGAAGTTAGGGTTCCCAGATTACGTGAATATGGCCCAGTATGGTGGTAAGGTTGTCAGCCCTATGCACCGGCCGCTTTTACCCCCAGGATATGCTCCCGGTACTCATTTCTGTTATAGGCTGAGTCGACCCCAGGACCATAGTGCGATCGGAAGCATAATGTCAATGAAAAATTCCGATGACACCATCTGGAATCGAACCAGCGACCTTCCGCTTTGTAGCACAGCACCTTAACCACTGTGCTACGTCGGTCCCCAGCTGCAACTCTTCCTGAGAATTTTATTATACGAAGTTGAGTACAAATGTAACTGTCTGTCCGTAATTTGTGGAGTTAACGAAGTTGGCATGTTTGAAGCAATTTATATTTAAACTCTATATTTGAACTTTCGAAACTCTTCAGGCTAGTCCGTTTGCGCGGTATTAACTTCTAAAAGTCGTGGACTAAGGAAAGTTAACATTGCGTGTATAAGACTTTATTAATTTTCTGTTCTGCTTTACGTTGTGGAAAAAAGGGTTACATAGAAGCGGTGAAAAATCACACTTCAAATTGTTTACTCTTTCAGTCTGGTCTGGTTTATATGTGGTGTACAGCCTTGTGTGGTGGCTGCAAGGATCGGTTTGGTCAGCAGATTCTACTGAACAAAACCGTACTGACTGGATTCTTATACTGCCTGTGGGCACCCGGCCAGTGGGAAAAAATAGTGTATCGAGGTGATCAGAAAGTAGTAGGCCAGTGTCGAGGTCAGTTGTCTGCTGATAATAGGTAAGCTAGATTGAGACACTGATGGAAAGAGACGGGTTATAATGGTAGAGACACACCAGGACAGGAAACGGTGATAAACGAACTGGTGCGGTTGTAATGTGTATTGTCTGTAAAGATAAACGTACCTTTGTGTGATGATAGGTGCGAAGGTGAAACAGAGCTGTAAAGTTGTTCACTGTGATGTGAATAAGTCTTCGTTACTGTGTGTGTTTTATAGCACCCTACTTAACCAACAAGCTTAGCTCCCTTTTGTTAAGCACACTTTTCGGGACTCAGCACAAGCACTACCTAGATCGTTTTTCTTTGCATCATTCTTAGGGTAAGCTACTGTCACCCGCCACTAGTTAGCAGTAGGCATTAGAACGCCTGTAAAATAAGTGGGAGGGGTGTGGGCAGACGTTAGGTGTGGTTTACAATGCACAAATTCAATACCGAGAGGAAACAGCATTTGGGAACTATACAAACCGACAGATCTTTAAGTAACAGGCCCAGGAAATGTGGTCCACAGAAACACTGGCATGACTGGGTAAAAAGATGCATCATTTGCAGTCCACAACCCTCTGTTGGGTATCAGGCAACAATTCTACCCTAAGTTCACGTAGCACTTACGTGTGCTAGGAGGTGTCACGGAGGTTTCGTCCTACTCCTGCACTAGGTAGACACTACATAAATATTCAGAACGATTTTGAAATGGTGGTATTTGAATCAATTACTGTATCGCAGGACCTCAAAGAAGTTACATTTTTTTCCAAATGTTTCGATTAGTACGCAAATGATATTGCGCATCTCGTACTGTCAAGGGTATTTATATTTGTCGGCATGATATCTTGCAGGTCCGGCAGAACGGAATTCAAAATTAACATTGGCCCAGAGGCATAGTACTTGCAGTCAGGGCTTTGAACGTTGTACGAATGCCCCCTGACCTTACTCTGAGCAGGATGCACGTGTCATGTACCCTACATCAAGCCTTTGCGGTCTATATTTTGTTCATATTAATTTCCTGTCGGTAAAAATGAATTTTAACAAAGGAATGTTAGACTATGTTTGATCCTGTCAGAACTGAGACTTGCAGTATGGACAGAACAAGCGCACCACACCTAGTTTGACAATAAAAAAATATTGAATTTCTTTTACATTCGCTTCCTTTAAAAAAACAATTTTAATAAACAAACACGACCCTTTGCCTGCCCACGTCACGCGACGCAACGCAGAACCAGAAGAGATTAACATTACCTACGCTTCAGAATGCTGGTGGAACTAACACCGCGATGTAGAGTACTTATTGACCTTTAAGTTATGTGTACTGTACAGCTTCGAATGATTATAGGTGTTATTTAACGACGTTTCCAACTGCTGACAGATAAGTGAATGAGCAATGAGCACAGGTAATATGATACTGACAGGGGAAAACCAAAGTAATGGGACAGAAACCTGTCCGAGCCACTGTGTCTACCACAAATCCCACATTTATTGATATAAGACTGAAATTGGGAGTCCGCGGTGGCATACCGGTGACTAACTTGCCTGAGACATGGCAAGGCCCGTCTAATGACACAAGATTGTGAAGAACGTACGGTTTTGCTACGAAACGCGAGACACAAACGTAAACGGACTTCTAAATTGTACAATATAAATGACATTAGCCGAAATCAGTTAAAAACTTGATACAGCAGCTACACCAAGCTAATCGGTACATTTTGGTGAAATAAAATGAACAACTATTAACACAGAGTACCTTAAATTCATGTTGGGAAGACTTGCAGAGCTCATCATGCAAAAATCTCATACTACTGATGCTCCACATATTGGGACGGTTGAGTGCGCGTATTCTACAGCTGGATTCATGCTACAGCCTAGACAAACTTTTTTTTTAAACAGAACGAAAGCTGTATTTGGTAACATCAGTAGTTACGCGTTTCTGTTAAAATCCCGAGTGTGACGTCAAACATGCTAATTTTCGCGAAGTAAGCACCTTTTTTAATGCGGTAAAGTTGCACAAGCCAGAGATAACGAAGCGAGACGGGTCCGGTGGTGCAATCTGCCATCCTGCCATTCATATCTGCACAGCATCGAATTCCCCCCCTCTCCTTTGAACATTTGCCCCTTTTATGCTTTCGCCTGCACTCATCTACATGTATTTGAGATGTCTAATATACTGCCATGCTTGTATTAATGACACACGCTATATAATTGATTTTATATCTGCTCTTTGGGATTTTCAAGCTGTGTGAACAGTGTCAGCTAGTAGCACGGCTCTGCAACACAGCACCATATCCGGTGTGTAAGAATTACGTTCCGTGGCCTAAGAAACTGATTGCTGGATATTTCCACTCCACTCTCTTTAACGTAAAGCAAAGGAAAAAGGTAAAACAATCCCATTATAGTAGTGGACAGGCCCTGAGGGTTCCAGGAGGTTGAGGCTCCCAGATTTCAAGACAATACGCACATCAAGGTGGTAAGGTTGTCCGCCCTACGCACCGGCCGCCTTTCCCCCCCCCCCCCCAAGAAATATTCATGGTATTCATTTCTATTGGAGGCTGAGTCAACTCCAGGACCGTAGTGCGGCCGGAGGGATTATGTCAAAGAAAAATTCCAATGACACCAAAGAGAATCGAACCCACGAACTTCTGGCTTGTAGCGCAGTGCCTCAACCAACTGCGCCACCGCGCGGCCCCTTCTTTTTAACGTACTGTATTATACATGGCGACTGAGACATCAGAAAATACATTAACCTACACTCAGGGGAGGCCCGGATTTTTTTTTGTGGGATTTGTGGTGGACAACGTGACACTGGGAGAAGACTGTTACCTATCCGTGTCATTCCATCAGTTCTTCATATTCAGTAATTAATTCAGCCATTACCAAAGCTAAAGCCTAAAGCCTAAAGTTAGCACAAGTGTTAAAACTTGTTGGGGTTAGGTTAGGTTAGGTTAGGTTAGGTTAGGTATATTTGGCGTATGTTTCCACAGGCAGAAAGTGCAGTACGCGTTCAGAAATTTTCTCACTAGATTTTCAGTCCCAAATTCAATAATAATGTTAACAACCGAAATAATTTACAGTCAAATTTGCATCGGTCCTAGAGATATGAATAATATAAATTCAGTATAATAAACTATATGAATATTATTTTAATTGCGGTAGTTGGAAAAGGGTCTATGATCGAGTGTTCCGATAAGAGATATATCGTCGGGCACCAAGACAGGAGGGATACCACTGAGTATTTAATTGTCCATCAGGTTTCCAAGAAAAATCCTCTTGCCAGGCAGTCAAGTGGGAAGCATAATTACGGTACAGCGTTATTCACATTCTAGCACACAGCTGACCGACACTGGAAAAGCTCCTCTATCGATATGTCGATAGTATTTACCTTTGGATTCCTTGAACTGGAATGTGAATACCAGAATGACCTTCTTTCGCAAACCAGAAATTCGAAAAAGAGCAAACACACAGAGCAGTTAAATGAGAGCTTATTTATCCAAGTCAAACCACGTGTTGGATACGACAAAAACCCTCAGCTAAGTTCATAGGTTAAAGAATATGCTTCCGACTTTGGGTCCTGAATATCAAGGGATAATTATCATTGCCAGTCCCTCTCACAGAAGATCGGTGGAATAAAGAAAAGTGTTGTTCTTTCAACATCCAAGAATTTACATAACAAAGTTAAATTTGGAACACTGAAGAGAGAAAATCTTATAACCGTTATTCAATAAACACGAACAGTTTTCATTAAATACGGAGAACTTAAATGAATTTCTTGCACACCCATTTGATTAATAGAGATCATACACGTTCAATTTTGTTTAACACACCTGTTGGAGGATTTAAGGAGAAGCCGGTAATACAATATTAACATAAATTCGATGGTAATGCATCTCCCTGAAGATGTCCACATGAGTGGCCGAAACATGGAGGACGTATACAGAGTGCATAATATACTTCTGTACACTTACGTGCATTTATTGGTTTTGATATCATACACACAGATAATAAGAACTGAAAATATTAACTGCATTGAACCGTCCCAGAAGCACAATGGCTAGGGTTTTCGTAGACCTATGACTCACAAAATGCACGTAAATTTGTCACAAGGTAACTAATCACTACAGGAAGACCACAACCATGGTTTCAATTAATTAAAATATCACGCAAATTTTTTAACATGAATTGAAATTTTCTGCTTCGGGAAATTCGAAATGATTGTGGTTTACAACTTACTATATAATATTAATACAATACTATAAACAGCCAACTAGATGCAACAATAACAAATATTATGGATAATTACAATCAGCTCAACATGTTTCGGGCTATAATTTCGCCCATCCTCAGGAGCACTAGACTGTGCTGTCACCAGCAGGCAGCATCGCCGGTGCATTATACCACAAGCAGTAAACACAGTCTAGTGCTCCTGAGGATGGGCGAAATTATCGCCCGAAACATGTTGAGCTGATTGTAATTATCCATAAAATTTGTTATTGTTGCAGCTAGTTGGCTGTTTATATTATTGTATCAGTGATGCACGGTCACACAAACATCAAATGTTCAGACAGAAAACGCATATTGACGGTACTTTTTCACTACCGAAAATTCCGAGATCCTACCTGCCATTGAAGAAAGGTCGCACCTCACATGAATGTGAACTGACTGTTTTCTCTCTGTAGGCGCCGTTTCAAACAAAGCGAAACATGACACTATGAAGCGGAAACATACATCTTGTCTTTCTCTAACGCGTGTTTTATTTAACATCAAGAGAAGGGTTCCAGATGGAAATCGTGTACAGGCATTTGCTTTGTAACTGAGGCTTTATTGAGGTTTTGTTATTGGGTTCAGTCAGTAAATCACATTTCAACATGTGGACAAGCGAACTTGTGAAGTGGGAGGTTACGGTACAAAATCAACGCATTCTGCTTCGCGTAAACCCAAACAAACACATTTGCTAGAATATGCGGGCAAAATCATATATACAATTCATACGCCGCTTGGGAAAAACACAAGGATATGCTGCAGCGTCACTAACAAACAGGAGAAAACACATCGCTCGACTGTGGCACCGTTGCTAGGATACGGAATAACACAGACTAGTGAGTGGGGATTTTTATTCATGGAATTTTGTTTATTTTAAAATGCCGGCCATCCTAAGGGATTTTAATTACTAATTTAAAGATTCACATAAGAATTACTGAACGAAGAGTCGAACTAACGCTGTTGGATATAACAACCCAGTCTTGATGAAAGTCCATACAGTACAGAGGTACGCATTGTTACTTCTGCTCGGGTTTCATTAAAAATTTTACAATATTTGATTATATATAATACGTAATTGCAACTGGTAGCGTCATCACATGAACGAACTGTGATCCATACGTTAAGCCGTGCATAAGCTTATCATGGCCGTAAAGGAGTTATAGCGTTGTCCGTGTGAGAGAGTACCAACTGTGGGATAGAAGGGACAGGCATTACTGGAAGTTAGGGTCGAAATGATCAGCTTTAATACTCGATTTCCAGACCTCTCGAAGGCAAACACCGGCTACGCGAAGACTGATCACAGTCCTCTCCTTTCAAACGAGGAATATATAAGAAAACATAAAAAATTATATTATGTGAAGTATCCTTCATTTTTTCGGAATAACATTGCTTTCCTTTTCAATGTGTCTATGTACAGAGAAATACTGATACTCAAATTGAAGAATTAAATGATACCATGCCACCACAACAAGACTGCAAGTGACGATTCGAATCACACCCACAGACACCTCCGCAGTAATTGCTCTACGACACATAGGCCTACTGGCAGCGTAGGCAGTACATTTTAGTGTTGTATGTTAAGTTCTGGTTAGGAAGAGGTAACAGGCGTTGGAAATACAGGCAATGCACCAAATAAGAGACTTTTACATGAATGCTCAATCTAGCGAGCACTGCTTTGACCCCGGAAAACTTCCATGTTCGAAACTTGCGTATGTCCGCCATATCTTCTATCGTCACGCCATCTGAAATTTGCATTTTTTATACACCCACCCCGGCGCTACGCAACATCATATTCAGAGTTTCAAACTAAGGGAAATGTGGGTACTTAATACTTAACTGTGAATACTGATTTTATAATGCAGAAGTCTCTAGCATACATCTGTTCGCTATGTAATGGCTTAATCTAGTTGTATGTCCTGCGACATATTCATTTGATAAATATAGTAGCCATTTCCAATTACATACTCTTGTACAGGCCTATAGGATTTCCCAGTGATTGCATTAATTGAATCTGAATGTAATACTTCCGTACCAATACACACTTCAATCAGGGAAAAAATTATCCAGCCAATAGGGTCCACTTTATATACTGACATCGACAATTCTGCGATGCTCGTGGGTCTGTATGAACTATCTGAAAATATACGTAATACGACCGCCTTGTGCTGCAAACAGCTAGAAGTTTTAATTCATTCTTCGATAGAAACTGCAGAGCCACGGCATGTAACACTAACTGCAGGAATTAGAATCAGTCTTGAGAAACTAACAGACGCTGGCTACCACAAACGTCCTCGCCTGGGCTCTTATAAGAAACGAAGGTTCATATCCACTTTCAAAACAGCAAGTCATCGTCCCTGTCATGGGTCAGAAAAAAAACAGTCCACATTTTTATATCCAATTTGTTTAACATTTGTTTTAGAATTATCACTTAAACTACGTTTAGGATTTCCAAGTGACTTCCTCCGTCTAGTTTCTCCAACTGAAGTTGTGTAAAAATTTCTCATCCTCTGTATGTGTGCTACGTGACAGCCATGTGACTAAAGATTCAAGTCTGTTGGCACGTGACGCTGATTGGTTGGACGAATAATTCCCGAAGTTTACAAGGTTCAGACTGCGTTTACCTTCTGGGCCACGGAGTACCAGAATTAATTTATTTCATTATTTATGACACTACTCCCAAGCTGGCAGAAGGAATCGTGGTAGACCTTTGAAGAGACTTCTGGATACGTGAGACCGGAAGGGGTCAACAAGTGTCCCAACTCCATGAAAGATATGACGATTATTATTATTTATGACATGAATGTTTTTAACATTTCGTGTGGCTCCATATAAATTACTTAGATACATAAAACACAAACTTCAGCATGTATTCACTAGTGATGAGAGCCTTAAGCTGGTGTATTATGCATCCATGTAAATATTTCATGAAAGCTATTTTCTAGAAAATATAGTGCTATTTCTAATTACAGCAGTTGCTTCAGGACGAAAAATCGAAGGCACAACTGTGCTTTAGACCGATATCTGAGGCTATTAGACGTCGCACTTTCCATTCTGAAAGAACAGGGTTCATAATGAAATTTCATATTCGAAGTGATTAATTGGCTGGGATTAAAGTACAACAGAACTTTTCACTTTCTCACACAAGATTCAGTGGGGCTGGGGACGTTCGATTAGGAATAACTTTTAACAAGAAACGTAAAGCGTAAAAATGAACAAAAAATGGGATTGAGAAAGACTGAATTAGACTTTCACGACACGAAACTATTGTCTTTACAACACCTCTAATGATTCGTGCACTCGAGGTTCTGCTCCTCGCGGTTCCTGCCAGAGAAAGGGTCCTGTCACATAGGATCTTCATAGCTGATGTGTTTTCGAAGTGTCTTACAGTTAACACAACTGTCTGGCTACAACGTCGTATGACATATGAAATCGACGTCATTCTTTGGGGATCCTCACAAACAGATTTTAGTGATGTTTCAAGGATATTTTGTCATTACCTCGATGGTCGACATATGTGAGGGCTGACTGTCTCCATGAATTGGCCCATACATTCATAACATCTGTGTTTAGTGTTTGCACTTCCAAACGATGTTCCTTATGTTGTTTCAACTAGTTTTCATTTAAGCCACCTAAGACTAAAAGCTTGACGTTTGGCTAGTAGATTCCGCAATAGACTGAACATCAAGCCTGCTGCCCAACTAGCGAAGTGCGGTAACACGAAATGCGTTATGTTGTCCAAATGACGTGCGGCAACACAAACGGTTTTGAAATAGTTAAGATTGAAAGAGATTAGGTCATCATCTTGTAAATTAACTGTCCACTAAGATTACGATCTTCTGGTATGTAACCTCGTGGAGTCTGGTACATAAGTTCCAAGATTTCGGAGTAATCTTATAATTCCCAATTTGACGATGGGAGAAATAGAGGCAACAGTACTTTCGAGACGCTCTAACTACCAAAATACATGGAGCCATGTCCCAGAATATACAGGTAGCAGGTTCCTCCGATTCATCGATACATATTACGCATTTACACGGTGTCACTTGACGGAATACCACAAACGTAACGTTACCGCGGTAAAAATATCAGATTTTACATAACTTTCTGTTCCTACATGTAACTGGTTAGTGTATGAACGAGAGCAATGTTTTAACAACACTCACTCCAGGAATCAATAGGTGGCGCTAGAGTTTGACATGGGATATAATGAAGGGTTTTGTAATTTCATCCGCTGTGCCCCCAGTAATTTCAGTGCACTGTTTATTTGAGAGTCATTACGACCTAGTAAGTTCTTGTATCCATTATTAGTTTTGATTTTTATTCAGATGCAAATTACGGACATAGTGACGCGTATAACGCACCATTTTTACCCTAGCGTATATTAATAACATTCAAAATACTGAAATGTTGCAGTACGAAGCATGCGAATATAGGGTCTGGAATTAGCTGACGTCAACTTGGCATAATGTTGGTAAGCCATGCTGCCAGGAACGATGCTAATTGTTTGAATGTAAACAAGTCTTGTCTATAAACCAACCGTGGCAAATGTTTGAATAAACAATGGACACTGCGTCGTATCGACATTTATAGGCCCCTTCAAATACGCCAAATTAATGTATCCAACATGACAGCGTTCAAGAGTTTATCCTGAAGCCCCCTTCGCTGGGAAATGTTGAATCATATATCTGGAAATTAAAATTGAGAGTGGGCGTGATGAATATTATTTAAGTATAGTCGGCGAAAAATAAAACTTAACTTTTTGACACATTTGTGTTTAAAGATATTTTTTCAGCTAATTTTTAAAAAATTCTGAAATTGTTCAATAAGCTTTCTGTTATGAGATAATATATTTAAATTTATTCTTGCACTAAACCAAGCATAGTAATTTTAAACACTCCGACGTATGATTATATACACGTATACACACATATATATAAAAAGTCATGAATGTACGAATGCGACCTGTAAAGGACTTACGTAACGGATATAAAAATTTGGTACTGACTGACTGCAATACCGATGACTGAAGTATGTTCTCCTGTCAGATTTTTTCTGCCATTTGATATTCCTTTTTGTTGCTAACTATTGCAAACTCTCCCATCTTCCTCAGTCAATTCATAACTACCACACATAACAACAGAATAACACACGTTTTCTCTCATTCTCCCGTCGTGATCGTAGCTAATACAAACTCGGACTATTAACAAATACAAACAGCTGCTTTCAGCTGCAGACTACGAAGGCAGGACGCGCGACTTCCAGATTTTCTTAACTCTCTACAGACATTCCTTTATTTATAAGTCATTTTACAGATCTAAATCTAGTCTGTGATCCCAAATTTGACTACTCTATCTAAACAGAGGTAAATAAGACAAAGTTCACCCTGTAACAAGACAGGAAAAGCTCTACTATTTCTTTAACTTCGGTGTTAGATGGGGACGGGTAGTCGAAGCCATGCTGCGGCCGCTTTACTCTGCAAAAGACCCGGTATCCCTTGTACAGGAGACAGGGTGGGTCCCAGGGCCGGTCTAGACAAGTAGGGAAATCTCGCCCCCCACCGGGATTTGATTCCCGGACCATCTAGCCCGCAGAGATACACTCTACCGACATCGCTATCCCGGCCGCTTCAAAATATACGTAGAGAGCTTACAGGGTCTCAGGAACGAAGGTAACGAATGAACGGAACGAATACAGGCTTGATTTGCAATCGTAACGGAGAAACAGCAAGGAGGCTGCAGAAAACGGCATAATGCAGTACATCATGAATGCACTCTTCGACACAAATTAGTATGTAGAACAAGGATGTGACGACTGGGGCATGTAATAAGTATTGAATTTGAATGACGCCATCCTGTTGTGCATGTGTAATAAATTTTATTGCAAAGTACCGTCTATACACAACAACTGAATATCAGTTGTAGTTTTACAACTGGTTAATAAGGCTACATGTTTCGGCCGTTTTATCCGGCCATCATCAGGCCTACAGAATAATGTTGTCAATTAAAGTACATTCGTTAACTCTACCAATGGGATCCCATTGTTTACACTGGACCTTTAGGGGCATTTAAAATCTTACGTTAGCGGTTAAAATACTATTGGATCCAAAAACAGGTATAAAATACGTATATATATATATATATATATATATAAAAGAAAAATATATATAGTTTTATACCTGTTTTTATATCCAATAGTATTTTAACCGCTAACATAAGATTTTAAATGCACTTAAAGGTCCAGTGTAAACAATAGGATCTCATTGGTAGAGTTAATGAATGTACCTTAATTGACAATATTATTCCGTAGGCCTGATGATGGCCTGATAAAACGGCCGAAACATGTAGCCTGATTAACCAGTTGTAAAACTACAATTGATATTCAGGTGTTGTGTATAGACGGTATTTTGCAATAAAATTTAAAAAGTACTGAATTGATGATGTTCTACAGTGTAGATGGCCACAGCACGTTTGTCCGAAAATTCGATCAATTTCTACCTGGCCTCAGATTGTCACATAACGGGCGACGGTAACATTCGTAGACACCGCAGTGAAAATGTCAAATCTGGCGTAAAATTTAAATAAGAGAGTTCGGAACAGTACGACGCCTGTTTCGTTTTTCTTTCATGTTTATATTTCGAAAGTTCGGACCGACTGACAACAGAGGAAACTCACATCGCTTATATGAATATGTACTGCCGTAGAAGTGTCAGTCACTATTACAAAAGTTCTTGGATTAACTCATCTTCTACAAGGAAATGAGACTTTTTCCCGTATATTATAAATGGTGTGGATATACCCTAATTTCAGGATTATACCCTCCATGCTGGTATTACACCCTAAAAGCGTACACTACCAGCAGTTTCTTTGTCACAACTTTGGGTATGGTAACAGTTCGACCCACGGCCAGACACTGTGTGTATTATGTTCGATTGAACGCGCCCTTCCACCTGCTAGACTGTTTACACCAATGCATGTAAACATACCATACAGAAACCGCGTTTACAACTGTCCTCCCTAAGGATAAACCCACGAGGTTCGAAACATGTAGAAGACGTCAAAAATTTAAAAGTTGAATTAAAGTATTACTTTGAAAAGTCTACATTTCATTGATTTATATTGCATAATTATACCAAAATGCACGGTGAAAAAAATAAAAAATGTGTGTATTCTAACGGCCAAAAGAACGGCTCTCATTACGGGCCCAAAAATCATGGTAAAACTTCAAAATATCTTGTTGCTCTTTTAATGTTTTGAAACATTAAAACGTGAAACCAAAAAAACAAACTTACTGCTGTTATTTCGCTGCAATAGAACTGCACTGATTTTTTTTTTATTTTAACTTCAAGCTACAATCAAAACGAAACGTTATTATATTAATAAATATTTCTCATACAGATTTCATTTGTCTGTATATTAAACAAAGGAAAAAGTGGCAGCCGCGTTTGAAGAACCAATTACAAAAACAATATATGAAGGGGGGCTACTTTCAATTTATACCAATTTATACATTCGGTAGGTTTAAAGCTGAGGAGCCAGTCTGCTCAATGCGAGTGTTGGGATGAATTTTAATTTAATGTGGACCAGCAATACAGCATTCCGCATTCTCGTTTTATTCTCTTCCCCTTGTGTCTAAATATACTCGTACTCCTTAGCTTGCCATTCGCAAACATCTTTGTCTGTGCTCTTCACTCCTTTTCACAGACAAAGTTTCAAATCTATGCAGAACAGCAGGCAGCATTACAGTGAGGTATATTTTAATCTCTGTGTCTTTGGACCTCAGACGGGAAGAAAATATATTAACTGAATGGTAGTATAAACAATGTAGGAAGTACAACACACATATAAAAAAGAAGTTAGAGAAATTTTAAACAGTGCATAATGTGAAAAAAATTAATTTTTCGTATGTAGGTACAGTTTGTGACTTGCTAGTTGTAGAAAATGAAATAATTAGTATTTTGGGCTCTCTGTTCATGTAGATGTGGTCCTGTGCAGAGACACGGAATCTCAAAGAGTTCTACCGGAAGTTGAACGCACTTATTGCGCAATTAATGTAAAAATACACCCAGAAAATGAAATGATTACCTATATTTGAACAAGTGGGGGTTTAATTATAAATTAATACTGAATAAGCTGCATTAAATCCTTGCAATAAATTTTCGTGTTATGTTAACTGCGGCCGGAAACCACTCGTGTGACAGAGTCGCCAAGTTTCTGAAAAGAAGCTGCAAAATAAATAAACAAATAAAATTCAGCCTGGTCTTTAACGTCTTCAAAAAGATTCCTCGCTTTATGAAGCTTTCACGGAAACATTCGTCAATTTAAAGTATACAAATACAAGAGCAGTAAAACCTCTAGAAACACGTCAATGGTTATGTAAGTCACTTAGTGAGAACTCAGAAATAGGTCCTCCAGTCATGACAGACTAAATTAAACACCAAGATCAAAATGAAATATAACCTTACCACGTGTGCTGAATTTAATAAACATTAGCAGTAAAAATTAACCAATTTAAATTAATAACGTTTTTGTTCAGAAAACTTAAATTTTCAAGAGATACAAAGGAATACCCGAAATTAAATAAATGGATATTAATTAAAGTTTCATTAACTCGTTACTTTCTCTTCACGTTGGCTGACTTGAATACTCATCGTAAAGCTTTGCGTTACCTAATGCTAATAAATAAGATTTATATTAGGGCTGTCGTCGTATTTATTCTTCAAATGAACTCAAAGACACCTCAACGCTGTATCATCACTTGATTGTATATTTTGCGGAAGTCTTTACCTGGTTACAGCATTCCAGATAAACTGCTGGAACACAAATTCCATCATCAAAGCGAAAAATGTAACGTGCCTTATATCTGCACGGTTTAACAAGGGAAACGACAGTCTGCAGTATGATTTAAATTTAAACTAATCAAGCAAATGCAGAGTGAATGGATGGAATTCCTATCAGCTAGCTCTCTATAAAATAATACCCCCAGTATCAGCAATTCCTAACTCTATGGAGCAGAGTTTTTCCTGCGAAGCTAGTCAGGAAATTCCCCGCATTCTTTGAAACAGGAAGGTTCGTTACCACATTCACAAGCGCCCGCCACCTGTTCCTATATTGAGCCAGATCAATCCAGTCCATGGCCCCTACCCCTCTTCTTGAAGATAAATTTTCCTGTTATTCTTCCATCTAAGACTAGGTCTTGAACGTGATCTCTTTCCCTCTGGTCTCCCCACCAAAACACTGTATGCACCTCTCTTGTCTCCCATATGTGCCACATGCCCTGCCCATCTCATTCTTCTTGATCTGATCACCCGAATAATATTTGGTGAACAGGACAGATGATAAAGTTCCTCGTTATGTTGTCTTCTCCACTTCTCTGTTACCTCTTCCCTCTTAAGCCCAAATAACCTCCTGAGCACACTATTTTCGAACACCGTTAGCCTACGATCCTCCCGCAGCGTGACAGACCAAGTTTCGCACCCGTACGGAACAACAGGCAAAGTTATGCTCCATTATTTGTTCTTTGTGTTTTTGTAATAGCAAACTGGAAGACACAAGATTCTGCGCCGAATGACAAACATTCTGTGACAACCATCTGCTCTTAATTCCTTCATGAATGGAATTCTGATTTGTTAAGATTGTTCTCAAATATGTGAACCGACTAATATAAATAAAGCTGTAACAAATGAGGAGAAAAATAAACAAAGGTAACAATTTATAAATATAATTTGCATTCCTTCGATGTCAAGCATCAAACCTCAATTAACATGGATTTGCTAGAGATAAATAATAATAAATAGATTAAATTGATGCATTACAACATTTTTAAAGCGTATATGAAAAGAAGCAAAAGTAAGAACACAGTACCCTGCACCGATTTACAACATTGGGTGGAAGGTGTGCTGAGGAAGGGAATTCAGAAAGGGCGAACTTCACGAACGCAGTTTATTAAATTTTCGACAGCTGTAATTTCACGAGAGAAATTTCAGTGTGAGAAGGTACATGAAAAAATTGAAAACATGGAGCTATATTGAATTGTATATACAAACACCACAAAAACGACATGAACACAAGGAAAGGATGACCCCGAACAACTACAAGTAAAATGGCAAGAAATGAAGTGAAAATGGGTCGTCGTAGATAAAGATGGAAGGTCCACTTAACGGGACTTCAAGGACTAATGTTTGTAATGAAAGAAGAAGAAGGACTACGACAGAACACAACGTACAGCATTTACACGAATTCAATGTAGGAACAGTCATGTGATACGAAGCAACTTTTCGGAAAACAATTTTCGATTTGATGTCAAAAACTATTGGACATATCCGGGGTAAAAATAAGGCATCATGTCTCCCGCAAACAGGGAAATTTATCACGAAAGAAACAATAAATCATCATGATCGAGCAATAATGTCACAAGTCGCAGGTCACGTTACACCACACTGCAAATATTGACACACATTAATCACAATTTCAGACATGATCAGGCCGCTAAAGTTGTACATCGCCAAATAAATCTGAATGCAGAGAGGACAGTGCTCCTGCTTACACTCGTGAGGTCATGGGTTCAAATATTAGCGTACAGCTCGGATGTTACAAGGTTTTTAGTTCTCTCAAGCACAGCAGAAATATGACGGCCACTTAATTAAACAGACTTTATAATTGATTATTTATTAATTATCCTGCCACTGGACGTTAAAAGTCCGAGCAAATGACAGCGGGGTTAAATGCGCAACTCACACCAGCTCACACTTCATATATTAAGCAAGTGCCTGAACTAGACCTTGAAGCTAAAAGACAAGAAGTTCAATGTCAAAGGGCATAAAACAGATGGGAAAACGTGATGGCGGCGCGAAGTGTATAAATGGTACAGTCCAGGTGGACAGAACTATGAGTCTAATAATAACCAAACAGCTTCAGCAAAAGCGCAAATCGACGCCCTATATCTGTATAGCCATTCCTCCGTTAACTGCTTCGCTGTGTTTAGTAACAGACACCTTAAACTGTAACTCGGATTGCGCTTACGTCAACGATTTCCCGTCGCAGTTGAAGACCTCGGCATGGGTACGTAGAAGACCATTGCTCAAGAGGCAACAGAGCTTATGGGGGGCGGGGGGAGAGGCATTACTTTGGATGGAAGGCTTTCTGGGATTCGAACCCAGAATGGTCATGTTTAAAGTTAAATGTAGACTAAGTCGCGGTGAAAATTAGCCGCCTTACGTGGGAAGAGTGCGGCCCGTGCCCCGTCTCTGCGAGTTGTACCCTGGCATTTGCCTTACAACTGAGGAATAAGCACGGAAAAATCTCAGTCAGGGTAGAGTCGGAAAATAACGGTTCTGATTGCATTATAATTGATGTGCGGCGTTTTGACTGGTTGAAAGCCGAAAATAACCTACGTCATAGGCAGACAAATACATATATAGATAGACAAATAGATAGATGAAGATATATAGATAAAAAGCTAGACAAATAAATAGATATATACAGATACATAGATAGACAGATAAATAGACAGACACATAGAAGACTTCAGTTTGTAGCTCACAGACAACACAGATACTTCTATTAGAAAGACCAGTCTGTGAATGTTGCACTGGGAAATAACTGGTCTGTACTGTAATAAGATAAACTGAACAAGATTGCAATCACCGATAAAGAAGTATCTGACAAGAGACAGACCTGGGTGGTACTAACAAAGAATCTATTAAGGCTGCAGACTGTTGGTTTCTGTGGACCCTAATAAAATCTGTCATCAAGAAGCAATTTAAAGACTGCTGTCTTCTTGGTTGTGACACCGTTCAGTCTAGAGAAAGACAGCGACTTTTCGAGGATGCTGATGCCGTGTTCATATACTCTGATATGCAGGCAGCAGGATCCTCTGAAATGTCGGTACACTGCCAAGAATCTTAGTGTCACGAATCCAGAGAACAGCAGTATTCATATTTATAGTCTAGAAAACCTCAATTACCAATTCAAACAAATTTTCGTCACAAGAGAGACAATATATAAATTGCACGGTCCAAAACGCCACCACTGTTGCAACCTGCAGACAAAGGTAAAACCTGAAGCCAAGGCCATTTACAAGTTGAGCAGACCATTCTGGAAAAGTTCATGGATTGTGTGGGCCAACTACTGTTGTTGCGTCATATTGTGTGGGCCAACTACTGTTGTTGCGTCATATTGTGTGGGCCAACTACTGTTGTTGCGTCATATTGTGTGGGCCAGCTACTGTTGTTGCGTCATATTGTAACCCCAAACTATAAAATGAGACTTGCGATTAATTTAAGTTATTGGCACAGAGAAATACTTATTTATGGTTTATCAATTAAGGATCACAAATGAATTATTTAGCCTCTATCCAGCTGTCAGGGATACCATTCAATGCTATCAGGATGTCCTCGAGACTGGTACATATATTCATCGCAATAGAGTCTCACTGTTTTTGGTATTTTATTCTTTCTGCTGCATCAGGATACACTGTAATTGTTTATTTCACTTATTGCTTTTATTGCAATAAAAATACGCGGTACTGTTGAAGAATGTCTTGTAGCAGTAAATAGTGGGCCAGAAGGCCGAAACATGTAGCATAGGTTAAATAATAAACACATTAGTAATCATAAGTGTGTAACCTATTGGTTGTATTATATGATAACAAAGGTGAAGAAGGTGAAAACATACGAAACATTATTTTTGGTTTCTTTAGTGGCGTTGTCAACACCGCAGACTGTAGAACTTTGATAGAGGAATATTAAAATAATTCATCACACCAAATGCAACAGACAGAAAATTAATGCCTCTGTAATTTTTTGTCCCCTAGTGGGTCAGTGCAGCAAGTCACACGGGTTGGATTGTTCCTGCAGGCTGCTCAATTAGCACGCGTTATTTTAAAGTGTTAGCTTCAGTACGAGGAGCAGTTTCCATCACATGGAGAACAGCAGTAACTACTACTACTACTACTACTACTACTACTACTACTA
>Ga0123354_10001368_pt1 | contig 29351 bp, 17 predicted proteins | sample TergutLab28metaG_2_FD_97872 | JGI IMG/M metagenome (GOLD analysis project Ga0123354, IMG submission 97872) | Labiotermes labralis P4 segment gut microbial communities from Petit-Saut dam, French Guiana - Lab288 P4 | ecosystem: Host-associated > Arthropoda: Insects > Digestive system > Gut ... | reverse complement strand
CTTTATTTTCATGGGTAGTCGTCATTTACTCTCTACATGTTTCGAGCTTTTTAGAAGCTCATCATCAGGAGATCATTCTTCCTGTACAGTCAGCTTTCTGGTATATAGTATTTGCTGTAGCTAAAAAGCTCGAAACATGTAGAGAGTAAATGACGACTACCCATGAAAATAAAGGATAGTCTACAAGTGACATCGTGTTGGTTATTTTAAAGAACCATATTATCATCTGTGGCCTGCCCGGCTCTACAATATTCTTCCACATTAACTCATAAACGGCACTATAACCGAAGAAGAAAAAATATTGAACATAAAATGTGTGTTTTGATTTACTCTACCTTCGACTGTAACATTTTTCATTATAAGAAGAACTGAGCGAGATAGGGCCAAGAATGTATATTGGTCTCCACATAAGGTAACCGTCATTCTTGTGCAATTTTAATGAAACTTGAATGTTCTCTATAGATTTTAGAAAAAATGCTCAAATATCAAATTTAATGAAAATCCGTCCATTGGAAGCTGAGTTGTTCCATGCGGACAGACGGACAGTCAGCCATGACGAAGCTAACAGTCGCTTTTCGCAATTTTGCGAACGCGCCTAAGAAAAAATGAACTTTATTTTCTTTAATCTGCCCACTGCATCCTTCTTGATTTGACCAACCTTATAACATGCGATGACGAATGTGAACTATGACATCATTCACGTAATTCCCGCCAACCTCCGATCAGTTCCTCCCTACTGGATCCAAATACTCTCATTAGTATCTTGTTCTCAAAACACCCTCAGTATGCTGGAGCATGAACTCCTACAGCAAGGGACCCAGTTCCACATTGTATCATAGCGAGTTAAATTATAGTGTTACGAGTTCTAATCATCAGCATTGTTGATAAAATCCGTTAAAACGGAGTGTACGACGACAGACGAACAAAACAAATAACTTATATGCGATACGTAACGCAACATCTTTTGCAAACTGATCATCACAATATGACCGTAATTGCACCATTTCCGGCTTATACAGCGCGATCATGAAGCAACCGACTTCTGCTTCCGGAAGTTAAATCGCAACACATAACTCAAATTTAAAAAACTCGTGGGTCACGTTATAATTAAGGTCCTCTGGGCTGTGACGCCATGTAGTTTAATACATACGCACCAACGGTTTGCCTAACACCGCAGTCACAGTAACAACTACCGTCAGAACCTCAGTATCCTGAAGACACAATTATTTAACCTAAAACAAAATAAAAGTGAAGTTAATTTTCTAACACAGTATTACGCACATTATTTTCAAATGTATTACCACACACACACACTGAAACTATTGCAAGGGTATTGCCTTGAATGGTTGCAATTGTAAACAGAAGGCGGTCGAAGGTGTTTTCTCCAGTATATGTGTTAGCCGATACGCTTAACTCAGCGTAAGAACTAATTATAATCAGTTCCAAAACCTATGAAGCCTTATCTTGGTGAGGCACTACCATTCATTTCGAGGGTTCTGAGCAGCCTTCAGTTGTTTGACATTCGTGCGATAACTTGGTGCAGAGGACGTGGAACAATGCTGTGTTGTTACATGTTTCAATTTGGCGAAGGAAAAGTGGGGCTTAGGAAAACGTTAGACACTTAGCAACGCTTGTTTGTTCGGCTGATACCGCGTTCCCGACCGGAACATACCGAAAAGCGGACGACTACAAATAGCCCATTCCGCTCTATTGCTTAGCTTTATTCCACCTCACACGTGTTATTATAATTTTGTTTTCATCCGACCTTCACGACAGAATAAAAGGCGTACACTGGGATCATCTGTGGGCTATAGTATGTCGCGAATTATCAACCACATTTTCGTTTTTAAATGTGGACTGGTTTCAACAGGTTGAGGCTACGGTCTGATGGTTGGAATTTGTAAACAATTAAGTTTACCAGTGAATAAATTGGGAAGTGTGTGAAGGGAGTAGTAGTGGCCTTATTAAAGTACTGTCCCTGTATGTTCCTGCAAGAGCCGAGGAAAACCACGAAGAACCTCAGGATTGTCGGCACCCTGTCCGAGATTCGAACAGGGCGTCTCCTAAAGACAAGTCGCAAATATTATCCCTTGCGTCAGCTTGACTGATCAACACAATGTCGCATATTTTTTTGCCCTCATGGCGCATCAGACCCTGGTGGATCAGAGCCTCCTCATTATCGAGGCTTCGCGATTACACTCGGTAGGACTTCTCAGGACAAGTGACCAACTGGACACAGAGAACTCTGCCTGACAATACATGACACTCACAACAGACAGACATCCATGACCCGACTGGGATTCGAACGCATATTGCCAGCAAGCGAACAGCCACAGACCAATGCCTTAGACCACACGGCCACTGGGATCCAACGACACACATTAGAGTCACATAATAGTATGTGGTTTCTTTAGTAGCTAATAAGTAACAAGAAAAACCCCCAGACGTGAAGTAAAAACGGGACTACAATTTTTATGTTGCTTATCATATTTACTCATATTTTTTACCTCAATCTCGAAATATCCCCTTATAAATTTACACGAACTTACCCAGGTACTTCTTTATGTGTTGACCAAGAAATAAAATATGGTATTCCTTGCGCTTAATTAAACACCATTCCACACAGACATACGTATAATAAAGGGGAGGTTAAGGGGAGTAACGAGAAAATGGTAAAAGCATTAATCCTTTTAAAATTATGAAAGGCTCATTATTCTTCACTATGTCCCTCTTACTTCCCTCTACAACCTATTAGCTCACCAGCAGCCACACCCCCAGTTCTCCCTTCCCTATATCCACAACTCTTTTTACCACCTTCAGCTTAGTCTTCCATCTTGAAGATGGAGGCAACATGTTGTTCCGAAACGTTAGTACCTATCTAACAAAGTACATGGCATAACATACACAGACAACAGCATTCTTCAGTACAGTAATTACACTATGAGATGGCCGACCGTTGCTAGATTTCTTCCCCACCAATCAGGCCTGGAACCAATGCATTTTCCCGTGGAATGGATAGGACAAGCCCTTCTTTACCAGGCAGAACAGTCAGGGTATGAAGACGACCACTTACCTCTAGTAAGGAAATTATGAATGCGTGGAGCTGTGCTACCTCTCTCCCATACATAGTCGTGGCATTGTAATGACCTAAGTGCAGCAACACACTTACCTTTCCAACGTTACAGATGTACTGTTGCAAAGTTAATGGGCATTATACGTGAATGTGTAAAGAAGTACACAGGTAATGCATAGCCATATTTCTTCATTATCATACAATTGCATGACAACTTGCTATCAGAACTGGTTTTGTTAAGCAAGTCCTTGAATACTGTAGGGTACTTAGAGGGTAAAATTTGTTGAACAGGAATCACTTCTAGGTTGGGTATGCAGTACATTCCCATTAAATCAAAAGATATTTCAGTCACTCTCACTGGCCTGTACTGTTTTTGATCAGTCAGATTATAATGTAGTGGGTTCAATTATGATCTGGCTCCATGCTGTCTAGGCTCATGGAGGCAGAATTCTTAAAAGGGAAATATCCCATATCCAAGAAACTACCAAATGTCTGATAGAATCCAGAGTTTCAGAATCAATTCTGAATAAGGATATGCCAAAAGGCATAATGTAAAGATTTATACATTACTAGATTATTTAACGATGCTGTGAGTACCTCAGACCATACAGCAGTGAATGATTCATTGATATGGTGTAATAAATTAGAAAAGTTTGGAAGGAAAGACCATTGACAGATTTAAGGCATTTTTTTTGGATGGACTCAGCAAAGCCAAGCAAAACATCAGCCAGGATATGATGTACAATAATTTGTAATTTTTTATGGCTGAATTTGTGGAAACAGTATTCTGTGGTTGCAGTCAAGGACAAAACAATTTACAGGATGGCATTTAGTCTAAGCAATACAGTAGATGTGGATGTTTCAAAACATATAATGAGTTTCACTCAACGGAGACATAAAAAAAAGACACTCTGCTAGGACTGTTAAGGATATGAATAAGAAAAAGAAACACAAAGACTGGAATGAAACTTCATGTGCCTTGCACCCATTCTTTTTTGAACGGGCTTCATTATTTGTACTCCTCGTCAAAGAGACAATGGAGTATGAAGATGAGAAGTGCATATGATATGCATGGGAAAGAGCAGAAATGCATAATGAGTTTGGTGTGAGTAACTGAAGGACAGGGACCGCTTTGAAGACTGAGGCATAGATGGGAGGATATTATAATGGATCCTATTGAAGTATGATATGAGGGGATGTTCTGGATTCATCTGGGCAAAGACAGGGAGAAGTGGTGGGCTATAGTGAACATAGTAATACACCTTCACGTGCCAAAAAAAGGTAGATAAGTTACTGATTAGCTGAACAACTTTCAACTTCTCAAGAGGAACTATGCTCCAGGAAAGAAATTGCTTGTGGTTGCACTTAGAAATGGAAGGTAGAGTAGCTACTATTTTTAATACTTGTTATGTGTAGTATCTAAACAGTCACATGTGACTATTATTGTAGGTACCTGGCAACAATGCAATTTGTGGGCAATGGATTCCTTAAAGCCCAGGGGTACCATAAGGGTCAACTGTTTGATCCAGCACGCCCTGCAGAATCACTGACTCACCTGGTTAATGCAGTTTTCAAGCGTCAATTTGGCCTCAAAGTGAACTCTGCCACCTACATTAGGCCTGCTATCGCCTATATTCAGGTATTTATAAGTAACACAGTGAATTCTACTTATAAGAACTTAAAAATATAGTAAAATTATTAAATGTGTGGATTTTTTTTAGTCACCTGATGTTTTAAAATTAATATCAAGCAACATCACGTTTTGGTGGACACATCAGCCCTGTCTTTGGAATTGCGTCTGTTAGGTCAGTTTTCTAAGAGTGGAAAAATGCTGGGTCCATAACAATTTTGTAATATAATATTATTTTTGTTTTTGTTTCTCACCATGTCCACAGTTGTTTTGTGGCCCATCAGCTGCTTATTCAGTATGTAGCAGGGGCTCTTTCCCCAGCAGTAGAGTGACTAGGTCATGAAGTTAATCACTTATTTCCTTCTAATACTCCAGATTTAAAAGTGGCTGCACTATAGAACATAAGCTCTACTGATCCTAACCATGATATGTAGAATCCATGATGCTTCATATGCATGCCACCAGTGCTTTCAAGGTTAAAAACTTTTTACCTATTTATATCTCTATTTTACAGGAAGTGCTGAGGATGGGACAGAGCAAGGGTCTAAGCCTCTCACATCTTAGTTCACATGAAATTGAGAGCAAGCTGGCTGAGACACTTAATGGAGAGGTCATTGAGCCAATGCTGAGAGTGTGGCGAGCATATCAGTATGGAATCAGGCACCCCCAGTGCGACTGTTACGTCATCTGTGCTGTGAACCAACATGACCCTTCAGCAAATCAGGGTGCCGGGCTTAGGCCAGGAATCACTAAACTTGGAAGGTTTGTGGCTGACACTGTACAATGGAACACCATTTATTGTTCCTCAGTTTAAGGTTTTCACCCAAATTAATATTCAGTTTCCATGATCCAAATAAATAATTTCTGTGTTACATTTTTCCATTTAAATTTTCCTAGCATAGTGTTCAAATCCATTGCTCTCAAAATAAATTGTAAACGGGGTGGGGGTGGAGTGTGTTCACTGGTAATCATTCATTAATTTTTCCACCAGGGTGGATCATGTAACTCTGAAACCTCCTTTCCTGTCTCTGTTTCCATAGATGTGCCCCTTACACCTGCTAACTAGTTCTATGCTGTTTGGTACATTTTTCTGCACTTTTATACATCCAAATTTTAATTCCATATCCCAGAAAGAGGCAAGTCATATTTTCTATGTAATGTATGTAGCGAACATAATTAACCCTTGCATTCCCTGAACGACAGAATTTGACTCAATGAACTCTTGACCTCTTCTCACAACATATCCTCCATTTTATTTTCATTTCTGAAGAACATACCTTCTAACGGACATTAATCTTTCCAGCATTACAGCATCATGGTTTCTCTCAAGTAACACAGGAACACAATTCTGGAAGTTGTACAGCGCTGCAACAGACGACCACAACTGTCAGGTACGGACATACCTAACCTCTCAACTTTTATTGTGGAATATCTGTGTCAAGCTAGTTAACATAAAATGCACTTCAACCCTTACAAGTAAACAGCTGTACTTTGTAATAATTGTAATACATTGCATAAAGTTTGAGATTCTCATATCATTAATTATCTTCTGGGATGTAATGCTGTGTAATGAGGTCATTAGGTAAGAATTTTCAAAGAAAATGCTGCCTCCATTTTCACAGCAAAAGAGGGATGGAAATGGACGGCAGCAGATTCCTCCAAAACATTGATTTCTACATGCCAAACTATATGGCATCATATCACACAGACAATAATCCTGAGTGTTAAGTTCTCATTGTGTTGCCATCTATGATGAAATGAAGCTGACTTGTCAATAAATTAAGCTACTGCCTTCATTATCATCATCATCATCATTATAATCAACATCCTGAACATTGATGACAGTCATGATCAGCTGTGGAACAAAGTGTTGCATTCATCTGCTGGTACTCTTCATATTCTGTATTTATTCACATATGGATAGAAAATTACACAAATCAGTGATGTATGATTACATAATATTTTGCCTAGAAGAGGTCTGCAATACATGAAAGTTGTCGCACCTGAAGTCTAGGATTTGTTACAAAACCTTACTTGTAATTTACATTGCACAAACAAATGTTTTACACAAAACTTTAAACCAACTGCCCATCACACCTGTTCCATCTGCCTGGTTCTCATGGCTCATCAAATTATCATCGACATACTGAGTTTCATGCGAATTGATCAAATATAAAAACCGCCCATATAATCAGCATTATCAGGGACAAATAGTTGTTATTCATATCAGGAAGCAGGGTAATGAAACTATGAATTTTGTCAGAGTTTAACTGTTGCACAGGAAGGTCAGTTAAGCCTCATAATAGATAACGGCCATTCACAGTTGCAAATAATATGTCTAACCCATTAAATTTTCAGTTGTCCCTAGCATTTTATTTTCATCTGTTACTCACAGATGGCAGGAGGTACTTTTTTGTATCATACAGTTAGCTTGTGGCAGTCTTGTGTTATTCATATTTGGTTTGTTTCTATCCATTGATATCCAAGTGCACGCACTAACAATTTATGAAAATGGCAGGTCTTAAGAGAAAATGCAAATTTAAAAGTCAACATTAACACAGCAAGCCCCTTAGGTGTTCATATTAGACGTTAACAAATAACATATTGGTTTCATTTCAGATAAAGTATCCAGCAGACTGCTCTGACTACCATGCAGAAGATATAAAAGCAACAACAGAGTATGCCCATAGTGAACTCTAATGATCTCAAAATGTTTCACTCAGCTCTGTGTCATACACAGGGCTCCATGAAGCTCATTCTACAAAGACCGTAACATTGAAAAATACATTCCTCATGAAATTTGTATCACTAAGCATTTTGAAATAACTTGAAAAGCCAACTTGATGTAACAAGGTAATTTTATTAATGTATCCTTAGCTCGACATGTTTCGGGTACATACGCCCATCATCAGGAGCACTGGATGCTGCAACTCAACATCCAATGCTCCTCATGATGGGCGTTCGTACCCAAAACATGTTGAGCTAAGAATACATTAATAAAATTACCTTGTTGCATAAAGTTGGCATTTCAAGTTATTTCATGAGGATGATGCACGGTCAAACAACCCTCAACTAAACATTTTCTTCACTTAGTGCACTACAGAATTAAATGTCCACCTGCTGTATGTAACACTCTGAAGAGGGCATTTAAATTGACTGATAAGGTAAAGATGGAAAACTGTCATTGTTAGGTCCAGAGATGGTGCTGAAATTTCGTCTTTCAAAGATGTAAATATTGATGAGCTGTGTGTAGGACCTGGAATCAGGGTGAAGATATGAATGAGTGAAGTATAAAGCACAAATCTAACAAAATACGGAGTTTCATTTTATAAATGCATGGATGCAAAAGGAAGTGATGGAAATTATGCATAACACTTATGTTATTTCCGTTACTCCACGAACATGTGTTTCATCACATCAATTGCAATTAATTGTCAGTTCCTTAGAGTAAACAGTCATCACCAAAACTAGTGCTAAGGCATTCTGACATTTTGCTAAAGGAAATTAATTTTTACTACTAATGGAAGCATTGTGATATTCTGTTGCTGAGTGAAAAGGAAGCAGCTACCTTAACATAGTAACTTGCACAAAAGTATACAAAAAATTGCAATTGGTATTAAGTTTAAGGTACAAACTGAAGATGTCAGTTTAGATCCATGACTGCCTACAGAAATGAACACCTGTAACAGTTGGTGTGTCCATGTAGAACAGCATTTCCTGACCCTTTTGTATCATACTTTGTCAATTTTATTTCTACATAACATTATAACATATTAAATGTCAGTAATACAATATAAATTTGTAAATTATCATATATGTAATTGCATTCTAATATTCTATTATGGCATCATGCACATATGAAATGTTTCCTGACACTACCTGAAAAGATGCATCTGAAGATGGGAGTTCCCATGTAATCCTCTACACAGCAAACTATTATTGCAACTACTTATTTATTATTTATTTATTCATCTAATTACCTGTGGTCTATTGAATGATCTTGTCCACACCTCAGAATGCACAGCAGCAAATGGAAGGAATATTGTGAATAATGAACTGAGAAGGATAAGCAAGCAGTTGTGACCAAATCTGAAGTAATATCCTCACATTTGCTGGAGAGAGTAAGAAAAACAAAGTAAACATCGGTCAATACAGCCTGCCGGTAGAAGAAGATTTGAATTCAGCATCTCACAAATAAGAAGTGGAAGCACTGGGCACTCTCCCATAACATTCAGTCCGACACACAAATTTTCTCATATTTCTCAGAAGTGTGAACTGCAAAGATCAGTACACAGTTTAGCCAATTACCTGTTTCAAGCTTTCACGCCTAGATACTGAATATATTTTCATTATTATCTTGAAAGCACAACCTACGGAATTAAATTCACCCTCAAAATCTGGAAGTTGGCGCAACCAATGCATTAACTCATGTAACTCATTTTAAAGTTCTCTTACTAATTACCAGGACACTAATTCTGACACTCACTGTCTTGAGTGGAATAACTGGTTATAAACAAAGTTCATGATCGCTGAAGCTCGACACTAATATGCCTGAAAATAGCCCAAGAGGAATGATTATGGTGCAGTTGGGTCAAAACTGTATATGACTGATTACAGATAGTTAGGGTTTTCTCCATATAAACAGCATATTTTGTTGGTTTTGATTTTTGTGACTGAACAAAGAGATACATGGTAACATGCAATGCTATAAGATACTCTCTGTGTTTGTCCCTTAAGGTGAGAGACCATGTTTCACATCCATACCAATGAATGCATAAAATTACAATTTTGTATATTTTAATCTTTAGGTTTTTGAAGAGGAGGTTGTTGAGGTCCAGTAGTTGACAAGTCATGTTCATACTCAGGGGATCATGGGGTCAACAGGCCTACTGGAAAAAAAAGCTAACCTCAGGTCTTTCTGGTTTTTTCCCCAGCCCCTACAAACAAATTCTGGGGAAGTACCTCAAATTAAGCCAGCCACACTGCTTCCTTCCAAGTACTTTCCCAATTCATTATTCACTGTATCATCCTAGCATTTATTATGACATACATATATTCAGAGTAAATGTGTTTCTAAACAAATCCTAAGCAAACAAAGGGGCACTTGGTGGCACAGTTGATTGAGGCACTGCACTACAAGCTGGAAGGTCGTGGGCTTAATTCCCGATACTGTCACTGGAATTTTTCATTGACATAATCCTTCTGGCTGCACAGTGGCCCTAGGGTCAACTTGGGGTGACAAGGCAGCCAGTGCACAGGGCTGACAACCTTTACCACGTTCATAAGCCAACTATCTAAAAAGTGGGAGCCTCAACCTCCTAGAACCCTATGGGCTTGTAAAGGAATTGGCTTAAATAAACAAAATACACAGACAGGCAAGGGGAAAATAAAAATTCTGAACTCAAATGCAGCAAGTAATTCTGAAAATCAAACTACATTTAATTTCAATGTAAATGTAAATTTCATTTCTCAGTCTCATTTTTAGATACTTAAATCCTTCCTAACTTCTAAAGAATTTATTTGCTCTTTTTATATCAGTGCTGTCATGCAGTCTGGTGATAAAATATGCACAGCCACTTACAGCTTCACCCTGAAGATGGAGGCATTACGCTCCTCCGAAATGTTGGCAACAACGTACCAGTTGACATGGGACAATATCCTGAAGTCTTAAAGCTTCACAAAATATCTGCTTTTGCTAACAGATGTGTCAGTACATACACTCCAAACAGTATGCATTCTTTTTCTTCCTGTTCTGTCATTAGAAAAACAAGAATCCTACTTACTGATTTATGTAGTCTTGAAAACATAGTTCCAACCACCCCAATTGCTGAAATAGATAACACATACTTGTAAGAGATCTTTACAATGTAAATTCCATGTCACTTTACTGACACTGATCCACCTTTTTGCATGTAAAAAAATGGAATAACCAAAAAATGGTCTAATCATGAACAATGTACACTACAGTGGCAGTTCAAATGTCAATATTCCATTGGCAAAAAAATGAAATGCATTTTCAGTGATTTAAGCCTGGATGTAAAAAAATCTCATGCATGTAATTTTTCACACCTTATTCTTATGAATTCATTTGGACCCATGGGTAAAATAACATCCCCAAATAAACACCCCAAGACAAAATGGAAATGACACATTGTAGTGAATAGGCTATGGGCTGGAATGGGAAACTGTTGTTTGTTTTATAGCACAGCATGGGATTGGTGTCTCTCCACATTTTCCAGACCAGTTCTGGGGCCCACCCAGCCTCCTAACCCATGGGCACTGTACTTCCTTTGAAGCATGGAACCAACAACGCATCTCAGCCTAATGCCAAGGTTAAGAATGACAGGATCTGTACCTCTAATCTCCAATAGGTCTTCATGGCATGGTGTGTAACTGAGCAGAGGGACTGGTATTTGCAAGCATTGTTAAATAAACCAAAACTCAATCCAGTGAGGACTGGAAAGGTAAATAACTGTTGTCAAGCAATGTTATCTACCTTCTGTGATCAACTTCTCTTTAAACTAAACACACTCTCCTGTTGGTCGTGTAGTCCCCCCAGTCTCAAACTACCTTCCATTGCTATAACACACTCACTCTATACAAACCCACTGCTGCACCCCAAAGCAAAATGTTGGTCTTGCAAATGTCAACACAGGCTACAAGTCATTACAGCCATGATAGCCTATGTGAAACAATAAATGGCAAATATTTTTATAATACAGAAGACATGGATAAATTTTGACAAAATTATTTTAATTCATCACCAATGTATACTATTACAAATTATGCACATACATACATAATAATAAATAAAAATTTAAAAAAGTGTCATAAGTAAGATACAAAAATTAAATAAAATATTAAATTCCAACTTTTTTATTTTTTAACATGTGTGTATTACTGAGGCACTCTTAGACCAATACTAGGTATGCATATAGTGCAGTAAACAATACGAAAATGCATGATATTGAGTTTCCATTAACAAGAGTAGCAATTCATCACTATGTTATTAAACATGCAAGTTTCATAAGGAGAAGCAATATACTACATAATGGACCAAACCTATAATTGTTACAGAATATCAGTGTCATAAACAGTGGTAACAATGTTGCCACCCATTCAGGTCTGGGATGATACCTCTGGACTGAATGTCATTTTCAGTTATGTGAGAAATGAATTATGCATGGCTACAATTTAGTTTTTAAAATTTATGAAGTTTGCATAAGTAACTGCAACCAGACAGTGAAAAAGTTGCAAGTTTAAGGAAAAGTAACAAGTCACACAGTTCCAACAGGTTGTACCTCTTCTGCAGGAACGTTCAGCTTTAACACAAAAACTTTCACATTAAACATTCTACCAGACTCAAGTAAATAACTTAAAAAAATTATACATAAGATTTGTAGTTAATAAGCACTTATTACCATCCAGTGTGGTAACTGAGTTATCAAACTGGTGAAAATAAATGACAATATGTCTGAAAAAGTGTAGTCATTATGAGGCATGTATTAAAAATGATATAATGGTACCACAAATAAAACCAAGTATACACATTGGTACAGTACCATCATTTAAGATCTATAAGTTGTTGTTATGCAGAAGGTGTCCAAAAATTCTCCTTTTAAACATTAATAACTAATGTCCCCAAGAAACCTAAATAGTTGGCAACACTACTTCAGCCCATTCCCAGCATTCAACAACAGTCCCATTCTAAGTCCTTGTGTACTACATAAACCTCACCACACATAATTAAAACATAAAAACATACCATCAATGCCTTCAATTCTGATACACATACTATCATCAGCATAAAAAAAGGCAATACAATAATGCAATATTTGTTAGCTTACACTCAAATCCCCCTACCTTCGTTCACAAACAAAGCTGTACCCAGAAGTTTCAGAACTCAACACTAGGGCAAAGAAAGGCAAATAGAACAGCTTTCTGACATTAGGTTCTGCAGTATCACCATCTTCTGAGTCAGTATATTGAATTTTACAGTCATACTCTCCAGAGTGCTTCTCAGTGGGTGTTTATTATTGTGCATGTAAAGTGTTAATTTGAAAGAACAAAGCATCCCTATTGTAAAACATTAATAAATAAAACAACTGTAAACAGAGTCTACACACAACTTTAATTAATTATCAGTTTAAATAATTAAATGACATGTTTCAGCTTATTAAAAAGCCATTTTCAGGCTCACTGCATATCAAGGAAGGAATATATATGCTACAATGCCATAAATATTGAACGAGATCTTGTTTTACATAAAATTATAAGGCGTATTATATGAAAATAAGATTTGAAGTTGTAATAAAATCTGTTAGCAGAATGAACTTTAAAATTGATTAAATACTATATAATATGTTGACAGCCATGTGGAGGTGTTTTGATGTAGGCTACCAAGCTTTGAAATTACACTTACTTACACTGCCCATAAACAATGTTCCTTCCTTGATAAGCAATCAGCCTGAAGATGGCTTTTTTAAAAGCCGAAACATGTCACTGTTAATTATTTAACCTGATAATTAATTAAAGTTGTGCATAGACTGTTTACTATTAATTTATTTATTAAAGCAACTGTTATGTTTCCACTCAAACTACAGAAAACTGCACCAGAACATTATTAATGCTCACAACAGGTTTCAGTGACGACACCATGGGGAGAGCACAGCCTTTTTTAGTGCCTTTGAATTGAAATATGGGAAAACCTTAGTTCAAGATGTTCAGCTTTCACATCATCCCTCCACAGAGTGAAAATAAAACAAAAATATCGAAGAAAGTTCACAAAATCTTCAACAAAGACTGCAGAAGTATCATTGCACAGATTTCTAGCAGCTGAGTCCCCTTTTACAGAATATGCCAGTAAATTCTAAGGGAAAACCTGAATAAATAGCAGATCTCAGTGAAGTGTGTGCCTCAACTGCTCACTGATGAACGAAGCAGTGGAAAATTCTGGTCACTGAAAACATGACTTGGGTGCCTACCCTCCTTACAGGCCTGATCTGGCACTTTGTGTTTACTTCATATTTCTCAATGAAATCACAGCTACAAGGACATATTTTCCTGTGTGTCTCTGATACTCAGAGACAGTTACAAACCATCCTACATGCAATTTCTAGAAGTCATTTTCAGCAGTACTCAGTCTAGCCACTATGTTAGGCATGCTCAGACTTTTATGTGGTGCCAGCAACTTTGGACATATTTGGTTTGCATGCAGGCAACATGAAATTCAGTACAAAGAATAAAGAATAAATAAATATGTATGTTATTATGTGTATAATTTTACCTGTAAATTTCTCTGTACATCATGTGCAACAAAAATATACTGATAATAAAAGAAACAATTTATAAAAAATGCAATTCACAACGTAGGTTAGGGCATTGCTATTTTAGCACATTTTTACAAACTGAATGAGCAATGTATGATACATTTCCATAAACAAACAGCTCACAAGTATTCAAGATTGCTTTGGTGTTCTACCTCAACTGAGCCAAGGAAAGGGTTACAGACATTTTTTCATTCCAAATGTCGCCATGGGCAACATAACACTGTGTCACAAGCAAAATGTTGCCCATTAATTATGAGTCAAGCGAGCCTGCACTGTTCTATAGGCTGAACAATCCAGGGTTCAAATCCCAGAAGGGGCAAGACACATTTCTCCTTCTCAAAAATGTCCACATCACCTCCGAGGCCCACCTAGCCACCTATTCCACAGGTACTGGGGTTCTTTCCCAGGGAATAAATGTGACCATTCACTCCATCTAGTGACAAGGTTAAAAATGAACAGAGCTACATACCTACCCCCTCTGTATGCCTTATATGGACAGAGACAACTACACCTCTCCACCTTTTTGTAACCATCCAGCAGTGACAGCTAAACCCACTGCAGAGATCCTGAACAGAATTACTCTGATGGGGACAACAACCAATAGAAATATAGAGAATTTACTACGTTCTTATCAGTTGTGTTTTTCTGAACATAAAAACTGAACAACCAATATAAAAAGTTAGCATATATATTTAATTATTGATTCAACTGAGGAACTGTTAGGTACACCCTTGTATTTAGATTTACATTCACATAACACAGTACATTGCAATGGTACAGCATATAAAGGCATTAGAGCACAAAATTGGTGCTTTATTTATATACAGAATATCATGTTGTTCCTTTCCTACTATTTTACAGCACTGTCAACACAGAGGAGGTAGCTCTTCAAGACAGGGTGAGTCTACCTGTAAAATGCTATACTTTCTTTCACACACATAATGGGTAATGGCTAAATAAATTACTCTCCCAACAGAAATAAACAGTTATTGTATGACAGAGCAGGAATGTCATGTTATAAAACACCCCTTCAAAAAGCAGCAAAGAAAAAACCTAACAAGGATTTCAACCAACCACCTGTCGAAATTTTGGTATATCTGGTCATCCTATCACAGCTCCATAATGATTCATTTTTAATCACAAAAACTCCTCTCTGTCACCATCAGCAAATCAACACAAACACCAGCAATGTTAATTTGTGTACTTCTGTACACATATTACTCACCATTAGAAAATTTTGTAGTCAAGAGATGCTTTACACAAAACACTGTCCAGTAAGTTTCCAAAAATCAAGACAATATAATATTCATCAACTTTAAAACCATGGTTCTAGGGAAATGAGTGCATTACATTTCCAGGACATGTAATATTTGTACTACTGCAGACTCATCATCTATTTCACTGCCTTCTTAAGAGTCTCAACAAATTACAAACATACAGCCCAAATCACAATGACTAGACATCAGTAAAATAAGGGTACTGCTTTGACAATAAACAACATTATAGGTCTGAGACATCAGAACCCTCAAGATGAAGACAAAGTCAGACTAGTGTTGGTGTAGTTACACCACCTGACATAACTGTCATCCCAACAAGTTCTTATGGAAGTATTACATTGGAGGTTCCCACAGTGGTGACTATGTGAAGTTTCTGTCTTCTAGAATGTGAACCCATGTAGTCTGGTAGAAGTGTACTGACATTTAACAGGAACTTATCTCATTTACCTAGATGAAGGTAGTAATTTCTTGTTACATGTCTGTACTTCTGGAAGACTACATAGCATCACAACTTTATGAGGAAAACGGAAATTTTTTGAACAAAATAACATTTTCTACATTAAGACTGTGAACTTCATGTAGACTTGCATGTTGATACCACTGTTTTGGAGGAACAGACTACCTCCATCACCAGGGATGAGGTATGAGATCCAAGTCTGTCACGATAGTGATTAAGCTGATGTTGCACTTTGATTATGTAGGTGGGATGCATGAAAGGTGGCAACTCTGAATTATGGGAAGGTGGATGGCTACCTTCAATGTCTGGTAGTAGGGAATCTTAAATCATCTGGTAATAAAGGGTTGTTGTCAAATTTCAATTTGGGGGTAATTATATTAGTATTAAAAATTACAAATTTTAACAGGCAGCTACCCAGAGCACAAGCATGCACAACTTGAACACTGAAATGCATGACCAATACAGGTTCATACCTGATACAAAGCCTCAGCACACTAATTGAAGACTTGTACATACAATCACAGCACAGCCTCAGTTCCTAAACCACAGGCACTTAAATTAACCACATATTTTAACAAAATACCTCTTTCAACACTTACCATGCTATACTTACACATGCAAAAGACAAATATCAGCTCCACAGACACAAATACTTACAAAAGAAAACAAGAATTCATATGCAGTAGAATTCCTTTAATCCAAAACCTGAACATCTAGCACTTCTAATAGTTTGGCACTTGAGAAAGTAATTACAAGACTGGAAGTTATGACGTCCATAATTTCCAGTGTGCGTACTGATTCCATGACTTTATTTTGGGCTAAATAGAACCCATCCAGTTATCGTAATGGCTTCAAAAGATACAAATATGTGTAAAGAAATTTCTCCTGGAGAGACAAAACATGTAACTTTAATGATTCTTTGGGAACTTTATGTAATTGGGAGGCTTAACAGTGGCAAAAGCCGAAGAGAGATTATGGCTTCACACATTAGACTGTCAACTGTCTAGGATATACAGAAATGGAGAAACCAATCACAAGTTCATGGCATCATGTGAAAAGTACAAAGGACCTTTTCAAGTGACAAACATTGAAACAGCCAAAATTAGTGCAATTGGACAAGTTGTCTATATGGTTCACACCAATGCTTTAAAAAGGAAAAGCCATGATTGAACTATGAGAAGTAAAAAATCGAAGTGCTTTTGTGATGAAAAGAAATCAACTGACAAGGCACATCCTCTGAGGGGGTGTAACAAACAATTACCTGTAATAACTTAGATCAGTATAGGTACTGTCAAAAAATCTTAAATATTTGATAATCTGGCAACTCACTGCTCCAGTGAGTGTCGGATTGAGGAAATTCTACTGCAGTTTTCAGTTTTATGTGTCCACACATTCTGCACATGAATTTAGAGGCACCTCAGCATTGACAACTACACATACACCTTCAATGCATCTTAAATTAAATGAAACAAAAAGATATGAAAAATAAACTAAACACAGTCACAAAATTTTTCAGATCAAACAGCTACCCTAGCAGAGCCAACTAACCCATTAACCACTATCAGCCACACATTATACAGTCTGTCCCATGTTAATAATAATGTACTCTTATGGAGATAAAACTGAAAATATAAACAGATCAAGTGTTCTAAGCACTTGTCCTCTTGCACGTTCTATGCAAGTGGCAATAGCCATTCTCAATGTGCATTTCACTTCAACATGATGGCGTAGGAAAACTAATACCATCTACAAGCTTTTGGAGCACAGTGGACTTGCAACAAACCTTGCAAAGAAAAACACAAGACAGTGCTGGAGAGGTGTTATTTTTCATAGACAGAGATCCAATGATGTAAAAGGAAACTTTCATCCAGACAATTTCTATTTACAATACTTCCACTATGAGCTTAAAAAAGAATCATAACTATGTTACACTCCAGCCCTGAGAGAGAGAGGGGGAGAGGGGATATGAATGTGTATGGGAAGTAGAACTAAGCAACCTGTAACATAACACAGTCTCCTCTTAATGTTAGGGATACCACACAGACCAGTTATTTGAAAACCCAGCACAATGGAAGCAGAATTCACATCAAGAGCACAATATAATGGAACCTCAATTTTATGTTCAATGTCAATGATCTCAACTCAGCACTCTCATTATTAAAATTTCCTCCACTTAAAATTTTCCTCAATTCAGTCTAATATTTACTGTTCCCCAGAGAAATCCTTTAAAAGGGGGTTCACTCCATCTGCAACCAGGTCTCACATTCACAAAGAGTGATGTACACCAGCCGATTAGGGCCACTTAATTCAACAACATCAGCACTTAATACTTACTTGCATTTAGTTTAAATCACATAAATATGACTTGTTACTGTATTGCTTCAACAAGCATAATACAGTCACATTTCAAGCAAAGTTAGTGCAAAATTTTGGTACATAACCAATTCATTGTGAACAAGTCACACACATGTGCAAAAAATACACTCATATAAAGTTGTTGTACAATGGACGGATGACTAGATTGCAATATGCACCAACATTGAGATCAGTGTATCAACTACCAACATGACTACATGGGGCAAAAAAATTAATGCAACCAATAAAACATGTCTCTGTTAAAGAAAATGAGAGACTAAAAAGCCTGCACTAAGAAATGTCTGTACCACAAATTAATATAAAATAAAAGATTCTATGCCAATATGCTGATAATTCTTTCTAAAATACTTTCATTAAAACTTTCCATCTATTATCCTCAATTAAATATCTCATAGTTCATGGTTTAAATATCTATATAAACACTCTAACAAATGCCCATGTTATTTAATATGAGATACAATGGAAACTGCAAACAATTAAGTGGAGAAGACTGGAGAGACATCAGCATGACTTACTTCAAGGCACAATTCAGGTGTCTCAAGAGACTGTGACAAACCACGAAAAACCCTCAGTCATACTACCAACTGAAACTGAATGACTACCTTGACTTCACAAGAAACAAGTCATACTGTATAAGGCAAAAGTCTTTCCTGATATGTTGATAAACAGAAAATTCCCAAAGCCTATGGCTTTATTGAGTTTCAAAAGCACAAACAAATACACTGCTGATTACAGCAATTAAATTATATAGCCAAAAAAAAGCTGCATTGCTCTAATAAATAAACTGCAAAAATGTCTGAACAGAATTGAGAATACTCCCCCAAGTCAGCAGTGTAACTGTTTTGCATTGTAAGCATGACCTATAAACTAACAGTGACCACATTCATTTTATGGTATTGTGAGTTCAGCTTCATGACACTACTGATAATGTGAACATGACTTACATAGTCTAAAACTTCATCAGATTTTTCAGACACTGTTACAGGCAGGCCATATACATAAATGTTCATCATTAGCCATGAATGCATATGTCTACTGAAAATCTTCAGCTATCAAAGTCAATTGACTTTTAATATTTTACACATTAATGTCAAACCTATTTATCCTGCCCTTACAGTTTTACACCTGGATTTCCACCTTGCATTTTAATGAAGAATATCAATGTAGGCTACTTTTGATTAGAACACACAAATAACCATGCAGAACATCTCAGTAGAACCATGTGCACAACATATAACATATTACAGAAGATGTACAAGAGGTTGTATTATGTACGTAGTTCATTAAAAGCCTTTGAGTCCCCAAATGATATTATCAAATGTAAACACATAAAAAAAATGCTTGGTATATATCTTGCAAATTAATGATCACAAAAACAGATACACTCTGTTCACCCAATCCATGCTTCTCACACGGGTTCATCAACCGGGCAGAAAACGAACAATGAGCAGACTTTTCTGAATATATCAGTTTGTTCTTTTAAGTCACCAATCCATTGATGCTCCTTATTCATCTACTATCATCCCTGACGTGCACAAGAGACCCAGTCAACAAGCATATCAGAACTACTGTCCTTATGGCACCCAGCTGTCATTAGACAGGATGCATCAATCGCACATTACATGATACTAGAAATGAGAATGTAAATTCTGATTATTCTCTTGCACATTTCAGCCTCAGTTTCTGCATTTAATCTACCAAAACTTTAATTACATGATTAGCACAAATGCTCCCACACTTCAAGTACCAACAAAAATTCAACACAGTATCACAAGAATTTTGTCTAAATTGCATAAGTAAAGGATATGGCAGTAAAATGTTTTTAAACTGGATTTAATTTAGTTAAAGGACTTCCCTGGAAACAAAACAAGAGGCAACTTGCACATCAGTGCCATACACAGCAATATCCGTTTCAGTATTGGCGTCTGTGTATCATGGTATCCTACACATGATGGGATAATGATACTGCAACTTAAACCAGCAGCCACTAAAACATTTCACTTGTAACATTCACAAGTGTGCTGCTGAACTGTTCATGACAATGTATCGTGACACATGTACCGCCACATGCACTTACATACATTGGAACCTTAACATAATTGAGCTCAAAGTAAAATGAACTACTGTGCAAATCACAATTCAGTCCTCTGTACATCCACTAGGGAGCAAATGTCTAACAACCTGAACCTTAACACCTTGATATGCACATTACTTCCTATTTTAGTTAGGTGTTCTGTTGTGAAATTTTATTACCATTAACACAACATGTTTTTCCACCACACATTCCTGTGCTGGTCCAATTGAAGACATTAACTACTTCTTCTTGATGTTTTTACAGACCCACTCCATACCATCCTGCAAGAAAAGTAAAATAAATTTTCTGCATCACACATTCAGAACAAAGAACATGTTTGTTATTCAATTATTTTACAGTGTTACATCAATTGCTACAGACATGTAGCACAAAGTGAGATATAGCAGAATGTATATAAAAGGCAGGATGGGAGGTATGCAGCAGGAAACAGTTGTGGACTCCTTTAACCAACATGTGAAGAAAGGGATAAAAATCATAAGAAACTCAGTTACAGCAACCAGTCACTAATGAACAAGGTACCATTCTTGAGAGATGAGGCTTTTGTAGGAGTGATTCTTCTGGAATGATGTCATGTACTGCAGTAACAATTTACCAATTTTTTGGAAAAATTTGCTACCCGTTATGAGATCTGAGGGTGTCATGACAGTGTGTATCAATATTAAGACCTTCTAAGATGTGGTGCCATTAAGTTTGGTAGTCAGGTGCATATGTTTTGGAGAAACCTGCTGCCTCCATTTCCACAGTGCTTGGCAGCGCATTTTGCACCACTTAAACTGAAGATGATGGCAGCAGCTTCCTCTGCAACATTTATACCCCAGGTATCACACTATATATATATATATATATATATATATATCCCTACAGACAGTGATCTTAGCCATTCCAATGTTACAATAAATTTACCAAAATTCCTAATTTCGGCTGAGTTTCAAATTTCAAGGACTTATTTCTTCCACTCATATCAGTCCTGTAAATTAAAATTGCCAACTCAGCCATCTAGAATCATTCACAGAAACTCAATAAGAACAATGAGTCTGAATGGCTGACAGTAAAATATGAGTTCACATGACATGCCAAAAATAGCACAAATGGGGAAATCTCATGTTTCAAAACACAGCTTATGATGCACGTATGGCAGTCACATCTGCTACTGCTACACCAGTCTGCTTAGTGGAATATGAGTGATTAAAACCAGTGACCTGAATAGTTCATCATTGATCAAGCTCACTCCAATCCTTATCACTAAATCCTACAACCAAACACACTATTTAATATTATCTATCTTCCATGAGCTTTTCAAACACAATATCGATTTCTCCCACCCAAGCTGAGGAGCCAAGATGGTGTAGTTGGTACAGTGACTAGGCAATAGGTCAAACATCCCAGGGACCATATTCCAATTTCTGGCAGGAGCAAGTTATTTACTTTTGCCCAAAGTATCCAGACAAGCTATAGGACAAACCCAATCTCCTACTCAAAAGGACAGCAGGGGCTCTTTCCCTATGGGTCAGGAAGCTAGGGTGTAAAGCTAACTGCTCACCCCCATACAGCAGCAAGGTGAAGAATAAGTGCCGTATTACCTTCACTTTCCCATACATCTTCACAGTGCACAAAGGAACAACTTTACCTTTTTATCTAACCATGTGGTGGCCCACATATAAGGAAGTAACTGTTTCTTTAACACAACAATACCTTAACTCCTTCGCCTGCAGTAGCAGAACAAGCCTGTATCTGCCATGCACGATCCTTAATAGTATGAAGTCCTAAACCCTCAGCAATTTCTGATGCTGGGGCTGCATGCAAAAGGTCTTGCTTGTTGGCATAAACTAGCAATGGTACATTAGCTAACTTATCCTCCATCAACAACTCTTCTAGCTCATGACCTGTTTCTTCTAGACGTTTACGATCAGCACTGTCAATCACATATATCTAAAACAAGACAGAAACACAGACTATTATTGATCACACATTTCCTCTCCAGTTATGCGTATTAACAAGCAGAAATAGGACAATTCAGTACTGATGATACTAAAAATTACCAATGAACACAATACTATCCCACTTCCATCAACCTCTGATCGTCTCAAGATAAGACACTAGACTCTTACCAGAGGGTTCTGAGTTTAATCACCAGTCTGAAATGTGCATGGATTTTTCCACTCATAAACCGAATCCTTTCACTTCTGATAAACACACTAATGTAGCAAAGTGACATAAATTATTTCCCTTCTTGTACGTGTTTAAAATTCCTTATTCAATAATACTTCCGAACACTACTTTTATTTAACAAAGGCAATATTTATAACAAAACATGAAACTCATAAAACATGCATTTGTTTATGTCTCCCTTCCAACCTGCACCTTCTAGAATTCTCAACACATTTTATCATGGCTGCGAAACACAACACAGTCCCAAAAGCTACAGATGCAGTTGCCACCACATATAAAATGAAACAGAATATGTAATCCACAATCATTATGTCAGTTAGCTACTTTTATTTTCAGTCCAATTTATCATACATATGACAATAAACTTGCCCACATCTAACAAAGTAAATTTAAATATATACAAATCAAATTATCATTTGAAAGGTCAGATTAACTCTCAACAAAACTTTGAAAACTATACGCATTCATGCTTCACATTAGTGGCACCTTCACATAATAACAAGCTAACAAGGAATATATTAGGCTGCAGGTTTGTGTGCATATGTTTGAAATAGTGACATCAGTTACTGTTTCCACTTATGCTGACAAAGCACATTCAGTATGACTTCTAATACATATGATTCAAACAGCAGCACAAATGATGGCATATATTATGATATTAGCATGTGTACTCATAAATGTTGTTTCTGTTTCCCATGTAACATTCTTTTAAGATGCCACATCCAAAGGCACTGAACAAGCAATACCAGGCCTGGCTCAGGCAGACAGTCACCTGTCACTCACTGTGGAGACCCAGGTTCAAGCAGTGGACAAAGTGAAACCAGGACAGGTTTTTCTGCAAATTCTTTGGCTATACTCAAAATCATTCCACCAATGCTCAATACTCACGCTTCATTTAATTACCTTCTGTGTTATACAAACTTATTAATAAAAGATAAGAAAAGGCATCCTGTATATATCACACAGTTCTAATGTCATTCCTAAACTGGTGCTCCCAACTAAACTTTTTTACCTGGAATGTTACTTATCTTTGTATTCTTTGGACATCGAATGATGTTTCCTCAACCACATAGGTCAAATGAGTCAGGGTTACATAAATATGGCCAAGATATGAACCATACACACACACACATTCATATAAACATACAAACACACACACCCCTCTCAAGAGTTACAGCAAGGCAAATCCCTATTTCATAGACAAAATTCAGTTACTAAATATGCCTGGAACCTATGCAAATGACTTTTCATGCTACTTACAAGAACGTCTGTGTTTTCAAAATAATTCCTCCAATATGGTCGAATTTTTCTTTGGCCGCCAATATCCCACACATTTAATTTAAAACCTTCTGACTGTACTGACTTGATATTAAAACCCTGAGTTGGTGTGATATGCGCAATATCTTCAGAAGCAAGTTTCTTCAACAGCGTCGTTTTTCCAGCATTATCCAAACCTAGTAATAACAGCCGCAGTTCTTTGTCCGGCTGAGATTTCAATTTACGAAGAATCGATAGCAGACCCTGTAATTAGAATTATCGCACCGCTTAATGCTAACAGTTACAAAATGTACCAATTAATTGGATTTAACGTTCCTAGCCCCACAATACGCTACTGTAACTTATTTAAAAAATGGTAATAGCATCGTTATGATACACCAAAAACACATTTACCACACAAAACCATCGCTAACTTACAGTAGCTGTGCAGGAACAAAAGATATAATTAAAACGTTCAAACATAACCTTACAAAATCAAAGGGTCTAATAAATATGCACGCGATTTCAGTAATGCAACAACAAATATTACCATTTTATTTTAAAATTCTTATGAATTATAACAGCAAATCTGTAAAAATTTGCCAAAGAAATAAAATTGAGGATCACAATTATTATGTACTGACAACTGCAATTTCATACACAACAACGCAAGGCAGGGAGGCCAACATTATATTCGATATCCCCATACGTTAAGTGGTAATCTTCAGTGTTAATTAATTTGTCAAAATCAACATACCCGTCACTAAATCAATGTGAAGTAACGGTACTGGATAATACTCCTCGCTTTATATAAACACCAGGGCAAAAATGTTGGCTGGATCAGGGAAATCTTCTATCCACAATGGCGGGAATATTTGAAAGAGATTCCTGTTTTTAACCCGATGGTCTGTACGTAATAACTTAAGTAAATATACAAAATACAAGTTAAAATTTCTTAAGGATGGATCTTTATAAAACGGGAAATTTCTTGCTTTTTGTCAGAATTACTTTATTTAATAATAATAAGCTACAACGGCCAGACAAGCCTGTGTATCATGCCCCCAGGTTTTCACTTAAACACCATTAACAGCTCACACTTTCTTGTGACTGTTCTGCTAGGATCATCAAGACAAGAAGTCCCTTCTTCTGTAATATTGCTTTCTGCCACTGGTGTTCACTGTCCAACACAATGAGTCCATTTAATGGCCTCATCCACTGACCCCTGTATGATCATTCCGTTGCCCCATAAAAATGGACATCATATGTTCATGCATGTGCTAGTAATGACAACCATCTGAATTATTAAAGTTGGTTCAGTTTTAGTCAGCCTCTCCTACACATAATGGGAAAGTCAAGACAGTTTTCTCACCAATGATGGGTCAGTGGAAAAACCAGATGTAATGGCTCTCTGTTGAATCAATAAAGATAATACTTTACAATATAATGCTAGTAACATGTCATGTAAACAGTGCAATACTTACACATGTGGCATTTCTGTATTGATGAAGATAATAAGTTCAACTAAAAAATATGCTTGGACATACAACTGTATATAACAGTGTGTTATAAACATGTTGGGAGTACTGGTATTTTAAAGAAATTAACAGTTACTGCAAAGTCCCCTTTTTTGCTTCTACAAATGTGGTAACCCTGGGCTTGTTGCATGTATGGTGGAGAAGAGAACTACTACAACATTTTTTTGTTTGAAGTCTGAAGGAATGAGACCACTCAGAAGAAAGAGACATAGATTGACAAATAATATTAAAATGGATTTTACAGAAATTTGATGGGGGGGGGGGGGCGTGGGAAGGATTGATGTGACTCATGATAGGAACAAGTGGTAGAGTGGCAATCTGTTGTGAGCATGGGGATGAATCTTCAGGTGTCATAAAATGCGGGAATTTTCTTAACCAGCTGAGGAATTATTAGCTTCTCATGAAATACTACACTCCACAGGACTAATTGCACTAATTTATGTCCAAAGTCATGAACCATGCCCTTGGAACTTTGACAGACAGTACCACAACAGTTTATTTTCCTGGTAGAGATATTATCAAACAAAGCACAAGAACAGAAGTAATTGTCTGCAAACAACTTACCTTCCGACTTTCTTGTTAGCTGTCCCACCAGCTCATATACTGCTGCCATTTCTTCATTTGCAGTCTATGAGTCTTTAACAAGGTAAACCCTCATGTCAAATTTTAGGCTGTGGTGGCTAAACATGCAAATTTTGATCCTGATATGTGTATGATTCTTAGGTATAGAGTATTGTTTAAAAATTATCAACCCTCAAATACTGATATCTGAGGTATACCACAGACTGTGCAACAATTAGTTTAAGTAATTCAGAAACGTCTTACTCAGTAGCTATATCTCTTTTGACATCAAACAAATTAAGAATGTACTGCAATGGCACTTTCACAAATTTTAGAACTAACTGTTACATTCAAGTTTTAAATTATGTCTGAAAAGGGTGATGAATGCTGATGAAAATCCTAAGTGTAAAAATGAATAGAAAGAGATGTTTCTGTTCGAGAAAATTGAGATGGTGGATAAGTTTGACAAGGAATGAGCATTGTTATGATCAGACACATATATGGTCTTAACAAATCCATAATTTTTTACATAAAAAAAATGGAAAGAAGATCAGTGAAAACATTACACCCAGAGCTTCACTGAGTGCAACAATTCTTTGGTGTAACTCATCTTGACTGCTTCCTTGAGAAAAGCTACAGAAGGTCATTCATGTATGGTTGGAAGTTGAGGCACAGAAATTGTTACCAGTCAGTTGTGCTAAGGGGAGGGAGAAAGACATTGTAATAAATGCTGTTTTGAAAACTGTATCTAAAGTCAAATAATTCAGCATTAAATGTCCTCCTTGTCCATGACAATGCCTCAGGCAAATTGCATGAACCTGGTCTTGCCTGGTCCCAAGATTCAAGCCCAGCATCTGTCCAACAGCACCACCTCACCACTGCAGAAACTCAACCAGGGAATCATCACAATATTTCACACTTGCCATACCTTCCACAATATTTTGGATGCAAGTGAGAAGGAAGACAGCCTTCTTTGTTTCAGTGATTGCCACAAATTGTACAGCATAGTTAACTTCACAATAAACATTACACAGTCTATGGAGAAGCTGATGTAAATGACTCTAAACAGCTGCTGGAAGAGGTTTTAGCCTCAGTCACTTATGACTTCCATGGATTTCCCCAACCAGCAGGATGAAATAAGGAACAGCCTTTTGTTAGCCCATGAAGTTCCATGAGAAGGATTTGCAGATTTGGTGGAGACTGATATCCAGGAAGATCATGACTTTCATGCTGTTGAGCTAATTAAGGAGGATTTGAGAGCTGCCAGTGTTCAGTGAACCAGAAGATAAACATCCTGATTTTGTTGTGGACAGAACTCATCTCCCTAACTGTGTTCCAAAAAAGGGCTCTAGATGGTATATCACTTAGTTTATCACTTCTTTGAAGTTGGCCATTTCGTTTACAGATATCCAGAATTAAAGAGATGGAGGCTGTCATGGCAAACGAAATATATAAAGACACTAAGAAAAAGGCAAAGTAATTTAAGATCACCTCCTTCTTTACAGAGTCATCTCTCTGCTCTTCCTGCTATGCATTCTGCTTTGTTCAATCTTCGTGACTTCTTTCAGCCAGAAACACTGACATAATTCCAATAAAAAGCAACACAAATATTTTCTTATTTATAAACCATAATATACATATCATATCCTGTTGTGTGCCTGCAGGTTTCCTGACTCCGTCTTTCCTGTTAGACCTTAACGTTTTACTGTACATGGTGGTTGCAAAATTTGTGGGATTTTTCAAGAAAATAACCTGCCAGAGAAAGTGAGGGAATGCCACACTATTTTCTGGGAATTAACACTGTGTAGTTATGTGTGTATGCACTGACATTTTAGAGGAAATTGCACCTCCATTTTCAAGGGTGTCACCTACCAGCCTACACAGTGTCATATCCCAGGAGACACTAATCTTCTGTCACCTGTATGAGAACCTCAAATTTCACACACATCATGTGGTATGAAGGAAGACATGACAAAATACATTCAGAACATTACACAAGATCCGAAATTAGAAATGGACAAATTAAATAGGGCAATATGTGACACATTGACATAACATTATCATGGAAATTCCTTTGGCAGATTCAAAAACAAAAAAGTTGCATGAAAAATATCTGACAGAGGAAGGACAAGTGGACAGACCTTATGTGGGTAGGAAAACAACAAGAACAAATACAGGAAGAGTGCTTTAAGTACAAGACAAAGACCTTGGCACAGGATGACCACCCTGTGTTGGAAATTTCAGTGGAAGGTAATGTTGATGGTTCAACCATACAGTATATTTTATTTTTTAAACCTTCATATGGTATTACATTTCAAAAAACAGCTTTCCAATTTTTTTGAGGCTGTTACATTTAATCTCTTGGTTGTAAAAGATTCTGTTGTTATCACACTGATTTATCATTCTGATATTCTGAGATTTTCCATTTCACTGCGTCTGGTGGTATTGCTATGACATGTTATCTACATTTCTCCATCTCAGTTACTTCCTATGTAATCAGAACTTTCTTTCAGACGCTCCTTATAAAAATGGGAGTACATACGGAGGTCAGCTTTCTCTGTCTCTCTGTGATGCAGTACCTGTGCCTAAAATGATTTTCTTAAATTCAGTACTGGAGTTTTAATGAAAGTCATAATGTAACTCCAGTTTTCAGCCACACACATTAATAAAAAATTCCAATTTATGGAAGGCAAAAGATGGAATTTTTTCCTTAAAATCATAAACCATTATTCAAGTTTCTTAAATAGGCCACAATGAAGATTAATAAACTGAAAGAAATATTGTTTAAAAATTTGCGAATATCAATGTGACGGGCACTCCTTTTCACTTCCTTTTATCCAGGTTAACACTATTTCTACTGTGTGTGCAGAGTTCATCCACATGTAATTCTCACTGTTTTACCCTCCCCTAAATCTGAGCATCATCAGACTGGTAATCAGGAACACCACAATCCAGACGCCTGTTGCTATAAAACCTTGGTACACTACCGGTTCTGAGAACTCCCATCCTCGAGCTAAGATCGCACGCAGAGATTCTGTTGAGAAGGTAAGAGGCAGGAGGAAGCGTATGTACTGCAGTGTGTAATGTATCGCCTCTACTGGCCAACAAATGCCTGATTTACAGAGAACACATATTTCAGACCAAAACAAAATCTGTACATTTCTTAGAAAATTGAAAGTTTTGTTTTATAATAAAAAACAACTTTCAATTTCTGGTATAAAATGCAAAGTCTGGAATAAACTGTGGCAGTTATGTTTTATATTAACTTATACCAGGTGTGCAGCCCAATATTGTGATCCAGCTGGTCTCACATACCATTTGTTTAAGCAACATCATTACCAATTAATGATCAGAGTACTGTTACCACATGATGTAAGGTAAATGTAAATCATGCCTCTGAATATCAAAGGAACAAGTGGCTGTTGTAAATCTGAAACAGTCCTGAAGGTAGAGAATTTAATTGTTCAATTTTATCTTCATTTTTGTTAAAATATTTTCTTTTCTGTGATGTGGACTGTAGTTGCGATGTGCAACAAAATGTTTCTGAGGTAGAATCAACAGAAAAGAGTTTCTTTCTTTCTTTCTTTCTTTT
>Ga0123354_10001366_pt1 | contig 29357 bp, 17 predicted proteins | sample TergutLab28metaG_2_FD_97872 | JGI IMG/M metagenome (GOLD analysis project Ga0123354, IMG submission 97872) | Labiotermes labralis P4 segment gut microbial communities from Petit-Saut dam, French Guiana - Lab288 P4 | ecosystem: Host-associated > Arthropoda: Insects > Digestive system > Gut ... | reverse complement strand
TGTGAGGCTGCACACTAAGGAAGCAAACGGCATGAAACAAGAGGTGTGTGAAACTTGAGATGTGTTTTGCAGCATGTACTAATCTGCAAAATATGTTTAATTGAAGCATTGGCATTAGTGGATGCTGATCATGAAGTTCTGGCATTTGTACTATCAGTGATGTGGAAATGGAGTAGATGTAGCTGCTGGTATTAGATACTTCCATACCCTATATGACAGTTTGATCACAGCTCTTTTATTATGTCCCAAGAACTAAATGACAAACGTCATGCATAACTTTCAAGAATAAAGGATGGAATTTTCAACCTGCTTTAAATACGCAAGACCATCATACAATCTGCCTTTTTCTGGTCACCCAACACATGGGACAGCAGAAATAAAATACAAATTCTGCAGTAGTTTTTTGGAAAAAGGAGCTCTTGTTACAATGAAACAAATATTGCTTATGACTGGCCAATTTTGTGTGTTACAAGCAGGTGACATTATTAACATGAAAGAATTGCTTACTGACTCATGATGTTCACTTTATTAATTCTTCTGTTACTGAATGCAATAATCCACTTCTCTATCATGTACTCGTATGGGATTGTAGCTCTGCAGTGCCTTGAAATGGAGGTACCTTTTACCTGTCAACACAGCATATTATTCAAGCTGAATTTTCAGCAACACGTCTGTGGGAATCTCCAACAGGCATGGATTAAATGAATAAAGCTTCTATAGTGCCAGGTCAGACTAGTGATGGGGTTTTAGTTCCTCATTACTTTGTGTTAAGTTGGTGAATTTGTTTGGATTGTAGCATGGCATATCGATGTAGTATGAGATCATAAATGTGTGGTATTAACATTAAACTTTACGACCTACACGTATTTGCAATTCATGTGCCGTCGCAGGTGGACCGGGATAGCGTCGGTAAAGTGACTCGCTACGGGCTGAGCGATCCAGGCGAGATATTCAGCACTTGTTCAGACCAGCGGTTGGGTCTCCATCGAGTCACCTGAACAGTGGCTACCGGCGGTACACGGGTTAAAGAAGGAGTAGAGCTATACCGCTACTCGGCCTGTGAACCTTAATGGCATATTCCAGACTAAACGTACACCTTCGCAGAGTAATGCGTTGTTGCTTCCATCTACAGGCGCCGAGAATGCCAGGACGAGGAACGTGGTAGTATTAATCTTTGATCGCAGACGGCTCGTGCCTTGTTTTGGAGGAAGAAGCAGGTATGTAACCGTGTTGTGAAGGTGTGCACCAACAGTTAATTTCTGATTATGTAGCCCCCTACGAAATTACAAATAAATCATAAGATTTGTGTGGTCTTTATTGTCGTGGGATTTCGAATTCTGGGCATGATTATAGCGTGAGACTTCAATTATCACACATATCGTGACTAGAAGTAACTGACGTATGATGATGTGTTGGGAATTCATAATGAAAGGTGATGAAAAGATACTTGGTCATATATGGTTTGTGGTTGTGCGTTAAGTGCGCTACAAATCTCATGTCACCTGGGCAGACGTTATGCTGTGTCGTGGTCTACTTGTTATAATTGCAGACTGAGTTTGTTGATTAAGTATTAGTAATCGTTCGCCAGTACTAGAGACGTTAATTCGTTTAATTTCGTCTGGATTATCAGCTGTTGATAAAGCGAGGTGCCAACCGATGTCGAGTTTCTGTTCGATAAAATCGACCGCTGCAACACGATGTAGTTGAAGGTTATGTCCACGTCAGAATATTGCAATCTTTTAAAGCCACGTTATTTAGCTCATTCTACATCAGCTCTTTAAAATGGTTGGCACCACCGCTGTTGCATATCACAAACATATTGAATTCCACGTCCGTGATATATAGAATAATATTTTGGATTTGAATCTTTTAAGGCCTTCAGGGTATTTGGTTTATTTCTGAAAACTTTTTTATTCGGTTTTCCTAGTGATAAAAATCCACACATTCAGGCCTTGGGTACATGGTTGGCATAGACTTCTGCTAGTTATTTACTGTTTGGGGACGGACTTACCTCTTGTTACAATTAATACAAATTTAAGTGATAATCCTAAAACAATACTATTTGTGGATGATGCAAGTGAAATAGTTAAAATCCCCAATTTCACTGATAAGTTATTAATATGGTTTTTAAAAATATGAATGGTTTTCTTCTAATTTGCTTGCTTTAAATTTTGGTAAAACTTATTTAATGCAATTTGTAATTAAACATAGCTTTGTAATATAATGAATATTAATTATAACAATAAAATAGTAAACACCACTTCTGTTATGTTTCTAGGGATAATAATCAATAACACATTGTCCTGAAAAAGCCATATGGATGTGATTACACCCAAATTACACTGTCTGTTATATAGTTAGAGTGGTTAAACTGCTTCTGTCACAGGATACCCTAAAAGATTACCTATTGTGCCTACTTTCACTGTATTATGACTTGTGGGGTAATATTTTGGGGAAATTCCTACACAGTGACGGTATTTTTAGATTACAAAAAGGAATTAATAGAATTATAATGGGAGCCAGAACAAGAGACTCTTGGAGATAACTTTTTAAAATTTTACCTTTAACATCTCAGTACATATTTTCTCTAGCCCTGTTTGTAGTTAACAACAAAAGTTTATTTATGGATAATTCTCAACTACATAATATCAAAACTGGGAATAACTCCAGTATTTTCTAATTAAAATCACATTTAATGATTTATAAGCAAGGACCACATTATTTTGGTATCAAGATGTTTGACAGGCTTCCCTCTCAAATAAAGATTCTATCATATAATGTTAAGCAATTTTAAAAGAGCCCTTAATAATTTCTTACAACTGCATTCATTTTGTACTTTAGTTGAATATTTCGGGTCACAATTAAAATTGGATTTAATCACAGCATATTATGTTTAGTTCTATATATCATTTAATTTAGTGATAAGATACACTGTCTAATTGACATTTAAAAACATATACATCTATTTAAAGTTATTTTCATATCAGTTTTATCCTTTTCATTATCAGAATTGTTATATATGTTGTATTGTTGACATGTTTATCCAAAGAAGTGCTTAAAAAACAGATATTTTAATCAAGGTTTTACACTCAGTTGATTTTATCTTACTGGAGACTGACCAATGCTTGGTTCTATATAAGGTTATATATATATATATATATAGGTTTTAGATTGACAAGTATGTCTGCTTTGAAGACATACAGGCATAATATGTATGTGGCTCTAAGTAATGTCGATGTTGATTTAAACCTGTAACTTGTTCTGTATGTAATCTTTAGAACAATATATGTTTTTGACAAGTTCTGTATCCAATGGTTGTATTACCAGCAATGGATTTTTGAATTATCAGTAAATACGAAACAATACAATGCCCGAATTTAATTTCCTTTTGTGCGTGCTGATATTCTGAACTTCATGTAAATCTTTTCATCTTTGTCGAATTCTGGAATCCAGAATTGCACTACATGTCATTGTTAAATAACTTTGTATTAAAAAAATGTGGCATGGTTTGATTCTCCGAACATTTACAGCACACCAGGTTTGTGGTCACAATAAAATCTCATGTATAACTTAAGTTTTTCAGTATCACGGTTGTGAGTGTTTTGTGGGGTTATATTCCAACTGAAATACATTCATCCTTGTCTGTTGAGGATGAAATGTTACATTATGAATATTCCTGAAAAATCAGTTATGAATGTTGAGCTTTGGTGCTGTGTCTGCTGGTTGAAGGTGGTGCACTAAATATGGTGAATAGACAAAACTTGAAATTCTTGTGGGTCTAAAAGTGGATAATTAAAGATGTCAGTTTATTTGGGCCTTTGAAGAAGGCTTTTTGTAGATTTCAGTCTCCTTGGAGAGTTTATGATGTCATTACATGCTTTGACATCTCTTCCTGTCTGTGAGTGACCTGGTTTCATTCACCCTCAACCACTTTGGCTTATCATGTGATTGGTACCTATTAATTTGAACAACGTTAACAAAATTAGTACACATTTTGTCATAATATTTCTTTTTTCTTATGTACTCAGCAAAAAACTACATTGTTTGACTTTGCACAAGAATAAAATGTTTGTGATTGACAGAAATGAACTGTGTCGTCTCTGTATGTCACTGTGTTCTGACAGGCTAAGCTTTTGTTTAAATAACAACCCATAAGTGTTTGCTGAATTTGTCTCTGTTTTACTCACTTGTGTTTGGCAGTTTATTGGAGATCACCAGTGAGTATTAAAATATCATCATCATGCACACTGTAAGACCATCGACTGATGGGAGTTGTAAGTGGTGGTAGATTTGAATTTTATTTCTGGAATGGTCATTATAACACTTGATGTGTTTCTGTTTCAGTACATGTGAAGAATAAATATCGATGTGTACCTCTCATCTGCGCGGTTGAAAAATGTCATATGTTTTAGAAAAAACCCAGAATGGTGTTGAAGTGACAGTTGGGGCAGATATGACGGAAGAGTTTCTCTGTGATATAACCAAAGATACCTGTGATGTTGTATGTTCTGATTTATATATTATACTATGTATGTGGAAGATTTTATAGAGCTTTATGCAAGTCGGTGAGGTGCTCAGATGTGTCTGTGGACACAGACTGTGCTACATGTGGTTGCAGGGACTTGGACCATGTTGCTTTACCCGCTATTACTGCTAGTGGAAGCAGCAAGGCTCATTTGAAATGTGATAAAAAATAAAAGTTATTGCAGATTGTATCAGGTGGAAGGAATGCTGTCTGTAAAAGTTTACATGCATGCATTGTTGATATTCTTGGGTAAAACAGTAAACATCCATCCACATGTTTTTGGTTAGTTGTTTAGTTGTTGAGGGTTGGATACATAAAATGCTTCAAAGTTTCCCTGTCAATAAAAGTTACGCAGGTTGAGACTGGAGGAGTGTGATGGACACAAGTGACTGTTGGTCTGTCTCCAAAAATCGTACCAAGCGTCTGTTCATGCTTTGTGTTATGAGCAGAATTAGTATGATGTTGAAAGAATACATTCCACAATTCTCCATCTTTTACCTGCTTGAAAAGCAGGGAGCATGTCTGCTGTACATACTGTTCAAATTTAATTTTGGCCTTGAAGAAAACTGGTTCAATTACTCTCTACTTACACCATTCCATGACCCAATTTTTTAATAATTTATTGGTACCATGTGCACAATTCTGAGGTTTCTAAACTCTGTTATCTACTCAATATTCAAGTTTTGGGGATAAAACATTGTGCTTTGGGGGTTATTTCTACTTGTACTGCTTGACCTCTAAGGTGAAGATGCTATGATCTTTTAAAATACGAGGAACATAACAGCATAACTTGGTAGAAGGCTTTAATCGACAGCTGCACTGCTGCAGGAACCTTAACTCTGCTCTGACCTCTTTTCTGTGAATTTACCTTGGTGTGTATCTAACACATGGCATGTCAACACAAATTTAAATGACTGACTTATGGTTTCTTATCACTTGGTCTGAGCATAGCTTCTGGCTGTTCAACTGGGAATCTTGCCATCTAGCATAATTCTGTACAGCATCCTCCCATTCTCACCTATAACATATCTTCTCACTTATTCAGAGCATAAGATTATGAAGATTAAACTGTAGAGAATTATAATTTTGCCTGTTATTTTGTATGGGTATGAAACTTGGCCTTGACATTGAAGGAACAACATAGGCTGGTGTTGTAGAACAGGGTGAAGAGAAGGACGTTTGATTGTTAGAAGAAAATGGCATAATGAGGATCTTTATGATTTGTACTGCTCAACAAATGTTATTTAGGTGAAAAAATGAAGGAGGATGAGCTGGGTGGGGCATGTGACATGTATGGAGTAAAAGAGAAATACATACAGGGTTTTGATGATGAGCCATGAAGGAAAGAGACAACTTGGAAGATAAAGTGTGGGCAGGAGGTTGTATGAACGGTTGAATGAGTAGTGGGTTTGAGCCTTCTTGGTCCCATTGCACTTAGGCCTTTATGAACAAGAAGATAACATTTAACTGGATCTTAATAAAATAGGTTGGAGTGGCATGGACTGGATTCATCGGGCTCAGGACAGAGACAGTTGGTGGGCTGTTATCTATGTGATAATGAAACTTCAGGTTCTATAAAATGACAGGAATTCCTTGACTAGCACAAAAGCTGTTAGCTTCTAAGAATGGCTGTCCTCTATGGACTTAGTTAGTTGGTTGGTTGGATGGTTAGTCTTTAGTTAGTTCATTAGTTAGTTAGCTAGCTGGTTATTCCAAGAGGGCAATATTCAGGCTTACCCTGTTCTATATTGCTTTGTGCCCATCATAAGTAATGTGGCACAAGAATTTAATTTTTTTTTTTTTTTGGCTGTACAGCTTATCTGATAGGTATGCTTTAGAAGGAACTGGATACTGAAGTGAAAGTATGAATACAACATAGTCAAATTTAGAATAAGTATGCACATGAAAGTGTAGATTTTATATTCTTTTTTAAATAATTTTATTTGCATGTAGAATGATGGGAAGAATTTTGAATTTGTGGCTGTAAAGGAAGAAATAATTGATGGATTTGTGACTGATGAGTGTTGTGTGCAGCTGGAACATGCAGATAAAGTGGGGTGAGTAAAATGTATTTTGCAATTAATACAAGCAGAATTAATGTTACAAGTCACCCGTCAAACACTCTGAACATGTAAACGTGGGAAGAACGGAGTGAACTGTGACATAATCAGAACTGCATTATAGTGGTATGTTTTGTTTGCAACATGCAGAGAATCTTGGTGTTCATTATTAAATGTGACTGATAAAACCTTAAAAAATTTAGGAATCATGAACACTGGAATCTGCTTTGAATGTAAAATGCCTGTTTGATTCCAAGAGCTTATGAAATGCCAGTAACAGAAATATGAAATAACATCAGAAAGAATGAGAACAAAGAAAATTTGTTTTCAGCAAAATACAAACACTTTCTGGAAGCATAAAATACATTAGAGACTGAAGGCGAGTCTTGTACCATAAAGCACAATAAGTGATCATTGTCACTTAATTCATGATAGAGCGTGACTCAACTGAGAGTGAACTGTGAAGTAGCAGGAGCATGGGGAAGGCTGACTCACCAGCCATGTTGTCTTATTCTGAGTTGTTGGAACCTGTCACAAGACGCTGAGACACTGATATTAAAGTGGATCATCACTAAAGGTCAAAACATTGAACTTAAACATTCATGACTGTAAAGAAAGTACTGTACTTGTTTGAGCTGTTCTGTTTATTTTGTTTGTTGCAGCGTACTTGCAGAACGTGTTGCTCATGACGAGCGTGAAATTGTATGGTCTCAGCACATGTCTCATAATGATGAACATGACACCAACAGGAAACTTAATAGCTCCTGTGAATATATATCTTTGTTCATGCCAAAAGAAGTCAAACAGAGGAGTTCAAGCATCCAAGTAAGTAATTAATGCTTAATGGGAATCTAAATAATTGAAGGGCATGCATCTCATAGCCCTGAACATTGTAGGATTAATTTCAAAACTGACCGAATGGCACTACCATACAAAATTTAGTCACCTGGGATTTGTGTACCTGTGCACTGTGATCCTTTGAAATGTTGGGAAACACTAACCCAGTGACACTGTGTCATACCAGAAGACTGAATTCTTGAGATGAGCAATGTCCAACAGGCCTAAAAGAGTCAGCGTTCGTGTGTCGTTCTTGTTTGAACAAGTATGGAGACATTCAATCTCTGAAATGCAAATTTTGTGTTTTAATGAGGCAGAAGGATATAGGCCATATGAAGTGTGGTAATACTGTTGTAATACGTGGATGCGGAGTTAGTGTCCTCCTTAATATTTGTTATGGAATCACTTTACCCAAGCATCTTTACGGGCCACATTATTTTACCTCTGACTGGTTGAGGCCCTGAAAAGAGTTCAGAATTCTCAACTTCCATTTGTTTGGGAAAAGCCCCATCCACTTTCCCCCATTCTCTAGCTGTGATTTGCCAGGTAGTATGAAACCTTAACTGACATATTTTTCTCAGCTCTTCACTTTAGCATCCTCTAGACCAGGGCAGTACATTCCCCTGAAATGGCAAAACAGAGACCACTACACAGTGTAAAAATTCCAAAGCTAACCATCACTTGTGCTGGAGAGTTATTGCCTGGTTTCCCCTCTAATGTTTCTTACATCCATGAACAATATGTTTTAAGTTTATTGTGTGTTAGACCTGAAGTTTTAATGCCTCTTCTGGGTTGTGACCCTTTAGGTCATATTGGTGGATGCCTACATTGCAGGGGAAAATGGTGCTTCCACTTTCATTATTCTCATTCATCCCTGAAGATAGGGGCAGTATGTTCTGCCAAGACCTTGGTGTCCACTGATAAGATGTGCAGTGTCACAATGCAGAAGACGGTAATTTATGTTGAATTTTATGTTGCATGTTTTTAAATTAGTGTTGCTTATTTCATTCTTTTTTTGTTTTTAGTTCCTGGGCCTCATCTTCAGCATCCGACCATTTAATTTGCATTTTCACTGCACGCGTGTTTTTAGTTTATCTGCAGTCACTTCCTAGGATGATGAGTCTCGGGTAGGTTTCGGTTTTTACTGCTATGTTTTGAATGTGTTTATTTTTACTGCTAGGAAATAAGAATTGCACATATGTATGTAGCTATGTGAATACATTCCTTTGTTTATTCATTTGTTCATTGACTAATTCATTTTCATTCATTCCATGGACCCAGAAATTAGTCAAAGTGGCAGTGATGTGGAATAAGTCATAAAAATACAGTGTACACAACTAGTACAAGACAGTAATCAATGGTAGGTGTTTGACATAAAGTATTCCATTGTAACACTAAATTCATTACCTAGGCTGCCACAAAACTCACTTGATGCTAGAGTGACACTGAGTGTTAAATTACTTTGGGCCCATGGTGTATGCAACAAGTGTAAGACTGTGAATTATATTTAAGCATTATAAATCCATTTACAGAGTATAAGGAATTTACAATTTTAATATAATGTACTTCAGTGGTCCCATGTCCAAGGTGGAGAGTGGGGGGCGAAACTGTTTTACAAACTTCTTATGGGAAAAATATGATTACATGAATGCAGACATTGTACATTTACACAGTGCTTGGTTGGGTAGCTTATGTTGCCAGCTTCTTCACTGGTTGAATAACTGTACATTTATCCACATGTATTTAAATTTTTTGGCATTTGGGAAAATCTTTTTCCTCAAATATTTAATTATTTTCAACAGTGTATAGTCAAAACCCTGCTGGGTGAAATGATCTCAGCCAAGAAATTACAGTACTCATTTTTTTTAATAATTTGTACTGTAATTCAGGTTTATCCATTTCTGGGTGCTGGATATCTGAATGATGTTATCAGGTGTGTTCGCCATGGAAAGTACATGTGGGCTTTGTGGTGGACAAAGTGGCACTGGCCCAGTTTTTTTCTCTGGGTACTTCCAGTTTTCCCTGATGGTATAATTTGGTCAGTGCTCTGTATTAAGTCATCCACCACTATTGCTATGTAGTCTCAGCAATTGATAGTGTTGTTAAATAACACGCCTAAAAATTGATATCCACACCAACTCCAATTTTTGTCTTTTAGCCTTGCTGAAGAATGAGGAAAATATTTCAGCCCCCAGAATTGTTCCTAACAAGCTTTTTCGGCTTTATGGAGGGTTAATTTATTCTGTGTTTCTTTATTTCAACAAAATTATAGTCTAAGATATGTGCAACTGATAACAGTTTTTTTTCTAGCACACCATAGCAAAAGGGGAGAAGGATGACACATTGAAGCCCTCAGTAAGTAATGCGATATTATGGGCTTGCAGTTATGTTGTATACAGAGTCATTATTCTATCTCTCTAATGGCAGTTGTCAGGGTAGATAATATTCCTGCATTTTCTAAATACGTTTGCAAATTTGCATCCTCTTTGCCCTTGATGTCTGTTAATTAGAGACATGAAACTGCTGAGGATGTAATGAGCTGTGTTGGATGGAGTCAAATTTTTTTTAACAGAGGTCATCAACAGTATAGATATTGCATGACATATAGCAATAAGATATTTTCTTTGCACTTTGCAAAAACTGCATTATATTGAGGTGTAGAATATAACCGTTACCTTTCTGAGATACCTTTTCCTGTCCTATATTACATGCCTTATTGAGTTATGGGAAGGTTGTTCTTGTGCACTCCAGGAAGGTGCATAGAGGTGTGTGAAGGTATAGCTGCATTGTTTACTCCAGCACTAGATGGAGCTGAGAGCTGGGTGGTCAGCTTCATGCCTTGGCCATTTACTGCCAGAAAAGAGCCTCAATTATCCATTAAATAGGAGGTTGGGTGGGTTTCAGATCCAGTCTGCATGCTATGGAGAGGAGGAAAATATCATACCCCTGCTGGGAATTGAAGAGTGATTGCTTGGTCATCTGGCCCATAGTATAGCCACCATACTGACTGCTGTAAATTTTGAAAATGTTTGATTCAAAGTTTGTGTCATATAGGGTTTTTTTTTTTTGGCATGATAAATTCAAAACAAAACTAGTATGACAGTGTTAGCTGTGAGATTTGAGATTCTGACAGCTATGTTGCTGAAGGCTGAAGTATTCTGGGACGTGATGCTACACCATGGAGTAAGTAGTTTCATATATTTCAAAGGATCATACTGCCTTCATCTTCAAGCATGATCATTCCCACGTCCACTCTTCTTGGACTGCTTGAACCTGAAGATGGTGGTAGTACAATCCTTGAAACATTGGTAAATATGTGCTGCTGTGAAAGAGTTTCCACACCAGACAACAGCTGATGTTACTGCTGCTATACTACTTGCCATTCTTGGTTAAGCAGTGAATTCAGGAACTTTTGAGAATGGTATGTATGCACAAACGAATGGTTGTTTCAACATAGGGGACTGTTTTTTATTTACTTACCTCCATCTAGGGCTGAGATAAAAAATGACTGGAGCTGTGTATCTACTACCCATATGCCTACATGGCATGCACAGGAACAACTTTATGCCTTCTTACCTTTTCCCCTGTTTTTTAATTCATATACAACTTAAACCAACTGCAGCACACAGCATAGAGAAAAATTCCCGCTGTGTGTATCTGTGTGTGGGCGTGGGTGTGGATGCATAGACACCATATAAAAGTATCCTGCATCTTATGGTCTGCAGGTGAATAGAACATCTGAAGTTACACTTTAAAATCTTGGTGTATCCTGTGGTTGAGAAAATACAGTAATTACAATATGCTGTGTGTTTTCATTTTTCTTTTGCATGTTTCAGATCAGTTTAAGTGCATCTGTGGTAGATTATTCTTTACATTGGCAAAAGAAATACCATTCCCATTAATGTATAAATTTATGCATGATAACATTGACATCAAGCACATATAACAGAGTTACTTTGAAATGCAACCAGATGCTCTTAAATAGATCACTTGGTGTAAATAAGTTGTATAATCATAGTTAAACCATAAACTTCACCAAAACCTATATATGTCCAGTATGCTGTAAAACGTTTACATTGCAGATAAGCATGCAGAAACATATGAGAGTGCACAGTGGAGTAAAACCATACCATTGCTTTCACTGCAAGCAATGTTTTGTACGCAAGGCTGATTTGCAAAGACATACTGGAGTGCATAGTAATGACAGACCACATCATTGTCCTGTGTGTAGAAAATCCTTCAAATATAAATATGGCCTCTCCATGCACTTCAAATTACATAAAGGGGAAGGTCATGAATGCCTTGTGTGCAAGAAATCATTTAGTACTCGACATATTCTTGAGCGTCATATGAGCACCCATGCGGAACGTAGGATTTATCGATGTTCCGTCTGTAAAGTTGCATTCAGTGAAAGAAACTGCCTCAGTCAGCATACAAAGCTACACACAGAAGAACGTCCTCGCCCTTATGAATGCCATGTTTGTAAAAAGAAATTCATTACACGTCACGATTTGGAGAGGCATTGTAGAACACATACAGGAGAAAAACCTTATCAGTGTGCAACATGTGAGAAAGCATTCAGTGACAGAGGTGATCTTACTAGGCATTTAGTTGTTCATTCAGGTGAGAAACGGTACATGTGCACAATTTGTAATAAGGCTTTTACTATGCAAAGTTCATTAAAAACGCATGCTAGAGTTCATACTGGCGATAAGCCATATCCTTGTATTATATGTAAGAAAACATTCTCCCAAAAGGCAAATGTTGCACGACACATGAAAATTCATGGGACTCGGAAGGTTATGTAGATATGGAAAAATGTTTTGTTACAGAAATTAGTAAACTTATTTTATTAAAAGCTAAATAAATAGTCGAGATATGGGCTTGTAGTTTGTGACACTGTGTGGTGATGTAGGAAGGATGTCCATACTTCAGAGAATACATCCTGTGCTATGTCATAAACTGAATAATAAAGACAATTTAAGTCAACACAACTGTCTTTTCTTATACAATCAATATCTGCCTTTGTAAATGCTAGATTTTTCAGTCTTAAGGGTCATGTTCAGACATGAATGAATAAAAACAGTGACAGTCAAATACCTTGAAGAGATCTCTTTCATATGACTTAATCTACTAACATTATACTGTTATATAAGAATCAACCTGTCACACGTGAGTTATATAATAAAAAAGGGTTTTGTATATAGTTGTGATATTAAAAGTGCATGTATTTTATTGCATTGAAAGTATATTACACATGTCACAGACTTAGTATAAAAATCAATAAAATCCTATTTGTTTTGTTGCTGATATATAATAGTGTTTGTTTTATGTGTAAAAGTGGTACTTGACCTTGCAGTAATACCATGAATTTAATTATAGACATTAGTGCAAGATTAGAGAGTGTGTACCTCTTTAACAGCAACTGGACCATCCTACAGTGGACTTCCATGTCCTGTTTGGAAGCCTGCTGCCCACATCCACATCAGAAAGCTGCTGTGGTACGTACAATCCCAAAATCTTCACATTGTGATTGACGTGCTTTGGTATGTTAGTGATACGCGAATTTAAGAATATTTGGCGGTTTCACTTTTTGCCAGCCATATTAGGGCAGTGACCAAAACCTTCCATTTAACATTAGCTGATGGAGGGTACCCCTTCGTTTTGCAACTGTGAAGGCACTTGTGCCAAACAAGAGCTATTTGTGTAGTCACCTACAGGTCCAACTTAAGGTGACCAACGGCCAGCAGGTCAGTCGAAGCCACTGATATCAGGGTGCACCAGTAGACTGAACGATGAGTATCACACCCATTAACTGGCTAACCCAACGTATTCTTGCATGTTGTACAACAAATTCCTTGGTATTATTAAAGATGGTGTATGCCCCCCCCCCCCGACGGACGTCATCAATCGAAAAATCCCCTCCACAATCGCATTCATAGATCTGGGTTATATCACCAGACATTTCACCTATCAGTTTTTCCAAAGGCCTAATTTTCAGAACGCAGCCTTCTCCTTAGTATGAACAAGTCAAGGGTTAAAGCCATGACCTTCCAAAACCCTTTCGCATAACCTCACTCCACGGTAAAATTTGTGTGGCAAAATTTTGCACGATCTGTGATTATGTCATTCCAGATGCGTTTCGTAAGCACGAATGGTTTAACTTGGGAACCGACGCCGGCTCTTGACTAGCGTTTCTTTTCGCTGGTGACAATTTGGGTAAACTCCGTGCATTTTCGCGGCAAACCTTTAGGTTTTCCGCCTCTCACACAATACAAATTCTAGGCCTATTTGTACCAAAACGCACGGTCCCCGTGGGTGGTTGTCATGCATACAGTTTCGCAGAAACCTCCTTGTATTATATTGATCTGATAGGCGCTAAGGAACATTGGGAATTCTTTTCACTAAACAATCCTCTTTACAAATACCCATTTACCTACGTATCACGAACTTCCGTGCTCTGGCACGGTATAACCCTGTGCACAGCAAGGTTGTTAGTATGCTTGTTCCCTCGTACTAGATTTTTGTTTGATCTGTGTTATCAAGAAGGCTGAACTGCATAGTATGTGTAATATTTTGTTTGACGTCCGACAGAGATGTCAGTTATAGTTGCAGTAGTAAGTTCGATCCGTGTCAGTATGTGTTTGTCCATGATTTATAATTGAAGCATTCATTCTTAATAACGAATTGATGTTACTAACGAAAGAAAATGGACGCGACACTGTTCCCTCTAATTAAGCAAGAGCCAGATTCTGATAATGAAGTGGACCCGTTAGCATTGAATATAGACCTGCGTGAAGTAAAGGTAGGGAGTGTAAACAATTTTTTCTTACAGTTTATGCGGTAAGAGAATACAATATCCCTTCATACTGTGTGTTGATATGGTACATTCAAAGACTTAGGATCAGATGTGATTGCGTGCACTGGGGGAATTTAACACTTCGTAGTAACTTTGAATGAACGAATCGAATAAATTAGTGCAAGTGTTCGGAAGTCTCCCGGTTCGAATGTCGGCAGGGACAAGAGCCATAACGATTGAGGGTTTCTTTGGAGGTCCTCCAGGCAAATGCTGGAATAGTCAAGGTTAGGCCAAGATCGCTCACTTCTACATCTTTTTCTTTGGGTACTTTAATGTTGCCATGTCCGTTTCTTTGTATTAGTGAGCCACATTCATTCAATCATTTGTGAACCATGGATGCTGTATAATCGTAGCAGATGATAGCATTGTTCAATAAAACACTTCTGCAACACCCTATTCATTTCATCCTTCAGTTATCTAGACATACAGGGCTGTGTGTTCTGAGTTTAATGACGGTATAATTAAGGAACAGTTAAAGAAATACATAAACATCAAAGCTTCAAAAATTCAATCAGTACCTAGTATAAGATTGCTGTTTTGGTTGTTAATTGTTTAGCTACAAAACTATAATTATAAAAAAATTGTTTGAAGAAGCGAGGTAAAATTTAGATTTGTATCACCTGTGACCCCTCCAATGGTATGTCCACAAAGAATCAAGAAGGTGAGGAATATCCTACAAAAGCTAAAAAGAGTGAATGCTAACTGCCTTGGTCACATCTTGTGTAGGAACTGCCTTCTAAAACACGTTATTAAAGGAAAGATAGAAGGACGGATAGAAGTGATGGGAAGGAAACATAAGCAGCTGATTAATGGCATTAAGGAAGATAGAGGATATTAGAAATTACAAGAGGAAGCACTAGATTGCACTGTGTGGAGAACTTGCTGTATGAGGTTGTGGACCTGTCGAAAGACTACTGAATGAATGAATCAATCACGTGGTTCCTCCCTGATATACGTGTGTGATAATGAAAACTCTGTTACAAACGTACTTAATTTTGGATGCCTTCCACATTCTGCGTAGCGATATTCAGTCTGTAATAGTACAAATGTTATTGCTGTACTTAACACATTTGACACCATTTTTCACTCGAGTTTTGCAACTTTTTGTGTGTGTCTCAGAATATCCATGTGGATTGTCTGTACTCAACAGTACCTTACTTCTCAGTTCAACTCAGTAAATGTTGGTATCAGACATTGTCCCATAATGCTGACTTACAATCAAGTTCATGATTTTGTTTTCCTGATTAATCTAAATAAAAGTCACAAAACATGAACCTTACTGATATGCATTCTTCTACATTCCTTTGTTAATTCATTTACTTTAGGTCCACATTATCTGTTTTTAGCATTCTGTTTTCACCTCAGACTAGAAAGCAGTGTAAGAGTAAAGTAGAGTGGTGCTGTGGACATAAGATGAAGGATAAACATGGTTACATGTTTTAGCTTAAACTGCAAGGTACAATCAGGTGGAAGGTTATGGAGACTTAGTTATGTTATTATTGGGGGCGATTGTAATGTGGAATGTGCCACATGACTGACTCTCCGTAGTCTACAAATCATTAATTTTAAGCATGTGTTTGCTGTTTCGTGTATGAAGCAGGATCATGATTAATTTTTAGGGTAGTTTGCAATCTACCTCATTTAATATTCAGTTATAGAACCAAATTCCAATACAAAACTAACTGAACTGTAAGATATCATAAAACTGTTTCCTCTTCCATATGAATTTGTCCTTGTTGAATACATGTAACTGGTGAATGTACAATACACATTTCAAACAAGGCACTCTGTGTATTATATGGAATACTGACTGCACTGCATCATAAAACTGACAGGTGTATAATACACATGAAAATACGGTGTGCTGTTGTTATGTGTGTCTGGTAATGTTTATGTATGCTTAAGCATATACGGTAGAGTCCTGATGCTCGCGGTTAGTGCAATAGCAGGACACTGGGGAATGCTGACTCTTGGGCCACATGGCCTCATCCTGATTCATCAGAACTCTTCACACAATGTTGAAACATTGAAATTAAAATGGATTGTCATGGAAAGTCAAATTCATGAACATCAAGCTTCAAGAATGTAGAGACACTGCTGTATGTTCTCAATCAGTGTTTGCTGCATTTCACTTATATTATGTATGAATTCTACTCTGATGTTGACTTTCATTTTCCAATATAATGTGTTTTGGATGTTACAGTTCATTGTGGTAAAGGTTCACATTTTGCTTGTGTGAATTGTCATACCTGTTTTCTAGTAGCCATTGATGGAGGCAGTATGTTCTTACAAAATATCTGTACCTCTCTACCAGATTGCATGGTGTCATAATGAAGAAACCCACAAAATTTATAAGTTACTGTAAATGGATTTTTAAGCTAGATAACTTAGTAAAGGCAAAGGTATAGTTGCCCCTGTACATGCCATGCAGACAAGTAGGGAGAGTGAAGGTATAGCTCTGAGTCGTCCAGCCCACAGCCTAGTCACTATACTGAGAGAGCTGTCCTGGTTCCACAGATGGGTTGGAGCACCCAAAATTCAACTTTGAATTCCATAGGGCTGTTGTCATTATTTTTAATATGGTTTGTTGTTGTATGTTTGCATATTCAGGAAGAAGATGGTGACCATGACCAGAGACTTCTCCCAAATTATGTGGAGGATTCTGTTAGTAACAGAATAAATAATTTTGAGGTGAAGGAGGAAATATCCGTTGATGAAGATGGAATACATCTGCACAGTGTAGATACTGTTGTGTAAGGAATGCCTTTTTATGAGTATATTTTTTTTTATTTAAATTTTAATGTTCCTTCTGCCACAGAACCCAGGACAGGCTTTGGAAGGGATCTCTTTCTGAAGATTCATTTGTTCAAGCATGTGATGCTGTGTCAGTGGGTGTGTTTCCTGAAAGTTTGAAGGTTCATGGTATAGGAAGGAAGGCACCACAATCCTTGCAGACACTGGGTATTATTCACCCACTGACACAGCTTCACATCACAGAACTGACCTTCCAGCAACACCACTGTGAGAACATTTTTTGGAACCCCATCTCCCTTAAACAGTTACGGTTTTCTTGCAGCCCTTAGTTGATTCTCTGCTTCTTTCTCTGCTGTAATGAGAAAGTTTGGGTGGCTGTCATTAACATTTATGAGTTGTGTGTTGCAGTAACGTAGTGGGTTGTGCTGGCTGCTCCCTGTGTCTTTGTGAGTACAGTACCACTGCATATTATGGTTAATTTTGTGTCATGTTTACAACCTTTACACACAACAGTAACTGATTTCCTATGGCTGTTTTCTTTCACATGGCAACACATTTTGACTTCACCAGTCATGTTCTAGACATACTTTAAAATTCAAAATATAAAATGAAATTATTTAAGGTTTTCATTACATAAAATGAGGTGTAGCCAATAGTACATAAAAGTGTGAAAAGAATATGTTAATATACCGCTGTGTCACACATGGTGGGAAGGACATGTGGCATATATCAGGGAGAAGTGAAATGTATGTGGTAGTTTGGTGGGGCAACCTGAAGGAAAGAGACCATTTGGAAGACCGAAGTATAGATGGTAGGATAACAGTAAAATGCATCTTAATGAAATAGGATGGTAAGGCTTGGACTGGGTTAATCTGGCTGAGGATAGGGACAAGTGGCAGGCTCTTGGGAACATGCTATCAGACCATTTGGTTTGGTAAAACGCAGGGAATTTTTTTACTAGATGATGTACTGTTTGTTACTCAAGGACTCTGCTCCATGGATTTAGTCATTCGGTCAGTTAATTACCTAGTCCAATCAGTCAGATAAGAAACTACATGAACAGTTGATTACTTCTGTGTGGTCTGGTAAATATGTACCAACATTTTGCAGAGGCATCTGCTGCTTCCATGGGGACAGACGACCGCACAGATGATGGAAGCAGCAGATGGCTCATTGTAGTCACCACAGGGAGAACCTGAAGTGTCGCAGTGAACCAAAAAGAGAGTAAATATCTGAACTATAATTTACATTTAACACTCCCATTATTACTGTATGTACACATTTTCTCACTTTACATGTATATACCTGAGTATGAATTGGAAGAGTGTAATTAAAACCTTTTTATAGTGGATTTGTAAGAACAGTCATATGGCTTCTGTTTGTAGCTTAAAATAAAGCCATAATAAAATTTATCTACTTATCTCCATGCCATAATGCATATGTACATAAACAGTTGATGTTTGTGTGAGAATATTATCAAGTGATGATTTTACCTCATTAATGTATTGAAGTTCTTTGATTTTGTAGTTGTAATTTAAAATTCAAATTGAATACTTAAAGAGAAAGATGTTGGTGACTGTGATAAATGAAGATATTGTTTTTAGTATACACATGATAGTTGTGTGTGTAGACACTTCATGTATGCAGTAATACAGGATTATGTAATAACATCCGAACCTGAAGTTTGTCCGTGAGCCTAATAGTAAAGTGGGATTTATCACTTGTTTCTGAAATGTGTCATTAGTTTTTCTTCTTGTCTTCTAAGCATGTCAATGTAGGTAATACAGTAAAAATTCATTTATGCATCACCTTGCATAGTGGCAAGTTTACTCTTCCTGCATATTTATGTGTAGAGTCCATTGCAATTGACAGTTTGTGTAGTGATTACTGCAATTTTCTGAGCAGTAGTTAACGTGTTTCTTTCTCTGAAAGACAGTATATGGGGTGCTGTACATTTTGTTCTTTGCAATTGTCTGCATGTTTTATTTCTTATATTTTATATTCTCATCATAGTGTACATAAGAACTGCTTTTTGAAAGTCATTGTTATTTTCTTTGCAAAATGATCTATTGACATATCCCATTTCCCTGCAGTGCTGCATAAATGAACATTTGTACTGTTAAGTGTTTTAAAAATTAACTGTGTTCACTATATAATCAGGGTATAAGACTCTCTATGTTTTTCAATGCATCGTATATGACCAGTTACCTGGGCATTGTCATTTTACAGGTGTGATAATGGTTTCTGTAACCAACAGCCAGCATGTGGTGACTCTCAAATAATATGTGGAACTTACATGGACCAGCGAACATATGCCAGAAAACGTTTTGCACACATTTGTGATGAGTGTGGAAAGGGATTCATTACACCCAGCAAACTGAAGAGGCATACACTGGCTCACACAGGGGAGAAGCCACACATGTGTGAATTGTGCATGAGAAGATTCAAAAGTGTGGACCATTTGAAGCGACATTCGATTATACACAGTGAGGTGAAGGCATATAATTGCCTAGAGTGTAGTAAACGATTTTCTAGGCTGGATCGACTGAAGGCACATTCCTTGATTCACTTTGGAAATAAACCGTATGAATGTAATGAATGCTATAAGAGTTTCATTAATCGGAGTACGCTGAGAAGACATGCGTTAATACACACAGGGGAAAAGCCACTTATGTGTATTGTATGCAGTAAAAGATTCAGTCATCGCACTGCCCTGGAGAGACACGCGTTAACACACACTGGAGAGAAACCATACGTTTGTAAAATTTGTGATGTTGGCTTTATCCGTCTAGATTATTTGAAGACTCATATTGCATCACACAGTGGTGAGAAGTCATACATATGCAAAATATGCTCCAAAGGATTTACATCATGTGGTGTGTTGAAGAAACACACACTAATACACACAGGTGTGAAATCATACAAGTGTTCTCAGTGTAGTAAAGGTTTCTTCCAGAAATTTAACTTGATCCGTCATTTACAGTCACACACAGGACAGAAACCTAATCAAATAATGGACTGACTGTCTATATGGATATAAGCAAACAAGCATATTGTTCTAGTGTACAGAAATTACTTCTGTCATGTTAATATCATTTTATTTACTGATGCTCTTCATTTTAGAAACTTGTTCGGAAATTACACATGGGCTCTTAACACAAATTTTAATGCCAGTTTTACTTTCATATTCACTTTTTTGGAAGTCTTAACTTTCAGGCTAGTTCCATTTTAATGTGTGAATACTGGAATATTTATAAGTATATCTCTTTTGATTTACAAAGTCTGTCTACAGTTTCCTTCTGTTATTTCCAGCAAAATACATTATTCATCAGAGCTTCATATGTTCAAGCTGCCAGTTTGATACAGTGTATCAAAACTTCATGTCATCATCAAAATTACATTCCAGAAATCTGAGAGCACACAGTAGACCTACAGCACATCTGTTTATCGCTGTATGTGGTATATTTTTTAAAGGTTATCTGACATGAATTTTGGGGTGAACAAAGTCAAAGCTGAGGATTCAGGTCTTCTGGGATGCAATGTGGGGCAGAAGGTTAATAAAGAAGAAGGCACTCTGTTTCTAAAAGATACTGGTAAAATATTAATCCAGGGACATATTGTCATGTCCTAGAAGACTTTGAGTCATCAGCAACACCTCTCTGGAAACCTCAAATCTTGCACAGCATGAGATCTCAGAACATTACGTGCCTGATTTGTTTACCATCAGTTGGTTGTACGGTTGATTTGGTGCAATGAAACTTAATACTCATCATTCTTCTGAAAGCAAATGAAACAACTCGGGTAGTTGCTATAGTGGTAATGCTGCAGACGTGTATTTGGGAGGGGCAAGTTTGATTGTCAGCCTGGAAACTATTTACCAACTGATGTGGTACACCAATGTAGAAGACTAGTATCTTTACTCATTTTCAGCTGGTATTCACATTGGTGAGGAGTCAGGACATACACTGAATTAATATTATGGATTCATTTTCAAGCATGCAATATGTATAATACTTGTTTGAATTTATAAGCAGTGTGTTGTGTTATTGCAGCAGTCAAGCTGGAAAAGTGCCTATGTTACCATACATTAAAATGTGACTTCCGGCCCTCTACAACTGTGACATTTAAAGTTGTCCAGTTCTGAATGACAAAACATTCATTTATTCATTCAATAGTCTGTCTTACAAAAGGTCCCTAGTCTCTGCCAAAGTGAGTTCTCGACATGCGTTATCTAATGTTTCCTCTTTCGATTTCCAGTGTCCTATAGTTTCCTTGAGGTGAAGCAGAAGCTGCTTACATCTTCTTCCTTGATTTCTCACCACTTCTTCCCTCTATCTTACCTTCAAAAACTTGTTTTAGAAGGCAGTTTGTATGCAACGTGTGACCAATCCATTTAGCCTTCTTTGTATTGTAAGTAGGATATTCCTCTCCTCTGTGACAGTTTCTAATACTTTTGGGTTTTCACATGATCAGTCCAACTGAACTTTCCATCCATCTCCAGCACCAGCCACATTTCAAACATTCCAGGTAGTTCTACTGTCTGAAGTGTCCAAGTTTCAGCACCATACAAACCAATGCTCCAAATGTAGCACTTCACTGGTTTCTTTAAGTCCAGTTTGTTAGAGAAAAAAAGCTTTCTTGTTGAATGCTGCTTTTGCCATGACAATCCTGGACTGAACTTCACATGTAACTCTTGCTTCATTTGTTATAACACTACCCAAAGAGCTTAAATATTTCACATTCTCCAGTTGGTTTTGATTATCATAATCTGTATTTGGGGATGGATTCCTTCAAGTCCTAATATTCTTAGTTTTTTCAACTTTAATTTCCATAACATGGAATCTTCCAATTTCAATCAGTCTCTCAATCAAGCCCTGTAGCACCATTTTGCCTTGCCCAGCAGTACAAGGTCATTGCATATTTTACATTCTTAATTGACCTCTTTTGAAGTCCCCAAACCCTTCAAGAGCTTTTTTTCATAAGGCACTTGCTGTACAAGTTGAATAAAATCGGTGACAAACAGCAAATACAAAATTATGGCTGCAAACACCGTAGTAGTGAGCGATTTAGAAGCCACAATTCCACAAGGTAAAGGTTGGTATGTGTGAGATACCGGCTACATTACGGATAAAATTGATTGATTTCAACATAGTCCCAATGTTCATGAGCCTCGATGTTTCGTATTTAGACCTTTCGTGATCAAGCAGAGTTAAGGGCACGCATGACACGTTAACGGTTGTAGTTTTACCCGCACTAGAAATATGGAAAATCTGCAACTGCTGGAAGTAGCCTTCCAATTGTCGCATGAATTTATTGGGTACGATACGTAAAAGTACGCATTTTCACATTAACATATGACTTCTTTCCGGCGTATCACACACCCTCAGTTGGTGCAGGTTGCTCGCCACTAACACAAGTCTTGCAAGAGGAGGCACACCTTAAATTTCCCAGTTCGCACGCAGGGTGCCACCTGACGTGCTATTGTTCGTCATAATAATTTATTCTTCTACTTAATCATTGAAAATAGATTTACTGTCTCTTGACATTTACTGCTCAAATGCTACATACAATTCTAGGTAGTATGCGTTCGTATTCTATTAATATAATGCCAAAATTCTGGCCATTATCTCCAACTAAAATTGATGGATACATATACAATACGCCTATACATACAAGATTATCCTCTTTTCGTAGCATAATGTACGTTGGAACATACAAAAGCGCACATAATACATAAGGTCACAAATTACTATCGGTAGACCACGGGCACGAGTCCGCTGATTTGAAGCCAAAGTCACCGAGGTTTACCGGGCACAGAAGAGTACCCGAAATAATCCTGTGCACCCGTATAATTCAACCTTTGGGAACAAGAACTAGTGGCGCCACGTGTGGCTTGGACATTATTATTTGTGGCCGGCATTGCTCAGTGGTTGTATTTAGCACGGCATAGATGGCAGAGAAATGCTAACTTTTATGTGCAAGGTTTATGACATGCCGATTGTCAATTAGATATGATCTGTGCCGGCGACTATCTCGCTGACTGTGAACGAAGTAAGGCGGTATTTAGGTACTGCGTTTCTGTCCAGTGTGAAAGAGTCTAGAAGTTATTTCTAAAGGTATGTAACACACCAGTATGTTCACACCGTTACTTTGAGGCTGTCCTGTTTGATGTTATAAGCTGCACCTCATGTTTAAGGTTTAATTGGCTTGTGCAACAGTTTGAGGGACGACGATGCCTCCAACAGTGGCCTGGTGAATGTAACATTGACAGTGTGTTACGTGATTGTTGGTGTGTGAGGAATAGGTTTTTTTTAAACACACATGGAACATTTGTGGGCTAGGGCCTCCACCTTATCAAGGCGTAATGATCATACTCCAGACAGGAGTAATAGGTTATAGGATATGAGTATTCATAATCCATGCATTAAGCATATCATCCATAAAATTAAGAAACTAAATGCAAGTGCATTTATTTCAAATTATATGAATAAATGCTATAGGATATCATGGTAATGGCATGATGTTGGCAGTATTTGTGTTCAGCTTTGCAAAACTTATGGAGCAGAGGCAATCATGAGAATCTAGCAGTACCTGAGCAAGTACTATATTTTATGGAAGCTGAAGATAAGTAAATAAATAAATCAGTGAATGAATGAATGAATGACTGAATAAATAAGCAAGTATGTAAGTAAAGAAAAAACAAACAACCAAACCAGCAAGCAAGCAAACAAACGAATAAATAAGGAAATCAGTGAATAAATAAATACCTAACCTAACCAGACCTAATGTAATCTATCCTACCCCAAACTGAACCTCAATGTAAACTTCGTCCAAAACCTGATGATCAAACTGATCATAATGACTTGAGTGACCAGAACAACCAAAGTAATCATCATTACCAACATGACCAACAAAGGTCCAAAATAACCAAGTAATAAAAGGGTTAAAAGCTACTGTTCTAGTTACTGTCATTTGTCATACTTGGTGTGTGACAAGCATGACTGTATTGCAGTCTTACCAGAGAATTATTCAGTAGGTCTACTGAAGTATAATATATTTTACTCTGTAGTGTATTTTTCTGTATTAAAAGTCACCAGAGGAGGAGGGGAGAACACTTGCATTAACAAAGAGAAGGATATCTCTGCTGTCATGGTGAAAATTTGACAAAAAGGAACTAAGGATTACTTACATCACCACTGGCCTGGAACAAGTAAGTGTGCAATTATTATTTAATTTATAAGATGAACATAATAGACATTTTATGAAATACATGCATAATGTTAGTATAGTTGATAGTGCTGTACACTGCATGTTGAAGTGTAGTGTTCACCAAATAATTTCAAGTTTACAAAATTGAGATGAAATGATTAGCAGGGCATGATGCATGCCAGGGAGGTTTCAAAAAAGAGTTACATGGTTTATAGGTTAGAGAAGGTGCGTGGAAGAGAAAATAGTAAATACATAATTTTTCACAACTCAGTGGAAGAGATTAGTTTGGATGCTTTGATGCAGATGGAAGATATTATCATCATCATCTTACATAAGGTGTGATCTTGATGATGGGATTGATCTCACTCAGGGTGCTTGTAAACCCAGAATGAATGTTCATTCTCTGTGTAACATGGGATTCTTCTGTCCTTGTTTAGCAACTGCTTGCTTTACAAGAAGGCAGTGCTGTGAGCTGGATGAACGAGGAATCATCCATCAATTTGGGCAGGGAAATTTTCTCTTATCTTTATAGCGTCCACAGAACCTCTGAGGAGCCCAACCTCTTATTGTCTGTAGTCAGGGTAAAGTGGCTGGGGAATGAAGCAAACCACTTATCTCTGTCAAGTGCCAGGATTAAGAACATGTGAAGCTGTATGTGCTGTACCTCCACACCACCTATACTCACACTGCTTGGTGCTTAATGAAACATGGAAAGAACTTTACCTTATATGAAGTGTTTTCATGTTAATGAGTTGTGTTGCTCACAGCAAAAATTGTTGTGTGAAAAACAGTAGGTGGATTGCCATTTAAAATAATGTAGTTTTTCATAGGCAAGTGATAAAATGCTGTTCAAAGTGATGATGAATTACCATGTGGCCATTGTTTGTCCACATTGTTGTCTGGGATCTCTGTGACATCAGATTGAATTTGTATTTTGTATTAATCTTTGTATTGTTGTTGTCTTGTCTGTTGACTTGTATAACTCTGAGCCAAGCTGCAACTTTAGTATATTAGTTTTGTGTGTACTGTGAAGAAACTATCACACTATTAGAAATGGAAGTTTTTTATTTATGTAATCACAGTTATGGTGTACGTGTTTCATTTATTTCATGTGGTGACAGTTGTGTATAATGGAGGAAATTGTTTCTATGTTGAGAATGTTCAACATTTTAAATAGTTTTGAGAGTGTGATTCTGCATGTGATGTTATTTTAATAGAAATTTCAAATTCATCATATGTGGTCCTGACCTTAAAATGTGTGTGTATACTGATAATATCTGTAACCAGGAAGTATTTCACATCTTGTTTCTTCAGTATGCTGGAGAGGCAAAATATAAACTACTGTGTACACAGCTGGAGGAACAAACACGTATTATTTCATGTGGTGTCTGTAAAAAACAGCCTGCACTTCCTCTAATTCAGTGTTCCCAGTATGGTAATTCCATCCACACTTCAGTTATTCTTAATATTGTTTGGTACAGGATTTGACATTCTCAAAGTGGGGAGGATTCATAATGTGGTCCAGTTTCTTCTTCTTCTTTAGGTGGTGCTACAACTTCAATCTTTGAATGTATTGGCCTTCTCAACATATGATTTCCACTTATCATGATCCTGGATGCAGCTAATCCAATTCTTTATTTTCAGTTTCTTCATGTCATTTCTTATGTCATCTTCCCATCTGTTCTTTGGTCTCCCTTGTGGTCGTATTGACATCGGTTTCCACTTATATGCTTTTTTTTTACCATTCTCTCTTCTGGCATTTGATGTAAATGGCCAAACCAGCTTAATTGTTGTGCTTTTATGTGATTTATTATATTCTTATGTCTTATTAATTCATCGTTTGTTTTGATTCTCCATGTACCATCTCTTTCTTTCAAGACCCATACTTCACAGGCATATTTTACTATTGGTCTTAATGTGGTCTAGTTTGGGATACCATATAGTCTGGTGCATTGTTATGAATGTTTGGGAGGAACATTCTGGGCCTTTCTTGATAGGTCACCTAAAGATGGGTGCAGTATGCCCTGACCGAAGCTTCAGTAACTACAACTCGTATTACATGGTCACATAATGCAGAAGGCTGTAATTTTGGATCTTAATATTCGGCATTTACTGTGCACTTTGTCACTATTGTATTTATTACAAACTAACTAAACGCATGTTTTAGTTCATAAATATACCGTATTATTTTGATATAAGCAGAAATATATAAGAGAAAATCATTTAAAATAATACGGTGTACTACCTAATAAATGTTTGTACTTGGTTTGTAATAATTTAGAAGTTTGCTATTTTTGTAGTGCCATTATCAATGGAGGGGGTGGAGGAGAGGGTATGGTATGGGAGGAGGCAGCTTTACCAATGTCATGCTTTATAATTCGTGATTTCTCGCTTCCGCCGCGAAGTGGATGATGGAATGCCGGTAAGGCGCTAAATGCTGCATAATAGCCCAGAAGATGGCAGTTCTCATGCAACATAGTTCATAAGCTACAATCAGAAGCATACTTTACTCCAGCTACATATGGCCGCGTACATATTAGAGCATTATGCTGCAACGTAATAGCGTAATATAACACGGATTCGCAGATGCGGACAGTGTTGTAACATTCGTTGTGTTCAGTTCGCTGCACGGGCTGATACACCTGGTTGTCGGTTTTCCAAAAGATGTTACGTTACACTGCCTCATCAACTTAAGGGACCCCACACACATACAGTTTTAACTGCATGGTTAATAACTGCGCAGTTACATCGAGAGTGTGGTGGAAGTTCCGCATGTTTGTGTAGTTAAAATTTCAGAACCCTGTAACTTTCGAAACGGCAGAAGATTTAACAGTGCAGTTCACGTTGGACTGCAGTGTATGTTGTGTCCTCAAGGCCGAAGCTCAGTTCGTTTATATTTTTAATGCTGTCAACATCACATAGCATGGCTACTTGGTCGAAGGATTTTCTTCTCGAGTTTGTTGAACTCTTCCGACGAGAAGAATGCTTATGGAAAGCAAAATTGAAAGATTATTATAACAGATCAAAGAAAGATGCAAGTTACCGAACACTAATAGGAAAAGTACAAGCAGTTGAACCTGATGCCACCAGCGTCTGTATCGTCGCTTTCTTCTTCTGGACAGCACGTGATGTACAAATACGAAGGCCGCGCGAGCTCCCTGTAAGGACATCTTCCCACCAAGAACAGCGAACAATGGTGGATCACAGCGCGCAGCCAGTTCGTCAGAATGCGCGCCGTCTTTTCCGAACCTAAACCACGAGGCGAGCAGAACCCCGCGCGATGATGTCACACTGTTACGTTGTGGCAGAATTGTCAAGTCTGTACGCGGTCGAAGATTGACCAAGCCGGTTTGGCTGTACAATTGTACGTATTGACGGAATTTCCAGCCTGTAAGAGGTATCACTCTGTGATCCTGAGGACTGTTCAGAGTACTCTGTGGTTAATAAAACAAGTATATGAGATCACCGGTTTGTATTTGCAGACATTCGTTGGAATTAGAATGTGGTTGTAGTCGGTGTGAGTGGTGTTAGGAGGAATGCAAGTGTTGGTTTCAAACGCGTATGGGCTTCCAACAGCTTAGGCGTCTAATATTCGAGTTCGGCCGATTTGAGTGTAGGCACTTACAGTGTGCGCTGAACAAGGCTGGTAAATAAGAAGGAACAGATTTTGTAACAGGTTAGGGAGCTTTGACTGCGCACACTTGGGTCCTCTTACCAAACGTGGCTGCGTGAGGGTGTTCACAGAGCTATTGCTTGTTACTCGTGTAACAGCTTTAGAGGTGTTAGTGATTCAAGAACTTAGGCAATAGAAACTGAAATATCATACACTCTTGGTATGACATTTTAGTAATGTGTTGAGATGGCAGTGTCTTTGTTTTCGTAAAATTCGTAATCATAACCTCTAAGTCAAATTAACATTCATGCAAGTTTACAGGTATTTACAAGGTTGGAAGTGGGGTTCTAGTTGTGATCTGGGTTTTGATACTGTTTTGGAAGCTGGTAGTGGTGTTTCAGAGAAATAAGTTGCCTCCATCTTGTAGGTTGAAGGATCTGATCCAAATTTGCCCATTAAAGTAAATACACTGGCATTGGTACGTACACTGGTTGCTTCCACAGCCAATCTATTTATCATGGTTTGGAGCCTGGTTCAGAGTCTTGACCAAATGGTCAGGTACTCTGTGACGCTTGTGTTACTCTTCCCACTTTGTAATCTTGGGGAGCGGATGTTTTGTAGTAGCAGTGAAGTGTCAAATGCTCTGCATGGGCAGAGAAGATATGCTCTTATTTCCACATGACAAGGCCATAGACTAATGACATAATGATGGCAAAGTGTTCACTTTCTGTGTCTGTAGGTTTCAGGTAAATCATGATCTGATAGACTGAGTGTTAGGGTAATGACAGTCCCTTCCGTGCTGCATTTATCCTGTCCTGGCCCAGCTGGTTTCGAATCTCTGCTTGTTAGCAGTTATGGTCACATTGGGGGAGGCATCAAGTTATGACTTCTGTGTAGGTTTTCCCAGTCACTGCCCATTTAAGAGATGGGGTTGTACCAGGGCATGGCAGATCGTTGCAGTTCATTTGTTATATAGCTACACCTACCATGGCTGCTAGGGTGCTGTGACTTGCAGTTGTTGTCCTTTTGGACATTTTTGGTGGTGATGGCCATGGCCTTGGTGGATGTTGGCTGTGGATTCATATGTGACAAAACACAGGGAATGACAAATTTTCTTGAACCTAGATGCCAGCTTATAACAGCAAGATTAACAACATTAGGGATTTGTATAGGGGCATCAATGACTTTAAGAAGGGGTACCAGCCTAGATGTAATATAGTTAAGGATAAGAAAGGTGACCTAGTTGCAGACTCCCACAGTATTGTGGTTAGGTGGAGGAACTATTTCTCCCAGTTATTCAATGTGCATGGGGTTAAGGATGTTTGGCAGGCAGAAATACACACAGCAGAACCACTGGTACCTGAGCCAAGTGCTTTTGAGGTTGAGTTGGCTATCTGCAAGTTAAAAAGCCACAAATCGCCGGGTATTGATGAAATACCGGCAGAACTGATTAAAGCAGGGGGTGGAACAATTTGCGGGGAGATTCATAAGCTTATCACT
>Ga0123354_10001364_pt1 | contig 29360 bp, 3 predicted proteins | sample TergutLab28metaG_2_FD_97872 | JGI IMG/M metagenome (GOLD analysis project Ga0123354, IMG submission 97872) | Labiotermes labralis P4 segment gut microbial communities from Petit-Saut dam, French Guiana - Lab288 P4 | ecosystem: Host-associated > Arthropoda: Insects > Digestive system > Gut ... | reverse complement strand
CTGGGCAATAGAGGGACCGCGATACCAAGCTGGACGGCGGCTTCCACCCTGATAAAATACCCTGCAATATAGTCGAAAGTCGATCCTTTTTTAATATTATGGTCTATAGTAGCTCAAGAAAGAATAGTGCCTGGACTGTACTAAGGACCTTCTTGCATGGAACCCCGGACGGACCGGGGCGTAGGGAGGGCAGCGGAGGAACCGCGATACCAAACTGGACGGCGGCTTCCACCCTGATAAAATACCTCGGATAAATGTCGAAAGCCAATCTTTTTTAAAAATATAACCTATAGTAGCTAAAGAAAGAGTATTGCATGGACTGCACTTAGGACCTTCTTGCACGGACCCCTGAAGAGGCCGAGGCGTGGGGAGGGCAACGGAGGGACCGCAATACCAAACTGGACTGCGGCTGCCACCCTGATAAAATACGTAGGAAAAAAGTCGAAAGCCGATCGTTTTTAATAATGTAGACTAAGGAAAGATTAGTGCTGGGACTGTACTTAGGACCTTCTTGCACTAATTCACTTCCTTCACACTTAGACCTCTCTTGCTCCAAACTACGATCATCTTATTTTACACATTAGGGGGATTGACCAGCGCTGGTAGTATACTACTTCAGTCTATACTGAATATCTCGAGAAACGGTCGCGTGGCTTTGATGTAACTTGGCAGCCTGTCAGAGGAGTACTTACGGCGCTTCCGTGAACAGACACTCTTCTGTGGGTCTAGTCAATCGGCAGTAAGACGCCGATGACTTAGCTGGTGTATTGTGTGACTGTCTCATTCAAAATGGCCGAGCGAGCAGATCAGCTTCATCACGACAATGTGCTTGCCATTTCTACAGCTCTCCTGTAGGCATTTTTGGCATCACATCACCCAGGTCTGTCAGCCCTCCTACAGCTTAGATTTGGCTCCCTGCGACTTCTGGCTTTTCCCAAGGCTAAAATCGCCGTTGAAAAAGAGGTGATTCGTGAATACGACGGTCACACAGTACACAAGCTACGTCAACGGCGTCTCACTGCCCACTGACTAGTCCCACGGGAGAGTGACTGTTCACGGATGCGCAGTAAGATATCCTTTGACTGGCTGCCAAGTTACATCAAGACCAAGCAACAGGTTCTCGAGATATTCAAAATAGACTGATACTTGCCGGACAACCCTCGTATACGATCTACATTTGGCAACACAGCATTGCGGCAGAAGGACATGTACAGACTATATGCACAACATACTAACTAAATTGTTCATATCAAATGTTACCGCGAGGGTTAACACAAGGACAAATAACAATACTTCGCTGCCGTAAACCAACCTGAAAACAACCAACTGAAATGTACGTTAGCCGGCTTTTACCACTAACCGTTAATTAGTGCATTTTGTTGCAAGGCAAATTATCAGGTGTAACCTTCCTTCGACAAGCACAGGGCAGCTTTTCTTGTTAATAAACATTAATGCACAAGCTACCCTTAAAGTGTCAAGTCAATGACCCAAATTCCCTTTATACATAGAATGAGTATTCAATCAACATTGTTATTATTTCATACACTGAAGACTGGAATTCAGTTACAAACATGGAATGAGGAACATTCAGATATTAACTTGATACTTCATAGAATAACGTCCATACGGCAATTAATAATTACGTAGAATGAGGAAAACTGAACGTCACTCCAACCAGTTATTTAATAAAATAACAACCTGACATTAGGTAAAGTATGAAGTGACCTGACACCAGTCACAGCACAACACAAGGAAACATCCTACACAGCAAACAGTTATTCCATAAAACAAAGTCTCGACCAGAGTGAAAGAGGAAATGAGGAGACACTCATCATGTTCACCAGTTATTTCATAGAATTATGAACCGACCCAGTTTATAATCTAACCTAACGAATCCTACCTATGAGTTACGTCATATTACGTTAGGCACATTAGGTTAGGTTACAAATGTTACATTATTTTCACAGTACCATCGTGCATCTTGATATTATCACGTCTTTTATTTAACCAACTGGGTGCACAACTAGATCGTTCTAGAGAAGAGTTAAAATCTACGTTAAAATTTACATTAAAATGCTGCTAAATGTTTCGGATTAACAACCATCATCAGGGCGCGTATTGTTGTGCTTTGCTAAAGTTATAATTACTAAAATAGTGAGTTAAAAAATCGTTATGAATCAGTTCGGTCGTGTGACAGCATATTTATCCAGTCCTTACTGGTGTGTGCACAGTGCAGAGTCTCACTCTGCACTGTGCATTGTGCAGATTGCATTGCATGCATACGTATGCTACTGGTATGTATTCGTAACTATCTGATTGCAAAATACTCTTCATGTGGACGCAGAAAGAAAAATATGGACGTGAAATTAACAAACTCACATTGTAGTGCCTGTTAAAGATTTTAGTAATCTCTAGCTGTGACTTCCACCACCACGGATAAGTTCCATTTAGTCGTATTTCATACAGCGTTAATATAATTAGGACTACAAAGGAAGAGAAGTATTTATTTCCAATAACACTAATGTCAGTGCAATAACGTGCAGTAAGATTAATGTTAATTTGTTTTTATATACAAGTATAATACGGATCAGTGGCTAAAAGAGGAAGTTTCAGCAAACAATCAAGCACTATTATAGTAAGAAACGGTGCAGTAAGTGAATCTCGACGTTTTACATCGCCATCCATTATCGGCACTTATAGAACTACAGAAGTGTTACCCAACGGAAGGAGCATGATTCCTATTTTCCACTGGGGGAGTACGTATAGTCCTACAGGCAATGAAATTGACCCTGTTGCCCTATGCGTTTCGTGAAACAAAGTGTTACCAAACAGTTCTATGTTACCTGCAAAACTTCGTAGACATCGTGCAACCAATCACCGTGAGTATACTGACAAAAGTACAAAGTTTTTTCTTATGTAAGTTCAACATACTAACAAATTTTCAGAGCCTTATAATGAAAAGTTCAAAGACTGGTAATGAAAGGCTACCGAGTCCTTCTGCAGTGTGAATTACCGTATTGCACTTGCAGGACAAGACCATACAGTTACAGAAAACCTAATTAAGCGATATGCTGTGGAAATGGCAACTTGTGTGCTGGGTGAAGAGTCGAAAGAGAAACTTCGAATAGTTTAGTTCTCTAACAATCCTGTAAAGTGTCACATTCAAGTTTTGTCAGCTACGGACAAACAATTACTGTCACGCCTTAAATCCCGCTCTGCTTTTCCGTTACAACTTGATGAATCAACAGACGTGTCAGGGCTAGCAATATTACTTGTATTAGTACGTTAATTGTTTCAGTAAAAATATAAGAAGATTTACTGCTCTGTAAGTCTTTTGAAAGTCGCGAGACTGAAAAAAAATTTTTTAATCAACAGTTATATGACAGAACATGAAATCAGTTGGGAAGAGTGTGTTGATATGTGCGTTGATGGGAGCAGAACAATGATAGGATAAGCGTGAGGGATGGTGGCGCAAGTAGTCACCGTGTGCTCCAACGGCAAGCGCTTGTTGCCACAACGATGGAAAGATCTACACACTGTGTTTGGTTTACTCTAAAGAGATAATCTCTTGTCCAGTAGAGAGCGTTTAGATATTCACAATAAAGGATAGAACTGCGTCTTTTCAGAGGCCATTTGATTTCTGGGAGAGGTGTATAAAAAAGCAATATGAATGCTTTCCAAATCTAACTTACTTTTTGATAGAAGCACAATCTAGCCTGGAAGAAACTACTTAGAGTAGCATCGTCCAGCGGTTCATGATTTGCAAAAAGCTTTTCCGAAATACTTCCCTCTTATACTGACGACGCTACCTGGTTCCGAAATCCATACTACGTTTCCCAGAAACCCAATGGCTTGTATGTGCAAAATTACGAGCTTTTAATAAATATTACATCTGATACTAGCTAACAGAAATTCGGTGAGCTCCCTCTGGTTGAATTCTGGTGCAGTCTTCTTCAAGAATACCAACAACTCTCTAAATGTGCAGTGCTCAGGCTTCTTCCTTTCACCACACCTTACATGTTCGATGCTGGATTTTCAAGGTATAAGGCAACAAAATGTCAATATTATTACAGACTGGATGTCGCACCCGACACTAGAATTCGGTTTTGTACATTTACTCCCAACTTTAAAGGACTGTGCGAGATGAAGAGACAGTATCATTCTTCACACTAGTAGCCTATGAGGCAAGACAAAGTATACACAAGAGCGACGGTTTATTACTTGGTAATTTTTGTGTCAGTCTGAAAAGAGGTAGATTGTAAACATGCCATATGTAGAATCAGTTATGATATATAATTTTGTAATTTTGGGTATCTATCATTCGGACAGTCTTTATTTACATGAGTGGAAGTAAGTTGGTTATTTTTCGAAGCCAAAACAGGTACATCAGCAAAAAAACGTACGAAAACATTGACTTTGAGAACTACACAGTTGCACGTCCCTTAAGACCCATTGTTAGTAATAATTACAAACGTAGACTGTTGCTTGTGGTGTTCACCACTGATGTGGCAAGAGCAGCAGCAGCTGAAGAGATATGACCCACGTGTTATCTGACATTCCAAGTTCAGTCTCGTTATTCCACTTTTATAAGGTTCCAAAATAACAACAAAAGATAACGTTTCTTCCACAACGAATTGCACTTAAAATTCACATTCCTTGTAAACTAGCAACGATAAAACAAGTGAGCAAGATTCTCAGAAGTTAATGGGTTTCTTATTTATAGCTACAAGCCAAACTACGTAAAACTTTCGAATTGTTTAGGCATAACCGGATCCATTGGGCCAACGTACCAATTATTAGCTTTTACAACCCGAGTAGCAATACTGATTAAGGTAAAGTTCCGTTGTTTCGCAATTCTCTGTGAGGGGCTGTTGGTGTGGACATATCCGTCAGTCCGCCTATCCTGGTATAAATCAGTTCTATATGAAAGAATTTTGATGAGCGAGATTTGAGATGATCACAACGTCTAACGCTCTGTAATGTAACGCCACTTAGTTTGGCGCGTTCCTGCCCTTTTTAAAGGAATGTGCTGCCTCTGTCTTCTGGTTAAAAGAGCGGTAGTTAAGTACAAACGTTTCAGAGGAATGTGGCGCTTCTATCGTCAGGGTATGAGTGAGGAAGGTGTGTGCCGAAGTTCCGACACACTAATAACTCTCAACCTCTATGTCATCACGTCGTATAAGACAGCCTAATCTAAATAACTCACAGATCAAATTAATTCTTTACCAGTAAAGCATAACGTACAGGACCAATAACAATTCTATGTTACCATGCATAACACAGTGGCTCACTTGTAGCAACGTGTTTTAAAAATTAGCTGCATAAATTAAATAATTCTTTAAGCATAACTCTACTGGCTGCACGAACACTGAAATCTCTGCATTTTCCTACAGAGTGGATTTACGTTTATTGGATCATTCTCGAAATTAATATTTAATGTACTAAGAAGCATTAATCGGGTGGCCATTATAATGAAGCAACAATTTCTTTGCTGACGTAGGAACTGAATCTTTAAATAAAATTCGCATGAATATAAGGCTTTAAAAGCACGCCCTCTCAACCATTAGCTCGTGGGCAAAACATTGCCCACGGCGACATTTCAAATGAGAAAAAGTTTTTTTATTCCTTTCCTTGACAAAGACGAGACAGAACGCCAAAGCAATTTTAAAAATTATGGGCTGTTTATTTATGAATACTTTACATTACATTAGTAATTACCTTCATTAAAATGTGCTAAAAAAGGCAACCCCATAACCTACGTTGTGAATTGCATTTTTATTATTTCTACCCACTATTTTATTTTATTGCACATTGTGTACAGACAAATACACAGATAAAATTATATGCACTCGCGTAATTATACCTATGCTTATTCATTCTTCATTTTTTAGAGTGAATTTCATTTTCTAGCAAGCAGACCAAATTTTGTCGATGTTGCCAGCACCACATAAATGGTTGAGCAAGCCTGCTTTTGTAGGTCAAGGTCACTATCCTCGCCCCCTTCTATACACCAGCAGGTCAGGATATAAATAATAATTTTACTTGTTTTTTTTTACAGTATGAAATTTGATTTCCCTTTCTAAGGAAAGGGCCCAAATTGGAGGTGTAGGAGACTATGACCTGAGGATAATATTAGGGGGAAGAAAATAGGGAGTAACAGGAGGACGAAAAAGTCGTATATTTGGGAGGTTAATAATTTATGATTCTCACCGAATCAGATCGTGGGTCATTATTAAGGTGAACAAATCGAATTAAACCGAACAAAAAAACACACACAAATAAAAGCCAGGCGATGTAAGAAAATCTTACGAACGCAATTTTTTCTGAAGAATACAACATGCAAGCAGACGATTCGGCGAATACTGGAACTGCCATCTTCACGGTGGAGATAGAAACAAAGCTGAAAACGGTTCAACGTGTACATTGTAAAATAACAGCAATGATGTCTCCACATTCAAGTGAAATTCCATGACGACATGTCGAAAAGTGCGAAAATTTTTAACCTCGGCTATGACTACAGACGAGTGGACCTGGAACTCCCCCTGAAGTTAAGAGGTTCGTCTGGTAAACAGATGGGTCCAAGACTCCGGTAGGAGCCGGGCCGGAATCTATGGGCAATCTAAGGGAAGACGGCTCATCGGTTCTCTAGGAAAATAAGCTACAATTTTCCGGGACGAGATATAGGCCCATGCTTACAAAATTAAAATGAACGCTAGATGATAGAAATACGTTAGTATTTGTTCTGATAGTCAGGCGGTTTTGGAAGCTCTTCAGGCTGCCAGAACAACGTCCCCATTGGTACAACAGTGCCAAAAGCGTTGAACGACGTTTCCATCCAACATTCTGTGGGACTGTTTTGGGTCCACGGACATACTGGTGTACGCTGAAATGAAATTGCCGAAGGCCTCGCAAGGGAAACAACTGTTCACCAGTTTGTTGGACTGGAACTGGCCTTGGGGTCTCTAGGCAGCATAAAAGAAGAAAGATAAAACGCTGGATTGACAGCCAGCATATAGTTGTGTGGTGGAGTCTTACCAGTACTCACCCAGGCTCGAACACTGATCTCGGGCCCTGGTCCTGCTACTAAGACTAGTTTACTGCCCTTTAAGAACATAAAATCCAGGGTTGTTACTACCCTCCTTACTGAACATAAAACACTGAGAAGACATCTATACATAATGGGCTGTCCAGTCCCTTACGCAGGAGGTGTGGAACAGAGGAAGAAACCTCAGCTCACGTTTTGTGTGAGTGTGAAGTCTTGGCGACATTGACGTATACCTATCTGGGGTCCTTTTTCCCGGACCATGAGGATTTTAGAAGTCTACGTTTAGGGGTGATTTGAAACTTTATTAAAGGAAAAGGGCTCCCATGACTCGGAAATCAGTTTAAGGCGCACAAAGGCCTGTCAAAAAGTCTAAGTGCAACGGGACCGAAAGGGATTGAACTCACTTCTATTACATTCTATTCTATTCTCACCTCGGCTCTAGACAAAGACAGGTGATCAGTTTCACGCTGGACTCACTGGGCAGGACCCCCGAACTCACTGCGCAGGAATCTTGGCGAGTTCTGGAGTCTATCTCAACTTTCTGGAGCGAATGTTTGTCTGCTCCGGTCGTTCAGCGCTTGGTAAAGTCGCTATACTAACTCAGATATCCAAGCTCGTTTCGGAGTGCCAGAAGACGGATAAGGGTATTTCTTCTCTACAGTATCTTACCCCTTAATCAGTGTCACCTGCTCAATGCCTTATGTTTGCAACCCACATATAGGCCTATTCCTGCGTCATAAATCATGTCGTATCTTGTCACTCTACATGATGGCCAACCACACGTCACTCTCTTCTGTATGAGTACATTATGTTACGACACAAGTGTGGCTGTATTATCACTAGTCATCATCATCTGCATCACTACAGAATACATCCATCGGTTTCTCCGGCACCAATCAAAAACATTAGGCGAAAGGACACTAGCATTTGTATTAGAATATATACGGACTGTCGTCGGTGACACATCGGTCTACCTTCATTCACAACATTCCAGTTCTCATTTCTGTGGGTAACAGAAAACAGTGTTGAAAATAAATGTTTTGTACCGAATTTTAAGAAATTATTGGGCGATTAGCCCTTAAAGTGCAGTGGTTAAAATACGTACCAGCTAACTTAACATTAAAAACTTTTCAGTTTCCCCACAGAGTTTCTGATGTTTGTGTACGATAGGGTATGATACTCACAAGCTGCCGTTATTTCTCAAAACAACATTAACCGACTGGTCTTCATACTGAAGGCCGTACACTTTACAGTGAGGTAGGAACTGAATATTTATACTATTAAGATTTACATGGAATTCGCGCTTTAAAGCGTTAAGAGACTAACCGACTGAAGAAAAATAAAATTGTCCTGTGCTTAATTAATGAAGCACTACAACGAGCAAGACCTACAACAAGACCCTTCTTTCGCGGGTCTGTCCAGCACGTTTGTTTCGTTGGCGAAATAATTATTGTGACTACCCTCGTGTACTGCCGCGTAGTTGCAGTGCTTATTCGCAGTCATGCTTACGCAGAAATACACAAGAAGGCGTACACGCGTCTGTCCTACACTAATCAGCTACCTAGTTCTCGTAGGATACGGAATAATTTCAACTTTTAATTCTCATAACATTTAGAAATAACTGTAGCTCCCCTGTTTATTTTGTGTGGAAAGAGTGAAGTGTAGGGATAAAAAGTTTTAAGGATCAAAAGCAAAGCGAGGCCTCTATTAGAGAAACTGAAGGTACTGGATGAAGTGGACAGGAGAATGGGAATTGCTGCGGTCGGGAGACTGTATAGTGTAAAAGATTAGGCGATTCATTTCATCATGAAAAATGACGAGAAAATCAGCGGAAACGTTAAATTAAGCATTCAGTAGAGAGCGACAGTTTGTCGTGGCACCACACAAGGAGAGGTACAAGGACATACAGAAGGACATAAAGTAAGAGAAGATCACTTTTCCCTGCAGTAAGTCTTCAGCTTCCTCCTTTGCTATGAACATGTCTTTCGATCACCGTGAAAACATACGGCCAGTAAAACCAACATCATTCCAGCAAGGCCAACGCAGATATTTTTGTGTTTATTAATTACTGATTTGCATAGTATCATGTTTCTTATAGCTGTGGTTCCTCTCAATCATTTTGTCCATATGGTCTTAATTTCACGCTCAGCGGTTTAACCTTCCACGGGGTTTTCAGAAACGTAACTCCACGAACGGTGAGGGTTTCCTGAATAGGAGAGTTTAGGTACGTCCTCAATTTTTCCTTGAGTACTACATGGAGATTAATAACTAACTACAAGGCCTGGTCACTTTATCTGCTAAAGAAGAGTCATCAGTAGTCATTTGTCAGGAGGCTGCGTGGGTCGCACAGCGCCTCAACCGAGAGTTGAACGCCTATTCTCCCGTTATTCAGTTCACAGCCTGGTCAGTAACAAGACTGAGCGGCCCAGCTCATGACTATAGAATATAACCACTATTTAAGTAATTAATTGATCATTATAATCAACTAATCGACAGGGAAATGGCTTCTTAGATACTTCCTGGAATGTCTTGCAGGTTATTTGAAGAATCATTTATCTTTAGAATATATTTATTTTCCACCAACTGCATATCTATTGGTATACATTTATATTATTACTACTCCGACATGTTTCGGCTAATAATAATGTCCATCCTCAGGGTGGCTGTTGAAACATGGTGCTAAATCGTAGGTAGTCGATTTAGCATCAAGTGCTCCATTGTGTAAACAGTCTCCCAAAGGATGGTCATTAGCATTAACCGAAATGCGTCGGAGAAGTAACAATATGCATGTATACCAACAGACGTGCTTTTAGTTGAAAGTAAATATGGTACAGTCTTACTTATATACAGTATATTGCACGGAAGACGTAAAATATCAAATCATGTAGCTTTTATGTCAAGATGTCTTACAGTAGGATGTCGTTAAATAAAATTAAAAGCTGTCATTTGCGATCTAATACCAAGAGAAACTGCCTTGATATTCCACTTTTGCAAGGTCCCTATCCCCGAAAACAGCTGCAGCAGCTATATATTATCGTCAAAAGCACTTGACACGCATTGAAAGAGGATCTCCTCTTAGTTCAGGCGACATATATGCCTATTTGCATGAAGCCTCCTATAGGCTATTACGCTGTGTGGGACTTTTAAGTTCCCACTTGAATTTCGAAACCCATCTGGTGCGAGACGACATCTTGAGATTTTACCGATATTATAGAAGGAGTGTAGATCAGATCCGCAAGCTCAGCGTCTGTGGACTACTGACGCTAGCATCATCCTGGCAGGATTACACTAACCTTTTGCAATCTGCGGAGGGGAGCATAAAGTCTCCTATACGATCGGTACTGTGGCCTTTCCCAGGCAGTAAGCGTCGAAACGTGAAAATGAACACTCATTTCTCCATGTAGATTAAAATAATCGAGCGTGGCACCTTATATCAACTGTAGCAGTACACCTTGATTTCAGTTTATCAGCCGAGTCTTCTTGGCATCAAAATTCAGTATCTTAAACACAACCACAATGAAAGCATCAATGCCGCCATTTATTCTAGAGCACATGATTTCGACTTTCAATGGGATAGCCGCGCACCTGAAGTTCCTCATGCTTCTTCAACATTCTAGGCGAAACACACAACAGTATGTCGATACATAATATATGGAAAACATATATATATATCGTTATTATTGAATCATTCGACGCTTCCCAAACGGTGACGGCAATAAAACTGTATTAAGGACATAAAAGATGGAATACATTCGCATTTCATATCAAAGTCACAATAACATGCTTAAATACAGAATGGACCAGAACTGGTTGGATAGCCTTCACGATATATTGTGAAAATACTGAAGCCGCAATGGCTCACAACCATTTACAGAACAAAAGAAAACACTTCCAGGTTATCTACCGATTTTTAATACTATCTCCTTTGGTTTAACAACATGAGAGGTCACCACGTTTCCAGACAGACGTCCGTGTCTGTCTCTACGCAGTGACGAACGGATTGGATGTGTAACTACCAGTATTCCATGTCCATTGCATTCCTTAGACCTGACAACTGCTTGAACTGCATCAGCGCATCATGAGAATGGCAAATAGGGTAAACTGAGACAGGCTGCAGCAAATATCAGAATTAGACTATCAGTGAGATATCTTCGGGGTAAGCAATGGACTTCACATAGAACACCTGGAGATAAACTTGAAGAATTTCACCGTTTTATGTAGTAGTTTTCTGTCATTTTAGCATTATCTACTTTTATAGTATTTAATTAGAGCTGTCAGTATGTTTCACCCTACTCTGGGTTTATTCTTTCGCCATATTCAAATCAAACTTCGGTCAAATGTCGTAAAGACTCTTCCTATTGCATTAATAGATAGTTTTCCTTTTACATCGCATAACGATTATTTTCAATAAAACGTAAGTCGTTTATCTGCAGGAATCCTCTCTGGTTTCTGTGTATTCTGTTCATGTCCTTGTTTGACGTCAGAAACCTACATGAGTCATGTCCCGTGATATTGTTGTGTAGATTATTTTACGAAGCTGTCCACATCTCAAGCATTACAGGGGCTATGGTAGGACAAGTAACTGCTGAATGCTGAATTGGACTCACCATGTCGCAATCGATGTACTACTCTGCAATTTGCTTTGAAGGACTACATAAAACCACAAAATACCTACGTCACAACAGATGGTGTCCCGTCTGAGACTCAAACCGGGTACTACCCAATACAAACCGACGGCGCCACCTTTGCTTCAGTACGTTTATTTTTAACCACTGATTTCCTTATGTTTAAACTCCAACTGCTATTACCAAAGCAATGAAATCAAGCCACGTTGCTAGGATGTGGGAGACAAGGAAATACAGAATTTTGATGGGGAAAATATCGAAAACTAAGCACACAGTGTCTTGGTATTCGTTAGAATAGACTGAGAAAAGCTGTAATATAATTTAGGGTTGAAGGGGCGCATTATAATATTAAATTTAGAGCATTAACTTTCGGTTGTAAATATGAGATTAGGCCATAACCTCTCTTATTCAATACCTGACAGACCATCTTCATGCATTCCAGCAACCACAAACCGACCCCGATATATCCAGTGCTACAGGAGAAGACAACCCAATTATCACTTTTGGCACTGCACACTTAATTCCCAAATCACTCATTTCTGTCACTGAATGAAACACGCTTCACCAACACACGCCAACAATTCTTGTTACCATAGCAGTACTTTCAGACCAACTCTATGGGCAGGTGGTGGGTACAAGAGACAAACAGTAATGAAGGAACCAAGGCCAGACAACATTAGACAAGCAAATTCAGGGCGGGTCGTTCTTTGAGATCAAAATACCCGGGTTGCCTGGTCATGAATATCTTATAACGAACCCTACACGCATAAATGATAATGACCAATTAGCACTGATATTTCTCCTCCTCCCACGCAAAATACAACCTGCTCAAACCGACTATGAAGCTATCGTATTTGTGCTACATGCAAACAGATAGTAGAGAACAAAAGACATAACCCTCATACTTATTTAATAACCAACTTTTTTGTACAGAGGACATCCCGTTGTGTTATTCAACTAAAAGAAAACAAAGCGTTTCAGGTTTCAGTCGAACACAACAATAAACGTTTTTTTAATTTCAAAGAACGAAAATATACATTGTTGTGTTTGACTGAAATGTGAAATTGTTTTCTTTTAATAACCAGCTGCCAACGAAAATTTCCTCTCCTGTAGTAGCGTTCTAGATTTGCGGTGTTCTTGTTACAAAAAGCGCATTAGAGAACTTCCCACAGCTTCATGAGAATGTCACAATTTAACATGGCCAGGAAACCTCCATATTGCCTTTTGTCACGTCACGTTAACACGCCATTAAACAAAATTGTAAATTATTAACAAAGAGATAGTCATACTTAGAATTTAACTAATATGCTTGTTATGAGTAATTAGCACCATTTTTTTTAAAGTTTAAGATTGAGATAATAAACAGGAAACATAGAAGCTCAAGTCCCATATAACCAAAACCACAGCGGTTCCTCATTTACCCGTTAAAGCGGTGGTCACGATACCGTTCGTACCACCTCCATTAACTTTCTAAAATCTGCCTTTGTCTGCACAGTGCATTTACGTGTTTCGTATGAACAGAATAAATGGTCTAAATACTGACCATTACCATAAACAGCACTAAACACGTGTTTCTTTCTATTGAAGACCCCTTGTGATTTTTGTGATGTATAAACTAAGGTTTTAAGTATTACTGCAATAAACTTTGTTTCCCAACAGTAAGTTTTTTTTTTATTTGGCGCGAAAGGCCCCAGTGGGCAAGGGCCTTCTCGTTCCCGAGGTTTCTAGATCACGCTCAACGACGCACCACAGTCGGTAGGACTCCTATGACGAGTGATTAGTTCGTCGCAGAGACCTCTACCTGACAACACACAACACTCACAACAGACATCCATGCCCCCGGTGGGATTTGAACCCATAATCTCAACAGGCGAGCGGCCGCAGACCTACGCCTTAGACCGCGCGACCACTGGGACCGGCGAAGGGTAAGTTAAATGCATTAATTTTGTGGAATTTATTTTCAGGCTGAGGAATTAATACAAAAATTGTAGTAAGAAACTGTTATATTATGCGATCCGGATACAATCTGCATTCTTAACCAAATGCTATAGGTGTGATGAAATAAAAACCAGACGAATAGGACACATAGCATAAGCGAAGAGAGAAAATGCTTACAAAATTTTAGTAATAATAACTGAAAGTAGACTTAGGCATAGAAAGGGCAGTAAGAAAAATGGTCTTATAGAAAACATAAGGGTGTGCTCTGAATTGAGCCTGCTCTGGACAGTCCAGTGGCGAGTTATTTTGAACACATTAATAAATATTAGGCCGGAATTGCTTTTACCAGCTGATCCACCATCAATTTCGAAGGGACTCTTCTCTGGAAATTTACACAGATATTATATTACTGACTTGAGGAAAAGGTCTATTCAGTTTCAGTGCAAAATAATGGAATTCGGAACTTCATCCTCATTCACTTACTTTCATTTACTACATTCACTCCCCCTTTCCACCTAATCTGTGGTAAATTATAACACTTAAAGAAATTACATCTTTATAGCTCAATAAGCACATTTTCAAACACACTACTACTACTACTACCTCTCTCTGTATGTGAACAGTACATGATTCCAAGGAAAATATATGCAGAAACAGTCGATCATAAATCATGGATCATTAAATAAAAGCTATTCAAGACCTACGATTTTTATACATGAATTTCTATAAATTACATTTATAACCGATATACGCTATGCTAATTGCAGACAACAGCTTTTAAAATATCCGACAGAAAACAGTTGTTAGAATGCATTTGACACTATTTCAAGCGTCAACACAAAGAATAAAATAAAATATATGCCTGAAATTAAATGTCTTGTGAAATTATAACAAAACTGGTATAATTTAAAACTCCTAATTATATGAAGATCTGTGTCTTTTGTTATGTTACTTCCTGGCAGCCTAAAGTACAATTTACCTTACTCAATTATTATATCAACTACTGCACATATATAAAATTTATAAAATTTAAACATTAAAACATTAAAACGCCCCGACATTTTTCGGTCCTAGGACCGAAAAATGTCGGGGCGTTTTAATGTTTTAATGTTTAAATTTTATAAATTTTATATATGTGCAGTAGTTGATATAATAATTGAGTAAGGTAAATTGTACTTTAGGCTGCCAGGAAGTAACATAACAAAAGACACAGATCTTCATATAATTAGGAGTTTTAAATTATACCAGTTTTGTTATAATTTCACAAGACATTTAATTTCAGGCATATATTTTATTTTATTCTTTGTGTTGACGCTTGAAATAGTGTCAAATGCATTCTAACAACTGTTTTCTGTCGGATATTTTAAAAGCTGTTGTCTGCAATTAGCATAGCGTATATCGGTTATAAATGTAATTTATAGAAATTCATGTATAAAAATCGTAGGTCTTGAATAGCTTTTATTTAATGATCCATGATTTATGATCGACTGTTTCTGCATATATTTTCCTTGGAATCATGTACTGTTCACATACAGAGAGAGGTAGTAGTAGTAGTAGTGTGTTTGAAAATGTGCTTATTGAGCTATAAAGATGTAATTTCTTTAAGTGTTATAATTTACCACAGATTAGGTGGAAAGGGGGAGTGAATGTAGTAAATGAAAGTAAGTGAATGAGGATGAAGTTCCGAATTCCATTATTTTGCACTGAAACTGAATAGACCTTTTCCTCAAGTCAGTAATATAATATCTGTGTAAATTTCCAGAGAAGAGTCCCTTCGAAATTGATGGTGGATCAGCTGGTAAAAGCAATTCCGGCCTAATATTTATTAATGTGTTCAAAATAACTCGCCACTGGACTGTCCAGAGCAGGCTCAATTCAGAGCACACCCTTATGTTTTCTATAAGACCATTTTTCTTACTGCCCTTTCTATGCCTAAGTCTACTTTCAGTTATTATTACTAAAATTTTGTAAGCATTTTCTCTCTTCGCTTATGCTATGTGTCCTATTCGTCTGGTTTTTATTTCATCACACCTATAGCATTTGGTTAAGAATGCAGATTGTATCCGGATCGCATAATATAACAGTTTCTTACTACAATTTTTGTATTAATTCCTCAGCCTGAAAATAAATTCCACAAAATTAATGCATTTAACTTACCCTTCGCCGGTCCCAGTGGTCGCGCGGTCTAAGGCGTAGGTCTGCGGCCGCTCGCCTGTTGAGATTATGGGTTCAAATCCCACCGGGGGCATGGATGTCTGTTGTGAGTGTTGTGTGTTGTCAGGTAGAGGTCTCTGCGACGAACTAATCACTCGTCATAGGAGTCCTACCGACTGTGGTGCGTCGTTGAGCGTGATCTAGAAACCTCGGGAACGAGAAGGCCCTTGCCCACTGGGGCCTTTCGCGCCAAATAAAAAAAAAACTTACTGTTGGGAAACAAAGTTTATTGCAGTAATACTTAAAACCTTAGTTTATACATCACAAAAATCACAAGGGGTCTTCAATAGAAAGAAACACGTGTTTAGTGCTGTTTATGGTAATGGTCAGTATTTAGACCATTTATTCTGTTCATACGAAACACGTAAATGCACTGTGCAGACAAAGGCAGATTTTAGAAAGTTAATGGAGGTGGTACGAACGGTATCGTGACCACCGCTTTAACGGGTAAATGAGGAACCGCTGTGGTTTTGGTTATATGGGACTTGAGCTTCTATGTTTCCTGTTTATTATCTCAATCTTAAACTTTAAAAAAAATGGTGCTAATTACTCATAACAAGCATATTAGTTAAATTCTAAGTATGACTATCTCTTTGTTAATAATTTACAATTTTGTTTAATGGCGTGTTAACGTGACGTGACAAAAGGCAATATGGAGGTTTCCTGGCCATGTTAAATTGTGACATTCTCATGAAGCTGTGGGAAGTTCTCTAATGCGCTTTTTGTAACAAGAACACCGCAAATCTAGAACGCTACTACAGGAGAGGAAATTTTCGTTGGCAGCTGGTTATTAAAAGAAAACAATTTCACATTTCAGTCAAACACAACAATGTATATTTTCGTTCTTTGAAATTAAAAAAACGTTTATTGTTGTGTTCGACTGAAACCTGAAACGCTTTGTTTTCTTTTAGTTGAATAACACAACGGGATGTCCTCTGTACAAAAAAGTTGGTTATTAAATAAGTATGAGGGTTATGTCTTTTGTTCTCTACTATCTGTTTGCATGTAGCACAAATACGATAGCTTCATAGTCGGTTTGAGCAGGTTGTATTTTGCGTGGGAGGAGGAGAAATATCAGTGCTAATTGGTCATTATCATTTATGCGTGTAGGGTTCGTTATAAGATATTCATGACCAGGCAACCCGGGTATTTTGATCTCAAAGAACGACCCGCCCTGAATTTGCTTGTCTAATGTTGTCTGGCCTTGGTTCCTTCATTACTGTTTGTCTCTTGTACCCACCACCTGCCCATAGAGTTGGTCTGAAAGTACTGCTATGGTAACAAGAATTGTTGGCGTGTGTTGGTGAAGCGTGTTTCATTCAGTGACAGAAATGAGTGATTTGGGAATTAAGTGTGCAGTGCCAAAAGTGATAATTGGGTTGTCTTCTCCTGTAGCACTGGATATATCGGGGTCGGTTTGTGGTTGCTGGAATGCATGAAGATGGTCTGTCAGGTATTGAATAAGAGAGGTTATGGCCTAATCTCATATTTACAACCGAAAGTTAATGCTCTAAATTTAATATTATAATGCGCCCCTTCAACCCTAAATTATATTACAGCTTTTCTCAGTCTATTCTAACGAATACCAAGACACTGTGTGCTTAGTTTTCGATATTTTCCCCATCAAAATTCTGTATTTCCTTGTCTCCCACATCCTAGCAACGTGGCTTGATTTCATTGCTTTGGTAATAGCAGTTGGAGTTTAAACATAAGGAAATCAGTGGTTAAAAATAAACGTACTGAAGCAAAGGTGGCGCCGTCGGTTTGTATTGGGTAGTACCCGGTTTGAGTCTCAGACGGGACACCATCTGTTGTGACGTAGGTATTTTGTGGTTTTATGTAGTCCTTCAAAGCAAATTGCAGAGTAGTACATCGATTGCGACATGGTGAGTCCAATTCAGCATTCAGCAGTTACTTGTCCTACCATAGCCCCTGTAATGCTTGAGATGTGGACAGCTTCGTAAAATAATCTACACAACAATATCACGGGACATGACTCATGTAGGTTTCTGACGTCAAACAAGGACATGAACAGAATACACAGAAACCAGAGAGGATTCCTGCAGATAAACGACTTACGTTTTATTGAAAATAATCGTTATGCGATGTAAAAGGAAAACTATCTATTAATGCAATAGGAAGAGTCTTTACGACATTTGACCGAAGTTTGATTTGAATATGGCGAAAGAATAAACCCAGAGTAGGGTGAAACATACTGACAGCTCTAATTAAATACTATAAAAGTAGATAATGCTAAAATGACAGAAAACTACTACATAAAACGGTGAAATTCTTCAAGTTTATCTCCAGGTGTTCTATGTGAAGTCCATTGCTTACCCCGAAGATATCTCACTGATAGTCTAATTCTGATATTTGCTGCAGCCTGTCTCAGTTTACCCTATTTGCCATTCTCATGATGCGCTGATGCAGTTCAAGCAGTTGTCAGGTCTAAGGAATGCAATGGACATGGAATACTGGTAGTTACACATCCAATCCGTTCGTCACTGCGTAGAGACAGACACGGACGTCTGTCTGGAAACGTGGTGACCTCTCATGTTGTTAAACCAAAGGAGATAGTATTAAAAATCGGTAGATAACCTGGAAGTGTTTTCTTTTGTTCTGTAAATGGTTGTGAGCCATTGCGGCTTCAGTATTTTCACAATATATCGTGAAGGCTATCCAACCAGTTCTGGTCCATTCTGTATTTAAGCATGTTATTGTGACTTTGATATGAAATGCGAATGTATTCCATCTTTTATGTCCTTAATACAGTTTTATTGCCGTCACCGTTTGGGAAGCGTCGAATGATTCAATAATAACGATATATATATATGTTTTCCATATATTATGTATCGACATACTGTTGTGTGTTTCGCCTAGAATGTTGAAGAAGCATGAGGAACTTCAGGTGCGCGGCTATCCCATTGAAAGTCGAAATCATGTGCTCTAGAATAAATGGCGGCATTGATGCTTTCATTGTGGTTGTGTTTAAGATACTGAATTTTGATGCCAAGAAGACTCGGCTGATAAACTGAAATCAAGGTGTACTGCTACAGTTGATATAAGGTGCCACGCTCGATTATTTTAATCTACATGGAGAAATGAGTGTTCATTTTCACGTTTCGACGCTTACTGCCTGGGAAAGGCCACAGTACCGATCGTATAGGAGACTTTATGCTCCCCTCCGCAGATTGCAAAAGGTTAGTGTAATCCTGCCAGGATGATGCTAGCGTCAGTAGTCCACAGACGCTGAGCTTGCGGATCTGATCTACACTCCTTCTATAATATCGGTAAAATCTCAAGATGTCGTCTCGCACCAGATGGGTTTCGAAATTCAAGTGGGAACTTAAAAGTCCCACACAGCGTAATAGCCTATAGGAGGCTTCATGCAAATAGGCATATATGTCGCCTGAACTAAGAGGAGATCCTCTTTCAATGCGTGTCAAGTGCTTTTGACGATAATATATAGCTGCTGCAGCTGTTTTCGGGGATAGGGACCTTGCAAAAGTGGAATATCAAGGCAGTTTCTCTTGGTATTAGATCGCAAATGACAGCTTTTAATTTTATTTAACGACATCCTACTGTAAGACATCTTGACATAAAAGCTACATGATTTGATATTTTACGTCTTCCGTGCAATATACTGTATATAAGTAAGACTGTACCATATTTACTTTCAACTAAAAGCACGTCTGTTGGTATACATGCATATTGTTACTTCTCCGACGCATTTCGGTTAATGCTAATGACCATCCTTTGGGAGACTGTTTACACAATGGAGCACTTGATGCTAAATCGACTACCTACGATTTAGCACCATGTTTCAACAGCCACCCTGAGGATGGACATTATTATTAGCCGAAACATGTCGGAGTAGTAATAATATAAATGTATACCAATAGATATGCAGTTGGTGGAAAATAAATATATTCTAAAGATAAATGATTCTTCAAATAACCTGCAAGACATTCCAGGAAGTATCTAAGAAGCCATTTCCCTGTCGATTAGTTGATTATAATGATCAATTAATTACTTAAATAGTGGTTATATTCTATAGTCATGAGCTGGGCCGCTCAGTCTTGTTACTGACCAGGCTGTGAACTGAATAACGGGAGAATAGGCGTTCAACTCTCGGTTGAGGCGCTGTGCGACCCACGCAGCCTCCTGACAAATGACTACTGATGACTCTTCTTTAGCAGATAAAGTGACCAGGCCTTGTAGTTAGTTATTAATCTCCATGTAGTACTCAAGGAAAAATTGAGGACGTACCTAAACTCTCCTATTCAGGAAACCCTCACCGTTCGTGGAGTTACGTTTCTGAAAACCCCGTGGAAGGTTAAACCGCTGAGCGTGAAATTAAGACCATATGGACAAAATGATTGAGAGGAACCACAGCTATAAGAAACATGATACTATGCAAATCAGTAATTAATAAACACAAAAATATCTGCGTTGGCCTTGCTGGAATGATGTTGGTTTTACTGGCCGTATGTTTTCACGGTGATCGAAAGACATGTTCATAGCAAAGGAGGAAGCTGAAGACTTACTGCAGGGAAAAGTGATCTTCTCTTACTTTATGTCCTTCTGTATGTCCTTGTACCTCTCCTTGTGTGGTGCCACGACAAACTGTCGCTCTCTACTGAATGCTTAATTTAACGTTTCCGCTGATTTTCTCGTCATTTTTCATGATGAAATGAATCGCCTAATCTTTTACACTATACAGTCTCCCGACCGCAGCAATTCCCATTCTCCTGTCCACTTCATCCAGTACCTTCAGTTTCTCTAATAGAGGCCTCGCTTTGCTTTTGATCCTTAAAACTTTTTATCCCTACACTTCACTCTTTCCACACAAAATAAACAGGGGAGCTACAGTTATTTCTAAATGTTATGAGAATTAAAAGTTGAAATTATTCCGTATCCTACGAGAACTAGGTAGCTGATTAGTGTAGGACAGACGCGTGTACGCCTTCTTGTGTATTTCTGCGTAAGCATGACTGCGAATAAGCACTGCAACTACGCGGCAGTACACGAGGGTAGTCACAATAATTATTTCGCCAACGAAACAAACGTGCTGGACAGACCCGCGAAAGAAGGGTCTTGTTGTAGGTCTTGCTCGTTGTAGTGCTTCATTAATTAAGCACAGGACAATTTTATTTTTCTTCAGTCGGTTAGTCTCTTAACGCTTTAAAGCGCGAATTCCATGTAAATCTTAATAGTATAAATATTCAGTTCCTACCTCACTGTAAAGTGTACGGCCTTCAGTATGAAGACCAGTCGGTTAATGTTGTTTTGAGAAATAACGGCAGCTTGTGAGTATCATACCCTATCGTACACAAACATCAGAAACTCTGTGGGGAAACTGAAAAGTTTTTAATGTTAAGTTAGCTGGTACGTATTTTAACCACTGCACTTTAAGGGCTAATCGCCCAATAATTTCTTAAAATTCGGTACAAAACATTTATTTTCAACACTGTTTTCTGTTACCCACAGAAATGAGAACTGGAATGTTGTGAATGAAGGTAGACCGATGTGTCACCGACGACAGTCCGTATATATTCTAATACAAATGCTAGTGTCCTTTCGCCTAATGTTTTTGATTGGTGCCGGAGAAACCGATGGATGTATTCTGTAGTGATGCAGATGATGATGACTAGTGATAATACAGCCACACTTGTGTCGTAACATAATGTACTCATACAGAAGAGAGTGACGTGTGGTTGGCCATCATGTAGAGTGACAAGATACGACATGATTTATGACGCAGGAATAGGCCTATATGTGGGTTGCAAACATAAGGCATTGAGCAGGTGACACTGATTAAGGGGTAAGATACTGTAGAGAAGAAATACCCTTATCCGTCTTCTGGCACTCCGAAACGAGCTTGGATATCTGAGTTAGTATAGCGACTTTACCAAGCGCTGAACGACCGGAGCAGACAAACATTCGCTCCAGAAAGTTGAGATAGACTCCAGAACTCGCCAAGATTCCTGCGCAGTGAGTTCGGGGGTCCTGCCCAGTGAGTCCAGCGTGAAACTGATCACCTGTCTTTGTCTAGAGCCGAGGTGAGAATAGAATAGAATGTAATAGAAGTGAGTTCAATCCCTTTCGGTCCCGTTGCACTTAGACTTTTTGACAGGCCTTTGTGCGCCTTAAACTGATTTCCGAGTCATGGGAGCCCTTTTCCTTTAATAAAGTTTCAAATCACCCCTAAACGTAGACTTCTAAAATCCTCATGGTCCGGGAAAAAGGACCCCAGATAGGTATACGTCAATGTCGCCAAGACTTCACACTCACACAAAACGTGAGCTGAGGTTTCTTCCTCTGTTCCACACCTCCTGCGTAAGGGACTGGACAGCCCATTATGTATAGATGTCTTCTCAGTGTTTTATGTTCAGTAAGGAGGGTAGTAACAACCCTGGATTTTATGTTCTTAAAGGGCAGTAAACTAGTCTTAGTAGCAGGACCAGGGCCCGAGATCAGTGTTCGAGCCTGGGTGAGTACTGGTAAGACTCCACCACACAACTATATGCTGGCTGTCAATCCAGCGTTTTATCTTTCTTCTTTTATGCTGCCTAGAGACCCCAAGGCCAGTTCCAGTCCAACAAACTGGTGAACAGTTGTTTCCCTTGCGAGGCCTTCGGCAATTTCATTTCAGCGTACACCAGTATGTCCGTGGACCCAAAACAGTCCCACAGAATGTTGGATGGAAACGTCGTTCAACGCTTTTGGCACTGTTGTACCAATGGGGACGTTGTTCTGGCAGCCTGAAGAGCTTCCAAAACCGCCTGACTATCAGAACAAATACTAACGTATTTCTATCATCTAGCGTTCATTTTAATTTTGTAAGCATGGGCCTATATCTCGTCCCGGAAAATTGTAGCTTATTTTCCTAGAGAACCGATGAGCCGTCTTCCCTTAGATTGCCCATAGATTCCGGCCCGGCTCCTACCGGAGTCTTGGACCCATCTGTTTACCAGACGAACCTCTTAACTTCAGGGGGAGTTCCAGGTCCACTCGTCTGTAGTCATAGCCGAGGTTAAAAATTTTCGCACTTTTCGACATGTCGTCATGGAATTTCACTTGAATGTGGAGACATCATTGCTGTTATTTTACAATGTACACGTTGAACCGTTTTCAGCTTTGTTTCTATCTCCACCGTGAAGATGGCAGTTCCAGTATTCGCCGAATCGTCTGCTTGCATGTTGTATTCTTCAGAAAAAATTGCGTTCGTAAGATTTTCTTACATCGCCTGGCTTTTATTTGTGTGTGTTTTTTTGTTCGGTTTAATTCGATTTGTTCACCTTAATAATGACCCACGATCTGATTCGGTGAGAATCATAAATTATTAACCTCCCAAATATACGACTTTTTCGTCCTCCTGTTACTCCCTATTTTCTTCCCCCTAATATTATCCTCAGGTCATAGTCTCCTACACCTCCAATTTGGGCCCTTTCCTTAGAAAGGGAAATCAAATTTCATACTGTAAAAAAAAACAAGTAAAATTATTATTTATATCCTGACCTGCTGGTGTATAGAAGGGGGCGAGGATAGTGACCTTGACCTACAAAAGCAGGCTTGCTCAACCATTTATGTGGTGCTGGCAACATCGACAAAATTTGGTCTGCTTGCTAGAAAATGAAATTCACTCTAAAAAATGAAGAATGAATAAGCATAGGTATAATTACGCGAGTGCATATAATTTTATCTGTGTATTTGTCTGTACACAATGTGCAATAAAATAAAATAGTGGGTAGAAATAATAAAAATGCAATTCACAACGTAGGTTATGGGGTTGCCTTTTTTAGCACATTTTAATGAAGGTAATTACTAATGTAATGTAAAGTATTCATAAATAAACAGCCCATAATTTTTAAAATTGCTTTGGCGTTCTGTCTCGTCTTTGTCAAGGAAAGGAATAAAAAAACTTTTTCTCATTTGAAATGTCGCCGTGGGCAATGTTTTGCCCACGAGCTAATGGTTGAGAGGGCGTGCTTTTAAAGCCTTATATTCATGCGAATTTTATTTAAAGATTCAGTTCCTACGTCAGCAAAGAAATTGTTGCTTCATTATAATGGCCACCCGATTAATGCTTCTTAGTACATTAAATATTAATTTCGAGAATGATCCAATAAACGTAAATCCACTCTGTAGGAAAATGCAGAGATTTCAGTGTTCGTGCAGCCAGTAGAGTTATGCTTAAAGAATTATTTAATTTATGCAGCTAATTTTTAAAACACGTTGCTACAAGTGAGCCACTGTGTTATGCATGGTAACATAGAATTGTTATTGGTCCTGTACGTTATGCTTTACTGGTAAAGAATTAATTTGATCTGTGAGTTATTTAGATTAGGCTGTCTTATACGACGTGATGACATAGAGGTTGAGAGTTATTAGTGTGTCGGAACTTCGGCACACACCTTCCTCACTCATACCCTGACGATAGAAGCGCCACATTCCTCTGAAACGTTTGTACTTAACTACCGCTCTTTTAACCAGAAGACAGAGGCAGCACATTCCTTTAAAAAGGGCAGGAACGCGCCAAACTAAGTGGCGTTACATTACAGAGCGTTAGACGTTGTGATCATCTCAAATCTCGCTCATCAAAATTCTTTCATATAGAACTGATTTATACCAGGATAGGCGGACTGACGGATATGTCCACACCAACAGCCCCTCACAGAGAATTGCGAAACAACGGAACTTTACCTTAATCAGTATTGCTACTCGGGTTGTAAAAGCTAATAATTGGTACGTTGGCCCAATGGATCCGGTTATGCCTAAACAATTCGAAAGTTTTACGTAGTTTGGCTTGTAGCTATAAATAAGAAACCCATTAACTTCTGAGAATCTTGCTCACTTGTTTTATCGTTGCTAGTTTACAAGGAATGTGAATTTTAAGTGCAATTCGTTGTGGAAGAAACGTTATCTTTTGTTGTTATTTTGGAACCTTATAAAAGTGGAATAACGAGACTGAACTTGGAATGTCAGATAACACGTGGGTCATATCTCTTCAGCTGCTGCTGCTCTTGCCACATCAGTGGTGAACACCACAAGCAACAGTCTACGTTTGTAATTATTACTAACAATGGGTCTTAAGGGACGTGCAACTGTGTAGTTCTCAAAGTCAATGTTTTCGTACGTTTTTTTGCTGATGTACCTGTTTTGGCTTCGAAAAATAACCAACTTACTTCCACTCATGTAAATAAAGACTGTCCGAATGATAGATACCCAAAATTACAAAATTATATATCATAACTGATTCTACATATGGCATGTTTACAATCTACCTCTTTTCAGACTGACACAAAAATTACCAAGTAATAAACCGTCGCTCTTGTGTATACTTTGTCTTGCCTCATAGGCTACTAGTGTGAAGAATGATACTGTCTCTTCATCTCGCACAGTCCTTTAAAGTTGGGAGTAAATGTACAAAACCGAATTCTAGTGTCGGGTGCGACATCCAGTCTGTAATAATATTGACATTTTGTTGCCTTATACCTTGAAAATCCAGCATCGAACATGTAAGGTGTGGTGAAAGGAAGAAGCCTGAGCACTGCACATTTAGAGAGTTGTTGGTATTCTTGAAGAAGACTGCACCAGAATTCAACCAGAGGGAGCTCACCGAATTTCTGTTAGCTAGTATCAGATGTAATATTTATTAAAAGCTCGTAATTTTGCACATACAAGCCATTGGGTTTCTGGGAAACGTAGTATGGATTTCGGAACCAGGTAGCGTCGTCAGTATAAGAGGGAAGTATTTCGGAAAAGCTTTTTGCAAATCATGAACCGCTGGACGATGCTACTCTAAGTAGTTTCTTCCAGGCTAGATTGTGCTTCTATCAAAAAGTAAGTTAGATTTGGAAAGCATTCATATTGCTTTTTTATACACCTCTCCCAGAAATCAAATGGCCTCTGAAAAGACGCAGTTCTATCCTTTATTGTGAATATCTAAACGCTCTCTACTGGACAAGAGATTATCTCTTTAGAGTAAACCAAACACAGTGTGTAGATCTTTCCATCGTTGTGGCAACAAGCGCTTGCCGTTGGAGCACACGGTGACTACTTGCGCCACCATCCCTCACGCTTATCCTATCATTGTTCTGCTCCCATCAACGCACATATCAACACACTCTTCCCAACTGATTTCATGTTCTGTCATATAACTGTTGATTAAAAAATTTTTTTTCAGTCTCGCGACTTTCAAAAGACTTACAGAGCAGTAAATCTTCTTATATTTTTACTGAAACAATTAACGTACTAATACAAGTAATATTGCTAGCCCTGACACGTCTGTTGATTCATCAAGTTGTAACGGAAAAGCAGAGCGGGATTTAAGGCGTGACAGTAATTGTTTGTCCGTAGCTGACAAAACTTGAATGTGACACTTTACAGGATTGTTAGAGAACTAAACTATTCGAAGTTTCTCTTTCGACTCTTCACCCAGCACACAAGTTGCCATTTCCACAGCATATCGCTTAATTAGGTTTTCTGTAACTGTATGGTCTTGTCCTGCAAGTGCAATACGGTAATTCACACTGCAGAAGGACTCGGTAGCCTTTCATTACCAGTCTTTGAACTTTTCATTATAAGGCTCTGAAAATTTGTTAGTATGTTGAACTTACATAAGAAAAAACTTTGTACTTTTGTCAGTATACTCACGGTGATTGGTTGCACGATGTCTACGAAGTTTTGCAGGTAACATAGAACTGTTTGGTAACACTTTGTTTCACGAAACGCATAGGGCAACAGGGTCAATTTCATTGCCTGTAGGACTATACGTACTCCCCCAGTGGAAAATAGGAATCATGCTCCTTCCGTTGGGTAACACTTCTGTAGTTCTATAAGTGCCGATAATGGATGGCGATGTAAAACGTCGAGATTCACTTACTGCACCGTTTCTTACTATAATAGTGCTTGATTGTTTGCTGAAACTTCCTCTTTTAGCCACTGATCCGTATTATACTTGTATATAAAAACAAATTAACATTAATCTTACTGCACGTTATTGCACTGACATTAGTGTTATTGGAAATAAATACTTCTCTTCCTTTGTAGTCCTAATTATATTAACGCTGTATGAAATACGACTAAATGGAACTTATCCGTGGTGGTGGAAGTCACAGCTAGAGATTACTAAAATCTTTAACAGGCACTACAATGTGAGTTTGTTAATTTCACGTCCATATTTTTCTTTCTGCGTCCACATGAAGAGTATTTTGCAATCAGATAGTTACGAATACATACCAGTAGCATACGTATGCATGCAATGCAATCTGCACAATGCACAGTGCAGAGTGAGACTCTGCACTGTGCACACACCAGTAAGGACTGGATAAATATGCTGTCACACGACCGAACTGATTCATAACGATTTTTTAACTCACTATTTTAGTAATTATAACTTTAGCAAAGCACAACAATACGCGCCCTGATGATGGTTGTTAATCCGAAACATTTAGCAGCATTTTAATGTAAATTTTAACGTAGATTTTAACTCTTCTCTAGAACGATCTAGTTGTGCACCCAGTTGGTTAAATAAAAGACGTGATAATATCAAGATGCACGATGGTACTGTGAAAATAATGTAACATTTGTAACCTAACCTAATGTGCCTAACGTAATATGACGTAACTCATAGGTAGGATTCGTTAGGTTAGATTATAAACTGGGTCGGTTCATAATTCTATGAAATAACTGGTGAACATGATGAGTGTCTCCTCATTTCCTCTTTCACTCTGGTCGAGACTTTGTTTTATGGAATAACTGTTTGCTGTGTAGGATGTTTCCTTGTGTTGTGCTGTGACTGGTGTCAGGTCACTTCATACTTTACCTAATGTCAGGTTGTTATTTTATTAAATAACTGGTTGGAGTGACGTTCAGTTTTCCTCATTCTACGTAATTATTAATTGCCGTATGGACGTTATTCTATGAAGTATCAAGTTAATATCTGAATGTTCCTCATTCCATGTTTGTAACTGAATTCCAGTCTTCAGTGTATGAAATAATAACAATGTTGATTGAATACTCATTCTATGTATAAAGGGAATTTGGGTCATTGACTTGACACTTTAAGGGTAGCTTGTGCATTAATGTTTATTAACAAGAAAAGCTGCCCTGTGCTTGTCGAAGGAAGGTTACACCTGATAATTTGCCTTGCAACAAAATGCACTAATTAACGGTTAGTGGTAAAAGCCGGCTAACGTACATTTCAGTTGGTTGTTTTCAGGTTGGTTTACGGCAGCGAAGTATTGTTATTTGTCCTTGTGTTAACCCTCGCGGTAACATTTGATATGAACAATTTAGTTAGTATGTTGTGCATATAGTCTGTACATGTCCTTCTGCCGCAATGCTGTGTTGCCAAATGTAGATCGTATACGAGGGTTGTCCGGCAAGTATCAGTCTATTTTGAATATCTCGAGAACCTGTTGCTTGGTCTTGATGTAACTTGGCAGCCAGTCAAAGGATATCTTACTGCGCATCCGTGAACAGTCACTCTCCCGTGGGACTAGTCAGTGGGCAGTGAGACGCCGTTGACGTAGCTTGTGTACTGTGTGACCGTCGTATTCACGAATCACCTCTTTTTCAACGGCGATTTTAGCCTTGGGAAAAGCCAGAAGTCGCAGGGAGCCAAATCTAAGCTGTAGGAGGGCTGACAGACCTGGGTGATGTGATGCCAAAAATGCCTACAGGAGAGCTGTAGAAATGGCAAGCACATTGTCGTGATGAAGCTGATCTGCTCGCTCGGCCATTTTGAATGAGACAGTCACACAATACACCAGCTAAGTCATCGGCGTCTTACTGCCGATTGACTAGACCCACAGAAGAGTGTCTGTTCACGGAAGCGCCGTAAGTACTCCTCTGACAGGCTGCCAAGTTACATCAAAGCCACGCGACCGTTTCTCGAGATATTCAGTATAGACTGAAGTAGTATACTACCAGCGCTGGTCAATCCCCCTAATGTGTAAAATAAGATGATCGTAGTTTGGAGCAAGAGAGGTCTAAGTGTGAAGGAAGTGAATTAGTGCAAGAAGGTCCTAAGTACAGTCCCAGCACTAATCTTTCCTTAGTCTACATTATTAAAAACGATCGGCTTTCGACTTTTTTCCTACGTATTTTATCAGGGTGGCAGCCGCAGTCCAGTTTGGTATTGCGGTCCCTCCGTTGCCCTCCCCACGCCTCGGCCTCTTCAGGGGTCCGTGCAAGAAGGTCCTAAGTGCAGTCCATGCAATACTCTTTCTTTAGCTACTATAGGTTATATTTTTAAAAAAGATTGGCTTTCGACATTTATCCGAGGTATTTTATCAGGGTGGAAGCCGCCGTCCAGTTTGGTATCGCGGTTCCTCCGCTGCCCTCCCTACGCCCCGGTCCGTCCGGGGTTCCATGCAAGAAGGTCCTTAGTACAGTCCAGGCACTATTCTTTCTTGAGCTACTATAGACCATAATATTAAAAAAGGATCGACTTTCGACTATATTGCAGGGTATTTTATCAGGGTGGAAGCCGCCGTCCAGCTTGGTATCGCGGTCCCTCTATTGCCCAG
>Ga0123354_10001363_pt1 | contig 29361 bp, 23 predicted proteins | sample TergutLab28metaG_2_FD_97872 | JGI IMG/M metagenome (GOLD analysis project Ga0123354, IMG submission 97872) | Labiotermes labralis P4 segment gut microbial communities from Petit-Saut dam, French Guiana - Lab288 P4 | ecosystem: Host-associated > Arthropoda: Insects > Digestive system > Gut ... | reverse complement strand
CTTAGTTTTATCAGCACTTACTTCCAGTCCAGTCTCCCTAGTAGCAGCTACTAAAGCTTCTGCATTTTCCTTTAAAGTATGTATACCTCCTCCCAGTATATTAACATCATCGGCATAAGCCAGCAGCTGATGTGTACCAATTATATTTATGAAAAACCCGTAAAGGTAAAGTGCACCCTTGTACAGGCACTGAGGCTCTGTACAGGCCGTACGGCCCGTAGAGGGAGGTAGAGATATAGCTCTACTCTTTTTTGACCACGGCACTAGAAGGGAATGAGGGGTCAGCGTCACGCCCCGGCCGCTCTTTACCCCCGGGAAAGACCCGGTACCCATTGTACAGGAGGCTGTATGAAAAACGCGTACTGAGTCAAATAAACAAAAATTTCGGACGACAAATATAAACATTTTGATTAACCTTTACCCTGCTAACGTGGAGAATATGGTGAGCTCCTAATAATGCCAGCAAATAACATATGGGATTTAATTCGGCGTTTAAAGGGTTAAAGAATGTTACAAAGTGGATCGAATATTTACGTGTGTCGTATCGCGTAAAATGGGAATCGAGAAATGCCTGTAATTGACTTTACAATGGCTAACTAGTCCGAAAGATGTAGTCAGAATTCCCATTAGTTAATAACGATAAACTGATATTGTACTTACTAATATAATTGTAGTGGGAATTGGATTTTAAATTTATTCCTTTGTAGTAATGAGAGTCGAGATGGGCTGGGTATGTGGCGCGTATGGTTGAGGAGAGGGGTGTGTAGGGTCTTGGTGGGGAAACCGGAGGGAAAGAGACCACTGGGGAGACCTAGGCGAAGTTGGGTGGATAATATTAGGATGGATCTCCAGGAGGTGGGATGTGGGTATATGGACTGGATTGGGCTGACCCAGGATAGGGACAGGTGGCGGACGCTTGTGAGTGCGGTAATGAACCTTAGGGTTCCGTGAAATGCGGGGAATTTCTTGACTAGCTACAAACCAGTTAGCTTCTCAAGAAGGACTCTGCACCATGGAGTAAGTAAGTAAGTAATGAGAGTCGTTACTGTCCAGTGGAACACTTGTTACAGTGTGGAATCGGTATGTTGAGCCATAAACGTCAAGCTGTCGTGTTTTAGGCTTGTCATAGGTTCACGGGCTCCGGACGGGCATGGCTAACATTGAGCCCACTGCACCCGCCAGTCCGCACCGTACAGTAAAATGAAGACTGGCGGTAAGGCCGCCCGCACCGCTCACCAGTTGCGCGAACTGAACGTGTTTGGCGGGGAGGGGGGTTCCCATATTGTGGCGAGGAATAAACAGCTCGTTAAGGGTCGAGCGACAACGCAGTAAATTAGACGTTGTGTATCATGTTGTGCGTTTTGCAGCAGGACAAGCGACATGCTTTTTTTCTTCTCAGACACAATTACCTCAGCTTTCTGATCACACCCTTTTCTTTACATAACCACGTTAGTAATTGTGTGATCTAGAGATGTAAACAAGACTCGGGGCTCGCAATAACAAACAAACTGCAGTCCGGTTTACCTTATTATTGTTGATGTCTTCATATGGCGTGTACAGAAATTTTATTGCCACACGTGGTTCGTTTGGCGATGCAGAAATTTATGCCATCAGGGGTTTACAAACAGTGATCTCCGGGCAACTGATTTTGTCAAATTTAAAATGTTCTGCTGCACGATTTTGCTAGTACGGCGTAACATTCAACCACACTAACAGTTTGTATTTTTATATCTTAGCATGAAGTTCCCAGTTCGGAAAGTTTAATTCATTACGGGTCTGCTTTTTAATTTTTGAGGTTAGATACGGCATCTTTTTCTTGCAACCTAAAGTTCAGCATAGCTAATATCGTTGAACTGCCCTAATTACGCCCCTGATTATGAAAAGCGTCAACACTGTACCTGTTGTATATTTTTTCGTACTAATTAAAGGACGTGGACCGGGTAGCTCAGTCGTTATAGCGACTGACTACGGGCTGGGCGGTCCGGGATCGAATCCCGGTAGGGACGAGATTTTCCGCCAGTCCAGACCGACACTGAGGCCCACCCAATTTTTTTTTTTTTTTTTGCTAATTAAAGGACATGCTCTTCGCTCACATTTCCTGATAATGAACTGTAGGAATGGCGTGCATAGAAGGTAAGTGAACGTCTGGATCTAGGTTTGTCATGCACGTGGGTTGTTGACTTCAGTGATGTGACGTGTAACTGGTAGAAATCTGCAAACAGTCTGGGAGGGGGACCTGCTGCTTCCGTCTTCTTCAAGGACTTAAATAGCCTGAACAGTAGCAGAGAACTTTGAATTCGTAAACAGTCACTTAACAAAGTGCTACAGAAAATAGACTTTAAGTTTTACTTATCATTAAATTGGAGCTCCAAAATTTCACAAAGACGCCACTTGTATTTGTCACCGTTGCGGCTCGTGGTGATAGCTCATGTAAATACCAGATAGACTACTTTATGCATTAAATCTGGTTACGAAACAACCTCACTGAGTGACTTAATTCAAGCGATAACGTTTTTGACGTGCATTCCGAAGGTGTTTGGTTCGAATAGCGGATGGCACGCGGACTACCCCAACTGCGGTTTTTCTTAGTTTATCGTATAGTATCTAAACATACTGCCGGTCCCAGTGGCCTAAGGCGTAGGTCTGCCGCCGTTCGCCTACTGGGATTATGGGTTCGAATCCTGCCGGGGGCATGGATGTCCGTATGTTTTAGGTGTTGCATATTGTCATTGTGTGTTATCAGGTAGAGGTCTCTGCAACGAGCTGATCACTCGTCCAGAGGAGTCCTACCGACTGTGGTGTGTCGTTGTGTGATCTATAAACTTCATTAATGAGGAGGCTATAGCCCGCGTTTGGCCACAGCGCCTCAAAAAAAAAAAGTCTAAACATACGACGGCACAACGCCTCAAATTGGGACATGATTGCCTCCTACTACATCATTCCCAATTTATTGCCTTTGCTTACTACCGCCAAATTATTTAATTCAGTGTGATTCGGATTAATGACAGTGTCGTGAATTGTATACAAATGAACAAGTACGAGCCGGATCCTTAGATCGTTTTGTGCATTATCTCTTGTATTATTTCGTGGCAATTACTAGACACAGCGGAAAGAAGGCAAAGGAAGAAAAAGGTATATGGACGAAAATTACTGGGAGAGCAGGAAAAAAATTAAGCTCTCAAATTTGGCTGAAATTACGGGAGTCACTGGTTAGCTATGCTGCCATGTTATGTAAAAGTACAGTTTGTGAGGACTAACATTAAGTCTCAGTTCCTACCTCACTGAGAACACATTCCGTGTCCATTAAAAAAACCAGCCAGTTAATGACGTTTAGAGAAATCGTTGTTTTTTGTGGTTGTAATACGAAACAGTACAATCAAGTGGGGGAAATGCAGTCTTTTTTTAATGTGACGTCTGGTGGCACATATAGCAACCTCTGAACTCTTAAATTGTTGAACCAAGTTCATGAGAAGTAGCGTTACGTGCCTGATGTCTTGTTTCGATGCCAAGCCAAGCCATGAACACGCGATTTTTAAAAGAGTGGTGCAGCGAAGCGAGTTATTTGGTGACTTGTAAGAAGTGTGAGCACGTTTCTTTGAATCACAAGGCTGTCTGAATGGAGATGTGAATAACGAGGTGAATCTTCTAATTCTCTGTATTTTTTGCAGCTTAAATGCTTTTTGGTCAGCACTCAATGAACTTCAAGGCCAAAACATTATTCCAGTTTGTATGTGAAAATTGTATTGTGCTGCTCTACGACCTTCTTTGTATGCTTTATTTCGACGATATTATTAAAATGAAGACGTTTCAAGTGTCCGCACAACTATAGCAGTGCCCGATTTAACAAAAAAAAAAAGGATTTAAAAACCCTCACAAAAAGCTAATGTAAATTATATATTCTATTGTGGCCACGTGTTTCGGCCTAATTCGGTCATCTTCAGGCCATTAATATAAAACTCGTAAAACTATTGTATACATTTTTGACGTTCAGGTGACCGTGCATCGTGATAAATTCTTATAATAAAACCAACTAGGTGCACTAATATATACATATACCACTGCTGTGTGTACAGTGAAAAACTCATGATGATGGACAGAGGAACTGAGACCTGAACTTTACAACACAAGCAATACACGTTGCAGTGTCAAATTTTGTTGTATGATAGTTAAAACACGGATTAGGTATCGTAAGCTATGTGGCCGCATGGGGTCTCTCTGATCAGAGGGGACCCCCGTATAAGTTTCGTTGTATTTCAGATGTTCGTAATTTTCATTCACTTAAATGTGGGTATGAACTCGAGGTTATTGTTTGTATTGGCCTGATACTTCTTAAACCAAGCGGTCCTGCATCACCATCTGTTTGACATGTTTAAACCTGCTGCACAAGACGCAAATGTCCCCAGTCACTGGGCGAGGCGTAACAGATGGCCCTTTAGCCATCTGCACTCTACAGAATTCCGTTATTGCTCGTGAACGGGAAATCCTGCAGTACTGAATGCAAGGCCTTCTTCTATCATATCACCGTATTAGATCGGTCTTGAAGTGTGGCGGGGAGGGGGGGGGACGTCAAGAATGAACTCTTTTAAGACGAATGTAACCAGACGGCGATACAGAGAGAAACGAGAGAGAGGGAGAGGTTGTGAACCAGTACCAATTGTCCTGAAGTTCTTAACTTCCCCGGCAATTAAATCCGCCTGTATACGAACCTTTTAGACACTCAACTTGTCTATCCAATGCCCCCGGATTCCCGAAACAGCATTGCTTTTGGAAGCTTCCAGGCCTCGATCCTTTGTCGTTCTGGTAAGAGGAACGTGTACATGAAGTGTGTGGATCATTGGTGGAAGACAAAGATGTCTTGTATTTCAAGATTCAGTTCGTACCATACAGTAAACGCGCTCTGTTTCGGTTATCAGAACCAGCCAGTAAATGCTATAAATGTGCGCTGTTCTGAGAAACAAAAGACGTCAATAAATTCTGTGGGAAGGATGCGGAATTCCTGAATGTTTTGCCTGTTGATACATGGAGTTACCATTAGATCTGCGCCCTTCTACGCAACGTATTGTGGTAATTCCTTACCGACGTTTCGGGACATCCCATCGGTCCCATCTTCAAGTGTCAAGAAATCCAAGAAGGGAGAAGGAAATCTCGCAAGTTACCAGTAGGTTTCAGAAGGTCAGTACCACTCCATGAAACCGTATGGGGGACTACTGCCAATTTTGAATCCATGTGCTAGATAGCGTTGTATGTTTAGCTTCACGCTACAGTCGCTTTGTTCTCAGCGAAGGAGACCCCAACAGCCCAATGGTAGGTGCCAGGTCGGGACGGAACGCCTTGGAAGACGCAAGAATCGCTCCCGCCACTGGAAATCCAACTCTGATACCGTGGCTGGCCAACACGCAGCCTAGCCGCTAAACTTACTGACCTGTCCAGGCTCACGTCTCACTGTATTCTAAAAATTACGTGCACCGTGAAAACTGTATCTCAGTTCTGAAAAGCTGGATGTATATGTGGTCTGCGTAGTGCATTTGTCGTGGTAAATCGAGGTGCGTTATGTACGTGTACAGTATCTAATGTGCAGTGACATTCTTGCATGTTCAGATGTTTACCTTGCGTGTATTGTTCCTTGTAAACGCAACTTGCTACAGCGGTACGTTATCTTGTACGCAGTGTTATAAACGTTGAAGGGGTGAGACAGGGTGCAATCCGTTGGACATCCCGCAACCATCCTGTTTATCTCTTCAGCTAGGCTCTTTTCATAGCTGTTTAGGGCTAAGCCAATAGTTTTTACGGCCTCTTTAATCTTGTTTCCTCGCCACTACGAAGTCCTTCGGGGGAGATCTGCTTCGAACTCACAATAGTAAGGCTGCCTTCCATCAGTTGATATCAACTCGGAGACTAATGGAAGAACTTAAGAGATGTTTGGTATAAGTCTCAGCAGCACATCTTGTCGCCGCATTTAAATGCTTTTACTTTCGGTCCTCTACAACCATGTTGGTCGGCACAGCGACTACGCCACATGTAGGACGATCCGGGGATCAAATCCCGGTGGGAGGCGAGATTTCCCGCATCCGTACAGACCGGCCCAGGGGCCCATCCAGCCTCCTATTCAATGAGTACCGAGTCTTTCCTGGGGCTAAACCGGCCGTGTCTTGGCGTTGACCACCCATCCCCACCTAGCACCGAGGTTAATTAAACACTAGAGCTACACCTCTGCTTCCCCTCTGGGCCCTCATGTCCTGTTGTAGGGTAAATGTTTGCTTTGTATTTATAACCATAACTTTACATAAGTTCTGATGTTCAAATTTTCATCTATTTTCTCAGAAATCCTCGCCGTACAAAATAATTTGTCCCCGTTCTTTAGCAGCCCGAAGTGAGGATTGGTTCGGAGAGTGATACAACAGCTTCAGATATTCTTAACATGGACGTCAGACGGATGTAAATGATTAGTTTCACGCTTCGGCAACTTTGCCTTCCAAGAAAATCCCACTACCTTTTTGATAGGAAGCTGGTGGTCTTACAGAGGTGGTCTGGACGTTATGACGAAGAGAAAATTAGTGAATTAACGTTTTCTCTTGGTCTGTGGTAGTGACGACCGAGGAACATGAATTCGATTCCGGTTAGCGGAAAGCAATCCCCCCCGCGACGGCGTCCAGACTGGCTTTGTGCCCGACTATCTTCCTGTCCAATCAGTACCAGTAGCTCTTTCCGTGGGGATTGATGAGGCCGGGGCGTGAAGTTGGCTGCTTATTAGAACCTAGTGCCGAGGTTAAAAACTCGAGGTATCCCGTCACTCCTCCATACGTATTTACGGGGCGAAGCGTGCACAAGGATATATTTTCTTTGTTAGTACAACACTTCATTTCACTGCGTGTCATTCAGGCGTCGGCATTTTCATTCGGCCCTCGTTAGATAGTGGCGCGCGAGAAAAAAAAAAGAAATCATAGTTTTGGAGTGCTTCAGAATGTCAGTTGTTTCCGTGGTTGACCGTGTGGGAGTTCACTCGGCTATGTTACGAACGTGATGAAGATGATGACTCGACATACCGCAGTTGAACTCTGGAGTCACCTTTCTTTATTAATTTATCACTTGGAACGATGTGCCACACAGAGTGGTTAAGACTAGCACAAAACCACGCGTTGCTATATGATTCTACAATCCTGCGATACTGTCGCCATATTTACGACTCCAGACACATGCGCATACACATGCGATGTGAAACTTCGCTGGAATGTGCTGCCGCCTACAGTGGTCAAATCAAACCCATTTGGAAGTGAAGATTTGCTTTACATGCATATGTGACCTAGTTACCATGTACATATCCCTGATCAGGTGACAGGAGGCATTGGGACTGTAAGATGAAAACGGGACCAAAAAGAGGAAGACTCTTCAGTTCTTATCACGATTTATTACTGTATATGTGCAACAAGTAATTACGATATTTATAAAAGGCAGCTACTGGTCTATGTTCCAAAGCAAACGAAACTAATCCACACCCACACACCTTTTTTCTTTAATATGCGTTTGAATATTACAGTACTCCCATTTACACCAACGTCTTAGAAGTTGTCCCTACCTTGTCAGGGCAAAAATTTTGTATGAATTTCTCATCTCACTCTCATTAAGCCATTTACCACAAAAATCTTTTTTGAAACGTGCAAATTATGAAACTGCTCGTTATATAATTTTTTGTGTATCTGTTCTCAACCACTTCCATTTTAGTGTGAAATGACCGTTTGTTCAGTGCACAGGCACTTCTTAAATGTGTGCTGCAAACCTTGAACTGTCTGTAATTCGCATGTGAAATTGCATTCGTTTTGTGTTACAGGTTGTGGATGCCATGTGGCTGGATCTGAAGGACCCACCTGTGACATTGTGACAGGACAGTGCCCCTGCAAGGTTCATGTTACAGGCAGGACTTGTGACTCCTGTGAGGTATTACCTGAAATGTCATAATTAGTTTCTGAGCACAGAGAATCAGTACTACCCTCTGTCCCAGCTATCCATAATAATAATGGATGTACTACTAACAAGCAGAATTGAAATAAAGAAAAGTGAAGTTTGAATTATGCAGAAATTTACTGGGCACATAATGTGATTGACGTTGCAGGTATCTGAAAATTCAATAGGAAGAAATGACACAGGAAAGAATGGTTTAGGAAATTTGTACATATAACAATTCAGGGTTGTTTCGATAATTTTTTGCACTTATGAGTATGTAATGAGGTATGCTGAAAGTAATCGCCACTTAATGTAAAGTATATATCATTTTTATCCAATTTTAACTAAAATCCTTATGTATCTGCAAATGCAGCTAATCCCAAAGTATGAAATTTTATAACAATCTTTTCAGCAGTTCTTGAGTTGGAGAATCAAGTTGTTGCAAATTAGCTGAGAATGGAATTCAAATAACCCACTGATTCCATCCTGTCTGCCAGGTAGTTTCTAGGATATAAGGTATGAAGCTTAAAGCAACTTGGGTCCAGAACTGTTAAAGTTTTAACACCATACAGCATTATGACAGTAAATTATAGTAATGATGTGTGATGTCACATCCTCTTATCTCTAGAACCAAAAATGAATAATAAAAAGAAAATGAGCATTTTTTCTTACAGGGCTTCAGCTTTCACATGCCATTTCTGTGGTAAATAATTCTAACATCATTTACTTTGTTTATTAAATATGTGTTAAATTAATTTTGTATATTACAAACATTAAGACTTTGTAGTACAACAACTTTTTTTTTTAGTATTCCAGTACATCGTTTTCTTAAAAACTTGCTTAACAGATGGTCATTTATGTTTGCCATATTGGCTACATATCCTGAAACCACATTTTTTTCCCCCTCCTTTTTGTGTTTGTTTGTGTGTGTGTGTGTGTGTGTGTGCGCATGCATGCATGCGCGCGCGTGCTTGTGGAGTTGAGGATAGGCTATAAATATCATTTCTGGACTCAAACATTTGTTGAACCATTATTAGCATTGTGGAGGGGAGAATCAACACCGGACACTTATTTGTTCTGCGTAAATAAAATAACCTTGTTTTTTATATGTTTGCACTAGTTGGGACAATAACCTGTCCAACTATTCAAAGAGTGACTTGCACGTGGCTTGCTGTTTACATCCTGTAATCGAGACTGTAATAGCCACATTTTGTGGTTGACAGTAGCCAGTTGTGCAACATAGATTACATGAATCCCATAGACTGAAGTGAAGATGCCCAAATGAACTGCTAGAAAATGAAATAGAAGACTCTTTCATAGCAGATCAAATTATGTAGTTTATAATATTAGTTGAATTCATACTGTGACTGGAAAATACCTCATATTCTCGAATTCATTGGTTTTGTTCTACAGTTGCATGAGGTTCTACAGTGTATGAGGTATTCACTATAATGAAAACACACAGTCACTGAGGGTGATTTATTGAGAAATAAGAGCCAAGAAGCATATATTTGAATTATAATAATAAAACTGTTTTGAGCGTTTCAGAGATAATCTGTAATACCCCATCCACCTTCCTCTCTTCAAAATTGCAGGACTTTTTTTTCTGTTATTTTGATGTAATAGCTAGTGTACAATAGATGGGGTGTATTACACTCAAAATTGAAGAAGCATTTTCTTATTAATTCAGGAGGATTGTTGTGGTAATTTAAGGATAATTATTTTATGAACTAGTTCCAAAGACTATGAAAATTGCCATAAACATGTACTTAATTTCCAATAAAAATAGGTGTCATATTTACCCAAATTTAGGACAACTCTGCATGTAAGAAGACTTCCCCTTCACCATCTTAACTTTTAAGGAAATTCCTGTGCAGAATGTGTGTGATTATATGGTGACATCCATTTTTCAGATGATGAATTAGGGAAAAATTCTTATCTTATATTTTGGTAAGAGTGATAATTGATAACTGACTGCAGTTTGAGAACTATGTTCTTCAGTGTTATTATGCAGCAAGTAGTGGCAATTCCTTACTGACATTTTGGGACAACCTGTCAGTCCCATCTTCTAGGTTCAAGAATCCAAAAAGGACAACCTGTCGGTTCCATCTTCAAGGATAAAGAATTACCAGAGCTCACTGTGTAATAACCTATAAGACCACAGCTCTTATCTGCTTTGCAGCAAAGTCTAAAATACACACTGACTGCAATTTGTTGATAAGAGAATGGAACTTTATTATTGAATTTTACAAATAGTTGTAGAAGTGTGATTTTTGTAACTGTCAGTTGTGAATAGAACAATGTGTACTATAGATGGTATTGATGCTGTAACTTGATGCCATTTTCCTCATTTTTGGTACTGTACAGATTAATTGGTGTTCTTTCAAGAACTGATTGTAAATTTAAATTCCTACATACAACCATCAACTCATGTCATGTCTCATAAATTTCAGTGAGCTATATCTTTTTTTTAATGAAGTGTTTTATTCTGTAGGTCTCTTTATATTTTCATAACTGAATGTGAAAAATGTGCTATTTTAAGTTGGATTGGATTTTTAGTTCACATTCTGATACTGGTACTGTACATTACATCGCAGATTACTAGGTTTATGACTTTGTCCATTGTCTCATATTAAAAAAGAACATGGTGTTTTGTTAGCTGTATCTCATCTAGTGAGTGATAACAGCACATTTGTGGGATTCACCTGAATAGGATTCCTGATGTTTTCACATATGGAAACAGGAATGCATCCAGTCCCTGCAAAGTTGTGACCTTTCTCTGAATAAAATATCCAGAAATTGAGTAATTCTAAGTACACAATTATACCATATATTCTGGGATCAACACTGTAAGTGTGTAGTTGATGAACTGTTGAATTTTATTGGCAGAATGGCTTTTGGGGTCTTAGTACTACACGGGGCTGTGCTCCTTGTGAGTGTGACAGCATGGGATCTGTGAGTTCATTGTGTGATGTGCGGACTGGACAGTGTCACTGTAGGTCTGGTGTAGGAAGTCCGAAGTGTGACCAGTGTCATCCTGGCTTCTATGGATTCTCAGCTGCTGGGTGCTCAGGTATATGACCAAGAGATATTTTGGTAACTAATAAAATATATTTAGAATGTGGATATGCACACATAAATTGGTAGAATATTTGTAATGAAGCAGAATGTTTTTAAAAGTACCTGGTACATGAAATCCTCTCAGTTTTCTTTGTCTGTTCTGACAAGGCTCTTGTGAGTGTGCTGGCTAAGAGCATGGTGGCAGGGGTCCTGCTGCTGAGAACACTGGCTAATGACTGTTCTCTGAACTCTGGTGCAGGTCTGTATAATGTTGCTACATCTCTCTTTCACAGAATGTGATCATTGTGACAAACCAGGCCATATATGTGACCCTGACACAGGACGTTGTGTGTGTCCTCCTCTAACCACTGGTCTTGTCTGTGACCAGTGTCAGCCTGGTTCTTGGGGATATGAGCCTGGCAAGGGATGCAAGGTATGGAAAAACTGTGTTATATGCCTAACTGTAATTTTGTATTATAAATCTTTTAAGCCTTTGTGTTCCAAATTGTTGTTATAAATTTTTCCAGTCTGGTCAAAATTAATTTTCCAGAAAGTTTATAATTTCCATGGTTCAAAAGTAACCACTAGATAAGGGTAACTTACAGAAAACCATCATAGATCTGTGCAAAATAAGGCTTTGATTTGAGTTGAGCATTGGTCATGGTACAGCAAAAAGTGATGCCGAATTTAACTCGACATTGAACCGGTAATGGTTAAGGGTACACATTATTTTCATTCTGCAAATTTACTCCAGCCAGTACTGTTGTAATCAAGCATATAACAGACACAAGTGTAGAAAAATGAAATACAGTATTTGGTGAAACTTATATCTATTGGACCGTGCAACATTGTAATAGTTGAAAACAGAAGACCAACTTGATGTCACTTGCTATTTTTATTGCCCTTCTTATGCGCTCAACATGTTTTGGACATTAATATATCCATCATCAGGAGCTTACGACTATTCTGTTGAATTGCCACATTGGCCGTGTGTTCTTAGTTTGATGTGTGTTGGTGTTTCGGTGTGGTTGGGTTGGAGTGGTATCTGCGCTGCTTGCTAGTAAGCAGTTAGCATAACCTGTATGTATTGCTGTGTGTACAGTGCTAGACTCCTGATGATGGACAGAGATACTGTCCGAAACATGTAGAGTCATATTCCAAAAATAAATTTGAGAAATTAGTGCTTCTCATTGGTTTTATTATAAGAATATATCACAATGCATGGTCTTCTGATTGTCAAATACTGAAAATAAAACAGAAAGTGGACATAGAATACCTAATGTGATTTCCAGTTTTCAGTTAAAGTAAAACTATTGCTGTTTATATCCTTTAATTACAAATTTAAAGCCAGTCCAGTGAAGGTTGTTGTACGTAACTAACTCATTGAGCCCAAAAATTCTTTGAGAAGCTAATGGTGTCTCAGCTACTCGGGAAATTCCCCAAATTTGATGGAACCTGAAGGTTCATTACCATGTTCACACTGTCCCATCATTAGTCCCTATACTAAGCCATACGAATCCAATCCACAGTCTTGCTTATTATTTCCTTAGCACCAATATAAATATTCCCTTTGTATAGGTTTTCCATGCAGTTGTACAGTTTTCCATTACATTCCTATATTCAGTTCTCTCCTACTGCATGCATGCCACATTCCTTGCCCGTCTCATTCTTCTTGAATTGATCCCTGTAATAATATATGGCAAGGAGCATAAAGCATTTATCTTATGTGAACCGAACTGAAAGTGCAGGTAATTTTTTTCTTTTCATACATCAGGAAGTACAGTGTTAACTGCCTTGAATGTGCTTCACATACATTCATACAGTGTTTTTTAAGTTGCCTTTACTTCCATCTAAGGCAGTCTGTTGACATTACATTGAGATATATGTTTATGTTGTTTTATTTTGGAAATTAGTGGCAGTGGTCAGGACTGAATCCTTTGAATGCTACACCTGTTTGCTGTGCTATGTATGGTCCAGTAGTGTTCACAGGGTGTTGGGTTCATTCCCAACAACAGTTGCTACTTTTTAAGTAAGGAGGTATTAAAAGTACCTGGAGATGGGAGTAAAGCACCAACTTCCAAAACTAGGAGAATTGTTCTTTGACAACAGTGCCTCACAGTGTTTAAGGCTATTCTCTTGCACTTACAACTCCCAAGAGCCTTTTGTGGGGGTCTGTAGGCAGAATATAAGAAGAAAGATGAAATGCTGGATGGAAAAGCAGCATCTGGTTGTGGTGTCATCCTTGTTATACACAGAGACAGGCTCAAGAATTGATCTCTGGCCCAGATCTGGCTACAAGGGCCTGATTATTGTCCTTTAATAGGATACAATCCAGGGTTGTTATTGGCCTGCTAACTGGACATAACACCTTGAGAAGACATTTATATATAATGGGACTGAGTAATAACCCCATTTGTAGGAAATGTGGTACTGAGGAGGAAACCTCAGTACATATTTTGTGTGAGTGTGAGGCCTTCGCTTCACTCGGACATACATATCTGGGTTCCTTCTTTTTGGACCCTGAGGATATTAGGAAACAAAGTACAGGGACCATCTGGAACTTTGCTAAAGGAACAGGGCTCCTTTAACTTAGTACAGCACATGGGGCACAAACGGCCAGTCTTAAGGCCTAGGTGCATTAGGCCCGGAAGGGCTTGAACCCACATAGCATTCAGTTCAATTGAAATACAACTCCCAACAGTTCTGTATATCAAATACATCACAGACCTTGGGCTGTTTGCAGCATAATTGTCATATAATCAGTAAACTTTCTCATAGGCTTATGGACAATCATTGCATGTTACAGACATGTGGATGCAGTGTGTCTGGTTCCACAAGACTGCATTGTGATGCTCAAACAGGTCGTTGTATGTGTCAAGAGGGTTTCCATGGAGACCATTGCTCTTCATGCTCTCCAGGGTACTATGGTTTTCCTCGATGCCAGCGCTGTGATTGTCATTTGGCTGGAACTGTTGAAGCACGATGTGATGCAGCTAAGGGGCACTGTTGGTGTGATGATTCAGGACAGTGCCCATGTAAGGTAAGTAGGGTGCTTCCTATAGTTGCAGTGAATGGCTGGTTGTGAATTTACTTTCTTATCATTATACAATATGACAGCTATTAATAATCAAATAACTTGTTTATTAAATATATAATTTCTGTTATTTCATTAAAATTTCAATGATTTTTCATAATGTGTGTTAGTAGAACATTTTCATGAAAATTTTCACCCCAATTTATGACTCCATGATACTGAGTGGATTTAGAATGTATGCACATTTTTTAGAACAACACAGATTTAGCCATAACTCAACTGTGCAAAGAAAGAATTTAAATCATGGCTTATATTGGATTAAATTAAGTGTAGAACTACAAAGTGGTTTCTTCCTTCTGTCAATCATTACAGTGATGTGTGCCCTGCATTACACTAGCAACAGCTAGTGTCAAGTTCTGTTTAATTTTAAGTGGTTTGCAACTCACCCAGCACCATTTGTTAAGGAAGGCTTTGTAAAATTATGGCTGTTTAATTACATACATATATTGTTATGATCTATAGTCTTTGGAGTGAGTAGGATCAGATTACAAAGAGAATGTGGCTTTATTCTTATGACATGTAATGCTAGAACTTAAGGTTATATGTCAGTGTGGCTTGGATATATGGCTTATTTTAATTTTGTCAAACATATAAGAACCTAATGTACTGCAGACATCCTTGAACTATCCGACAATTGTCTTAATGCATTATATATGACTTTCTAGATAAACGTAATTTTTGGATGGAGTCTTATGTATTCAGATACATCATGAAAATGAGCATCCTTTAACACCAGAATATGACTGACTTTGCATTCTCTTACAGACCAATGCATCAGGTAAGCAGTGCAATCGTTGCACACCTGGAACCTTTGGTTTACAACCAGAAAATCCTGATGGCTGCACGCAGTGTTTCTGCTTTGGACGTACAACATATTGCACCCAGGCTGGCCTGACAGTGAGCCAGATAATGATGGCTCCTGCTGTGCGCACACTTACAGTGGAATATGATTCAAGTACATCTCAGCTCCAGCCTGGTACCAACGTTTACCCAGTGAATGTGCAGCAGATCTGCTATGTCAATGTGAGTGTTACCTGCATACAAAGCATGAGTTATGTTTACTCACCTGCTGCATTTAAGTTCGTATCAGTGCCTTTTGTTTATGTTTGGCCACATTTACCACATGGGGGTACTGGCCACGTCAGGCACTACTAACCCTTGTACTCTGCATGGTAGCCATTGCCAGTTACTGGGTTCTTACAAGACAGCTATCATGATGTGACCTTGATTCATTTTGCAGCTTCCTGTAACAGGTATTTTTCAGGCTTCCAACGTGTATCATTATTATAAAAAGACAGCATTATTCTCTCTTTTATGATTTTAAGAATTTTGATGTAAAGATGTTCTCTTTATTTTTGGGGGGTTTTGCATTAGCATTGTTTGCCTTTTGTTTTTGTGTGCTACACATGTAAAAAATGGCTGCTGTTCAAGGTATGAGGTTGTCACAGCATTGTTGATGAAGTTTCAAGTGTGTGGTGATGTTATTCCATGTAAGCTGTTAAGTATTTATGGATATTCTAGCAATCATAGTTTTCTCGAAACATAACTGTTTACCAGTCAACATAGTGTTTTTGCTTCAAAATGGCTAATGATGATAATGTATTTGCCAGTAGTTCGTAGAAGAGTTTTATGGCAATAATACTGAAAGTAAAGACAAAGACAGGGCAGTCTGTGCACGTAATTTTAGTTCTTTTCCTGAATGAAGCATTGAAAATGAAGACAGTGAAACAGAAGGTCTTATGCTGCATAGCTGGGCAGGTCACTACCAAAGTATGGGAAGATTGTAGTGCCTTCATCTTCAGGGTCAAGCAGGCCAAGAAGAATGAATAAAAATGAATGCACTATGGTGCTTTGCAATGTAGGGAACTGTTTGCCCCGCAACATGGCTCTCCATTCCAGATGACTTGAAGCTTCAGCAACACAGCTGTGAGAACCGCAAACCTTAGTGTAATTACTGTAACTACTGTAGGGTAAGAACAGCAGTACTGAGTGGTGGGACACGCCATGCACTGCAAATGTTAAAATTGGGTGACTCACTGTATTGTTGCCCTTCACCTGTCTGGTCCAAGAGGTTGAAAAAAATGCCAGAACACACATTGATTGTTTTAATATTGTGTTGCATTACATGAAAGGCATTTGGATATAGCAACAAAAGGGAAGGTAAACAAGATTGTTGAGAAGTAAGGATTTTATTTTATTTCTTGGAGTTTTATGATTTAAATTTATGAAACTGCCTGTAGTGCTACAAAGAATAAATAAATATTTTATTAGCAATGAATTAGCATTAAGGCCAGTGACACATGTAAAATTACACGGAAAGGAAAATACTTCTGAAATATATAGAACCCTTTGAGGTCTGACACTGTGAAAGTACTTTTCTGTCAAGTGCTCCTTGTGTTTGCTTTTTTTTAAGGTTTCCAAGCTTTACTGCTTGTCCTCATACCCCAAAGAGAACACCGTGTGCTTCCTTAGGAAAGACCAGTCAGTGCTATGTAGTGAAATAATCACTCTTTATATTAGAATGACACAGATTACATAAATACACTGTGTGGACAATATTATAGTTTTTTTTAGCATTAAAATATGCCAGTACATAATACTAACCCTGTGGCTTTAAAAGGTATACTGAATTTTGTTTGTGGTAATTATGAGGGTTTTACTGTATTTGTGCAGTGTGTGTGTTCTGTTTCAGCTAGCAATGCCTGGTACAGGTGAAGTGAGTCTGGGTGGACCTGATGAACAACTCAATGTCACCAACAACTTGCGAGTGATCCCTGGTGATGTTGGGGATGTGCGACTGGGGGTCACATACCCTTTCGATACACCAGTGTACTGGCAACTCCCAAAGCAGTTCCTTGGAGACAGGGTTAGAATTTGTATGCATTTTCAGTTATACAAATATGGAAATTTAGGGACATTAATTAATAAGATGAAATTATATATTAAACATGATTACACTTACTTGTCATGCCCAAGGCACAAGAGCGTGAAACAATAAATTTTATACAGAATGCAGACAGATAATAAGGAATAAAATCGTAATGGAGTGTGCAAATGAAAAATTAATAAAACCTTGTCTGTGGATGTGTTAGGTGTTGTGTAGTGCAGCTGGCAGGAGTCTGTGGTGTGTAGCTGAGTCATCAATGTTAGATGTCTCAGATGCTACAGGTGAGGGTGGAAGGTACTTTGTCATTCAGTTTTTGCCACATCTTGTAAACTGCAGCAGTAACTGTGGTGCAATAACATTTTACTTGTGAGTTCAAGTTCTAACAGCAGTTTGTGTGAAGAAAGTCTTATGAAGTGTTACACTAGGTGAACTGGCAACTGTGTACCAATTTAAAAAATGTAATATCCTATATGACTTGAATATTTTTTTATGTCACTTGTACTGTATTTGTTAGGTTGGTAACTGAGACTCTGGGGACAAAAACAGTGATCACGGGGTGAACAGAAATTATAATAAGTTTGTTTGGTTTATAGTAGGGTTGTACAAATTTTCCGAAAATCTAGGAGCCGCCTCAAAATTCTAGGCACCAGGGATGACAAGAAGGAAGTTCCATACTGAGAATCCACAATACATTGCACCACCATACAAAATTTAGTCACCATGGTGACCTGGCACCTAGGATTTGTGCAACCCTGGTTTATGGCTGTTCATGATATGTGTAAATACATTGTTACATTCATTTCACATTGGAGAATACATGTAGAAGCTGAACCTTTCTAAATGACAATTTCAAGATGGTTGTTTTATATGCAGGTGTTATCATATGGAGGTTATCTGAGATTCAAAGTGGAGACTGAGGGGGGACATACCTTGCTCCCAGATAGTGTTCTGGCCACATACCCTCTTGTGCAATTACAAGGCAATGGGCGACTTATCCTGGAACATTATCCACTCATTCCCAGTTCTACAGGCCATTACCAAGTAAGGTGAGGATCACTTAATATCAAATGTTTTATCAGATGCTAAAAATATTTATTTTAACATTGTTATATATCCAGTGGTAAATGCTGTATAAATAATTGGTTTATTATTGTATCTGTATCCTGAGATTCTCAGTACTCCTGGAACTGTATTTGAATTGAATAAGTAATGGCAGCTATATGTCCTTTAAAAGTGTGGCAGAGTTCATCTAAAAATGATCTGAGTATCTCATAGAGGTGTTTCTGAAGATTCATGTCTTCTTGGATGTTACTTTATGTCAGTTTTAAGTGGCAGCATGTCAAAAGATCATAGAGCCATCGTCCTCAGCAAAAAGCAGCCCAAACCCACTCTTCGTGGATTTCTGGGTGCTGAAGATGAAGGTGCCATGATCCACTGAAACATCATCAAGAAAAGAGTTGCACTGAAGGACTAAGAGAATAGGGTGCGTCAGAGAATGTTTGTACGTATAGTGGAGAGAGTACAAGTGAACTGGTGAAAAACTGCATAGTGAGAAACTTCTTGATTTGTACTTTTTATCAGATCTTATGAGGTTATCACAGCAAGGAAATTTAAATGGGTGGGATGTTACAAATTCTAGGAGAGATACAAAATGCTTAGAGAATTTTAGTCAGAAAATCTGAAAGTAAGATACCTCTCTCTAAAACTAGTGTATGGGTTGGATCCATTTAGGTTAAGACAGAGACAACTAAGGACTCCTGTGAATGAACCATCAGTTTTTTTTAAACGCAGGATTCCGTGGAGTGTTGGACAAATGTTAGCTTTCCAAGGAGGATTTTAATCATGAAATTGTTATCAACAGATTGGAGGAAATGTGCAGGAATTATAGTTAACCTGATACATATAACCAGAATTCCTTTTTGCCAGTTATGGAGAGTTTCTCATGTGTAGAAAAAATAAGCAGAGCATGTTTGTATTATTTTCTGTTTCATAATATATTTCTTGGAATAAGAAAATGAGGATGTGATAAGATAGGTCTATTAAGTTGGAAACTTAAGACACAAGGGGTGGTGCATTTATATCTGATATATATCTGACTTTCCCAGAGTAAATCAGTTTTGTCATACCATAATATTATGTATTGTTACTGTTCAGTCAGTATTACCATAAGTGCTAAAGGTGACATCACCTCACATGATCCTCTCACATTCTCAAACTAAACTTTTGCAGATTACATGAATCACTATGGCGTCAGAAGAGTACATCTTCTCCTGGAAGTGGTGACAAAGTAACAAGAGAAATGTTGATGGTGGCGCTGCAGAATGTGCAACACATCCTCATTCGGGCTTCAGATTCTGTTGACTTCTCAGGGGCAGTGTAGGTAGAGGTATTATTGTTGTCTGACTGTTGGGTTTTTGTTTAATATGGCTGCACATGTTCTTATATCAGCGTTTTATCGTCTATTTTTTGTGCGTCATTACATATAGAAGGATCCTTGTTTATGGTTTCTCAGTATACAAGTTCCTTGCTTTATGTTTTTGCAGCCAAAATACCATATAAAAATGTATAATTTCCCTGAAGTAATTTTTCTTTTTTTAACGTCTACCTGTATTTAATGGACATAATCCATCCGTTATATAAAATCTGTACCTTAGTGTAGTACCATTAACATTTCATTGTCTTTGTGCTCAGTCATATCTTGAAGCTTATGGCATCTGGTGTGTATTGTCCTCTTTGTGTATTTCCACAGATGATTCTGGTATCATTGATATTCTTTAATTAGAATAAGACTTCAACTTTTGAAATTCATGTGTGAAATATGTTTATTTGTCTAAAGGTGAACCTTAAGTACGAATCTTTCTGTAATAGAAAATGAAATTCTGGCACAGATTTATATTGTTTTAAATATTTCATGACCTTGCACTAATGCTTCACGATGAAAATAAAACCAACAAGTGCATATGAAGACATATGAATTTATTACATTATAAACATTGTAAACCTCATACATGTTTACTGATATGTGTAGGAGGTTTATAGCATTTGGAATGTAATAAATTTGTGTATCTTCATTTGTGCTTGTTGATTGTATTCTCATAGTGTAGGTATATTGTGTTCAACACTTTGAACTGCTGTGAGATGTCTTACATGATTTAAATTCTTTAGACATACATATTCACTTTTGTAATTGATATATGGTTACTGTATCAAAAATGTTTGTGTACAAACTTCATTCTTTGTCTTGAAGAATACTATGTGGCATATGATTTTTTATAGATATTGTAGGTTGTATAATATTTATCGTAAGATAACCATGGATTTGGACTTTTTAATTAAAAATTAGATGACCTTGGGATAGGATTACATATAAGGGAAAGCATACCTTAATTTTTGTTTGCAGATTGTGTGATGTAACACTAGACACAGGAATACTGGCTCCCGGTAAACCTCCACCCTTGGCTCGAGGTGTTGAACTGTGTGACTGTCCTCCTCAGTACAATGCAAGCTCTTGCCAAGACCCTAGCATTGGTTTCTATCGCTGGTATGATAACAATTCCATCAGCTCAACTATTGTGATCCAGCTGGTTGGAGAAGCAAGACCATGCCAGTGCAGTCAGCGTTCCAGAGTGTGCAACATAGAGACTGGGTACTGCCTGGTGAGTTCTTGGGAAGTCTGATAATATGTATGACTCTTCAGTCACTTTACTTAGTCGAACATCTTCTATGTGGTAGGTGCAGAGAGTTTACAAAGAGCTTACCATCCCTCATGGGCTCGAGCTATAGCTCTTACTTTCTTTCCATTCAATTCCAGTTTCCTTCAAAATATTCTGTTCCTTTTCTTCCCAAGTCTGTCAGATATATTTCTTTGAGTCTCTTCCCCTGTGTTGTGGCTTGCCCGGCCATTTTTGGGGTGTCTGTCATCCCCTTCAGAAGAATACTTGAAGGTTTAATCTCCAGGGATATGACAGTGTGTCTCTTGGTAAATAGTCACAAACTTTTGGGAGCAGCTTCCTTCCTTCATCTTAATGGTAATTAGTCTTCTCTGTCCCCATCTGTTGGATTCCTTTTACCCCGAAGATGGAGACAGCCAGCTTCTCTGCAACATAGGTAACTGCTTACCAATCAACACTATTCATATCCTCAAATACTTCACTCTTCTTCAGAACTGCCATAAGAACCTCACATCTTCATGAAGAAAAGATTCTGAAGTGTTTAGGTGGAACAAAATTAACTTTTAACACATACACAGAATAGCCTTAACACATTAACTGTATATTTGTTTCCTGAAAATGTCCTGCGGTGGGCATTTAAATGGCTGTACACTAATGGTAAAGGTTTGCTAGTATTTGCAGATGGTGCATGTGTATCTGTAGAATTATTTGAACTTGTGAAGGCCTTTATATTTTCCAAATTTTAATAGCTGTAGAATACAATGTACTCCCAATTATCCATGCTAATAATGGGTAGAATGTGGGTGCAAAATTGAAAAACAGTCCACCCTTTGAGCAAGCTCAAGCATTTGCAAACTGTATCTGACTTCCTTTACCTATTCATTTCCCCCAGCCTCCACTTCTCCTTTCCCCAGCTAATTGGCTGTGACCTTGCTCAGCCATGGAAGGGGATAAGAGCCAAATTTACACTCATCTGTGTTCATGAATATACATAATTATATTTTAAAGAAAGACACGTGGAAATGCCACAAACTAGGTAATCTGTGACCAGCTAATTTGGTGTATTCTGTAATAAAAAAATGATGGGATTGCAAGAGATGTATGTAAAACTAACTCCATGGAGCAAGGCCTTTCTTTGGAAGCTAATAGGTCATGAGCCTAGTCTTGAAATTCCATGCATTTGTTGCAAACTGTAGGCTCAGTACCATGTTCACAAGAACTCATTACTTCCATCATCATTCTTTAAGAGCCATTTCATTATCTTCCTCCCTTCATCATTCTGTGTACTTCCATTAATGTGAGACCAAGTTATAGGTATATGTGTAACAGATTAAATTAAAATGTATGTCTTGTCCATAATAAGTTAAAAGAGCCAGGCACTGCATTGCTGTGTGCAGTGTCTATGCTCACTTCTGCTCTCTCTAGGAACAGAATAACAAGAGTGTTGATCCAAGAAAGATATGTGTGTAAGTAGAGGCTATAAAGATGCTAAGAGTAATATCAGGGTTCACAAAAAATTTTGCTGTTCATAATCATTTGAGTGAACATGGAGATGCATACCTTGATAAGTGTTTAAACTCACTTCTTGACTCTGCTTCATTTATATTTTCAGAATTGTAGTGGCAATACAGGTGGTCCTCACTGTGAAAGGTGTGGGGAGGGATACTACGGAGATCCTGCACGAGGACCTTGTAAGCCTTGTCCTTGTCCTACAACAGAACGTAACTTCGCACGCAGCTGTCGTGTGTCACCAAAAGGTCATGTTAACTGTATTTGCCGAGAGGGTTACACTGGCAAAAGATGTGACAGGTAAATATGGTACCTTGATTATGTTAAATGAGGCTGTGTATAAACCGAATGATAGGCTCCGACTTCATTTTGCAGTTGTGACAATTTAGGGTGGATGTAGTTGCATTCAACTCCACAGATGGGTACAGATCGTAGTGGTGTTGTTAATGTCTGAAGAGCCTTATCATATCAGGTCAATACAGTGGTAGAGTGTGGGACACGCAGTGGTGCAGTTGGTTGAGGCACTGTGCTGCAAGCCGTAAGGTTGCGGGTTCGATTCCCGATGGTGTTGAAATTTTTCGTTGACATAATCCTTCTGGCCACACTATGGCCCTGGGGTTGACTCAAACTCTTAACAGAAATGAGTACCAGGAATATTTCCTGGGGGGTAAAGTGGCCGGTGTGTAGGGCTGACAACCTTACTACCCTCATGTGCCAACTGTCTTGAAATCTGGGAGCCTTAACCTCCTGGAACCCTCAGGGCCTGTCCAGGCCTGTAAAGGGATTTCTTTACATTTCAAAGTGGTAGAGCAGCAGTGATTCTGTGGATTGTGTTAGGCTTGTGTTTGTGATCATGCAGCAGTATGAAGTATAACACTAACTACTCATTGATACTTACCGTTTATTTTTCACTCTGGTGAAGGTTTACTCGTTTGTGAGTGTCTCTTTATAGAGATTACAACCTTTGTCATTTCATATTCACCATACTTCACATTGTGCAACTTTCTGTACTGGGATGAGTCACTGAAGACAGGAGCAGGCAGGGAGGAATGGGGAATTACCAGAGTAATAAGACTTTAAAAGCATGAGCTCATTGGTGCTAGTAAGTTGTTAACACTTGTTTTCAAACCCAAAATCATATATGTTGGGAGACAGAATAAAATAAATTGAAAGAATTAAGTTTATCACCAAGGCAAGAAGCTTTCGGCAAATTTTGATTCTGTTCTGTTATATAAGTTGAACTTTTTTTTTTAATGCATTAACATCATTAAAAAGATCTGTGGGATAAGTCATACTGTGAAAATGCAAAACATTGAACTATAAATCTATAGTTGAGGCATCCCTGTTGTGTGTGTAACAATGAGAATAAAAATAAAGGTACAGTAAGTCAAAACACAACTAGTCTTATTGGATGTTGATGAAACAACCTGTTTCGGCCTACTTGGCCATCATCAGGTTGCAAAATTTTATGAGACTAAATATTGTTGTGTGTAGTGGATGTTGAGATCTCATCATCTGGCCAAAAAAATTATATATGAGATATAAACTGCATGTGAACAGGTACGGCGGTGGGCGCGTTTTGGTTGTGTTATGCATAACAGCCATCACATAATGTGCACACAACAGAAGCCAGTCTGCACATGCAAAACCTGACAAAAACCATATAAAGGCAAGAGTGCAACGACAGCATACAGTTTAATAGTGATCTCCATATACAACAAAAAGACTGTGTCAGTGATTCCCACATACAAAACAAGATTGTGTTAGTGCCACGGGCTGAATCCATCACCACAGCGACTATAGCAACAGACAAGACACCGATTCTACAGTGATCCCCGGGTACAATACACAAATGTGCCAGTGCTACACAGTGTCCAACACCAAAGTAACACTAGAACCAACCGTCTATCCTATGAACCTCCAACGCCACACATGTGACGCATTTAGACCTGCTAATTCGCCGTCCGGACCTCCCCCCCAACACCAACGACAGAGCCCAAGGGAGATGACCCCTGCCCAGGATAACACACACAACCAAAACGCGCCCACCGCCGTACCTGCTTACATGCAGTTTATATCACATATTATCATTTTTTAGCCAGATGATGAGATCTCAACATCCACCACATACAACAATATTTAGTCTCGTAGAACTTTGCAACCTGATGATGGCCAAGTAGGCCGAAACATGTCGTTCTTTAACATCCAATAAAACTAGTTGTGTTTTGACTTACTGTACCTTTATTTTTATTTTTATTTGAACTATAAAAAGTACAGCACCTTGTTCAAAAATTCCAAGTGTTATTATTTTAGATGGTTTATTTTCCTTCCTTATATTTCCCATTGTTACACACTGATTTATTTTTTTGTAAAGACACCTGGACACTTCAAGGCACAGTGGATATGTTATATGTATCTCGTATACCACCTGCCTGAATATTAAAAAATAATTTATTTTGCCCAGAGAGTATGTTCAAGTGTTTTGTATAATAGAATTTTGAGAATGTGGGAATCATGTACTGTGTATTAAACCAACAAATGCACTTTGGTAAAATGTATTATGTATTGCTAATCAACAGCTTGTTTCACTCATACTCACAACCATCATCGGGGTGTCTCAAAGAATAGTAATATAATGTACAATAAATTTTTAGTCTGTAGAGGTGAAACCACTTGCTGTTACAGTTAATATTATAAGTACTCCCTGTGTAACACATTGTTGGTTTATATTTCGTTAAAACAGATAAAATTGAAATTCTTGTTAAAATAGGTAAAACAGGGTGTGTTTGTGTTGTAAAATGCAGTTTATATGCATCCTGTTGAATGGATATAGGTGTGTGTGGTAGGAGGGTTAGTTTTATATTATGGTTGTACCATACACTTTCGAATCTAATCCGCACTAGTTTTTTGCCAGTTTCTTAAACGAAAAAAAGTTAGTTTGCAGTTCTAATCCACACCTTTCCTTCAACTGCCTCTTGCCTACAAGGCAGACTGATTGAATAATATCGGATGTTACCAATGCTTTAACCATTATCCGACTAATGCGCCATGTGTGAAGTAGCCATTTAACTGCCAGCGGTACAAACACACCACAGTTATAAGCGCTGCAGCCATTTAAATGCTTCGTACATTCATGTAGAGGCATAGAATTATAGCCCCACAAGTTAGCTCCACATTATATAATGGTTTGTGGTCAGATTAACGCTCCGGCCACTTTACCCAATTATGTCCATTTGCACCTCATGAATAAAGTGCTTCGCACTAGTTTTTGCCGATTTCTTAAATGAAAAAAAGTTAGTTTGTGAATCTAATCTGCAAGCGATTCTAATCCACACACGATTCCAATCCGCATCTGATTTTTTAGCCCTCTGAAACTGTAAAAAGGGTGCGGATTAGATTCAAGAATATATGGTATATTATGTAGGTGAACTGCAGGCTTCAGAGTGTTTGTCATGTCCTTTCTAGAAGATACTATATAATTTCATGAAACACAGATGGTACGCCTCATCATGTTTTTGAGTATTCATACTGTTTAACTTTTAAAATAGGTGCAGCTATGGGTGGTTTGGCTTCCCACAGCTTGAGGGTGGGTCTTGCAGGCCGTGCAACTGTAACCGTTACGGTAGTGTGAGTGATGAGTGCCATGAAGAGACTGGACAGTGCAACTGTCGCCCTGGCATTGATGGCAGGGACTGCAGTGAGTGTAGCAGAGATCGCTTCATCCTCACACAGCAGGGCTGTACAAGTGAGTACCATGTCTGAAAAGGAACATGGAGGGCATGAAAAGGTGTCTGAATTTTAGAATTTCAGAAGATTGAATCTGAGTTACATGCCATATCTTTTCAGAGTAAGATGTGCCTACTTTTCTGGGGAAAATATTTCAGGAATACATCTGCTGTCACTTCAGACTGCAAGATGTACATGGAATTTAGCCTGTATTTTCCACAGAAAAGTGGTTTTTTTACTCTGAAAATTGCAGTAAAATTAACTAGTGATGGTGCTGTTCATGGCCAAGATTTATCCTAAAATTGACTATTTTGAAACAATGAAATTCCTTATATGTTATCAGCTTATAAGTACCATGTGTACCTGAATATAAGATGACCTTGGATAAAATATGATCTCCCTTCACAGTCTTCAGTTTTGAGGAAAATACATAGACAAAATGTATTTAACTTCGTGCACAATTACAAGGTAGCCCCTTTTTTCAGATGATGAATAAGGAAAAAAAATATTGTCATCCAGTGTTCAGGTAAATGAGGTGTATGTACACATTCAATAGAGTGAAGTTTAGAGACACTAATGAGAATTAAGTGTTTTCACATAATGGTTGGTTGTTGCAGCATGTGATGATGGTTGCACGGGTGTCCTTCTGGATGAAGTTACTCTCTTAGACAAACGGCTGCAGGAAGGAGCTGGCCATTTGTTTGGAGGGGTTATACCTCCTCCCTGGCCACAGCTGCAAGCAACAAACAACACAGCAATTAAACTGAAATACTGGCTTGATCTGGCTAAAAGGGTAGCAGTGTTACCTGATGATATTAGTGATAAATTAAAATGGCAAGCTCGACAGCTGCTGGATAAGGTTAGTGTGTGGATAGGTTATATAAATATCAATTTGGATATAGGTTCTACCTTTATCATATGCTTCTTGGGATAATTCATATATGGTTTTATAGACACATGAAAATGTCACCTAAGTCCATATGAGGCCAGTGCACTTAATGTCACAGCATATGTATTTGTTACTAGGTTCACTGTTTGTTTTGGAGGAACAGGTTTATAAAGGACAGTTTTGACATCAAAAGCAAGGACTATGGTTTCAATTTTTTAGTTTCATTCACATATTTTTGTCTTGAAGGATTTTGAGTTTTGTTTGGCAGCCTTACTGAAAACAAAACCCCAATTTATGTTATGGGTCACTAAGATCAAATTTGCGCAAATTCATGCAGAAATTTCCTTTTCTTTTCACATGTTTTTGACAGAGCACTGTTAAACTGAAGCCCTTACTGCAATCTGCCTCCTCCCCAAAAACCTGAATCCCATTCATGAATTTTTACAGAATTTCCAACATATAAAGTTATGTGATGTGGCTTATACTAACTTACCAATGTTGCCAATTTGTGCACAGGAACTTCTGGATGTGACTGTGAGGCCTAATGTGAAATGTAATTTGTAAGAATGCTTAATTTTCTTATTCAGTCTCACCGATTGGAAAGTCGCGGTAAACAGTTGGAGAAAGATGGACAGTCAATTCGAGAAGCAGCTAATAAACTCAGTAAGGAGATATCAGCTCTACAAGAAGAAATTTATGGTGCGTAAGACAACATTATACACTTTGCTCAACTGATGTAAAGTGAAAGTCACATTAAAATATATCTATTATCTCTCTTATTCTGTTATCTCTAACAATTTGTAGTGGCTTCACTTGTGTGCTAAAATATTTTTTGCATATTTCCACTCCAAATGCTGTCATAGTACAAGTGTTGTTCCACAGTACATTAACAATTTAACTATAATGTGATTCAGGAAGTCTGTGTCCCAAAACCGCATTGAAGTGAATCTGGTATGTACAAAAGAAAGAAAGTAATTTCTAAGTTCAGTTTTAAGGCTGGGCATGCATTATACAGGGTCCCATTTTGCAGCAATGAAGTTTTAATGGTGGGAGGGGCCTTTCTGTATGATAATGCATAGAAGAATGTGCAGTGTACAGAATTTAAATGAAGGTTGCATAAGAGGGCCATTAAATGGCTGACGCTTGTACCTGAAGTTCTGAATTTTGCTCGTCACACTGTGTAATGTGTATACCCAATGCTAGGTGCCAGTTGATTAACAAAGAAGTCCTTTTACAAGTTCTCTGTTTTTATGGAATGTGGCATTACATCACTCAAGTGACACATCCCGTAAAAACAGAGACTGTAACTGCACCACTGCAGATGGCAATGCCTTGCAGTTCTTTTATCAGTTTTGGTCATAAGACAGAACCATTTTTTGTTGTAGGATCCTATTAATAGTTTTTACTTGGTTTCAATGTGAGTGAATGTCCAAATATGAACATTTTAATGTGAAGCTGATTATAATTGTAAATAAAAGTGAAATGAACTTGTAAAATATTGTGTTGAAAAGTTTTGTGAATTTTATGCTTAAGGTCCAGAATTTATAGAGACTCATGTTTTCTTGGCGTTCTTGCAGATGTTGTGAGAAGACTTACACATTATGGACAAGCAGACACTGGAGGTATAGTTAGTGTCAGTCAGGCATTGCAAGAAGCTCATCAACTCCTGCATAAAATAAAAGGCACGAATTTGAATCAACATTCCAAGGCTGCAAACCATTCTCTTAAGTATGTAAATTTGAAATATGGAAATGTTTCCTGTGTTGCTCATGATAGAATGGCAAGAATGCCACTCTGGTTATTGAGCACTGGCTGTCTTGTACTCTGTTGTTTACACTTTTAGTAATATTACCATATAATTATGCAGTTTAGTACATGGAACGGGATGTTGTATATAGAGATGAAACAAAAACTTATGGTAGCGTAATGACCAGAGCAGAAGCATTTCTGATGTACTTTTGTATCAATGTTTTGCAGGTTTTGTGCAGATTTGCTAAATTTTATTCAAAATATGCTGCATGGATTGGTCAAATATGAAGGACTGCAGCAACAACTGAATAATTTAGATGAACGATTAAATGACCTGAATAATTTAATTTCCGAGACTGTAAATAAGAGTAATAAGGTACAGTATATCAAAGTTCATGGTACAATGTTCACTAGTAAACATGAGTAGTTGGAACTGATGTAAACTTTTCAATGTAATATATTCTCTCTCCTAATGTGGAAGTGCTGTATTTTTTGTATTTTGATTAACCATATGCACACATGTTTATATTTCACTAGTTTTGTGATGGCCTTTGGAATGTGATAGGTACAGGTTCTGAAATAATTCAGTTATGTGCCATCCCCGTCGTGTGTATAAATAAATAGGTACAGTTATTTAGTCAATAACACAACAAACGTTTCTAATGATGCTTATTAGAGGATGATAACAACTACATGTTTTGGCCTATTCCGGCCATCATCAGGTTTACATCAGAAAGAGTATTAGTGTTTATAAGTTTTATGGGGTTATGTAACGATGGTGAGATCTCATCATCTGTGGTTTTGATCATTACTACTATTATGAGACGTGGCTGGGGAG